>Ga0247841_10000219_pt1 | contig 155501 bp, 141 predicted proteins | sample LaCruzMarch2015__2_FD_192410 | JGI IMG/M metagenome (GOLD analysis project Ga0247841, IMG submission 192410) | Freshwater microbial communities from meromictic Lake La Cruz, Castile-La Mancha, Spain - LaCruzMarch2015_18m | ecosystem: Environmental > Aquatic > Freshwater > Lake | place: Spain... | reverse complement strand
TAAGGTAAAGTTTTTAAATTCAACATTAAAATCAGCCAAAATTTTCCACTCCTCCCGCCACTCCCAAACCACCTCTCTATTTAGCAAACGGCGGTTCGTTCCAATTTTTTCCGCAAAAGATTTTATGGAAATAAAATCTTTTGACAAAGCAAGTTTTTTGGCGTAGTTAGCGTCAATTATCCATTGCTTCAATGGTTCGAGCCAATTGTTTCCCTTTCGCCCAAAATCAGATTTCTTTTCTAAGAGGTCTGTTTTTGTTTGCACGAGTTCGTTCTTTTTAGCTAAATAAATATCTTTCTCAATCGTGCCGTCTAAATAGGCGTTTACCAATTTATCAAGTTTAGTTTCCGCTTCTTTTATCTTTATTTCCAGATTTTGGGCGAAATCATGATTTAAATCAGTATTTTCTTTTTTCCAGATTGCGACCTTGCTTAACATTTTTTCTTTCCAGTCGTCGTTTAGAGCGACTTTTTCTAGCCGTTCAGTCAGCTGGTCAACCAATTTTTTCTCGCCCAGATATTTTTGACCGCATCTGCCTAATTTTTTAGTACAGCGGTAATAGGTATATATTCCACCGTTGCCTTTAGCTAATTGTGCGGTAATTGCTCCGCCACATTCGCCGCACTTTAATAATCCGAGAAAAGGGAAGTCGTGCTTTTTCTTTTTAACCCTCACCCTCCGGCCATTATTTAAAACTTCTTGAACGGCTGTAAAAGCCGCCCTGGAAACGATTGGCTCAAAATTGCCCTCGTAGCTCTCACCATCTCTAAAGATTATGCCTAAGTAGATTTTATTGGTTAGCATCCGCTGGAGCAAGGCTTTACATAGCGGTTTACCAAACTTGCCAACTACGCCCAAAAACTCTAGGCGCCGGCCAAGGCTTTCGTAAGTATGATTGCCGGTGGCGAATTCCTCAAAGGCGATTTTAACTAATTTGGACTTAACCGGGTCAGGCTCAATATTTCTAGTCTTAGGATTATTCATATAACCGAAAGGCGCTAAGCCAGGATATTGGCCGCGCCTGAGTTTTTGCCTAATTCCGCGCTTGACGTTTTCGCTCAAATTGTCCGAGTAGTATTTAGATTGCCCGAAAGCCACCTGCAGCATAAACAAGCCTTGCGGAGTTGGCTCAAACCAGAAAGTAGGGAAGCGCAAAGAAGCGATCCTGCCGATGTCTATACTGTAAATTATTTGTCCGCCGTCAACCGAATTGCGCGCCAATCTGTCCGGATGCCACGCAATCAAGCCAACCGGTTCTTTACTGGCATAAACTTTACTCATCATCTCGTTAAATATCTCTCGCCCCGGCTTCTTTGCGCTTTTGCTTTCAATAAACTGCTCGGAAATGATAATATTCTCCCGCTTAGCGTATTCTGCCAACTCCGCGAGTTGCGCTTCAATACTCATTATTTGCCTTTCCTCGTCCTCGGTTGACTTTCGGGCATAGAGAAAGTATTTCATAGATGTTTAAAACTAGAGCGCGGAATTAAAAGACTTGCTTTGTCTCCGCCGCTCCCGCGGCGGACGGAAAAAATTGGTAAGACAAAAACAATATTTTTATAAATCGTGGCTATACCGCGAAATCAGTATTTAAATCATTATTTAGAAAAATTTTGTTTTTGTCTTTGGGCGCTGCGCGCCCGACGAACCGCCGTTTGCTAAATAGAGAGGTGGTTTGGGAGTGGCGGGAGGAGTGGAAAATTTTGGCTGATTTTAATGTTGAATTTAAAAACTTTACCTTAAGGCGCGAGCGAAGCGAGCGCATTCCATGCGCTCATAACGCTGAAGGTTTCGTATGGTCGAGTTTATTAGACATAGGACGAACCTTTTTTAAAGAAAAAGGTTCAAAATTAAAAAAGCAATCCTCCCACAAAAAAATTTAAAGGCAAGGCGGGCAAAAAAGGAAAGGGGTCGGGGGAAAGGAAATTTTTGCCCGCCTTGCCTTCCTCCCGCCGGAGGCGGGCTAATTAGCCTCCCGCCTGCACCAAGGCTTCGGCGGGTAAACTTTTTCAAGCCAAAATTATTTTTCGTATCCCGATTACGGGATGCGCCGCCATTAGGTTGCGCTTGACCCGCCCACCCGTTCGCGCGCAACTACAAGGAGCTCCCTTTTTGTTTGCCAAACTTCAATGTTTTTGATATCATTATATTAAACAAGTTGATATACACTCACTATAAGTAGTGTATTATAATAGTTTATCAAAGTCAAAACAATATGGCAAATACGGTTAGTGAAAATATCCGTAAACTCCGGATTAAAAAAGGAATTTCTCAAGATCGCCTCTCAAAAGACGCTGATTTGGCGTTAAATACAATCGTAAAAATCGAAACTGGCGAAAGCCCAAATCCTACCGTTGACACATTAGAAAAAATAGCCAAAGCCCTCGGCGTGCCGACGGCAGAATTATTTAAATAAAAAATTATGCCAAAAACAGATATATCAGTTAGAGAATTAGTAGATAAAGTTCGACATGGCGAATTGGCTTTGCCTGAAATGCAACGCCGTTATGTTTGGCCGGCAACTCGCGTCCGTGATTTGCTTGATTCTTTATATCGTAGTTATCCGTCTGGCACAATTTTAGTTTGGGAAACTGATGAAGATATTGAAACAAGAGAGTTAGCAGTACGAGCAAATCAAGCCCCAACAACTTCTCAAAAATTACTTTTGCTTGATGGCCAACAACGAATAACTTCGCTTTCTGCAATTTTAGGCGGTGAGCCAGTTCATGTAAGGGGTCGTAAACGTCCGATTGATATTCTTTTTAATCTTGAACATCCTGAAGGCCCGCCAATTGAAATAATGGAAGTGGACGATAATAATTTTACCGCAGAAGTTGAAGATGTTGAGGACGAAGAAACGGCTGAGCGGGATATACAAGAGGAAATGCGCAAACGCACTTTTGTCGTAGCCAGTCGGTCTTTGCAAAACGATCCACTTTGGGTTCCGGTGTCTGATATTTTTATAAAAGATTTTAGCGAAATACTTGAAAAGGTAGGAATTACTTCATTACAAGATCCACGTTATAAAAAATATTCGCAGAGGTTGCAACAAGTTAAAAATATTGAAAATTACCCGTATGTTATGCAACGCCTTACGCACGATATGACCTACGAAGAAGTAACGGAAATATTTATTAGAGTAAATTCTCTTGGTATAAAATTGCGCGGCTCTGACTTGGCGCTTGCGCAAATCACTTCACGCTGGAAAGGTTTTATAAATTTAATTGAGGATTTTGCCGGTAAGTTCAATGATGATGAGAATTATATTGTAGAAACTGGCCTTCCTGTTCGTATGTTGGTCGTTTTTGCCACGCATCAAAGCCGATTTAGAACAGTCGGCAAAATTAGTAAAGAAAAATTAGAAGAATCATGGAAAGTTGCTAAGGATGGTTTAGATTACGCGATAAACTTTTTGCGACAAAATGCCAGAATTGATAATTTATCTTATCTCTCTTCTCCTTTTTTGCTGATTCCTATTGCGGTTTATTGGATGCAAAAGAAAAATGAAGTTTTAACGCCAGAAGAAGAAAGTAAACTTTTGCGCTGGTTCTATCTTGCTCATATGCGAGGGCATTACAGCATGGGTTCGTCTGAGTCAATTCTTGAAGCTGACCTCGGGGTGCTTTTTAGGGGTAAAACGCTCGATGATTTAATTCAGCAATTGCTTCTGCATGTTAAAAAATTTAATGTTGATTCCGACGACCTCTTTAATCGTGGCATCAGGAGCCCGTTTTTTACAATGCTTTACTTTGTTTTAAAGCAAAATGGCGCAAAAGATTGGTGGTCTGGACTTAAACTTTCAGAAAGACACACCGGCAACGCGCACACAATTCAATTTCATCACATTTTCCCGAAATCTTTATTAAAAGATAAGTATGACAAAAAAGAAATTAATGAAATCGCAAATTTGGCTTTTATTGGCGGTAAAACAAATCGTCAAATAACCAACAAAGAACCAATAAATTATCTCGAGAAAGAAGTTGTTGAAAAAAGAGGCGAGGAGGCTTTGACTTCGCAATTAATACCGCTTGATAAAAAAATGTGGGAAATTGGTAAATATCAAGAATTTTTAAATTATCGTCGCAAAGCGATTGCCGAAGCGATAAATAATTTTATGAAAAAGTTTGAATAAATTATTTAATATGCGTTTTATTGGTTGCAAAGAAAATTTACTTGGTTTTATAGAAACCTTTGTTAAACAAAAAGACATAAGAGGTAATACCTTTTGTGATCTTTTTGCCGGGACGGGAAGCGTTGCCAAGCATTTTAAAAAACTCGGTTATAAAATTATTTCGTCCGATCTTTTATATTTTTCTTATGTTTTACAAAAAGTTTATATTGAACAAAATAAATATCCTGAATTTGTAAAATTATTAAAACATTTAAAAATAGACCCCGTAGAGGAAACTCTTTTTACAAGCGATAGCCAAAGCGCAAAAGAAATTATTAAATATCTTAATAATTTAGAAGGGGTTGAGAGTTTTATTTATAAAAACTATTCGCCCGAAGGCACACGAGGACAAACAAATATCCGTAAATATTTTACTGGTGATAATGCTAAAAGGATTGATGCTATAAGAGAAAAAATTGAAGAATGGAAGAAGCTAAACTTACTCAATGAGCCAGAGTATTTTTTCTCGCTTGGTGCACTCATTGAGGCAGTACCTTTTGTCGCAAATATCAGTGGGACTTATTCTGCTTTTCTCAAAGAGTGGGATAAGCGCGCATTAAAAAAATTGACACTTGAAGTGCCAGAAATTATTAAGAGCGATGAAACGCATAAGGTTTTTAACACCAACGGCCTAAATGTTTTTGACCAGGTAAAAGGAATTGACATATTATATCTTGATCCTCCCTATAATGAGAGGCAATATGCACCGAATTACCATATTTTAGAAACTATCGCAAAATGGGATAAGCCGGCAATTAAAGGTATTACAGGGATGAGAGCATATGAAAATCAAAAATCAGAATTTTGTAATTCAAAATTAGGAGTAAAGGCGCTTGATGAAATTATTAAAAAGAGTGATTTTAAACATTTAATTTTAAGCTACAACGATGACGGCATTATGCCAGAGAATGAAATATTAAAATTATTTAATAATGCCGGAAAAACCGAAGTAGTGGAACAAAATTATCAAAGATACAAAAGTAATAGTAATGGTGATCAAAAAAATGGAGTAAGAGAGAAACTTTATTATCTTAAAAGAATCAATCCGAATAATAAACTTAATGATTTAAGCGGTTCGGAGTGGATTTATTTTTTAAATTCGGTTGATGTAACCCATTATTCAACAAAGGGCGTAGACGGTTTTGCTCATCATTTGCGAGGAAAACATCCTTCGCCGAAGCCCCCTCAATTGATGAAAAAGTTTGTTGATTTTTTTACGAAAGAAAACCAGGTTGTCCTCGATCCGTTTATGGGCGTTGGCGGAACATTGATTGCTTGCTCTTTATCTCACCGAAAAGGAATCGGCATAGATTTATCAAAAGAATATATCGATATATATAAAAAGGTTTGTAAAGAGCTTAATGTCGCTGAGCAGACAACGATAATTGGTAATTCCATAGGAATAGATAAATTATTAAAGAAAAATACGACAGTTGACTTTATTTTAACCGATCCGCCATACGGCGAAATGTTAAGTAAAAAACGGACAGGACAAAGACAAAAGAAAACCGGCATAGCCGTAGCCACGCCGTTTACTAACCACGAAACTGATCTGGGAAATATGGAGCGAGAAAATTTTCTTGAATCATTGAAAGAAATAATCGCAAAATCGGCGGAATATCTGAAGCCAAAAGGATATATTGCTGTTTTTGTAAAAGATTTACAGCCGAACGGTAATGGACACAATATGCTACATTGTTATATTACGAGCAAGCTACTTGAAATACCCGATATTTCTTTTAAGGGTTATAAAATTTGGTATGATGCAACACAAAAGCTTTATCCCTTTGGCTATCCTCATGCTTTCGTGGCAAATCAATTTCATCAATTTATTATGATATTTCGTAAAGAAAAATGATTATGAAAAATAAAATTTTGTGGATTTTAACGGAGGAAAGACCGAAGCGAGAAGTTATTGCTAATATTTTAATGATGTTTGCGAAAGACAAGAAATTTGCCTGCTTTGTTGATACTATTCGTATTTTACCGGTTTTAGAAAATGGTAAATTTACGTTTCTGTATGAAGTTACCGGGTTCCGTTGTAATAAAATTAAAAAAGTTTTTATAAAATCCGTTAGTGGTTTTTCTAGTTTTGTTGATTTCTTGATTTTTTTTCAAAGAAAACAGCCGACGCAAAAAGATATTCCTCTCTATGCAATTGAAGAAACAAAAACCGATGATAAAGAGAGTAGAAACACCGGCGTTTATCAACGCGCGTCAAAATTTGTATTCATTGATTATTACTATCCCGAAGTTAAAAAGATAATGTTTTATAACTTACAGGTGGAGCAAAAAGAAGAACCAACGGCGACCTATGCTTTTGGTACAAAGTTATTAATGACGCTTGGCGTTAAAATTTTAGGCAAGAAATTAGACGAAAAGATTTTTATACCGTTTAATTCGGTAGATGAAATTCTTTATTTCAAAAAGAAAATGCGTCGAGCTCCAAAGGGGAATATTCCTATTTTAATTCGCAAGATAGATAACAAAATTACAATCTCTGGACGATTATATAAATCCGACGGATTGTCGCATGATCCAAATATCGGTGCTTTGAGTTTAATTAGTGCGGCTCTTAGAAAACTTGGATGGCGCGGCGAGATAGTAATAACAAGGCATGGGTTAAAACAAGTCCATATTCAACCAAATAATAAATTTATAAAAATTGCCAATCGGCTTGGCTTAAAATTTGATCGTTTAAGCGTCCCCGTAAGTCCAAAGAGCGACTCCTATTGGAAATATGAAACAGAAGGTGAAAAACTTGGCACGATTTTCATTCATTTGGTAGTTGAGAATTTTACAGAGGGGTATTCAATTTTTGAAAATCACGCTGGATGCGAAAAGGGTTATTTTATAACAAGCGACGGCAAACATATTCCGCTTGAAAAATATTCTGACAAAAAAGCGTATAAAGCAGGTGACAAAAATAAAATAATCAGTATTCCCGATTTAATTTTGATTGATTTCGGAAGAAGCGAAGTTATCAATATTGAGGGTAAAAAATATCAATTTCGCCAAAATGGAATTGAGGAATTAAAGGGTTTTGGTGATATAGAAAAAACTTATATTAAAAAGTATTATCCGAAGTATAAAATTATCCGCACCGTTGTTTTGTATGGAGGGATAGGGAAGAAAATTATTGAAATTGAAGTCGGATTTTTACTCAACGAAAAAGGAGATCTTATTTTAGGAATTAAAGCGCCTAAATTATTTAGAGAAGCAATAAAAAATTTATTGGATTTTTGGAGTTAAAAATATGATTAATGCCAAACAAAATTATCAATATTTGCTCCGTCTTTACTCAGCCGTCGATGAATATTTATCTAATATTCCGGCGAAACAAGAAAATCTGCCGGAAATTATCGTTTCTTTTTGTGTTGTGACGGAAAAATTTTTTAAAATTAAATTACATAAAGAAAACCCCGTTTTAGTGTATGAAAATATTAAAATAAAAGAAGATGACGCGCTTATAGCCGTAATAAAAGAGAAAGAATTAAATATCGAAACTATTAAAATAAGAGAAACTATCAGTAGGTATAAGTTAATATTCGACGATGAATTTTCTGATGACGAAATGCAAGTTTTAGTTGATGTCTATAACGCCAGAAATCATTTTGTACACGGGTATAAATCTGATAATGAAGTTTTGTCCGACAAAGAGAATATCGTTAAAAAAATGGGAACGGTATGGGAAAAAATTTCTGCCCAGGCAATATCTATATTTGGTAAGGATTTAATAAAAGCTAATAAGCCAAAAAAGAAATATTCCGAAGAAGAATTAGAAAAAGTTTTAATTGAAGAGGTTAGAAAAAAAATTGAAAACCCCGAAAATGATTATATTTTTCCTTATGCTAATAATGAAATTTTGGCCTATTCTCCTTTTACGAATAATGAGATATGCCCGCGTTGTGGTTCTTATGGATTCTCTACAGATAATTCAATAAATTCTGATACCTATTTAAGTGCAGTAAGTCCAGTAAGCTTCCTTTCAAGACATGGCATTTCCGATTTGTATAAATGCCAGAGATGTCATCTTGAATTGACGAAAAAAGAATATGAGATTGCAAAAGAGATAAAATCTGAATTCAATCGAAAACGTTTAATAAATATTTAAAATTATGCTAATTCAAATATTAATTGCAATAACGATAATTTTGCTTGTTATCTGGGGTGTTTCCATTATTTTTTCAAAAGGTTTTTGGCAATCTGTTGGCGGACATGTAAAAGACGGAATAGCTAAGAAAATTAGTAAAGTTATTATTTGGCTTATACTTTTTTCTGTTGTTGCTTTAATAGCTTCTCTAATTAAAAGATAATTGTTACGAAAGAGATAAAAATTTATGCAACTTAATCTCTCGCAAAACCAAAGAATTATAATTGCGTTATCATATCTCGCTATACTTTTTGCGCTCTTTAAAATAGTTGGCGGTACCATGGGAATTTTAGTGTGGGATACTAATGTTGATTCCAGCATTTGGTTTTATGCCGGCGCATTCATGATTATTTTAGGGGCATACATTGTTGAACCATTTTTTACAAAACCTTCGGATGCGATAGCAAATTCAACCGCGGTTTTGATCGCATTATTTGGTCTCTCAAATAAGCAAGGGCTTTTTGGCTATACATTTATTTTCTACTATGCCGCGACAATTCTTACCCTCGGAATTATCACAATCATTCTTAAGGATGCTAAAACTAATTTTTGGCGAAAGATTAGTAAAAGTTTATATTGGTTTGTTGAAAACTTTGGGGCATCTAAAGTAATTTTTTCCGTAGTATATCTATCCGCCTCTTATTCATATTTTGCGGTACCAGAAAAAATAATTGCTTTTATAGGCATCATAACTTTTTGGATTTGTCTAACCTTTTTTGATGTTATCGGTTTAGTAGTAGAAAAAATTTCTAAATTAATAAATTATTTGGGGAATAAAATTGGAGACGAATTGGGACAAGCGATTGGCTGTGAAAATCCCTTACTTTATAAAGTCGAGATTGATTATACGAAACATGGATTAAAACCAGTAAAATATGGTGATTTAGTAGCTTTGGAAACATCAATCAACGTTGGTTCGATAGGTATGGTTGTGGACACGAAGTATCTTTTAAATAAAAGATGGCTAAGTATTTATCTTTTACAAGACGAAAATGGTGACATTTTAAAAATAAATTTGAAAGATAAAAAATTAATAACAGAACCGAAATCAATCTTTGCAAAAGAAAATCTCGTATATCTTTTAGATATCCTTACACTTACCGACGATTCTCTAAAAACAAAAATCGAAAGCAACCCTCTATATAAAGACAGAGAGCAATTCATTGGGTATGTTTCCAGCGGTTCAAACATAAATACAATAAATTTTTCGATTGTTCGAGAGGCAAATAAACTCGAACAAAAAATTAGCGAAGGGGCGATTCTAAAAACCTTAATATATGGGCAGGAAACACTCTATCAAGTCATAAATGGTAACGCGAAAGAAGAACTCCTTGAAAATTTTGATCGGCATGGTTTTATAATTGGAATTGCAAGAAAATTAGGTAAGTATAAAAAAGACACAAAGGATTTGGATGTTTGTAAGTGGATGCCTTCAATTTTTTCCCCTCTTTTCTACGCTTTCTCGGGCAGTATTTCCAATGAAAGAATTAAAGAAATCGCACAGAATTCTATCGGCCATCTTCCTGATACAGATTTAGAAATTCCGATAAAAGATGTCAATGCAATAGTTACGCACAACACGGCAATATTGGGAATTCTCGGAATTGGTAAATCTTGTTTAGCTTATGAATTAATGAAAAGGATTTCTGAAAAAAATATAAAAATAATATGCATTGACATAACTAATGAATATAAAAAAGAGCTTCCAGCTTATTTACCTACCACTACGGCGATAACTTCTGATGATGAAAATGCTTTTAACTCAATCAATGCGAAGTATGAATATATACATACTGACGGAACCAAACAAAACCCAGAAAAAAGCGGCAATTTAAAAGAATATAAAGAAGCGGTTCATAAAGATTTGTGCCAATTTCTTTTTGGGGCTGACGAAATACCGGCCACAAAAATTTTTGATACAACTAAACAAGTTCGCATATATAATGTTGATTACCATAAAGCGTCAAGGGGTGAAAAAATAGGTTTTAATGTCAACGCTACCGATTTAACGCAGGCAGAAAAAACAAGGGTTATTGCCGAAGAACTTTTTATAATTTTAATGAAAATCCCATTGACTGATGAAAAAAATGCAAAAGTAATGCTCGTTTTTGAAGAAGCTCACTCGTTAATTCCTGAATGGAATTCAGTAGCAAGCGAGGGCGACAAAAGTGCGACAAATGGAACAGCTAAAATTATTTTGCAAGGAAGAAAATATGGCTTAGGAAGCCTAATTATCACTCAAAGAACGGCAAACGTCAGTAAAAGCATTCTTAATCAGTGCAACACAATTTTTGCTTTACGGGTTTTTGATGATACGGGAAAGGGATTTTTAGAAAATTATATTGGCAAGGATTACGCCGATACTTTGGCAACGCTTGAAGAAAGGCATGCTATCGCTATTGGTAAGGGGTTGAAATTAAAACAACCAGTTATAATCCAGCTGAACGATCGAAAAGACATAATTTTACAAGAACAAAAATAAGTGGGTTAAAATAAATTAAAATACTGATTTAAATCAGTATTTCTAAAAATATGGCGACAAGAAAATTAGAAGACAAAAATATCCGCAAAATTTTAAAAAGCGGTGACAGTTATGCCGTAACGATTCCGATTGAAATGATCAATAAATTAAAGTGGAAAGAAAAACAAAAAGTCGTTGTTAAAATGAAAGGAAAGAGTATAATTATAAGAGATTGGAAATAACTATATGAAATTTTTTAAATTGATCGCCTGCCTCTTTGTTTTTTATTTGCTACTTCCAAATGGGGCGTTGGCGGGCAATACTGATTTTATACCGCTAAATGTGGGTAATTGGTGGCAATATAAAGTTTCTTATGCTTATGAGGAATATGATGCAGAAAAAGATAAGGGAGTAGTTTATAAAGGCACAACTCAAGTAAAAATTGAAATTTTAAAACTGACAAGATACAAAAATATTACCATTGCTTTGTTTAGTAATATCCCGGGTGGATTTTCGGATGAGAAGGCGACCTTGGTGGTTATGAATAATAAAGATTATTATTGGGCGAACGAAGATATTTTTGATTTGGTAGTAAAAAATGAGGGGAAAATAAAAATTGACGGTTATGATATTTTAACGATAGGTAATCCTGAAAACATTAAACTAGGCGAGATAAAGTGGCAAGAGTTATCATTACCATTAGTAAAAAATAAACTTTTCTATTGCGATGAAATGGATAAAAGCCGCGGAGATAATTATTATTGTAATTGGGTGCGGAGTATTAAGCCGGCGAAGCAAGAGTATTTTCCGGATAAAGATGAATACGAAATTGCGCAATATACCTTGCCAGACGAATCGCATTCATATTATGTTGAAGGAGCTGGTATGACTTATTATTCTTATTCGCACCATGGATCGCTGGATGAAAAGCGTTGGAATTTGCAGAGATATTACATCAGCACTAAATAAATGATAGAGGGAAAATATTTATAATATTGGTTTTGATGATGATATTTAGGGCGGCGCGCCAATGAATTGGCACGAAAAATAATCTTGGCTTGAAAAAGAGGCGGATTAGCCCGCCGTAGGCGGGAGGAAGGCACGGCGGGCAAAAATTTCCTTTCCCCCGACCCCTTTCCTTTTTTGCCCGCCGTGCCTTTGAATTTTTTTTGGGGGGGGAATTGCTTTTTTAATTTTGAACCTTTTTTATAAAAAAGGTTCGTCCTATGTCTAACAAACTCGACATGTTTGTAAAATTTAAAAAACTTTATCGGGAAAACGGCGGAGTTTATTTGCGCGTTAAAGTACGACCTAACTCGGCTAAAACTTGCGCTAAAGAAATTATGGCCGACGAGACGGTTAAAATTGATTTGGCGGCCGCTCCGGTTAAGGGTAAAGCCAATCAGGAATTAATAAAATTTTTAGCCGAGCAGTTTGACGCGGCTGCCGGTAATATTAAAATAATTAGCGGAGCCGGGGAGAGGCTAAAATTAGTGAAGATAGTTAAATAATGTAAAGTGTAAATTTATGCCGGAGATAAAATCAAAAAATTCTAATGTGCCGGTTCATATTGGCATTATTATAGATGGTAATCGGCGTTGGGCCAAAGAAAGAAATTTGCCGACTTTTGAAGGGCATCTTGTGGGTTATGAAAAAATAAAGCAGGTGCCGGAATGGTTTTTTTCCCGTGGCGTAAAAATTTTGTCATTTTTTGCTTTTTCCACGGAAAATTGGAACCGCCAGCCGGCTGAAGTAAATTATTTAATGAAATTACTACAAAATGCGGTTGAAACTAATTTGCGCGAACTGGCTAAAAAAAACGGCTATAAAATTTTAATTAGTGGGCGCACAGAAGAATTGCCAGGGGATTTGCCGATTAAATGTTCAGAGATAATAAAAGAAACCAAAAATAATAACAGAGGAATTATTAATATCTGCTTAAATTATGGCGGGCGGGCGGAAATAGTTGATGCGGTGCGTAAAATGATTAAAAACAAAGTTGAGCCGGAACAGGTGCACGAAGGCATGATAAAGAAATATTTATATAATGCCGTTTTGCCGGACCCAGATATAATCGTGCGCACTTCCGGCGAGCAGAGACTGTCCGGTTTTTTGACCTGGCAGTCGGTTTATAGTGAACTGCTTTTTATAAAAAAATATTGGCCTGATTTTGAAGAACTGGATGCGGAGGTTGTCTTGAGAGAATACGCGGCCAGAGAAAGAAGGCTTGGAAATTAGCATAAATAATGTAATAGAAAAAATAATATGTTGTTAAATGCCCTAAAAGCATCACCTCTAGCTGACCGAATCAGGCCGGAAACGCTTGAAGAATTTTTAGGGCAGGACGAGATTATCGGGCAGGGGAAAATGCTAAGGCAAGCCATAGAAGCGGATAAAGCGCCGTCCATGATTTTTTGGGGTCCGCCCGGTTCGGGTAAAACCACTTTAGCGCATATTATCGCCCATCAGACTAAGGCCGAATTTATCCGCTTTAGCGCGGTAACCAGCGGCGTAAAAGATTTAAAAGAAGTAATTAAAAAGGCCAGGGAGAATGCTATTGAAGAAAAGAAAACGATTTTATTTATTGATGAAATTCACCGTTGGAATAAAGCTCAGCAGGACGCGCTTCTACCACATGTTGAGCGTGGTACGATTATTTTGGTCGGCGCTACTACTGAAAATCCCAGCTTTGAAGTGCGCGGGGCCTTACTATCTCGTTGTCGCGTGTTTGTTTTAAAGCAATTAAATGCCGAGCAAATTATAGAAATTATTAAAAGAGCGTTAAAAGATAAGCTAAAGGGTTTAGGTGAATTAGCCATAAAAATAAATGACGAAACCATAAATTTATTGGCAAACATGTCTAACGGCGATGCGCGTGCGGCGTTAAATGTTTTAGAATATGCTTCAGGGCTGAACCCTGATATTTCCGCGGACATAATTAAGCAAGCTTTCCAGAAATCACATTTGCTGTATGATAAAGACGGAGAAGAGCATTATAATATTATTTCGGCTTTACATAAATCATTGCGCGGCTCGGACGCGAACGCGGCGTTGTATTGGCTCTCGCGCATGCTTGAAGCCGGCGAAGACCCATTATATATTGCGCGCCGCCTAGTGCGTTTTGCTTCTGAAGATGTGGGCCTAGCTAATTCGCGAGCTCTAGAGCAGGCCGTGGCCGCGTATCAGGCCTGCCATTTTATTGGTTTGCCTGAATGCAACGTAATTTTAGCTCAAGCCGTGGTTTATCTGGCTAAATGCGAAAAATCTAACGAATTATACACAGCCTATAATAATGCCGCGTCCGATGTGCATGAGTATGGTAACCTGGGCGTGCCTTTGCATATTCGCAACGCACCTACTAAATTGATGAAAAACTTAGGCTATGGCAAAGATTATAAATATAGCCCGGAGTTTGGCTATAAAGAAAAACAGGAGTATTTGCCGGAGAAGCTGAAGGGCAGGAGATATTTAAAATAAAATTATTATTTTATGAATTACTTTAAAAAATCAATTGCTTTACATAAAAAATATCGAGGTAAGATTGAAATAAAATCTAAAATTAGATTAAAAAATAAAACCGACTTATCTTTGGTTTATACTCCGGGCGTGGCCGCGGTCTCTTCGGCTATTGGCAAAAATAAAAAATTATCATGGCAATTAACCAACCGCGCCAATCAAGTAGCGATTGTATCTGACGGCACGGCGGTTTTAGGTTTGGGAAATTTAGGTCCGGAAGCGGCTATGCCGGTTATGGAAGGCAAATCAGCGATTTTTAAAGAGTTTGCCGGCGTTGATGCCGTGCCGCTTTGCATCAATACAACCGACACGGAAGAAATTATTAAATTTTGTAAACAAATTGAGCCGAGTTTCGGCGGCATAAATTTAGAAGATATTTCAGCGCCCAGATGTTTTGAAATTTTGCAAAGACTGGAAAAAGAATTATCCATTCCTGTTTTTCATGATGACCAGGACGGCACGGCCATTGTGGCTTTAGCCGCCTTGATTAATGCCTGCAAAGTCATGGGCAGAGCTATAAAAAATTTAAAAATTGTGATAAACGGTGCCGGCGCTGCCGGTTTGGCTGTGGCGCGTTTACTTCTAGCCGTAGGTGTTGACGATTTAATTTTACTTGATAGCCAGGGTATAATTTGCGTCGGCAGAGAAAATTTGAATCCGGTTAAATATAAATTTGCTTTAAAAACTAATAAGAAAAAAATCAAAGGCGGCTTAAAAGAGGCCATGGCCGGGGCTGATGTTTTTATCGGAGTTTCGCAAGGCAATTTAGTTAAGCCTGAAATGATAAAAAGTATGCGTAAAGAGCCGATTATTTTTGCTATGGCCAACCCGGTTCCGGAGATTATGCCTGATTTGGCAAAAAAAGCCGGCGCCTCAATCGTTGGTACGGGCCGATCTGATTTTCCCAATCAGATTAACAATGCTTTGGTTTTCCCGGGCATTTTTCGCGGATTGCTGGATAACCATGTAAAGCGGGTGACAACTAAAATAAAAATTAAAGTAGCTATGGCTTTGGCCGGCGTTATTAAGCCGAGTAAAAATCAGCTATTGCCGTTAATCACGGACAAGCGGGTGGTTAAAGCGATAGTTAAAGCTGTAAGATAAACCGCATGAAGATTGGGCCGAATATCTATGTTTAATAATAAACCAAAATTACTTCTCCATATTTGTTGTGTCGGCTGCGGAGTTTATGCCAGCCAATTATTAAAACAGGATTATGATGTGATGCTGTTTTTTTATAATCCCAATATTTGGCCGGAAGAAGAATATAAAAGAAGAATGGCAGAGGCGGAAAAAATTGTTGAAAAATTTAATTTTAAATTAATTAAAGGTAAATATGAATATGACAAATGGCTGGAGGCGGTGCGTGGCCATGAAGGCGATCCGGAAAAAGGCGAGCGATGTTTAATCTGTTATAAATTTAGGCTAGATGCGGCCGTGGCTATGGCAAAAAAATTAAACTGTGGATATCTAACCACCACTTTAACTGCCAGTCCGCATAAAAATGCAGTTGCTATAAATGAAATTGGCGAGCAGGCGGCGGCGCAGTATGAAATAAAATTTTTAAATCAAGATTTTAAAAAACAGGATGGTTTTAAAAAATCTTCCGCCTTATCGCGCGAGCTAGGGCTTTATCGGCAGAATTATTGCGGCTGCGAATATAGTCAGCGCATAACTCGTAATTGAGGTTGAAAAAAATTGTCTTTTAATGTTATAATCATTCTATGGATATCTCTTCTTATTTTAAACAAGCTATTGAGCAAAACGCTTCCGATTTACATCTGGCGGCCGGTAGTATCCCAGCTTTGCGCATTGGCGGTGAATTGGTTAAATTAAATCATGGCGTGGTCGAAAATGAAGATTTAAAGCAAGCGATAATTTCTTTGATTGACAAAAAAACCATGGAAAAGTTTGAACGTAAACGCGAATTGGATTTTTCCCAGGAATTTTTTGGTTCTCGCTTCAGAGTTAATTTGCATTATCAAGAAGGAAAAATCGGTTTGACCGCCAGATTGGTGCCCAAGACTATTCCCGAACCGGCGGAGCTTGGTTTTAATGAAGTGATTTATAAACTGACGCATATAAAGGATGGGCTGATTTTAGTGACTGGTCCATCAGGCTCGGGCAAATCAACTACTATGGCTTGCATGGTTGATATTATTAATAAAGAAAGGCGAGCTAATATTGTGACGATTGAAGATCCGATAGAATATTTATTTAAAGAAGAACAAAGCATTATTGAACAGCGAGAATTAGGCCACGATACTGTAAGTTTTACCTCGGCTTTAAAATACGCTTTACGCCAGGATCCCAATGTAATTATGTTGGGAGAAATGAGAGACAAGGAGACAATCGCCGCGGCTTTAACCGCGGCTGAAACCGGGCACTTAGTTATTTCCACTTTGCATACCTCGACCGCGGCTGAAACCGTCAGCCGAATTGTTGATGTCTTTCCCTCCCATCAACAACAGCAGATTTTAAATCAGTTGGCTTCAACTCTGCGGGCGGTTATTGCCCAGCAACTGTTGCCGAAATTGGGCGGCGGACGGGTAGCCGCGCGTGAGATTATGATTCATAATTCCGCTATTGCCAATTTAATCAGGCGCAATCAAATAGGCCAGCTATATTCAGTTATTCAGACCAGCCAAAAAGATGGCATGATAACCATGAATAAAGCGATTGATAAATTGCTGGAACATCGCTTGATAAGCAAAGATGTGGCGAATAACAGTAAGAGAGATTTAGAAACCCAAGCTTCTTATTATTAATGAAAATTATATGCTTCCAGAAAAATGGCAAGAAATAGTCGGTAATATTAAAGATAATTTTAAAGTTGAGGAGAGCGGCAGCGAGCATCTTGAGGATGAAGGCGGCGCGGATGTTGATTATATAGTTTTTAACGGCCCGTTGGGCAGGATGAGATTAGAATTTGTTTCTAAGCCGGTAATTCTGGATAAAAAAACTAAATATTCAAATCGCATTGGCGCGGAAACGGTAATTGACTATATTTATAGTCCGGATGAAAAATCCCATAAGCTAAAAGCCTATAAGTGGGATGAGGCTTTAAACGATTGGGTTGAAATGGAAGCTAAAAAATTTGATTTATAAAATATGAAAAAAAAAGAAAAAATATTGATTATTTTTTTGGTCGTTCTGTTATTCTTGGTTTTGTATTTGCTTTTAACTTCCGAGTCGGTAAAAAATAAAACGAATGTTATTCAGCCGGCCAAAGTAGAAAAAATCGCTATGTCCGATGAAAAATATATGGCCGAAACAAAAATAATTTTTAACACTTTTGAAAAATCGCTCGCAGATAACAATCTAACGGTAGAACAGACAGCAGAATTAAAAAATCAGCTGCTTGCTCTAAAAGGATTTTCGGCCAAATTTAAAGAGCCACACCTGAAATTTGTTTTAGCGTTAGATGAAATGGAAAATTATTTAAGCCAAAAAGATGAGCAGAAAAAAAGTGATAGTTTTCAGGCAATTAATCAATTAAAAGCCGATTATAGCTGGCTGAACTATTAGACTTACTGCTTAAATTTTTTTGTTTTGCCACAAAAATTATAAAGCAACAAGTTTGTTAATTTTAAATTACATGAAATTAAATCGTTTTTTGCCTTTATTTATACCTTTAGCAATTTACGCTTTGGACGAAATGTATTTTTTTTATCCCAAGTTGATTTATGTGGCCGCTGTTTTAATAAATTTGTTGATATTTTTTGTAGCTTGGCAGTTTTGCGCGGCGAGCCAGGTTGATAAACAGTGGTGGAATTATTTGATATTACCGGCCGTTATGTCTACCGCCATTATGGCGTATTCGGTTTTTTTAAGCTCTAAATCGGTTATTCAATTATTGTTTATTCTTAATTTAGTATTTTTATATTTTTATTTGCGCCATATTTATTATTATCTTTTAAATCCGAGCGCTTATGAAATTTTTAGCATAGAAAATATTTCCTCTTATATAAACTGGCTTAGCTTTTTTCTCCTTTCGGCTACGATTTATGGTTTGCAGTCATTTTTAAATTTACCGATTTTTCGCCTGACGTTGATTATGCTGGCCGCGACAGCCTTAATTGTTTATCAAATTATTTGGGTAAATAAAATTGAATTAAAAAAAGGGTTGCCTTACATTTTAATCAGCTGTTTAATTTTAGTTGAATTATGCTGGTCAATTTCCTTTTTACCATTTAATTATAATATATCAGGGCTAAGCCTCGCAATTTGTTTTTATGTTATTGTCGGCCTTATTAAAAATAATCTGCTTGACAAATTAGACACAGTTAGGGTAAGAATGTATTTAATTCTGGGGTCGGTCAGTTTGTTCTTGATATTATTTACGGCCAGGTGGATTTAATAATCTTTCGGCCATAAAATTTTAATTTGATTATAATAAATTATAAATAAATATGAATTATATAAAATTTTTTTTAAAAAAATATAAGTTAGTTTTTTTGATAGCAGTCATTTTAATTTTAGGAATCGGCGGTGGTGTAATCGGCGGCATAGTCGCCAGGTCTTATTTTATTGATGCTTCGTATAATCTTTCCTCTTTCGGTAATCTTGATTTTTCTCAGGGTAAATTTAAGGACCAGGGCATAATAATCAGTAATGCCAAGAATGTTATTGTGCAACAGGACATGAAAATAGAAGAAACAATTAATTCGGTTAGCGTTAGCTTGGTTGGCATTTATAAAAAGCAGAAGCCTGTTGAGCCAAATAATATTTTTTCCCCAGGTAATTTTTATAAGATAAGCGACGCAGCCGGGCAGGGTTTTATTATAACCTCGGACGGCTGGATAATAACCACTTTAGCCTTGGATAAAATTTATACCGATTACGTGGTTATTACCAAAGATAAAAAAATATACCAAATTGACAAAGCCGTTAGTGATGTCCCCACCGGATTTAATTTTATTCATGTCGCAGCCAAAGATTTTCCGGTAAAAAAATTTGCAAAAAATCAAGACGTTAAGACGGGTAATTTAACTATCAGCGTGAATTGGTCAGAGTTGAGCTGGGTTTCTTCTATTCTCGGTTTTAAGGGAAAGGGCGGGCTTACCCAGCCAAGCGATAGTTTTTTTACTAAATTGATTTTAAATAATGAGGTACCGCAGGAATTTAAGGGTACAATGGTTTTTAATTTGGCCGGCGACGCCTTAGGATTAGTTGATGAAAAGGGAGAAATTGAACCCATGGCGCATTTGGAAGCCGTAGTAAATAGCTTGTTTAAAAATAAAATTATAACCAGGCCGAGTCTGGGTGTCAATTATATTAATTTAGCGTCATTTGTTGCCGTAGACGGGCAAAATAATTATTGGCAAAAGGGCGTAATAATTTATAAAGACCAAAAGGGAGTTGCGATTAAAAAGGGTAGCCCGGCGGATAAAGCCGGTTTGCTTGAAGGCGATATAATAATTTCTATTAATAATGTTAATCTTGATAAAGTCAATAATTTAGCGGACATTGTTCAGGGTTATGCGGTCGGTGATAAAATTAATTTAGTAATTATACGTGATAGTGTCGAGAAGGTGGTTGAGGTTATTTTAGGGGAGCAGAAATAGGAATAAATAATAAATTATAGCCTGTTTAGCGTAAGTTAGGCAGGTTTTTATTTTGATTATTTTGTGTTATAATATTAATAACCTCTATGAAAATAAAATCCATTAGAAATATTAAAAATTTGGCAGGTAAGATTGTATTATTACGCGCCGATTTAAATGTGCCGATAAAAAAAGGTTTGATTAAGAGTGATTATAAAATTATAGCGATTTTACCTACTATCCGCTATTTATTAAGGCATAATTCAAAGATAATTATTATTACCCATATAAATGAAGATAATACGGCTAAACCGGTGGCTAAAAGATTGGCCGAGCTTTTAGATAATAAAATATTATTTGTTAGGAAATGCGTCGGCGGCGAAATAAGAGAGGCCGCAAAAAAAATGATGCCTAAAGATATTATATTTTTAGAAAATTTACGTTTTAATTCCGGAGAAGAAAAAAATGATAAAAAATTTGCTAAAGAGTTGGCGAGCCTGGCCGATATTTACGTAAACGACGCTTTCGCCGTAAGCCATCGCAAGCATGCTTCGCTCGCCGCGGTTAAAAAATATTTGCCTGCCTTTGCCGGGTTGCTTTTAGAGAAAGAAATTTTAAATTTGAATAAAATTTTAGAGCCGAGACAGCCTCTGATTTCCATAATCGGCGGCGCTAAAATTAAGACCAAGATTTTTTTAATAAAGAAATTAGCTAAAAAATCTTATCGGGTTTTAATCGGTGGGGCTTTGGCCAATAATTTTATTGCCGCTCATGGTTTTAAAATTGGCAAGTCAAAGGCTGATAAAGGCAGCGTAAAAATAGCGGCTGAGTTAATTAAAAAATATAAAAATATTATTTTACCGGTTGATGTTATAGTCGCTAAAAAAATTACCGGTAAAAATATAGAAGTTAAGCCGGTCAACCGGGTTAGCAAAGACGATATTATTCTTGATATCGGGCCGCGGACAATTAAACTTTTTGTAAATTTTATTAGGCATGCCGATACTATAATTTGGAACGGTCCGATGGGGTATTTTGAGAATGAACATTTTAAGCACGGTACTTTGTCTGTTGCCAGGCTGGTGGCTGCTCGTTCAACGGGCAAAGCTTTCGGCGTGGTGGGCGGCGGAGAAACTGTAGAAGTTTTAAAAACGACGAAGATGGATAATTATATTGACTGGATTTCAACCGGCGGCGGAGCTATGCTGGCTTACCTTGGCGGAGAAAAAATGCCCGGGCTTAAAGGGATTATTAAATAATTATTAATTAATTTTAATTCTATGATTCCAAACAAAATCGTGACAATTTTTATCGGCGTTTTTTTAACGCTTGGTACTATTTATTTGGGTATTTTAAGCTGGAACGCGGTTAAGGCATATAATTATATTGGTATTAGCCCTAAAGAAAGCCATTCAATTTCTATAACCGGTGAAGGCAAGGTGACCGGCGTGCCTGATGTAGCTAAAATTCAGCTTGGTTATAGCGTAGAAAAAAAGACCGTGGCCGAAGCGCAAAAAGAAAATACCTCCAAAATGAACGCCGTAATTGATAAGCTTAAAAAAGATTTTAAGATTGACACTAAAGATATTAAAACAATTAGTTATTATATTTCACCGCAATATGATTATTCCAACGGCCGGCAAACTTTGCGCGGTTATATTGTAAATCAGGATATTAGCGTTAAAGTTAAAGAAATGGATAAGGTCAGCCAAATTTTAGATGTGGCCGGATCAATTGGATTAAATCAAATAGGCAATTTAAGTTTTGAAATAGATAATCCGGAAAAACTTAAAGAAGAGGCCAGGACAAAAGCCCTAGAACAGGCCAAAACCAAAGCCAGTGCTTTGTCTAATGTCGTGGGTGTGAAGCTGGGTAAAATTATTTCTTTCAGCGAATCGTCAACCGACAGCCAATCAATTCCCTCATATTCATTAAATAAGATGGCTGAGGGAATGGGCGGCGGCGGAGCTACGGCAACGGTTGAAGCCGGCAGTAATGAAATTACTGTTTACGCTACGGTGCAGTATGAAATATTATAGAAACTTAAAATTATTTGTATATGCCTAAAATAAAAAAAATTACGGCTCGCGAAATTTTAGATTCGCGCGGTAACCCCACGGTGGAAACCTGTGTTTTGCTGGATAACGGCATGAAAGCCAAGGCTAGCGTACCATCAGGCGCGTCTACGGGTCTACATGAGGCCGTAGAGATGCATGACGGCGATAAGGCGAGGTATGACGGTTTGGGGGTTTTAAATGCCGTAAAAAACGTGGAAAAGAAAATAGCGCCGAAATTATCCGGGGTTGAAGTAACCGATCAGGAAAAAATTGATAATTTAATTATAAAATTGGACGGCACTAAGGACAAAAGTAAATTAGGCGCCAATGCTATTTTGTCCGTGTCGCTGGCTTGCGCGCGCGCTGGCGCCTTAGCTTTAGACATGGAATTATATGAATATATAAGCAAGAGTTATAAGCTAGGTATAACACATTATACCATGCCCACTCCTTGTTTTAATATCTTTAATGGCGGTAAACATGCTGACACTAATTTGGATTTTCAGGAATTTATGATTATCCCGGTGCTTAATACCAGCTTTAAAGAAAAAGTTAGAATTGGCGCGGAGATTTTTCATTCTCTGGGGCAAGTTTTAAAAAAGGCAGGTTTTGACACCGATGTCGGCAACGAAGGCGGTTACGCGCCCGACATAGTTTCCTCTATCCAAGCTATTGAATTAATTATGGCTGCATCCATGAAAGCCGGGTTTAAACCGGGGAGCGAAATAGCTTTAGGCGTAGATGTCGGTTCGTCGCAACTTTATAATAAGGCTGACGGCAAATATATTTTTAAATTAGACCAAGCCAGTTTTACCGCGACTACCTTAACCGGTTTGTATTATGAATGGTTTAGAAAGTATCCGATTATTTATATTGAAGATGGTTTGGCCGAAGATGATTGGGCTGGCTGGCAAGAATTAAATAAAGAATTAGGCTCAAATATTATGTTAGTAGGCGACGATTTATTTGTAACCAATCTTGATCGTTTAAGGAAAGGGTTAAAAGAACGCGCGGCCAATGCTATTTTAATAAAACCAAATCAAGTTGGGACTTTAACTGAAACTATTGCCTGCGTTAAAGTTGCTAAAAATCATAATTATAAAATTATTGTGTCTCACCGAAGCGGGGAGACCGCTGATGATTTTATCGCTGATTTAGCCGTGGCGGTAAGCGCTGATTATATTAAAGCCGGTTCGCTTTCGCGCGGAGAGAGAGTGGCTAAATATAATAGGTTGATGGAAATAGAAGATAATTTAAAATGACAAATTTCCAATGACAAATGTCAAATCAATGTCAAATGACTAAATGACAAATTAATTTTTTGACATTTGAATTTTGGATTTGATTTGTCATTTGGCATTAGTCATTTATATTTTTTGTATATTATGAAGAAAGAATCTAATAAAAAAAATAATTTACCCATGATACTCGTCATTCTTGACGGCTGGGGTATGGCTTCGCCAAGCATAGGTAATGCTGTTACTCTGTCAAAAACTCCGACCATGGATGGTTTGATGAGAAAGTATCCGAATACTAGAATTTATGCCCATGGCAAATATGTCGGGTTGCCCCCCTCGCAGTCGGGTAATAGTGAAGCCGGTCATATGAACATTGGCGCCGGCCGTACAGTTGAACAAGATGTGGTAAAAATTTCTAAGAGCATTAATGATGGTACTTTTTTTAAGAATGCCGGCTTCGTGGAGGCTATTAGGCATGTTAAAAATAATAAATCCAAACTCCATCTTATGGGTATGATTTCCAACGGCATGAGCGCGCATAGCGACCCTGATCATTTATTGGCCTTATTGTCTTTTGCCCAAATTCATAAAATTAAAGAAGTTTACTTGCATTTATTCACTGACGGTCGAGATTCTCCCAAATATGCTTCGTTAAAATTGATTGCCGATATTCAAAAAGCATTCAAAAATGGTGAGGCTATTGCTACTATTATGGGCAGATTTTATGCCATGGACAGAAAAAAGACTTGGGAAAGAACCGAAAAAGCTTATAATGCCTTGGTTAATGGTATTGGCAAAAAAGCCATAAGCGCCCAGGCGGCGATTACTGAAAGTTATAATAGAGGTGAAAGTGATGAGTTTGTTGAACCATATATTATTACTAAAGACGGTAAACCTCTGCCGAGAATAGCTAACGGTGATAGCGTAATATTTTTTAATTTAAGGTCTGACCGGGCCAGGCAATTAGCCAAAGTTTTTGTCCAGAAAGATTTTTGTGAAAAAAATAAAATCTGTTTTTTAAGAAAAAAGTTTTTACATGGCTTGTTATTTGTGGCTATGACAGATTTTGGCCCGGATTTAGACAGTATTCTAACCGCTTTCCCATCAATTGATTTAAAAAAGACTTTACCGATGCAGTTAGCGGATTTAAAGCAGTTGTATATTGCCGAAACCGAAAAGTATGCCCATGTTACCTATTTTTTTAATGGCGGTTATGCCGACCCGGTAGATGGTGAGGCCAGGCAAGTTATACTTTCGCCGGATGTAAAATCTTATGATGCCACCCCGGTTATGAGTTCGGAAAAATTATGTCGGGAGATAATAAGCAATCTGGATAAAAACAAATATGATTTTACGGTTTTAAATTTTGCCGCGCCTGATATGGTGGCTCACACCGGTAATTTAGCGGCTGGTGTAGAATGCTGTCATGAAGTTGATAAATATTTGGGAGAAATTATAAGAGCTTATCTGCGTGTCGGCGGCACGGTTCTTATAACCGCTGATCATGGCAACATCGAAGAGATGATTAATTTAAAAACAGGAGAAATAGATACCGAGCATTCAACTAATCAGGTGCCTTTTATAGTGGTTAATAAAGGCGTGGAAAATAAAATTAAATTAAGGAGCGACGGATCATTGGGTGATATTGCTCCGACGATTTTAGAATTATTGGGGCTGGATAAGCCTAAAGAGATGGCCGGCAAGAGTCTTATAAAATAATTTTATATCATAAATATTCATGGTTACTAAAAAACAAAATTTACGCCCTAAACCCGTTGTCTTAATGGTTTTAGATGGTTGGGGGATAGCTAATCCTTATGCCGGCAACGCTATCAGCCAAGCCAACACGCCTAATATAAAAAGTTATATAGCCAAATATCCCTCTATGGCCCTAGTGGCTTCCGGCGAAGGCGTCGGTTTACCGTGGGGAGAATCAGGCAATAGTGAAGTTGGCCACTTAAATTTAGGTTTAGGCAGAATTATATATCAAAATCTTCCTAGAATAAATAAATCTATTGCCGACCGCAGTTTTTATAAAAATAAGGTTTTGCTCAAAGCGATTGAGCAGGTAAAAAGTAATAATTCAAAATTGCACTTGCTTGGTTTAGCCTCTTCCGGCTGTGTGCATTCTTCGCTAGAGCATCTTCAGGCTCTGATTGCCCTGATAGCGGAAAGCGAAGTTAATGAATTTTATGTCCATGCTATTTTAGACGGCAGAGATACGCCGTTTAATTCCGGGTTGAATTTTATTAAAGAAGTAGAGGCGTCTTTAGCCGGCACTAAAGGTAAAATAGCCTCTCTTCATGGGCGGTTTTATGCCATGGATCGTGATAATCATTGGGACAGAACGGCTAAATCATATGAAGTTATGGCCCGGGGGCTGGGCGAGAAGAACGAATCGGCCGAAAAAGCGATTGAAGAAAGTTACGAAAAAAAAATATATGACGAAGAATTCATGCCAACGGTTATCACTAAGGACGGCGATGCAATCGCTAAAATTGAAGACGGCGACGCGGTAATATTTTTTAATTATCGTCCCGATCGAGCGCGCCAGCTTACCAAAGCTTTTACTTTGCCGGGTTTTGAAAAATTTAAGCGGGAAAAATATTTAAGTATTCTTTTTGTTACTTTTGCCGAGTATGAAAAAAATTTACCGGTGGAAATAGTTTTTCCGCCGGAAGTTTTAAAAAATACTCTGGGCGAAATTTTATCAGGAGCCGGCCTTAAACAGTTAAGAATCGCGGAGACCGAAAAATATGCCCATGTAACTTATTTTTTTAATGGTGGCCGTGAGACAAAATCTGAAGGTGAGGACCAAATATTGGTTTCGTCCCCGGCCGTACCAAGCTATGATCTTAAGCCGGAGATGTCAGCCTCGGAGGTAACCGATAAAGTTCTTAAGGCGATTGAGCAGGATAGCTATGATTTTATTTTAATAAATTTTGCTAATACCGACATGGTGGGGCACACGGGTAATTTAAAGGCTGCTATTAAAGCGGTTGAAGTAGTTGATAAATGCGTTGGTAAAATTGTTAATTCGGTTTTAAGCAAAGACGGCTTGTTATTTATTACGGCCGATCATGGTAATGCGGAAGGGTTGTTTAATATGCAAACCGGCATGATAGATAAAGAACATTCAGCCAACCCGGTGCCACTTCTGATTGTCAGTAAAGAATATGAGGGTAAAAGTTTATCTTTGCCTGACGCGCCCGGCGGCGACTTAAGTCTGATTCAGCCGCAGGGCATGCTATCTGATGTGGCACCGACTATTTTAAAGGTAATGGGGCTGGAGAAGCCGGGCGAGATGACGGGCAGGAGTTTAATATAAAATAATTATCGTCATTCTGGAGCGTAATGAAGTGAAGCGATAGAATCTTGAGATGCTATCGGTCGCTGGCGCTCCCTCCAGCATGACAAGTCAATATGTCTATTTTAGTAATAAATGCAGGTTCAACTTCCATCAAATATAAGTTATTTGACGATGATGAAAAAGAAATCAAACAAGGTTATCTGGAAAATATCAAAAATCACGTCACGGCTTTTAAATTAGTTTTAAGAGAAATCGGCGATTTACGTGATTTGACCGCAGTCGGCCATCGCGTGGTTCATGGCGGTGATAAATTTATCAAGCCACTTCTAATTAATAAGGAAAATCTGTTAGAGCTGGAAAAATTTAACGATTTGGCGCCATTACATAATCCGTATAATTTAGCCGGTATCAAGGCGGCTTTAGAATATCTGCCACAAGTAAAGCAAGTGGCGGTTTTTGATACGGCTTTTTATGCTGATTTGCCGCTAAAGGCGAAAATATATGCTTTACCGACAGAATTGACGGAAAAGTATAAAATTTATCGTTATGGTTTTCACGGCATTTCGCATAAATTTGTGATGCAGGAAAGCGCTAAACTTTTAGGCAAGCAAATAAATAGAATTAATTTAATAAGCTGCCATCTTGGCGGCGGCTGGTCAATAACCGCCATAAAAAATGGCAAACCCATGGATACTTCCATGGGACTGACGCCTTTAGCCGGCTTGGTTATGATGAGCCGGCCGGGAGATTTAGACGCAGAAATAATTTTTAGATTGCTGAAAGTAATGCCCGGAGAAATAAATCGAGAAAAAGTAGAGCAGTTGAATGATGTCTTGAATCATCAGTCGGGCATCAAGGGCATGACCGGCTTTGAAGATTACAAGAAATTTTTGTCCAGCGTTTCCTCAGGCAATAATCAGGCCGAGCTGGCTTTTAGTTTGGCCATCGGCCGTTTGGTTAAATATATCGGGTCTTATTGGACTGAACTTGAGGGGCGGACCGACGCGATTGTTTTTACCGGCGCTATCGGCGCAGGCAATCCCACGACACGGAATCAAGTGATGAAAAGAATTAAGTGTTTAGGCGAGTTGCCTATGCTGGTGATTAAAACTAATGAGGAGTTGATGATTGCCAGAGAAGTAAAAGAATTAATTGGTGATGCAAAGTATATACAACATTTATGATAAAACGCTTATTCAACGGCGAAATCAATAGCATTACCGTGGCCGCTTTGCTGGTCGGCGGTTCTTCTTTAATCAGCCGCTTGCTTGGAATCTTTCGCGATCGCATTTTAGCCGGCCAATTCGGCGCTGGCGACACTTTGGATATTTATTATGCGGCTTTCCGCATACCTGATTTGATTTTTAATTTGTTGGTTTTAGGCGCTTTGTCGGCCGGTTTTATTCCTATTTTTACTTCTTTAATTAAGAGTCCTTTAGAAAAAATTAAGTCTTTGCTGGGGGATAATTATAAAGAGGCTTGGCAGTTAGCCAGTAATATTCTAAATATTTTAGGTTTCGGTCTTTTAATTTTATGCGGGCTGGGCGTGATTTTTGCTCCGCAGATTATGCATTTAATTACCCCTGGTTTTAGCCGGGAGAAAATGGATTTAACCGTCGGCTTAACCAGAATTATGTTTTTGTCGCCGATATTTTTAGGTATTTCCAGCGTCTTCGGCGGCATTTTACAATCTTTTAAAAGATTTTTTGTTTATTCAATGTCGCCAATTTTTTATAACATCGGCATAATCATCGGCGCGTTATATTTCGTGCCGATTTGGGGAATTTATGGTTTGGCCTGGGGCGTGGTGCTGGGCGCGGCCCTGCATATGATAGTGCAAATTCCGGCTTTAACCGGACTCGGTTTTAAATATAAGTTTAAATTTGATATTAAAAATTCTAATGTAAGAAAAATTTGGCTGATGATGGTGCCGCGGACGATGAGTTTAGCCATTTCACAATTGAATTTGTTGGTTATTACCATAATTGCTTCAACCATGGCCTCGGGGTCGCTCGCGGTTTTTAATTTTGCCAATAATTTACAATCTTTCCCTGTTGGTATTTTTGGCATTTCTTTTGCCATAGCCGCCTTTCCTGCTTTATCAGCTTCCGCCTTTGATAAAAAAAAGTTAGTTAAAGATTTTTCTTTAACGGTTAGGCAAATATTATTTTTTATTATTCCGTCCACAGTTATTTTACTGGCTTTGCGCGCGCAAATTATCAGAGTTATTTTGGGTACGGGTAAATTTGACTGGCAGGACACTATTTTAACTATTGATACTTTGGGTTTTTTCGCCATCTCACTTTTTGCTCAAGCCTTAATTCCGCTTTTAATCCGCGTTTTTTATGCTCGCCATGATTCTAAAACGCCTTTTATCATCGGGATTTTTTCGGCTTTAGTTAATATTTTTCTGTCAATTAAGCTTTCGCAAAGTCTGGGCGTGGCCGGGTTGGCCTTAGCTTTTTCCATAAGCAATGTTATAAATTTGATGTTGCTTTGGGCTTGGTTGAATTTTGAAATAGGTAAAATTGACGAGTTGAAAATTTTTATTTCAACCGTGAAATTTTCTTTGGCCGCTTTGGCTTGCGGCTTAGCGGTCCAGGGAACAAAATTAGCAATCGGCACCAATGTTGATATGACTAAATTTTTGGGAGTTTTAACTCAGGGAGCTGTCGCCGGGTTGGCCGGAATTTTAGTTTATCTTTTAGTCTGTTTAATTTTAAAAAGCGAAGAGTTATTTAATTTTTGGGCATCCTTAAAACGTCGTTTAGGCGGAGCTAAAAAAGTTGAAACTCCCGACAGAGGAGAGGCGCGAGGAATTTAGAAATTGATTGACATTATTTTATAATGCCATATAATTAAAACAGTAAGAGAAGTTTATGAAACAAAAAATTCCTTATAGCTGGTTAATTATTTTTTATAATAACTTTTTAAAAAGCCGATTTTAAAGTCGGTTTTTTTTATTTTTAAAACGACATGTCAAACGGTAAAAACAACGGCAATAATCATGAGCTCGCGGTTAAGACGACCGAGCCGAAAAAGTTTTTGTTTGTTTCGCTGGAAAGTTTAAGCGGTGATTTAGCTTGGAGTTTAGTTAAAGAAGGCCACCTTGTAAAAGCTTATATTAAAACTAAAAGCGATATTGACGTTTATGACGGTTTTGTTGAAAAGGTGGAATCTTGGGAAATTTACAAAGACTGGGCTGATGTAATAATATTTGATGATGTCGGCTTTGGTGCGATAGCTGAAAAATTAAGAAAACAAGGCAAATTAGTCATTGGTGGGAGTATCTATACGGATAGATTAGAAATAGACCGAGAATTCGGCCAGGCTGAAATGAAAAGCCACAGTATTAATGTCTTGCCTAGCTGGCAGTTTAATGATTATGAAGAAGCTATCAAATTTATAAAAACCAATCCTTCCCGCTATGTTTTTAAGCCTTCTGGTAATACCCCATCCGGCGGTAAGGGTTTATTATTTTTAGGGCAAGAAGAAGACGGTAAAGACTTGCTTGAACTTTTAGAGCAAAATAAAGATGTCTGGAAGAAAAAAGCGCCGTTATTTTTATTACAGAAATATATTACCGGCGTGGAAGTGGCCGTGGGCGCGTATTTTAACGGCCATGATTTTATTTATCCGATTAATGTAAATTTTGAGCATAAAAGAATTTATCCGGGGAATATCGGCCCGTTTGCCGGCGAGATGGGAACGTTAATGTATTGGAGCTCACCTAATAATTTATTTCGCGCAACGCTGGAAAAAATGTTGCCGGCTTTGAAAGAGTCGGGCTATACCGGCTATGTTGATATAAATTGCATCGTTAACGGGCGGGGGATTTATCCGTTGGAATTTACCACCCGCTTCGGCTATCCCACGATTCAAATTCAGCAGGAAGGAATTTTAACGCCGACCGGCGAATGGCTTTATAAAATGGCCAAAGGCGAAAAGTTTGAATTAAAAACCAAGCGTGGTTTTCAAATTGGAGTAAGAATTTTAGTGGAATCTTATTTTTCCAAAGATGATGATTCTGATGTGGTAAAATTATATCATGATTTAGCCATCGCTTTTAAAAATCATAGTAATTTAGAAGGCGTGCATATTGAAGATATAAAAAACGACAAAGGCGTTTGGCGGGTGGCCGGAGTATCCGGATGCTTGCTCGTAATTACGGGCAGTGGCACAACCGTTGAAGACGCGCGGCATTTAGTTTATGGCCGGGTGAAAAATGTTGTTATCCCTAATATGATATATCGCACTGACATTGGTTCTCGCTGGGCGGTCGATTCAGATCGTTTGCACACTTGGGGGTATTTAAGATAATTTTAAATTTTGAAGAATAATTAAACGAGAATGTATTATAATGCGTTCTTATTTTTAGTTTGACCAAACCGTAAAAAATTAGTAAGATATCAGTATAATGAAGACAGGTAAAAACCTGTCTTTGTATAAATTTGGTAAATAATTATGAATAATATTAGAAATTTTTGCATAATCGCCCATATTGACCATGGCAAATCCACCATGGCGGATCGTATGCTGGAAATTACCGGTACGATTGAAAAAAGAAAAATGAAAGATCAAATTTTAGATCGCATGGATTTGGAAAGAGAAAGGGGCATTACTATAAAATTGCAGCCGGTTAAAATGAATTATCAGGGATATAATTTAAATTTGATTGATACGCCCGGTCATGTTGATTTCACTTATGAAGTTTCACGCAGCTTGGCGGCGGTTGAAGGCGCGGTACTGCTCGTGGACGCGTCGCAAGGTATTCAGGCCCAAACTTTGGCAAATTTATATTTAGCCTTAGAGCAAAATTTAACTATTATACCGGTAATTAATAAAATTGATTTGCCGGCCGCTAATATTGAAAAAACCAAAAAAGAAATAATTCAGCTTTTAGGCTGCGAAGAGGAGGAAATTATTTTAGCTTCGGGTAAAACCGGCCAAGGCGTAGAAGAAGTTTTAAAAGTGGTAATCAAACAGGTGCCGCCACCGGATGAGCAACACGAAAAAATGGCGAAATTGGTGATGAACGCCGAAAAAACAGATTATGGCGAAAGGCCATTGCGCGCTCTGATTTTTGACTCAACTTATGACGAATACCGCGGTGTGGTAGCTTATATAAGAGTTTTTGATGGCTGCATAAAAAAGGGAGATAAAATAATATTATTAGCTACTAAGGCTAAGAGCGAGGCTTTGGATGTTGGCGTTTTTAAACCCGAATATAGATCTACCGGAGAATTAAAAACCGGCGAGATTGGCTATATTGTAACCGGCTTTAAGGATGTAAGCGAATGTCGTGTCGGCGATACTGTGGCTTGGCTAAAATCGGAAAATCAAATTAAACCACTTAAGGGCTATAATGAAGTAAAACCCATGGTTTTCGCCGGAGTTTTTCCGCGCGAAGGCAATGAATTTGACGAACTAAGAGAGGCAATTTCAAAATTAAAATTAAATGACGCGGCCTTAATTTATGAGCCCGAGCATTCCGAGGCCTTAGGCTTTGGCTTTAGATGCGGCTTTTTAGGGTTATTGCATTTAGAAATTTTTCAAGAGCGCTTAAGCCGGGAGTATAATTTAAATCTAACGGTTACAATTCCGAGCGTGGCTTACAAGGTTTATAAAAAAAATGGCGATAATGCGATTATTCGCAGTCCGCAAAAATTGCCCGACCCCTCAGGGGTAGATAGAATTGAGGAACCGTGGGTTAGCCTGGATATTATAGCACCCAAAGAATATATTGGAGCGATTTTAAATTTAGTTCAAGAAAAACGCGGTGTTTATAAAAATACCGAATATATTGATGAGAGCAGAGTGATTTTACATTATGAAATTCCCATGGCCGCGATTTTAACGGATTTTTATGACAAGATTAAGAGCGCCAGTTCCGGCTACGCTTCCATAAATTATGAATTTAATGGTTATAAGCAGGCTGATGTGGTAAAGATGGATATTTTAGTGGCCGAAGAAGCGGTTGAAGCATTGGCTATGATAGTTTATCGCGACGATGCTTTTAAACGGGGTAAAGATGTGGTTAATATTTTAAAAGAAACTTTGCCTAAGCAAATGTTTGCCATTAAGCTACAAGCGGCTGTGGGCGGTAAGATTATTGCGGCTGAAAGAATTTCCGCTATGCGTAAAGATGTAACGGCTAAATTATACGGCGGTGATGTTTCTCGCAAAAGAAAATTATTGGAAAAGCAAAAAAAGGGTAAAAAGAAGATGGAAGCCCATGGCAAAGGCAGAGTGGAAATTCCTTCAGATACTTTTGTTAAATTATTAAAACGATAAAATATATGAAGAAAAAACCTTTTCAAAGAATAATGTGGACTATTATTAGTATCATGGTAATTTTTTCCATGGTAGCTTGGACCATGAGTGCGTTTTTTAGTTATTAAATTATGGCCAATAAATGGAGGCTTAAGCCTGCCGCTACAAATGATTTTATTAAAGAAAATTCTGAATATAGTAAAATTATACTTCAGTTGCTTTTTAATAGGCGGTTAATGAAAAAACAGGATATTGAATTATTTTTCCAGCCGGATAAAATAAGTTTATCCGATCCGTTTTTATTTAAAAATATGAAAACGGCCGTGGCTTTAGCAATTAAGCATATTAAAGAGCAAAATTTAATAGTAGTCTACGGCGATTTTGACGCCGACGGAGTAACGGCTACGGCCGCCTTAATTGAAATTTTAAATATTTTTAAAGCTAAAACCGGCGTTTATATTCCGGGTAGAGCCAGCGAAGGCTATGGCTTAAACAAAAAAGCGATTGACCAATTAATTAAACTCGGAGCTAAATTGATAATTACAGTGGATAACGGTATTCGTAATAAAGAAGAAGTCTCTTATGCTAAAAGCAAGGGGTTAGATATAATTATTACCGATCATCATGAACCGCCGCCGGATAAAAATGATTGGCCCGATTGTTTGATTATTAACCCTAAATCTGAAGATTATTCTTATAAAAATTTAGCCGGCGTAGGGGTAGCATTTAAATTTGCCCAAGGCCTGATTAAACTTTCTAAATTAGATGAACAATTAAAAAATAAAGTAGCGGAAAAAGTTTTGGATTTGGTGGCTATAGGCACAGTAGCCGATATGGTAAGTTTATTGGGCGAGAATAGAACCTTAGTTAGCCAAGGTTTAAAAATAATTAATCAACAAAAACGGCTTGGCATAGTTGAATTAATAAAAACAGCGCAAATCAACGGTAATTTATATAAAAGAGTAAATGCGCTTAATATCGGCTGGCAAATTTCACCAAGATTAAATTCGGCCGGCCGGCTAGACCATGCTAATACGGCTTATGAACTTTTAATTACTAAAGACAAAGATGAAGCGCAAACCATTGCTAAAAAATTAAACTTGAAGAATGGCGAAAGACAAAAGATAACCGAAGCCATAACCGAAGCTTGCCGGAAGACTATTGAGGAAAAATTATTAGGCGATAAAATTTTAATAGTTTGTTCGCCCAACATTGAAAATGCCACGGCCGAAAGTTGGTCCGAGGGCGTAGTCGGGTTGGTGGCTGGGCGTTTGTGCGATGCCTACGAGAGGCCGGTTTTGGTGATTACTAAAATAAAAAATGAAATAAAAGGTTCAGGCAGAAGCATTGATGAATTTAATATTATGGAAGCGATTGAAAGCTCAAGCCGATATTTGGAAAAATTTGGCGGCCACGCGGCGGCTTGCGGCTTTACTTTAAAGAGCAGGGAAGATTTGGAAAAATTTAGTAGAGAAATGAAAAAAATTGTTAATCAGGCTTTAGCTAAAGTTGAACTAGCGTCGAAAGTTTTGATTGAAGCGGAGATTGAATTATCCGATATTAATGATGAGTTGTTGAAAATGTTAGAAAAATTTGAACCTTTTGGCGAAGACAATCAGCGGCCTAAATTTTTAAGCCGCGGTCTGCAAATAACGGATAAAATGAATATGGGAGCCAGCGCTCAACATATTAAATTCAGATTTGGTTTAATTTGGGCTGTGGCTTTTTCTCAAGCGGAGAATTTAAAAGATTTAAAAATAGGCGATAAAGTTGATGCGGTTTACTATTTGGAATTTAATGAATTTAACGGCCGGCGCACGGCGCAAATGAAAATTGTGGATATTAAAGCTCATAAATTAGTTTAAGAAAATTATTTTTCCTGCTTAGACGAAATTTGGGCTCCCTGGCGGTCGCTACAATTTCGACTCCGGACGGTCGTTTCGGCACCGAGGGAAGCACCGAGGAGCCGCGATAAAAATAATTTTCTTAAACTAACCTTGATGTGTAAAATAAATTTATGAAATACAAAAAATTAAAACTTTACACCGACGGCGGCGCGCGCGGTAATCCCGGTCCGGCCGGAATCGGCGCGGTTATTTTAAATGAAGAGGGGAGAATTATGGCAGAGATTTCAGAGTATATTGGCGAGGCTACTAATAATCAGGCTGAATACAAAGCTTTAATCGCTGGCTTAACTAAAGCCAAAGAGCTAGGCGCGAGTGAACTTGAAGTTTTTTTAGATTCCGAATTGGTGGTTAAGCAACTAAATCGGGAATATAGGGTAAAAGATAAGCATCTTGCGCCTTTGTTTCTTCAGGTATATAATATTTCATTAGGATTTAAGAAAATTATTTTTAAGCATATTCGGAGAGAAAAGAACGAGATAGCCGATAAATTAGTTAACCAGGCATTGGATAAAGAGTGTGGGTTACGGCATTAATGATTGGGTAAAATTTGCCTGATCAATTACCAAGGACAATTAGCTCAGTTGGTTAGAGCGTTCCGTTCACATCGGAAAGGTCAGAGGTTCGAGTCCTCTATTGTCCACTAGTAAAAAAAGTAATGTTTTTTTGGTCTTTTAATTTTATTACGCATGGGGAGGGGAAAATGAAAAAGTTGATTAACATCGGCATGATTTTACTTTTATTTGCAATAAATGTGATTTTTGCTATCATCTTACTGCTGGTATTAGCCGGAATTTACTTCGAGCCGTTGCAGTTAACGGTCTTTGAGGTGAAAATGACCCCGCTCATTTACTTGTTTGTCGACAATAAATGGTTGGTCATTAGCTTATCTGTATTGGTGCATATTTGCTCTTGGTTCCTGCGCAAGGATCATAAAAAAGAGCGGGCGGAAACGCGTTATGCCAATAAAATTTTACTTGATGCGGGAAAGCAGCCGATTCCGGAATAAGAAAAATCTCGATCGTGAATTCATTAGCACTCTTGCAATAGAGCGCTTTTTTTATTAGCAAAGTTGACTTTTTCTTAATTAAATGTTAGTATTTTTCTATAATTTGTTCTTTATATTTTACTAATATCAAGGTAAGCGGATGATCGCCCCAATATTTATTGGGGAGGAAAGTCCGGACTCCAAAGGTGTTTTTGCACCGGAAAGCGGCAATGGATAACGTCCATCAAGAGTAATCTTAGGGAAAGTGCCACAGAGACAATACTAACCCGCCTCTTCGGCGGATGAAAGGTGAAAAGTTACGCAGTGTTTAAGTTATATAGGATATCCGAATAACTTAGGCTAGGCGTATTCTGCGCTGGTGACAGCGTATGATGGTAAACCCTGCCTGGAGCAAGAGCAAACCAGACCGCCGAATGGCGGTCTGATGAAAAGTAGCTCGCTTGACCTTAGTGGTAACGCTAAGGCTAGATAGATAGTCATCTCTGCCTTCCGCCAGCCGGCGGACGGCAGGACAGAATCCGGCTTATAGCTTGCCTTGATATTAGTGAAATATAACTCGCTCAGCACGCAACCACGTGCCCCGTTTAAATAATTTATGAAACAAAGTGAATTATTTTTTTCTTTTTTATTAGTGCCTCTTGATTTTTTGATGATAATTTTGGCCGGAATCTCGGCTTATTATTTGCGTTTTACGGCCGTAGCGGCTGAAATTAGACCGGTGATTTTCAATTTGCCGTTTAGCGATTATTTCCAAATTTTATTATTAATCGCTTTTGCTTGGCTGATTATTTTTGCTTTAGCCGGTTTATATAATATAAAAGGTTCGCGCCGTTTAACCGCGGAAGTTTATCGGGTAATTTTGGCTTGCTCAACCGGCCTGATGCTAATCGTAATTATGATTTTTGTTTTTAGGGAGCTTTTTTCTTCTCGTTTTATAGTTTTAGCCGGCTGGCTTTTAGCCATAGTTTATATAAGTTTTGCCAGAATTATCATTAGGTTGATTCAAAGAATTCTATTAAGATATGGCGTCGGCGTGCATAAAATCGTTTTAGTGGGCAATAGCAATACTACCGATGCTTTAATCCATGAATTTTCCAGCCGAAAAAATTCAGGCTATGGAGTCGTAAAGCGTTTGAAAAATTTTAGTTTGGAAGCGGAAGGGGAATTGGTTGAATTTATAAAAACTTGCGAGGTTGATGAAATTATGCAAAGCGATCCGAATTTAAGCAAAGCCGAAGCGATTCGGTTATTTGATTTTGCTGATGAAAATCATATTATTTTTAAGTACGCGGCCGATTTGCTTGGGGCCAAAGTATTAAAAACCGAAGTTTCGGAAGTCGCCGGCATACCGGTAGTAGAAGTAAAAAAGACGCCGCTTGACGGCTGGGGCAGAATTATAAAAAGAATTTTTGATATTATTTTAGCTTCATTTTTTATAATAATTTTTAGCCCGGTTCTTCTTGCTGCCGCTATTATAATTAAATTGGATTCTCGCGGTCCGGTGATTTATAAGAATGAGCGAGTTTCAAAAAATGGCATTTTTAAATTATTTAAATTCAGGTCAATGATTTATCAATATTGTGTAGGCGATGACTATGGCAATGATCAAGCCCTAGAGTTAGAAAGAAAATTAATTGAAGAAAAAAGTATTAAAACCGGCCCGGTTTATAAAATTGCCGACGATCCGCGATTAACCGGAGTCGGTAAATTTATCAGGCGTTGGAGTATTGATGAGCTGCCGCAATTTTTTAATGTTTTTAAGGGCGAGATGAGTTTAGTCGGGCCGCGGCCGCATCAGCCCAGAGAAGTGGCCAAATATGAGCGCCACCATAAAAAAGTTTTATCAATTAAACCAGGGTTAACCGGTTTGGCGCAGATTTCCGGACGAAGTGATTTAAGCTTTGAAGATGAGGTTAAATTGGACAGCTATTATATTGAGAATTGGTCATTATTGTTTGATATTGCCATTGTGCTTAGAACACCGTTAGCGGTAATAAGGGGCAGAAAGGTGGAATAAGCTTTAAAAACTTTTTTAGAAAAAGTTTTTAATATTTTCAAAAAATATAAGGTATCATGTTAAAATTTAATAGCGAGCAAAGCTCTACGGCCATTAAATTTTAACACGATAAATAATATATGAAAGTTGCTTTAATTCATGACCATCTGGCTCAAGACGGCGGAGCGGAAAAAGTTTTAAAGGTGCTGGCGGATATGTTTCCGGGGGCGCCGATTTTTACTTTGCTTTATGAAAAGAAAAATGCCGACAAATATTATCGGCATCGCCAGATTGAAACTTCCATAATTCAAAAATTACCCGGCGGCGTTTCTCATTACCAATGGTATATGCCCTTTATGCCCATGGCTGTGGAATTTTTTGATTTAAGCGGTTATGATTTGGTTATTTCCGATTCAAGCTCATTTGCCAAAGGCGTAATTACCTCCACTCATACTTTGCATATTTGCTATTGTCACACGCCAACGCGTTATCTCTGGAGCGATACGCACCAGTATATTAATGAATTAAAATATAATAAATATTTTAAAAAAATTATATCGCTCGTATTAAATTATATCAGAATATGGGATCGGCTGGCCGCCGACAGGGTTGATGAATATATTGCTAATTCTCGTTTTGTGGCTAAAAGAATAAAAAAATATTATAAGCGGGAATCAACTGTGATATATCCGCCGGTGGAAACGGAAAAATTTAAAATTTCCGCGGAAGTTGGCGATTATTTTTTAATCGGCGGGAGATTGGCGCCGTATAAAAGAGTGGATATAGTTATTGAAGCTTGTAAAAAGCTAAATAAGAAATTAAAAATATTCGGCGATGGCATTGATTTGAAAAGGCTAAAAAAAATGGCTAAAGGCTATTCTAATATTGAATTTTTGGGCAGAGTTGATGATACCACCAGAGCTGAATTATATAGCCATTGTTTAGCTTTTATTTATCCTCAAGAAGAAGATTTTGGCATTACCGCGGTTGAGGCTATGGCCTCTGGCAGGCCGGTAATCGCCTACAAGCGAGGCGGGGCCATAGAAACCGTGCAAAATGGCGTAACCGGCATATTTTTTAATCAACAAACCTCCGCTAGCTTAGCCGAGGCTATTAATAATTTTGACAATTTAAAGTTTGATTCTGAGGCTATAAAACAGCACGCTGAAAAATTTTCTGTTGCTAAGTTTAAAGATGAAATTACCAAATACATAGAAGACTCATGGAAAAATTTTAAAGATAATTAGATGAAGATTGGTATAGACATAAGGACTCTGATGGACGCGCGGTATAGCGGCGTGTCCGAATATACGCTTAATTTAATCAAGGAGATTTTAAAGCTGGATACGGCAAATGAGTATCGGCTTTTTTATAATTCATTCGGTAGTTGTTTAAATATTCCGAAGTTTACCGAAAAGAATGTTAGGCTGGTTAAATATAATTATCCAAATAAATTATTAAATTATTTGTTATTTAAATTTTTTAATTATCCTAAGATAGATAGAGAGCTTGAGGCCGATATATTTTTTATGCCGCATATAAATTTTATCGGCTTGTCTTCTATCGGCAAAAGCCTGATTGCTGTTCACGATTTATCGTTTTTAAGAAATCCTGAATTTTTTTCAAGGCGAAAAAATTTTTGGCACAAGATGATTAATGTTAAAAAATTAATTAAGCGGTTTAATCAAATCGTGGCGGTGAGCGAGAATACTAAAAGAGATATTGTTGAGCTGTGTGGTGTAAGCCAGGATAAAATTAAAGTTATTTATTCAGGAGTGGGGGAAAAATATAGAAAAATAAATTTTCAATTTTCTCTGGTCGAGCCAAAACAACCAATTTTTTCTGGTCGAGCCAGGACAAGCAATTTTCAAACAAATTACAATTCTCAAATTTCCAAACTAAATGCTGATAGGATTAGATTATTAGAAGTGAAAAATAAATATAATCTGCCGGATAAGTTTATGCTATATTTAGGAACTATTGAACCAAGAAAAAATGTGGAGGGAATTATAAAAGCTTATAACGAGTTACGAGTTACGAGTTACGAGTTACGAGATTATAAACTGGTAATTGCCGGAGGCAGGGGCTGGAAGAGTGATAATATTTATAAAGAATGGAGGCGGTCGAGATTCAAAGATGATATTAAATTTTTAGGCTATATTAGTAGCGAAGACAAAGTTTATTTATACAATTTAGCCTCTGTTTTTGTTTATCCTTCGTTTTATGAAGGTTTCGGCTTCCCGCCGCTTGAAGCTATGGCTTGCGGCGTGCCGGTTATTACTAGCTATGCCGCTAGTTTACCCGAAGTTGCCGGCGGCGCGGTTTTAATGATAGATCCGTATAATATTAATGATATGGCGCGCGCGCTGCAGGAAGTTCTAACTGATGAAAGTTTGAAAAATAAATTAATCGGGCTCGGATTGGAATGCGTTAAAAAATTCAGTTGGAAAAATACAGCCAAAGAATATTTAGAAATTATTAATAAATTATAATAATCTTCCGTCGGATAATATGTTTTTGTTGTTAAATAATTTAAAAATTAGAATTTTTCTGTGGCTGATATTAGCGATAATCATCGCTTGGTTTGGATATATGAAAATTGTGCCAAGCGGTAATATTAGTTACGATTATAATTTTAGCCAGCCAAGTTATTTTATCGGTAAATTGACGCCGGCGGAAAGAGTTGAAATAACTAAAACAGAAGCGAAAATTAAAGGCGGCCCGGTTTATTTTTCCCTTAAAACTCCAAGAAGATTTGAGCAAGCTGAAGTAACCATAAAGTTTAAAAACACTACTGATTTTCCGATTATGGAAATCGGTTTGCTTAATAATAAAGAGGCTTGGAATTATGACCTTAAGCCTTTGCAAAATAAAATTATTGATCAGCTGTCTTTAGCCTGGCCGATTGCGCTCGGGGAAAACGGAGTTAGGCTAATCGAACGCGAAAAAAAATATAATACGGTTGAACAATTTTTAGGCAATTTGCCGGGCGTAGATGAAATTGCCCTATATAATTATAGCCTTAAAAATAATTTTTTGCTTAATAGCTACGAGCCTAGCCGGGAAAATAATTTAATTGATTATAAATTTCGCGGCTCTTATCAATTTTATACTTATATAAAGCAGGAAGAACTTGATTATGTTTTTGATTTTGTTGATTTAAATATTAATGAAGCTAATGGCCAGATTGCCATTAAAGTTTATTCGGAGGGCAAAGAAATTTATTCTGTTTATACGGCTGATAAAAAAGCAGACAATAACGAACGCCAGGCCTTTATAAAAATAGCCGATTTGCCTGAAGGCGTTTATCGTTTTAGCATTATTGCTAATGACGATGTAATAACCAAGAGTATAATCAGTAAACAGAACCAGTTTGTTTTAATTAATAAAGTCTGGCTGGCCCAAGGCAATAAGGATGGCCTTGCTTTGTTTACCAATAGCCGGTTAGTTAATGCCCAGACCGTAAATCCGGCCAGCCTCGGGAAAATAAAAATTGGCGATATTTTTCTAGATCTTAACGAGACTTATAAGCAATTATCCGTGAAAATTTTAAATCGGCCGGCTAAAATAGAATTGCCTAAAGATGATATAATTATTTCCGGTGATGGCGTTTTTAGTTTTACGGAAAATGGCTTATTCGACCCAAGGTTGAAAAATGTAGACGATAATCTTGATGTAAACGGAGAAAAAATAAATTATGTTTTAACAAATTATCAAACTCCGGTTGATTTTGACGGCTGGCAAACGGCCGTTGCCAAGTTTGATTTAACCAGCGCTTATCAGGAAAATGGCAAGTATCAATTTTTAATTTCTATTCCCTCTCTTAGAACTGAAGAGTTAAGTAAAGGCGAAATAATAATAAAAGAAATCAAGGTTGATCTTTCGGGGATTACCTTGCGGCAAAAATTAGAAAAATATTTTAGCAGATAATAATTATGCCAAACGATATGAATAACATTAAATCTGGCGCGATAAAAAATTTTGTTGATAATTTTTTTTATGAATTATTCTATGTTTTGACAGGCGTTGTATTAATTTTTATCTGCTTGGAAATTTTTTGGCCGGGAATTATTTTGGCTTATTTAAATTTAAATTATGTTTTGATGTTTTGGCTGATTGTTGGTATAATAATATTATTCTAGCCACTTTTAAAAAATTAAAAAAGAAAGAAAATCTTTAAACGCTATTATATTATGATGAATCGGCGCAAAAATAATTACCTTGAAAAAATATTTTTTAATCAAAAATTTTTAACCCTGCTTGGCTTGGTCGTCATTATTTTGATAAGTTTTCCTTTTGCAAAAAATACGCTTAAGCAATACAGGATTAATAAAGAAATAAGCGAACTAAAACAAGAGATTTTAGATTTGCAAAATAAAAATGGTGATTTGAAAAATTTTGTTTCTTATTTGGAATCAGATCAATTTGCCGAGGAACAAGCAAGGCTTAATCTAGGCCTAAAGAGCCCGGGCGAAGAATTGACGGTAATAAAAAACGCAGCCGCCGATATCTCGGCCGGTACCTCTTCTGGCGCCACAATTTTTAATATTCCAGGATATGAAAAAGCAGGGCCGGAGATTAAGAAATCTAATCCGAGAAAATGGTTAAATTATTTTTTCCGTTGAAAATTTTTTATAAAAAGAGTAAGATTATATGGCGAAAAATTTGGATGGTATAAAAAAATTAAACCCCGAGGAAATAAATAAAAATCGTAAAATAGTTTTAAGCTATATTAGAGAGAAAGCTTCAGCTTTAACTAAGGAGCAGAAAATTACGAGCCAGGTAGCTTCCGTTTTTAATAAGGTTGATGGACTTAAGTTAGGCAAAATTTCAGGCCTTAAGTTAAAAGTTAATAATATATTAGAAAAACCGGCTCTGGCAAGAAATAATCAGATGAGTAAACAGAAAAAAATTAATTTTGATAAAGAAAGAGCCGAGGTCGAAGAAACTAGAAAGTGGCATAAAAAATTAAGGCTGGAAGAACAAAAGAAGGAAGAAGAAAAAATAAAGCGGCGAAAAGCCAGAAAGCTTTTCAGGAGGAATTTAAATAATAAATTAAGTGAATTTTTCTATATTATTAAAAGAAATTTTGTTCATGGAGTATTATATTTAATTACTTTTTTAGCTATCAGTTATATAGTTTTTTGTTTGCTGGTATTAAGGTTTCAAATTGATGGCGGTATTATTGAGAAAATGGCGCGTATTTTGCCGGTGCCGGCGGTAGTTACCAGCCAGGGAATAATAAATTATTATGATTTTCGCAAGATAAAAAATAATAATTATATTAATTTAAATTTGGCAGAGAAAAAAGATAGTTTAGCTAAATGGGCAATTTTAAAAAATTTAAGCGGAAAATATGGTTTACCGGTTGATTCGCCCGGTCAAGCTTTGGCCGTAGCGTTTGTCGCGGATGAAGATTTTAATCAAGTGGGGCTGTTTAGAATAAAAAAAATTAGCGAGCTCTTAAAAAATGTTGAGAGCCTGGATCCGTTGGGCAAATATGCCGATGAATATAGCGATGTGACTTATTATAATAGTAAAGGCGCGGCGGAAAAATTTGGCCAAGCGGTTTTTAATTTAAAGGCTGGTCAAATTAGCGATATAATTTTAAGCGATAATGGTTATTATATCGCGCAAATCATGGATAACAAAGATAGCCAATTGGGCATAAAATATCTTTTTGTTGGAGCAAAAATTTTAGATCAGTATATTGGCGAAAAATCGGAGAAGAGTAAAGTTTTTATTTTAGCCAATTAATAAATAAAAATAAAAAACAGCCCCGTTTTTAAGGGTTGTTTTTTATTAAATGAGCCGATGGTCGGGATTGAACCGACAACCTGCGGTTTACGATACCGCTGCTCTACCAGTTGAGCTACATCGGCGAGTTCTAAACTATATCATATTTGAATATAATATCAATAGTTCAATGGCTTATTCGGTATTTTGAGCGGGTAACGGGAATCGAACCCGTGCCTCAACCTTGGGAAGGTCGCGTACTGCCATTATACTATACCCGCGCAATATCCGCGCAACAAAATAATTTTTAGAATTTTTTATTTTATGCTATAATTATATTTGTATGGTTGGACAAAGTCAAATTTGGGGTAAGATAATAATATTTTTTCTAATATTAACGCTGGCGCAAACGGCCGGTAGTTTTGTTTATGCGGCCGAAACAGCCCAGCCGACAGAAAACCGTTCTTATTTTATAAATTTAGATAAAGAAACAATCGTTAAAGGTTATACAATCAGCGCTTTTGACGATGCGATTAAACTTTCTTTAGCCCCGGAGATATTAAGCGATGCTACCGGGGTAGACGCGATTGAGCTAAATGAAACGGTTAATGGCCCATGGCAGCTAGAAAGAATAAGCAAGGTTTACCAGTTTGAATTCAAAAATAAATCGGCTTATGATAATAAAAAGCCGTTTTATATACAGTTGTCTTATAACAAGCCCTCAAATTATCATAAGCAGATTTTTTATTATGATAAAAATTATTTTTCCTGGCGGCCTTTGCCCACGGTTGATTATCCGGACAAATCGTTTGTACGCTCTCTAATTTATTTGCCTTTTGCCCGCATTGCGGTTTTTGCTAATCAGGAAGCTTTAGTTATCGGGCAGGCCAGCTGGTATAAATATAAAGGCGGCTTGTTTGCCGCTTCGCCCGATTTTCCTAAAAATTCAAAATTGCGCGTTTATAATACGGCTAACAATAAATTTGTTGACGTGGTAATAAACGATTTTGGTCCCGAGAGAAAACTTCACCCAAATAGAGTTATTGATTTGGATAAAGTAGCATTTAAAAAATTAGCCCCTACGGGCGCGGGCACGATTAATATAAGAGTTCAGCCGATTAGCATTGTCCGGGAAAATAATAAAATTTTGGGTATTGCCGATTCCGGAGCTAGGCCGGAATTTTCAATTATGGCTAAATCGGCTATAGCCATGGACGAACAAACCGGCCAAATATTCTGGCAAAAAAATGCTACTAGCACTTTACCTCTGGCCAGCTTGACTAAATTAGTGGCGGTAAAGGTTTTTCTTGATACCAGGCCGACTTTAAATAGGCAAGTGGCTTATAGCGTCAAAGATGAAGAGTATAATTATGAATATGTTAATAAGTGGGAATCGGCCAGATTGAAATTAGACGATGGCGACACTTTAACTATTGAGGACTTGCTTTACGCGGCCTTAGTGGGTTCGGCCAATAACGCCATTGAAACTTTGGTGCGCGCAAGTGGCCTTAAGAGAGATGAATTTATATTAAAAATGAATCAAGCAGCCGCTCTTTGGGGCGCTACTGCCACGCATTTTATTGAGCCGACCGGTTTATCTCCGGAAAATGTGAGTTCGGCGCTTGATTATGCTATAATAACTAAAGAAGTTTATACTAATCCGATTATTCAAAAGGCCAGCGTTATGCATCAGTATAAATTTGCTACAATAAACACTAAAAAAGCTCATACCATAACTAATACAGATAAACTTTTACAAGTAAGTGATTTAAAGATTACCGGCTCTAAAACCGGTTATCTTGATGAAGCTAAATATTGTCTAATGGCACGGGCGAAAAATAGCTCGGGCAAGCAAATAATTGCCGTAACTATGGGCGCGGGTACTCGGCAAAGTAGTTTTGACGAAACTGAACAATTATTAAAGTATGCCCTAAAAATGATACAATAATTATGATTAAACTATCAAATATAACAAAAATTTACCCGCCGGACATTACGGCTCTTCATAAAGTGAATTTACATATTAAGCCGGGAGAGTTTGTTTCTATAGTCGGGCAATCAGGAACCGGTAAAACTACTTTAGTGAAGCTTTTAATCAGCGAAGAAAAAGCGGATGATGGAAAAATTGTTGTCGGCGGTTGGAATATTACCAATATCGGCCAAGCGGAAATTTCTGTTTTACGCCGGCAAATCGGGGTGGTTTTTCAGGATTTTAAATTACTGCAAAAAAAGACATTATTTGAAAATGTCGCTTTTGCTTTGCAGGTTTGCGGCGAGCCGCAACGCAAAATAAATAACATTGTGCCCCAAGTTTTAAAAATTGTGGGGTTAGAGAATAAAATGCATCGTTATCCGCTGCAGATTTCCGGCGGCGAGCAGCAGCGCGCCGTAATTGCCCGCGCCTTAGTGCATCGGCCAAAAATTCTTTTAGCCGATGAGCCGACCGGTAATCTTGATTCTATTAACGCCGATGAAATTATTGAAATTTTGCAAAAGATTAATAAGTTCGGCACTACGGTTGTGCTCGTGACTCATAACCGAGAGGTGGTCAATAAGTTAAGAAAAAGAGTAATTACCATAGAAAACGGATTAATTGTCGGCGACCAAGCGGTTGGAAAATATGTTTTATAATCATCTCAATTAATATTTATGTTTTTATTATCTTTTTTAAGAGTGATAAAATTTAGCTTGCAAGATATAGGCCGTAATATCTGGCTGTCAATTATCACAGTAATAATTATTGCTCTGGCTTTATTTTCCGTTAATTTGCTTTTGACGGTTAAAATATTAACTTCGGCCACGGTCGGAGCGGTAAAAGAGAAAATCGATATTAGCTTATATTTAAAATCCGAAGCGCCGGAAAATCTTATTTTAGCTTTAAAGAGCCAGATTAGTAACCTTGATTCCGTCAAGCAGGTTGATTATATTTCTAAGCAAGCCGCGATAGAAAGTTTTAGGGAGAAACATAAAAATAATCCGGAAATATTACAGGCTTTATTGGAATTAGGGAAAAATCCGCTGTCTCCGAGCTTAATAATCAAGCCTAGAGATATTAATAATTATGATGAACTAATTGTCAGTTTAAATAAGATTGACAACGATATAATTGAATCAAGAAATTTTGATGATCACAAGGCTATATTGGCGAAGATTAATAATATTGCCGAAAAGGCTAACGAGGCGGGTTTATTTATCAGCGCATTGTTTATTTTAATAACGATACTGGTAGTTTATAACGCCGTGCGCGTGGCTATTTTTACGCATAAGCGAGAGATTGGCATTATGAAGCTGGTAGGCGCTTCAACCTGGTTTATCCGCGCGCCCTATTTAATTTCAGGGATGATTTACGCGTTTTTAGGCGTGCTTATGGTGATAATTATCATTTATCCCGCCTTAAGCTTAATTCAGCCTTATTTGGCGACATTTTTTTCCGGTTTTGAAGTTAATTTATTGGATTATTATAATAGCAATTTTTTGTTGATTTTCGGTTCGGAGTTTTTGGCCGCGAGTCTGATTAATGTTTTGGCAAGTTTGATAGCCGTAGGCAAATATTCAAAAGTTTAGCAGACAACAAAAATCGGACTAAATTTATAAAATTTTCTACTGCGGAACTCGCTCCGCTTTTGTGGAGTTCAGACAGTCCTCGCAAGAAAATTATACAAATTTAGTCCGATTATTTTTATTGATATTATACGGTAATAATTTTTGTAAAAAATCGCTGCAATTTTAACTCCGGATGGCCATTTCGGCACCGAGGGAGGCACCGAGGAGCCGCGGTAAAAACAATTTTTAAAAGCCGAGCGTTTTTTATTTAAAATTAATCATTACTATTTCCGGATTGGCTAAAATTCTCATGGGCGGACCCCAGGTGCCGGTTCCCGAAGAAGTGTAGACCGTGGTGGCGCCGGATTTTTTCAAGCCGTATTGAAAGCCGTCGTATAAAAAGTATTCGATGATTTGCACGGGGAAAAGCTGTCCTTTATGGGCGTGGCCGCAAAGCTCCAGCGAAATGCCGAATTTTGGCGCCACTTCCATTTTATCCGGTACATGCCTTAACAAAATACTGGGTTTATTTTTATCTATTTTAAGATTGGCTAAAATAGCTTCATAGTCATTTTTACTGTAAGCGGATTTATAATCAACGCCGATAATCTGCAGGCCGTTTATTTCCACCAGTTCGTTGTCTAAAACATTAATTCCCGCTTTGGAAATGGCGTCAAGATATTTAGTATTGCCGCCGAATTCTTCATGATTGCCGGTAATAAAAAATTTACCCAAAGGCGTTTCAATGGTCGAAAAAATTTGTGCTAATCTGTCCAGATCAATATTCGCCTGGCCGTCAAAAAAGTCTCCGCCGATAAAGAGTAAATCCGGCCGTAAATCGTCAATCTGTTTAGCGACTCGAGCCGCAAATTCATAATTTTCGATTGTGCCCAGATGCAGGTCGCTTATAAAAACTGCGGATTTTCCTTGCCATTCGCCGGGTAAATTAGGTAAAGCGATATTGAGTTCTTTTATTTTAATATTCTGGGCCGCCACGATGCCGTAGATTAATATCGCGGTTGCGGCTAAAAGCAAACTGATAGCTAAAGCTTTTTCATTAATGCTAAAAGAAAATATTTTGCCTAAAAATATAATAAAATATGCTAAAAGAAAGGCCAAAACAAAATAAAGTATAAAGCCAAACCAGCTGGCGGCGATAGTATAAAAAAGGCGGACGAAAATATTGGAGAATTTGGCAATTAAAATTGAAGCTAAAATAAAACCAAAGGGCAATAAAATAAAAATAGTTTTAAGCGCAGTTAAATAAATTTGGCCGGTAATATTAAAAAAATGCGTTAAAGCTTGAAATAAAAAAAAGTGCATTAAGAAAATAATTGCTAAGCTGGCAACGCCGGCTAAAATAAATATGTACATCATAAAATTATTTGCTAGTTTTTATAAAATCTATTACCCTGTCGGCAAATGCTTGATTGGCGATAATGCTGTCATGATCAGTTTTGGGGATGAGAGTATCCACATAGCTGCTCAAGCGGGATGATTTTTTAGGCCAAATTTTAAATTCAGTTTCCGCTAAAAAATTCATAGTATTATCGGGTAATATTGCCTCGGCGGTGTTTTTTAGATCTTTTGTAAATGGCAGCATATTTAAAGTTGCCGGGCAGATAGGCAGTAATAGCGCCGCCCAGCTGCCCTGATGCGGTACGGCCACAAAGCTAACACTTTTGATCTGCGATATAATTTTAGGATTGGTAACTAAGGCATGTTTAAAAATTAAACCGCCAAAACTATGGGCAATGATATCGTCTTTTTCTTCAGTTTTTTTTAAATGTTGTAAAATTATTTGCGAGGCATGTTTTAGGTGACGCATATTCATGCCTAAATCAATTGTTTCCGCCCGCAGGCCGGCTTGTTGTATTTTTTCAACCAATGGTTGGTAAAATTGTTTTTTTCTGTAAAAGCCGGGGATAATGAAAACTGACATATTGTAAAATTAAATTTCCTCAAATTTTACCAGCCTGGGGATTAGTTTTATGGCTGGCGCGCTTAAAGCGCTGATAATCAGTTTAACTAAAATATTAGCAAGTATTATTTGCAGAACCGTGGCCAACGGCAAACTGCCTAAAAAAGCAATCAGCCCGAAAATAACGCTGTCGACCAATAAACTTATGAAGTTAGAAAGAAAGGCGGCGGATAAATCGCCTATTTTTTTGTAAACAATGCTAAAAATTTCAGTGTCAATTAGTTCCGATATTACCTGGGCTGCTATGCTAGCCATTATAATTCTTCCTACGGGCAGTAAAATAAGTTCATAGGCTTCTTGAAATTGCCAAGTAGGGTCAGCAGGCATTTTGCCAACCAGCCAAAATAAAGCGAACATTAAGGCGTTTAGGCTGGCGGCGATAATAACAATTTGCCTGGCATTGTTTTTTCCTAATGTTTTATGGACAAAATCGCGTAAAGTAAAGGTCAGGGGATAAATTATTGTGCCGCCATCAACCGCCAGGCCAATAATTGGTAGAATAGTAATTTTAGTTGAAAGAATGTTAGCAAAAATTTGCGCAGCCACATAAAGCGAACTGCTTAAAAGAGAAAGGCTAATTTTAAAGTTATTTTTCATAAAGCTGTTCGGGGACATGGATTCGAACCATGATTGACGGTTCACCCCGTCAAATATATCATCTTCATTGCTCGGGGGCATGGATTCGAACCATGATAAACGGCTTCAAAGGCCGCTGTCTTACCGTTGGACGACCCCCGAGCGATAAAGAGGATATTGATTTTTGTTAATAAAATTTTATTAAGATTTATTTGACGGGGCGAGAAGGCCGCTGTCTTACCGTTGGACGATCCCCGAATGTATAAATGTATAAAGGAAATGATAATTATAATCAAAATCCCGAAGATTCGGGATTATTGTTATCATAAAATATTTTTTGATTCTTGTAAACCCCGGTTAAATATTTTTAGCTATTATTAGCTTTATAATATAAAAGTGTACATTTTATTATTTTCTGTTAATATATTTATATATAAATTTAACGGGTGAAGTTGCCATGGATTTTTGTTTGAGTTATAATTATATATACAATAAATATAAATTTATGGAACAACTGCCAGAAAAATTAGAATCGAATGAAAGTTTGCCGGAATATGTTGAGCGGGAAAATATCAATGAGATAAATCCGGGTATATTAAGAAAGGTAGTTGATGAAATGTTGGTTGAAAGAGATAATAAAGAGATTGTTAAGAAGGGGTTTATTTGGCGTGTAATTTTTCTTTATAATCAAGAAACTGGCATTAAGATGAATCAGGATGAGATGAGGCAATTTTATGAAAAAATAAAATCGGAGTTAATTAAAATTTTTGATTTTAAAAAAATAAAATATAAGTTTGAAGGAATACCAAGCAGCGAGAAAATGACGTTTGAAGATGAAAATAATAAAGCGCCATATATGGGCTGGTTGCCGGAATGGGAAGAAAAGCAAAAATAATAAATTATTAATATGAAAATAAAAAAATACTTGGTAGCCAGTTTGATATTTTTAATCGGCGTGAGTGCGACTTTTTTTGTTTATAATTATAATCCGAACATTGCTAAAGTTGTCGCCGATACTTTGCGCTTGGACGACCAGGAAGCAACTATCAGAGCGATTAATAAAGTCATGCCGGCCGTAGTCAGCATTGTGATTATGGATAAAAGAACCACAACCACGGTAAATTTAACTACCGGCGAACAAACTCAAAAAACCGAGATTGTGCAAAAAGGCTCGGGCACGGGTTTTTTAATTTCCGCGGACGGTTTAATTTTAACCAACCGGCATGTTGTTAGCGCGGGCGATGAAAAAACCGCTGAGTTTAAAATTATTTTAAATGCCGGCAAGCAATATTACGCTCAGCTAATTGGCAAAGATCCGATTAATGATTTAGCGGTGTTAAAAATTTTTGACAAAAATTTGCCTTATGTGCAATTGGGCGATAGCGACAAATTACAAATCGGCTCCACGGTTATTGCTATCGGCAACACTTTAGGGCGATACCAAAATAGCGCGACTAAAGGCATAGTCAGCGGATTAGGCAGAAGCATTGAAGCCTCGGACCAAAGCGGCAGCATTAATGAAACTTTGGACAATGTTATTCAAACAGACGCGGAAATAAATTTAGGCAATTCAGGCGGCCCCCTGATTGATTTAGAGGGTAATGTTATAGGCGTTAATGTGGCTATTGACCAGTCCGGCTCTTCAATCGGCTTTGCTATTCCGGTTAATGACGCCAGGCCAGTGATAAAGAGTGTGCGGGAAATCGGGCGTATTGTTAGGCCTAGATTGGGGATAAGATATCATATGCTGACTCCGGAATTAGCCCAGGAATTAAAATTAACTAAGGATACTGGCGCTTGGATAACGGCTAATAATAATGATAATGTCCCGTCAGTTTTAGAAGGTTCACCGGCTGATTTAGCCGGTATAGAATCGGGTGATATTATTATGGAAATAAATGGTATAAAAATTCAAGGCAAAACTACCCTGATATCCATAGTGCAGAAATATAAACCAGGAGATAAGATTGGTTTAAGAGTTTTTCGCGACGGTAAGATATTAATTTTAATCGCTACTCTAGATGAATTTAAATAAAAATAAATTTGTATGATAGAAATAAAGAATTTAACAAAAAAATTCGGTCAGAATTTAGTTTTGGATAATATAAGTTTTTCAGTTGAAAAAGGGGAGATTTTAGGTTTTTTAGGGCCGAACGGAGCCGGCAAAAGCACTACCATGAAAATTATTACTTCTTTTTGGACGCCGACTTCCGGCCAAATTTTAATTGATGGTTTTAATATAGCCAAGGATGCGCTTTCCGCCAGGAAAAAAATCGGCTACTTGCCTGAAACCGTGCCTCTCTATGAAGATATGAGAGTTTTTGAATATTTGAAATTTATCGCAGAAATACGCGGCCTTAGCAGGAGCGAGATTAAAGACAGGATAAAAGAAGTTGTTTTAATCTGCGGCTTAAGCAAGGTTTTGCGCCAGCCGATTGAAGAACTTTCTAAAGGTTTTTGCCAGCGCGTTGGTTTGGCTCAGGCCATAATGCACCAGCCGGACATTCTAATATTGGACGAACCGACTACCGGCTTAGACCCGAATCAAATAGTGGAAATACGCGATTTGATTAAAACCATCGGCCGTGAAAAAACCGTTATATTCTCCACGCATATTTTAAGCGAAGTCAGCGCTACCTGTAATCGGGTGATAATTATCAATAATGGTAAGATTGTCGGCCAGGGCAGTCCTGATGAGTTTGAAAAAAAACACGGTAATTTAGAGCAGGCCTTTAGAGAGCTAACAAAATAAAAATAATTATGAATAAATCTAAATACCTAAAAATTATCTACATCCTGTTCAAAAAAGAATTAATGTCATATTTTAATTCCCCAATTGCTTATATATTTATCGGCGTTTTTTTAGTGGCTGGTAATTGGTTATTTTTTAATACTTTTTTCTTGGCGGCTCAAGCTTCAATGAGAAATTATTTTTCTCTTTTACCTTGGATTTTTTTGTTTTTGTCGCCGGCTATTACTATGAGGCTTTGGGCTGAAGAAAAGAAAAGCGGCACGATTGAGCTGCTTTTGACTTTGCCGGTAACCGATTGGCAAGTAGTTTTAGCTAAATTTTTTAGCGCTTTAATTTTTTTGTCTATTAGTTTGTTATTTTCTTTAACCATACCGATTAGTATCGCTTTTTTGGGTAATTTGGATTTAGGACCGGTTATCGGCGGTTATTTGGGCGCTCTGTTCTTGGGCGGTTCATATTTGGCTCTAGGTTTGTTTATTTCCAGTCTGACAAAAAATCAAATTATCGCTTTTATTGTTGGGCTAACGGCTTGTTTCGCCGCCTTTATAATCGGCGCCGATTTTGTTTTGGCCGGAGCGCCACAGGTTTTTGCTCCGATTATGAAATTTATCGGCCTGGGCAGCCATTTTAATAATATAGCCAGAGGAGTAATTGACACTAAAGATATAGTTTATTATTTATCATTTATATTTTTGTTTCTTTGGCTGAATGTCAGAGTGATTGAGAATAGAAGTTGGAAATAAATTAGGTGCGTTTATAAATTTAGCCCAAGCAATTAAAAAGTACCAGTATGAATTTAAATAAATTTTTAAATAAAATTAATTCATCAGCTTTGATAGCTATTGTGACAGGCATTTTAATCGTGCTGAATTTTTTCTCTTATAATATTTTTTACCGTTTTGATTTAACGCAAAATAAAGATTATTCCCTTTCTAAGACGAGCAAGCTCGTGGCGGCTGATTTAGAAGATATTGTTAGCGTTAAGGCTTATTTTTCCGCTAATTTACCGTCGCAGTTTTTAAATTTACGCCAAGAAGTCGGTGATATTTTAGATGAATATGTTAATTATTCCGGCGGTAAAATTAAAGTAGAGTTTATCGACCCTAAAGATGACCAGGCGACTCAGCAAGAATTATATTCGGCCGGCATACCGGAGTTACAGTTTAATGCTTTGGAAAAAGATAAATACCAGGTTATTAACGGTTATTTAGGCATGTTAATTAAATATGGAGAAAAGTCTCAGGCCATTCCGGTAATTCAAAATACTAAGGATTTGGAATATCAAATTACTTCAGCCATCAAGAAACTAACCAGTGCCGAGATTCCTAATATCGGTTTTTGGCAAGGCAACGGCGCGGCCGACGTGGTTCAAGAGGTTAGTGCGGCTTACGGAAAATTAGGTGAAATTTATAATGTTTCCGCGGTTAATTATGCCGCGGATAAAAAAAGCATTGATGGCCTGGATATTTTAATTATTATCGGCCCTAAAGAAAAATTTACCGACGATGAACTTAAGGTAATTGATACTTTTTTAATGAATGGAGGTTCGTTGGTTGTTCTGGCGGACGGAGTTAATGTTGAGCAAGGGTTATTGGCTAATAAAAACGATACCGGTTTGAACAAAATTTTACAATCTTATGGCGTTAAATTAAACGAAAATTTGGCGCTGGACATTAATAACGGCATGGCATCATTCAGCCAGGGTTTTGTTACTTTTTCTACTAATTATCCTTATTGGCCAAAAATTATAAAATCAGGCTTTGATCAAAATAATCCGGCAGTTTCAAGATTGGAAAGTTTAGTTTTACCTTGGGCGTCTACTATTGATATTATGCCCGACAAAACAAAGAATATGGCGGTTTCTTATCTGGCCTTAACTTCCGACCAGGCTATGGTCGTGGCCGACAACTTTAAATTACAGCCTCAAGCGGAAATTAGCGGCGGAGTTAGAGGCAAATTTAATTTAGCCGTTGCCCTAACAGGTAAATTTGCAAGCCTATTTAACAATACAAGCTCTAGGGCCGGCCGCTTAATTCTAGCGGGCGATAGTGATTTTATCAGGGATAATTTTTTGCAAAATTATCCGGACAATCTGTTATTTTTTCAAAATGTTATTGACGGCCTGAGTTTGGGTAATGACTTGATTTCCATCCGTTCAAAAGGCGTAACCGAGCGTCCGGTCAAAGAAATAAGCGAGTCGGTTAAAACGGCTATTAGGTATATTAATATTTTTGGGTTAACGGTTATCGTCGTGCTTTTTGGCGTGATTAGATATTTTTTGAGAAGAAAGATTAGGTTTGAAGATCAGATATAAAAATTATTTTATGAATAAAAAAACTTTAATTTTAGGTGTTGCTTTGATAGCGCTAATCGCTTTAGCTTATGGCTATCAGGGTCCTTTAAAAAAATGGCAAAATAATCTCGGTAAGCCAAAAAACATTTTAGCTAATATAAAAATTGACTTAATTGATAAAATTGAGATTATAAATCAGGGAAAAATTTTAATTTTGGATAAGCAAAATCAAAAATGGAAATATGATAATAGCAAAGATTTTTATGTTGACGCCTCAGTTATAGCTAAAGTTTTAGATGAATTAAAAATAGCGGCTTTGTCGGAGATGGAGCTGGTTAGCAACAACAGGGAAAGAAAAAGTGAATTTAAAACCGACGGTTTAGGCCTGGAAATAAAAATTTATCAAGCCGGTAAGCGGGTTTCCGATTTTATTATTGGCAGTTTAGCCAGCAATTATGTGAGTTCTTATATTTCAGTGCCTGAGTCGGCCGTAACTTATGCGGTTAAAGCTGATTTGTCTGATGTTTTTAATCCGGCTGATTGGCGCGATTTTACTATTTTTTCAACGCAGAAGGAGCAAATTAATAAAATAAGATTTCAATACCCAAACAGAGAATTCACGGTAGAGCTTAAAGACGGCAAATGGAACGGTGTTTTACCCGATAAGTTTATTGTCAATCAGAAAAAAGTTAAACCAATCTTGGATATTATGTCAAATTTAAAGGCCGCGGAAATTCCCGCTCAAGTTTTTACCAATACCGGTTTGGATAAACATCTTATAATTATTCAAGCGACAGGCGACGGGATAAATAATATTTTAATGATTGGCACGGCCAGTGATGATTTATATTATGCCAAAAGAGGTGATAGCGACAATATTTATTTTATTTCCAGGGCGGAAAAGGATGAATTAGATAAATGGAGCTGGCAGTTAAAATAAGACTAAAATAAAACACTCTGTGTCCACCGGGCATTCATCGGCCGGCGGAGCAGAGTGTTTTTTGTATCTATTTTATTGTATTAAAAATTTGTACAGCCCTTCCGAATTGCCGATTTTTCCCGAGAAATATATAATATCATCCTTAGTTAATATAAATGAGCTGATAGAATCAAATTTTATTAATTCGGTGATATTTCTTTTTTCCCTTTCGTCCAGTTCAATGGCGTTAATTGTTTGCCCTGTTGAATAAATAATGTAATCCCTGCTTGAATGCAAAATGGCGCTATTTATAGTATCGGAGATTCTGGTTATCAAAATTTTATTTTTTGTTGATAAATTGTAAAGCCAAATTTCAAAATCATTAATATATAACAAATTATCAGAGTCGGTCCAGAAAGTTGTTTTTACGTTATTAATAATTTCCGCTAGTGGCTGGTAAGCCGACATCGGATCAATTAAGTAAAGAATTTTATGCCCCTTGTCATAGATATTAAGCAGATTTTGCTCCGGGTTAATAAAAGAGTAATCCGGAGCGGCCGGTAAATTTATATTTTTAAGATTTTGGCTGGTCGCCGTATCTACGACTTCAAGATTAACCGCTGATCCTGATTTAATAATTAAATATAAATAGTTATTTTTAACCAAGTAGTCATTAAAGATTTTGTTGCCGATAATTTTTTTCGGCAAATTAGAGGAGCTTAATTGATAAATAGAATTTTTGTCTTGATAGTATAAAGTGTTGCCGCTCCATTTATAATTAAATGAATTTGGCGTTAATTTTTTTAGATCCAGAGCGGAATTAAGATCAGCTAAAAGATAGAGATAATTATCAATTATTATTTTACTTTGGTCCTCTGACCAAAAAATATTTTTTCCGGTTAAATTGTTTCGTTCGGTTGTTTTTTTAGATTCGTCAGATAAATTTAAGAAAGTTATTAGATCGGGAGATAAAATAACGGCCTGATTTTTGTCGGGTGATAAGCTAATAGACCCAATATCGGCTGGTGCGATTTGCGCCGGCAAGTTATTTTTAAATAAATAAATATTTTCGGCGAAAGTTGAAGCTCCGGGGTTAACGGTTAATTTTTTTTGCCAGCTCCAGTAACCGTCAAGTTCGATTTTTAAATTGTATTCTCCCGGCAGCAAATTTTTTATTTTAGCCGGCGTGGAAATAAAATTTTTTTTATTGAACATTGAACTGGACCAAGCTTCTTGAGGGTCCCCGTCTATAAACACTTTCGCTCCTTTGGGTTTAGAATCAATAATAAACATACCTGTTCTTTGAACGGAAAAGCCGTTTTTACCAAGCCGATAACCGGCCGCGTAAAGCATAATAGCCGGCGTTATGGATAGAAACAAAACAATAAATATAAAACTTAATATTCTTCTAACTCTTAAAGTCATAATGTTTAAATCAATCAACTCTTTTTATGTCCGCGCCCAATTTATTTAATCGTTCGCAGATATTTTCATAACCGCGGTCTATTGAGTATGAATTATATAGAGTGGATTTGCCTTTAGCTCCAAGCATGCAAATTAAGAGATTTATGGCCGGCCGCAGAGCCGGAGGGCAGATAATTTCGGCCGGTTTTAATTTGGTCGGTCCGGCAACGGTTACCCGGTGGGCATCGTGGAGTATTATGTCGGCGCCGAGCTTATTCAACTCAAGATAATAAACGGCCCGATTTTCATAAACCCAATCATGGACTAAGGTTTGTCCATGGGTTTGAGTTAGGATGGGTAGAAACAGGGGTAAATTATCAATATTCAAGCCGGGGAAAGGGCGTCCATAAATTTTATCAGGCAGGGCATTCAATTTTGCCGGAATTATTTCTATGTCGGCTAAATCAAATCGGCCGTTAGTTGATTTATAGGTTCGGCTGATTTTCATTTTTTGCCCCATAACTCTTAATTTTTCTAATTCCAAGCTTAAAAACTCTATCGGGCAGGCCGTGATTTTAAATCGCGAGGCCGTAGTGATAGCAATGGCGATGAAGGCCATAGATTCTATCGGGTCAGGCATAATTGGATAATTGGCTGGTTTAAGTTTTTTCACGCCGGTAATCTGAAGTTTGGTGGTGCCGACACCCTTAATTTTAGCGCCGGCTTTAATTAAAAAGTAACACAGATCTTGAACCATATAATTAGGCGAAGCTAGATTTATTTCTGTTTTCCCCGGTAGAGTCACCGCGGCCATGATGGCATTTTCGGTGGCTGTATCGCCTGATTCATACATAGTAAAGCTTGAGCCTCTAGCTTTGCCCCGGTTAACATGGAATAAATTATTGGTTTTTTTTACTTCTATGCCTAAATGATTTAAAGCGATGATGTGCGGGCTGACCGTGCGTTTGCCCAATTTACAGCCGCTGATTTTTGGCAAGGAAAAATTATTAAAAATGGAAGACAGGGAGCCGATAAGCAATATGGCCGACCTGGTTTTTTCGTATGATTCTTTATTTATTTTACTTAAATTAATTTTGCCGTCGTTTATGGCTTGTAGGGTGTGCGAGTCTGTCCAGCTTACCTTTAGCCCGATAGAGGTTAAAATTTCAATTATGCGATTTACTTCTTCAATACGCGGCATATCTGCCAGTATGGTTTTGCCCTTAATCATGGGTAAAGCGCAAAGAATGGCCACGGCTGAATTTTTGGCCGAGTTGGTTTTAATCGTGCCTTTTAGTTTTTTACCGCCGTTTATTATGAAATTGGGCATAATAATTGAAAGTTATTTAAAAATTTATAATTAAAATTAGTAATTATATATGGCTATATCATAGCTTAAACCCGCTCATTTTTCAATGCCCGCGCCCGATTTGTCAAAATAAACCAGATTGTGATAATATATAGAGAGTAATATAAAATGATTATTTTTATGGATAACATGAAATTGCCAGTGGAAGCGCCGGAGGTTAAAAAGTCTAAGCGCTGGAAAATTGCCGGCGTTATTTTATTAAGCCTGGTTTTGATGTCAACCGCATTCGGCGGCGGTATGATGCTAGCTCAAAAAAATGAATTTATTAAACGGGCAAGTATAACTGAAGCGGTTTACGCCGGAAAAGTTTATAATAAATATATTACGGCGCCGGCCAATAAATTAACGCAGGATGTTGATTTTAATTTATTCTGGAATGTCTGGGACGAGCTTAAGGATAAGTATGTTGATAAAGATAAGTTAGACGACAAGACGATGTTTTATGGCGCGCTTAAAGGTTTAGTTGAATCAACCGGCGACCCGTATACGGTTTTTATGGAGCCTAAAATAGCTAAAGAATTTTCTGATGATATGGCCGGTACTTTTGAGGGTATTGGCGCTGAAATTGGAAAAAAAGATAATATTATAACTATAGTTGCGCCTTTAGCCGATATGCCGGCGGAAAAAGTTGGTCTTCAGGCTGGCGATAAGATTTATGCCATAAACGGCCAAACAACGGCCGGCCTAACAATTGATGAAGCGGTCAGTAGAATCCGCGGACCAAAAGGCACGGAAGTTATTTTGGCTATTTTTAGAGAAGGTTTTGAAAAGACTAAAGATTTTAAAATAACCAGACAAACCATTTTAGTTAAAAGCGTTAAAACAAAAATAGGCGATGATAGAATATTTATTATTACCATAACTAATTTTAATGATGATACGAGTGAATTATTTAAAAAAGCGGTCGCGAAAGCGATAGGAAAGAACCCCAAGGGCATTATTCTTGATTTAAGAAATAATCCCGGCGGATATTTAGAAACGGCGATTGATGTGGCTAGTGAATGGATTGATGAAGGCGCAATAGTAACGGAGCAGTTTAGCCCGGAAAATAAGAATGAATATTTACACCGCGGCCGAGCCAGATTAAAAGATTTTCCAACTGTAGTGCTTGTTAACCAGGGTAGCGCCTCGGCCTCTGAGATTGTTTCCGGAGCTTTAAAGGATAATAGCAAGGCGACTATCGTTGGTATGAGAACTTTTGGCAAGGGTTCAGTGCAAACTTTACGAGATATGAGAGATGGCTCATCGGTAAAAATAACCGTAGCTAAATGGTTGACGCCAAAAGGATATAATATTAATGAACAAGGTATAGCTCCTAACGTTGAAGTTGATTTAACCATGGAAGATTATAATAAAAATATAGATCCGCAGATGAATAAAGCAGTGGAAATATTAAATAAGAAATAAAAACTATATTTAATATGGCAAACAAAAAACAGGTGAAAAATGTGAAGTACATTTTTATCGTGGGCGGTGTTATATCTGGCGTAGGCAAGGGCGTTACCTGCGCTTCTATCGGCCGGATTTTAGTTTCCAAGGGCTACAATGTTAGCGCCATTAAAATAGACCCTTATATTAATATTGATGCCGGCACCATGAATCCGACTGAGCATGGTGAAGTGTTTGTGACCGAAGACGGGGACGAAACCGACCAGGACATCGGTAATTACGAGAGGTTTTTAAATCGTGATATTCATCGCGATAATTACATGACAACCGGCCGTGTTTATCAAACTGTGATTAATCGTGAAAGAAATTTAGAGTATAACGGCAAATGCGTTGAAGTTGTGCCCCATATTCCGGCTGAGGTTATCAGAAGAATCAAGTTGGCGGCCAATAAAGATAAGGCTGAAATTATGCTGGTGGAAATTGGCGGTACGGTAGGCGAGTATCAAAATTTATTATTTTTGGAAGCGGCCAGAATGATGCATTTGTCCGAGCCGGAAAACATTTTATTTATTATGGTGTCTTATTTGCCGGTGCCGTCAATTATTGGCGAAATGAAAACCAAGCCGACCCAGCGCGCGGTTAGAGATTTAAATTCAGCCGGTATTCAGCCGGATTTTATAGTAGCTCGTTCTGTGGTTGCTATTGACGCTCCTCGCCGTAGAAAATTAGCTATTTTTTGTAATATCCAGGAAAATGATGTTATTAGCGCTCCTGACATAAAGTCAATTTATGATGTGCCGATTAATTTCGAAAAAGATAATTTAGGTGAGCGTATTTTAGAAAAGTTTGGGTTACCCGGGAAAAAGAAAGATTTGATTGACTGGCGTAAAATGGTCAAAAAAATCAAAGATGCGAAAAAAATTGTTAATATTGCTATTGTGGGCAAATATTTTTCTATCGGCGATTTTTGCTTGTCCGATTCTTATATTTCCGTGATTGAAGCAATCAAACACGCCAGTATGGTTAATAATTGCCAGCCGGTTCTACATTGGTTAAATTGCGAGGATGTGGAAAAACAGGGTACTAGAATTTTAAAAAAGTTTGACGGTCTTATTGTGCCGCAGGGCTGGGGTTCGCGCGGTGCTGAAGGAAAAATTAAAACGATTCAATATTGCCGTGAGAATAATGTGCCTTATTTCGGCTTATGCTACGGTATGCAGATGGCGGTCATTGAATTTGCTCGCAATGTTTTAGGCTTTAAAGGCGCTAATAGTGAAGAAGTTGATTCTAAAACCGCTTATCCGGTTATTCATATTATGCCCGGCCAAAAAGAATTGATTGCTAAAAGGCAATATGGCGGGACTATTCGTCTGGGCGGTTGGCCGTGTAAAATTGTGGCTAGCACTCATTTGGCGTCGTCTTACGCCAAATTCGGCAAAAAGGGGACTATATCAGAGCGCCATCGCCATAGGTATGAGTTTAATAATGATTATCGTGAACAATTTGAAAAAGCCGGTTTGCGCGTGGCTGGCACTTCGCCTGACGGGGAAATTGTAGAGGCCATAGAAATTACCAAGCATCCTTTCTTTATTGGCACGCAATTTCATCCTGAATATATATCCCGGCCGTTAAATCCGCATCCGTTGTTTGTTGAGTTTATTAGAGTGTGCGCCAAGTTAAAAAAATAGAATATTATATAAAAAAACTGGATTCTTGAATCCAGTTTTTTAATTTACGAAGATTTTATTTTTGTGCCGTGACACTAACGATTTTAACAGCTTGAAGTTTACCGGTGTATTTTTTGATTTTTTTAGTGGCGAATTTTACAAAACCGGCGGCTTTAGCGAATAAAGTGTCGTCTTTGCCAATTTTAACATTCTTACCCGGCCGATATTTGGTTCCACGTTGGCGGATAATAATCGATCCGGCCTTAGCATATTCTCCGTCCTGGAGTTTTACTCCTAAACGCTGACTTTGTGAATCGCGGCCTAAAGCTGTTGAGCCGCCTGCTTTCTTATGCGCCATATAATAACTGTTTTAATAAATAAAAATGTGGCCTAAACCACTATTTTAATATAGCAGAAGAAATATTCAGTGTCAAGGCTTGACAGACAATCATTATATGATATTATATTAATACCAACTAATTTAGTAGGTATTATATTGATATATGATTTTTTCCACGCGTTCAACTTACGGCCTAAGAGCCATGATAAATTTGGCTAAACGGCAAAGCCGGGGCAGTATTGCTTTAGCGCAAATTGCTCAAGATGAAAACATTTCTTTAAAATATTTAGAAAGGCTGTTCGCCAGCCTGAAAAAAGTCGGTTTGATAAAAGCCGTGAAAGGAGCGTCTGGCGGCTATAGATTAGCCAAACCGGCCAAACAGATTAATATTTATGATATAATTATAGCGTTAGAGGGCAGATTAAATGCGTTTCATTGTACCGGTGAAAATAAAAAAATTTATTGCACCAATAAGTGCCATTGCGGGGTGACCGGTGTTTTATTAAAAGTAGAACAGGCCATCAATTTAACTTTAAAAGATATAAGGCTGAGCCAATTGTTATGAAAAAAATAATTATTTTTTTGCTATTACTTTTGTTAGCTACGCCAGCATTGGCTCAAGCCGGCTTGGATAGTGACAACGATGGCGTTCCGGATGAAGATGAAATTAATATATATCACACTGACCAGAATAGGGCCGATACCGACGGCGACGGCTATAATGACTGGCTGGAATTAAATAATGATTATGCTCCGCATAATCCCGGAAAAGTAAAATTGGAAAATAATGATACCGACGGCGACGGTTTATCGGATAAAATGGAATTAAATTTTTATACAGATTTGAATAATCCTGATACCGACGGCGACGGCTTTAAAGACGGCGATGAAGTTAACACCGGATATGATCCGGCGAAACCGGACAAAATAAAATTAACTAAGAAAATAGAGATAAATACGGGCAAAGAGCAAAAATTATATTATTTTTTAAATGATGTCAGAATGGGGCAGTTTAAAATTTCCTCAGGAAAATCAAGTATGCAAACGCCCAAGGGAAATTTTAAAATAGACGGCAAAGCGCTTCGTGCTTGGTCAAAATATGGCCTTTGGATGCCTTTTTGGATGAGTTTAAAAAATGGTTATTTTGGCATTCATGAATTGCCTGAGTGGCCAAATGGGGCGAAGGAAGGGGAAAATCATTTAGGCATACCGGTTTCGCACGGTTGCGTAAGGCTGGGAGTGGGGCCGGCGGAATTTTTATATAACTGGACGCCGGTTGGGACGCCGGTAAAGATATATTAAAAATTAATTGTGTTAACTATAAAACAGTTATGGCTCCGCGGATAATGGCAAATTTTCTACTGCGGAACTCGCTCGCTAATGTTCGCTCAAACAGTCCTCGCACGAAAATTTTCCATTATCCGCGGGGCCAACTAGTATAAATTATTTTAAATTAATTATTATGCAATATTCTAAAAAAGTTATCGAGCATTTTAAAAATCCCCATAACCAGGGCAGCATTAAGAATGCCGACGCTATTGGACAAGTGGGGAATCCAAGCTGCGGCGATGTTATGAAAATTTATTTGAAGATTACCAGTGATAAAAAAAGTAAAAAAATAATAAAAGATATTAAATTTGAAACTTTGGGTTGTGCCGCGGCTATATCAGTTTCTTCAGTCTTAACCGATATGGTTAAGGGTAAGACCTTAAAAGCTGCTCTAAAGGTTACTAAAGATCAAATCGTAAAAAATTTAGGCGGTTTGCCGCCGGTTAAAATTCACTGCAGTATGCTTGGCGTCGAAGCATTGCATCAAGCCATAAAAAAATATAATAAATAATAATTTAAATTATATGGTTAAGAAAAAAGTTGAGAAGAAAATTAACACAACCAAATCAGCTGCGGATAAAATAAAAAGTATTTTAGAAATCGTCAGACCGTCGCTTCAGATGGACGGCGGAGATGTGCATTTCGTTAGTTTTGATAGAAAATCAGGTGCGGTGAAAGTGGAATTAATGGGCCGTTGCGCTCGTTGCCCCATGTCCGCCATAACTTTAAAACAGGGCATTGAAACGGAGATAAAAAGGGCGGTAAAAGAAGTAAAAAAAGTTATAGCTATTTAAAATAATTAATTATTAACTAAAAATATATGGCAAAATATCAATGCCAATGCGGTTGTGGCGCTGCAGTTGAAACTAAGAGCGATAAGGTTCCAACCTGTTGCGGCAAGCCGATGAAAAAAGTTGGCGATAAAACCGAAAAGGAAAAATGTTGTTGCTGTTGATAGCGTTATTGGCTGGATAAGCTCACCTAATATTTTGGGTGAGTCCTTTAGCTAATTAATTATTATTTTATGAAGAAAATTTATTTTGACCATAGCGCCGCCACGCCGGTTGATAAGGCTGTTTTAAAGGCTATGTTGCCATATTTTAGCCGAACTTATGGCAATCCTTCATCTCTCCATAGTTTCGGCCAGACGGCTTTAGCCGCTGTTATCCGGGCCAGGGAACAATCGGCCGAATTTTTAAATTGTAAGCCGAGCGAAATAATTTTTACTTCAGGCGCGACCGAAGCTGATAATTTGGCTATTTTCGGCGTGGCCGGCGCTTTGCGCCAGAGCAATCAAAATAAAAAATTGCATGTTATTACATCAGTCATAGAACACCCGGCGGTTTTAGAGCCTTTCCGTCAGCTAGAAGCTGGCGGCGTGGAGGTTACTTATTTGCCGGTCGGGAAGAACGGCGTAATAAATTTAGATTTTTTTAAAAAAGCCATAAAAGATAATACGGTTTTTGTTTCCATTATGTATGTCAATAGTGAAGTCGGCAGTATCCAGCCGATTAGGGAAATAGGAAAAATTATTGAAAAAGTTAATCGCGCCAGAGCCAAAGAAAATAATAGAAATAAAATATATTTTCATGCTGACGCCGTGCAGGCATTAAATTTTTTAGATTGTGGCGTTAAATATCTGCTGGTTGACCTATTGTCTGTATCCGGCCATAAAATTTACGGGCCTAAGGGTGTAGGCGCTTTGTTTGTTAAAGAGGGAACGCCGATTAACGGCGTACAGCTAGGCGGCCATCATGAAAAAAATTTAAGAAGCGGTACGCTTAATGTTCCCGGCATAGTCGGTTTTAGCGAAGCGATTAAGATTTGCTCTGAAAATCGCGAGAAGAATAATAAAAAGATTTTAAAGCTAAGAAATAAATTTATCGCTAAAGTTAAGCGGCTCATCCCCGGGGTTATTATCAACACTGACACAAAAAGCTCTACTCCGTCCCATGCTAATATTTCATTTGTCGGCGCCGAAGGCGAGTCAATTTTAATTGCTCTGGATTTAGAAGGCGTGGCCGTCTCAACCGGTTCGGCTTGCGCTTCAGCCAGCCTAAAAGCTTCACCCGTTCTTACGGCCATGGGTATAGAAGATGAAATCGCTCATAGTACAATCAGATTTACTTTCGGAAAAAATAATACCGAGGCCGAAATAGCCACGGCGTTAAAAATTTTACCGCCATTAGTTAAAAGATTAAGGCGTATGGCGCCGAAATTGTAAAGGGTAATTATCCTATAAAAAAACAAGCGCTTTGTTGGTTTGAAGCGCTTGTTTTTTTTATATTAAGAAGGCCACATTTTTGTTTAGCGGAAGGGACTGATAATATTTCTTAATTCAATAGATGTGTTTTTTTGCGCTATTTTATTCATTATAATATTGAATTTTTCCATATTAACCGTGTCTATAGCTACTTTTTCTCTAAGAATCATAATTTCTTTGGTTTGCGTTATGGTTTGATAAAAGTTCTTATATAAAAATAATGATATAAAAATTAGAGTTATTAAAATTACAAAAATAATAGCCGTAGCCGTTAGGCCGGATAATTTTTTTGGAGTTAATTTTATTTGTTTTATTATCATGATATTATTTTAATTCCAATAAGTATCGGCGGCAATGTATAGATTAATATTGTTGGGTTTATTCTCCGGAACTGAAATTTTTTGGTCGCTATTTTTAATGTTTGGCACAGCCTGCTCATTACTCGGAGAAGATGACAGCTCTAGTAATTTTATATTTATGTAATAATTTAAAGACTCTAAATCCATTAAATATTTTAATTGTTTAATAAATGTTCCTTTAGTGGAAAGCTGGAGATTAATTTTTTGGAAGTCTTGGTTTTCCGTTGCCTGAGGAGAATCTAAACTTATTTCTTGGTTTACTTGGTTTTTGCCGGCCTCATTTTCCAGGCTGGTAATAAATTCCAGCTCGCGATTTTTATTAATAAAAATTTGGTTTAACAATTCAAGCTTAGGTTCAATTTTTTTTAAATTTTCGGTCAATTGCCTTAAGCTTTGGCCCTTAATATATTTTTTTTCTAAATCTTCTCTTTGCGCCTCTATGTTATTACCTATAGCTTTTATTTCTTTAACGGTTGGGATAACAATAAAATAAATTAAAGATAAAATTATTATAAGCAAACTGGCCAAGCTTGCGGTAATTTTATTCTTTAGGTCGAATTTTAAGTATTTACTGCCGTTCATATGAATTTTGTAAGTTTGCTAAATTTATTTTGGCGTTTATTTCAAAATCAATATTTTCTTTTTCTAAAATATTTTTGATTGGGAAATTAATATTTTTAAAAGTAGTTGTAGTTTCCATTTTTTGTTTAAAGCTAAGCAAGCTTCCGCGTAAGCCGGCTTTACCTTTAATTTTGATTGATTGTTCCGCGAAATTAATTTTTAAATAATATAAGTTAATATCATTGGGTGTTATGTCGGCTACAGTTTTCAGCAAATTTGACCAGGGTATAAAGTCATTTTGTATTTTTTCCACAAAATTTATTCTGCTATTTATATCTCTTATTTTAATATTGTAGCCTTGGTTGTTTTTAGTTACCAGCGTAGTTTGGTCAACAATATTATTAAATTTTAACTGGAGTATGGTTTTGGCAACCAGAAGAATAATGGCCACGACAATAGTAATAATAATCAAAGTTAGGTTGATTTTTTTAATAAATAAGTAAAGATGGCGCAGTGTAATTTCTTTTTTTAATTCCCCTGAAATGAGGTTTAAAGTAAGCATAGTAATGTTGTCATAGCTCTTCTATAAAAATTCCTCTTAAAGCCAGCCCGAAGGCGGTAGTAAAGGTAGTGCTGTAATTTTGTTCAATTGATAATTTTTTTTGTTTATCATCAGAATCAAGCTCGGCTAATTTAAGGCTAAGGGTGTGTTTTTCCGTAAAAATTTCATCAAATTTATTTTTTGCTTCAGATAAATTAGTTAAGGCATCGGCCAGTTTAACCTCGATGGAAAGTTCTTTGCTGATAATTTTTTCCAGGTTAGGTATGTTGGCTCCGCCGCCGCACAATAAAATTTGGTTTAGTGAACCGCGCTGATGAAAATAATTTTCATAAAAAGAAATTGCTTCTTTTATCTTCTCAATCAAATTTTTTAGGGTATCGGCCAGTATGTTTTTAATTACTCCGTCGGCTTTATTTTCATCCAAGCCGCAAATAATTTTTGCTTTTTCGGCTTGTTCCTTGGTTAGATTTAAAGCTTGCGAAATTTTAGCGGTGATTTCTTCCCCCGAAATGGGCATGCTGGCGGTAAAAAGTATGGCATTGCCGGAATAAAATATCATGCAGGTATGATTAGCGCCGATATCAATTATGCCATAATTTAAGCTAGCATCTATTTTAGTTTTATCCCCAAATGTTATTGGTTCCTGGCTAGACGCTTCTTCTTTAAGCAGGCAGCGGCAGATGGATGTTGGTTCGACTTCAAGCGCGACAGGCGACAGTTTGGCCTCGTCAAACATTTCCGTATATTGATTGATTATGTTTTTGGGAGCGGCGCCAATTAATACAAAATATTTATCAGCCAGTTCTTCTATAATTTGCCAATCGTAATAAATTTCATTAAGCACCATGGGGACATGTTTTTCAATTTCCTGACCGATAATATCGGCTAAAAGATTCGGTGATTTTTGTATTTCAATTAATTTAATAAAAGTTTTTGATTCAGGCAAGCAAGCCACAACTTCTTCGGAACTGACTTTTCCATATAACGGGCTGGAGATTATTTTTTTAATAGCTTTAATCAATTCGGTTTTATTTTTTATTTCTCCACCGGCAACAACGCCCTGAGGCAAACTCAATTTACTTAAGGCTTGAATTTTTATTTTATTATGGCGTTTATTAAGTTGAACTAACTTTATGGATAAGTCGGAAATGTCTAAACCGATTGGATAGGCCGAGTTATTGTTTAAAAGCATAATTTGAATTTAATATATTTTTGAGTCGTTAAATATAAATAATTGCAATTGATGAATTCATATTTATTATAACACATGGCCGGAGAATGTTAAAATTTAAGAGAAAGATGATTTTATAAGTAATATTTATTTTTCTTTCCAAGAAATAAAAGTGTATTCGCCAGTGCTGGGAAAGTGCGGAGGCGGGGCAAAAGTCAAATAATTGTCATAAATTAAATTTCTAAACACATAGCCGGTTCCATCAGTATAGGCGAAGCCGTATCTATTTTTAGTAGCTAGCGAACCGTTAACAGAAATTGTATTTCTAGTGCAATAGGTGGTGCTGCAACCATGATAATTACTGCAAGTATAATAATTCCTGCCGATACGGCCGGTTTTGGCAATTAAGGCAGCATCAATTCTGATTATATCGGCGCTGTACATGCCTATGCTGATATCTTTTTGCGCGATTAGGCCAATAGCGTCCGTACCATCATAATTTGTATATTTTAAATCGTTGTTCAAAATAATATCGGTAGCGCTTCCGGTGAACGGATCTTCAAAAGCTAAAATATTTAGGCGTTCATTATCAATTTTTCCGTCCACCCATACTCTATCTTTAACAAAAATAAGGCCATTTGCCGGCGGGGAGATGGTTGTATATAAAGATTCACTGGAAATTCCGAATGTTTCTACTCCATCGCAAGTCGAAGTAATCGCGCTTACTTTATAAATTTTAATAGTGTCATTACCAGCACCCGTGTGGGGAGTTATAACAATATGATAGCCTTGGACTCCAGAATCAGGCAGGGTATAACCGCTCGATGTCGCCATCCCATAAGTTTTATCAATATAATTATCCAGCATATCGAAACTGATTGCTGAAAATGGGAATGAGCGGCCACTCATAAAAATATCGGTTCTGTCCGGTACATTTTCTGGAGGGTTATTGCCGTCAGGCAAAGGGTCGGTTGGAAAAATATGAGTATGCACTCCAAATTCATCGCTACCCTCATGGTCAGGATCATCAGCTTTTAAGACAGCGGAAGTAATTAAGTTATGCGCGAGACCGTCGAATCTTATACCAGAATTTGAATGTATTGGTCCCCAAACCTCCGTGCCTTCACCGAATCTAATAAATGAGTTACTTAAAGTTGAGTAAGTCGACCAAGCCGGAATGCCGAGCCTCACCTCAATTTCCCTGGTTATATTTGGATATTCTTTTACCCAGCCTACTGATTTTACTTTTACAATCGTTGAGCCGTTTGTTGCCGGGGGCGTAATATATAATTTATAATAGCCGGTAATATTGCCGGAAGCGTCATTATACTCATACGGGCCGTATGGGCCATAATCCGGCTCTTCCTTGCAAGTTTCGTTGTTGCAATAATCATCATGATCGTGATAAAGCACCCAGCGGTAATAATTGACTCCGGCATCAGCCACATGTAAGGCCTGCGCATTGGCAATTCTGGAAATATTCAATCTCATCTGCAAAAGGCTCAAGCTTAAAGCGCTTAAGAGTATTACTAAAAATAAACCCATGGCTGCTAACACTGTCACCAAAATGAAGCCGCTGTGATTTAATTTTTTTTTATGTATTTTCAACATTAAAAATCTTTTAGATTTCTTAAATTAACATTTGATTCTAAAATATAATCATTTGGAGCCGTAGCCGGCGTTATATTAATTACCAGATGGATTTTAATCATTCTTACTTGATTAATAACATCAGTTTCTTCAGAATTTGAATCATAGTAACTAAAAATTGACAAGTCGCCGTTGTTAATATGGGCGGCAATAGTGTTGGAATAATCTACGATAGCATAATCCTTTAAGTCTCCGGGCAGATAAATTTCTCTGATCAAATTAGGCCCGGTGAGATAGTATTTAATTTTTTCCATTTTGTCATCACCATTTATATCGTTAAAAAATGTTAATTCATCATCCTGGGCCGTTACTATCGGATAATCGCCCTTTTCTGAAGTATTAGCTCCCCGGATGTCTTTTGTAATAACATCCATTGATTTTCTGGCAGTTTCCACCATGGTTGCCTGTTCCGATTCAAATCTGGTGTTCTTAAAACCATCAGTAATCATACTGCTGGAAAAATAAAATACCAGCGATAAAATTGAAATTACCACTATCAATTCCACTAAAGTAAAACCCTTTTTATTCAACATAAATTATCATTGTTTTATCCTCGCCCGGTTCAAAGTTCAAAGGTTGGGGCGGATCTCTTAGAATTATTTTTTCAGATGAAGAAGCCTCATAAATAGAAACTGAGTATCCTGGGACATCCCAATCAAGATTGAGATGAAGATAGCCGCCGGCATCAGTCGTCTGGACTTCATCATATTTATAAATTACCGGATTTTCTCCAATTCTTTTTGTGCCGGTTATTTTGAGAGAGACATTTGGAATTCCGGTTAAAGATTCCGGATCGGTAAATTCAGCCGCGTAAATTTCGTTTAGTCCGTTTCTATTATCCTGCCAAACACCGATTGCCCGCAAATTGCTTTTAAGCGCTATGGCCGGCCAGATTTGGTCGCCATTATCAAGCCCAATATTTATTTTGGCGTCTTTTTCCCAAGATAAATTGCCTGAAGCATCAAGTTTTTGGGCATAAATATCTTTATCGCCGTTTCTTTCGTCATTCCAAATCGCGAAGATGGATGAACCGTAGAGCGCCAGGCGGCAAGCATATTGGTTAGAAGCCATACTTTCCGCGTTCGGATTTTTTTCCCACATCTGCGTTAAAGATGCATCATATTTCACCACTACAGCTTTTTTTATACCTCCTATTTCTTCAGTGTATGTTAAAAATAGATTATCCGAATCGTCAAATTTTATTTTCGGGTAGTATTCTTGGTTTGTACCGGCTTTTAGCGCGATTGGTCCTAATAATAAATTTCCGCCTGAATCAAATTTACTCAGATAAATATCCTGGCTCGCATCATTATTTACCCAAGCAACATATAAATTGCCGTTAGAGTCAAAGGCAAGAGCCGGCGAGTAATCGTTATTAATTGATGTGGAAACTCGCAAATCTGTTGCTAATTTACGGCTACCGCTTGAATCTAAAATTTGCAGATATATATCGCTGTTGCCATTGCGGTCATCTTCCCAAGCCACCGAAGTTGTTGCTATGCCTAAATTTTCCGTTAGCGCAATAACCGGATTTATTTGTTGGGCGTCGCTCATGTCAGCGTTTACTTTTTTTGCCGGCCAGGTAAAATTTCCGTTCGTATTTATGGCGCGCATATAAATATTTTTATCTCCTTTAACCGAGATGACTGCGTATTTTTCATAGTTTATGGATGATGCGCTGCCCTGGTCAGTAAGCCTAAAACAATAAATTTTATCTCCGGTTCCTGAATTTGGCTTGATACTGAATTCCATCTCCGTAAAATTTTCGGGGCTAAGCGCCAGTTGGCCTGTCTGGTTGCCCGTATCTTTGATTTGGCTCGGTAAGAATGATAAATTTTCATCAGTTAAACCGTTCGCAATATTTGTGGTCGGAGTAGAATCAATAATATTAGCTGAATCAATCATCTCCCAATCCAGGCTATTGTCGCTAGGTACGGCGTGCCAGGCGGCTACCGAATCGCAGCCGTTTGCGTATTCTCCGTATTCCAGGCGAAAAGCCATAGCCGCAGATGATATTCCTCCGCTATTTGTCATCTCAAAACGCAATCTTAATTTTTCATTTATATACATAACTCCTGCTTGGTCTTGGTCATTCTTCCAGGTCGCGTCAGTTTCGTTGCCATCATCATTTCTTAGTCTGGCGTGCGCTTGTTTGATATCCGCGGGCGATTTTAAAACAGTCTGGCCGCTAATTTCTATGGGCGTTGACGGGATCGCGTTTCCCGAACTTACAATAATATCGGTTGACGGATTATTTATTCTTATTTCTAAAATATCATTATTATTAGCGTCGCTTATATTCATAACCGGGTAAAGGCAGAGTGTTTTCGCCGTGGTTATATTAACGCCGCCGGCTTGAATAAATTGAGCGAAGCCGTCCGCGCCGTCGAAAGTCGTGCTAGAGCCAAATTGAGCGTCCGTACCCGGATTATAAGATTCACTCGCGCAATCATAAGGCGCGCTGGTGTCTAAATCATAATACAATCTAATATCGCTAATTTTTGAAGACGCGTTTACGGTTCCGTACTCCTGCAATTTGACGGAATTGATATTTCGCGAAGAGTTATTTTCAATTATTACAAATTTTCCTCCTACATAATAATTAGATAATGGCATCACCGAAATAGCGTTTTGGCTTCCAGAAGAACTAACAACCGCTTGATTAAGCGGCATTGCCCTAAAGACAACTATCAAACTATTTCTCTCCTCCGATCCGCCCCCGGACAAGGTAAGCGAAGCGCTCTGCTGAGCAGCTGTATTAATATCCATAGTGGCCACGGCCAGAGATCCGTCGTTACCCGTCGACCAATCGGTCCAAAGCCTATGAGTCCAGATGCTTGAAGAACCGGAAGACCAGTTTGAGTTATCGGGATTATTAAAGTCATCATCGGCAAAGGCTGAAGCCGCGACCGCAAAACCGTTATTTGTAGAAACCGCGGTTTGCCCGGTTGAGGCGGTTGTTCCGGAATTGCCGGTCTGATCATTTAAGGCGGTTACATTTAAAAGATTAGCGACATCAAGCCCCGAAACTTCCATAAGCATTAAGACTCCTCCATTAATATCTCCGTTGGATGTAATGGTAACAGATTTTGGTTCTCCGGCGGCAACGATTTTATGCCAGACTCCAGTATCAAGTTCCCAGCCGGAGTTGCTGTATTTTGACACCGTAAATGTGCCGGCGGAATTAGTTGGAGCCGAGAAAGAATGATCCGCGTGCCTGTGCACCGCTATTGCGATTATAACATTGCCCGCCGTCGGGTTTGAATTAAAAGTAGCGGTAATTTCGTTATCCGAATTTATGGCACTGCTGATTTTTGTTTGGACAATTGATACGCTTGTCAAAGCATCGGCTTTTTGTATTTTTATTTCTCTGAAACCCATGGCTATTAATGACTTAAAGAAATTTTTTATTTTTGAAAAAATGGAAGCGGTTTTTTTTCCGGAGATTTCATTATTGGGCGGGGAGTCATAAAAATTACTCTTGGCTATTTTCTGGATATATCCGCTGGTGTTAAGAGCGAGTTGCTTTAAGCTCACAGAATCATCCTGCCAAACGACATACGACAAGCCGGAATTTGCGGTAGCAATATCCGGGTTTGCCTGAAGAGAGGTATCGCTGACTGTTAAATCTGAAGGCCACTGCTTAGTGTTGGCGCTGTTATATTTTTGAACATACACGGCAGAAGCGGACGGACTGTTATTTTGCCAGACAAAATAAAAATTATCGTTTTGATCAATGCTAATTTTGGGGTATAGACTATCTGTTGCCACGGCAGTGTTCACGCGCCAGTTGTCAGGCAATGTATTGGAAACCGTTCTAATAGTAAAATTAGCCAGTTTATCAATGGAAAAACTTTCTTCCGTTTTAACGCTTTCATAAACTGATAAATTGGGTTTGGTCGGATTCAGATTAGTAGAGTCGCGCGCATAAGTTTTTTCCGTCGTATATCCGGCTTTGCTTACCGTAACTTCATATCCCTCAAAGTCCGGTAAAAGGGGCAAGTCTAATTGACCGTTAATATTACTAATATAATCAGCGCTTATAAATTGGGATGTATTTTCTATATGGATAGAAGCATTCGGCATAACGGCACCGCTAGCGTCGACAGTTATGAGTTTTAATAACCCGTAGCCGGATAATGTCTCTTGGGTATTCGGCACTATTTTGGAGAATACGCTAATTTTTTTTGGGCCGAATCTGCCTTGCCAATTAACATCAATTGTAACAATTTTGTAATCCACAAAAACACTATCGGTTCCGGAGGCCAGTGTTCCATCGTACGGATCATCGTAAAAGACGACCATCGTATGTACATTATATAATCCATTCCGTTCGATAGTTTCATATTCTTGAATTATGCCATGCGGGGAGCCCGTTAGAGTGCCAACATCGTCATATCTCATGTTTCTGATTATTTCCATTCTTTGATTAGCTATTTCCGTGGCTTCAACGGTGTAAGCGTTATCCGCCGTTACTCTCAAAGATATAATAATTAAACTATAAAGCCCGACCATCAATAAAGAAATAATTAACAAGGAGATTAAGACCTCAACCAATGTAAAACCGGAATTATTACCTAAAATATTTTTTTTGTTTGTCTTGAAATTTTTTTTCATTTAAAATCAGCGTTTTATTAAATTAAATGACGCTGTATAATATTCTTGTTTGATTGCTCCGCCCATCCTGAAATAACTAAGTTTGAGCCTAGATAGCAGAAGTTAATGAATACATCGGCATAATTATGGCTACGGCCATGCCGCCGACAACCAGGCCGAGAAGTAGAATTAAAATAGGTTCGATTATCGCCGGCAAGTTGTTCATAATTTGATCAACTTCGCCTTCATAAAATTCAGCTAATTCTTCAAGGATGTAATCAAGCTCGCCGGTTTCTTCGCCCACGGAGATCATTTGTGTGACTACGGGCGGAAATAATTTGGGATAATTGGCGATAACTTCGTTTATGGTGCCGCCTTTCTTAATCTTATTGCCCATTTCATTTAAAGCGTCGCGATAGTAGACATTGCCTAAAACATTAGCCGTTATCTGGAAGCTTTTAATAATCATAATATCAGTTTTTAAGAGCGAACTGATGGTGCGAGCGAAACGGGCCAGATTTATTTTTTTAATAATCGGTGAAAAAATTGGTAATTTTAAAAGTAATCCGTGAAAAATATATTTTCCCCTTTTTGTTTTGATTAACTGAACTATAATTAATATAAAAATAATCAGGCCAACAAGATAAAGCAGGCCGTTAGAAACTAAACTGTCTGATAATTTAATTATTATTTTGGTAGCTAAAGGCAATTCGGCATTAAAATCTTTAAACATGATGGTTATTTTTGGCACCACGGCTATCATCATAAAAATACCGATACCGGACATAGCGACTAAAATTACCGCCGGGTAAGTAAGCGCTCCTTTAACTTTTGAAACCAACTCATGATTTTTTTTAAATTGAATATATAATTTTTTTAAGACATCTTCCAATTTTCCGGAAAGTTCACCGGATTCAATCATGCTGATAAATAATTGGCCGAATATTTTTTCATGAGGCCTTAAGCTTTCAGTAAAACTTACGCCCTTTTCCACCTTTTTTGAAATATCATTTATTATCCCGGTGAATCTTTTATTGCTGGTCTGCTTGGCCAAGGTTTTTAAAGCCACGGATAAAGAAATTCCGGCTTTAAGCATAATGCTTAAATGCTGGACGAAAAATAATTTTTCAGAGATTGGGATAGAAGAGAATTTTGTTAAAAAATCGTTAATCTTATCCATTGTATTTTTTGTCGGGTTTTGCGGAGTGTTTATTTCGGCGTTTTTTTCCGGCTGATTAACCGGTTCGTTTTTTGATGGTAAAATTACTGTCATAATTAAAATTATAAAAAATTATTCTTTAGTTACTCTCATAATTTCTTCAATCGTGGTGATGCCGTTTTTAGCTTTAATAAAACCGTCCTCAACGATAGTAAGCATATTTTGTTTTTCCGCTTGTTTTTTAAGCTCGACCGGCGAGGCTTTTTTTAAAATTAATTCAGACATTTCCTGAGTAACTTCCAAAGCCTCGTAGATACCGAGCCTGCCTTTATAACCGGAGTTAGAACATTGTTTACAGCCTTTTCCCCGATAAAATAACAAGGCCTCTATGCCTTGCTTGGCGTTAACAATGATTTTTTTTTCTTCAAGTTTCCGCATGATATTTTCAAGGTCAAGTTGTTGTTTTAATTCCGCTACCGTTTGTTTGTCCAGCTTATAACTCTGGATGCAATTAGGGCAAATTTTTCTAACTAATCTTTGGGCAATTATAATATTAGTGGTTGAAGCCACTAAAAAGGCCGGCACACCCATATCGGAAAGGCGGGGCAGGGTGGTTACGGCATCATTAGTATGTAAAGTTGAAAGCACTAAATGGCCGGTCATGGCGGCATGAATGGCAATCTCGGCGGTTTCCTGGTCTCGAATTTCTCCCACCATAATAATATTCGGGTCTTGCCTTAAAAATGCTCTTAATCCGGCGGCAAAAGTATAGCCGATTTTTGGGTTGACTTGGGATTGATTAACGCGGGGCATCCGGTACTCGATCGGGTCTTCAATGGTCATTATATTTACTTCCGGCGTATTTAGAATATTCATGATCGTGTAGAGCGTGGTAGTTTTTCCCGAACCCGTAGGCCCGGTTACCAAAATCATGCCATGCGGCTTAGAGATATTTCTTTTTATAGTATCCAGGGCCGAAGGCTGCAGGCCCAGTTGTTCCAGTGTTAAAACTTGCACTTTTTCGTTCAGCAAGCGCATAACAATTTTTTCTCCATCAAAAGTCGGAATAATGGAAACCCTGAAAGAAACTTTATATTCCTTGGAGCTTATTTTAAAACGGCCGTCTTGCGGTAAGCGGTGTTCATCAACTTTTAAGTTAGCCAGTATTTTTATACGAGCGATAATTCCCGGTTGGACATTTTTTGGCAGAGTCATAACTGTTCTTAAAATGCCGTCAACGCGGTAGCGCGCTATAACATCTTTTTCTTCCGGCTCAATATGAATATCGCTGGCGCCTTCGAAAATAGCGTATTCTAAAAATGTATCAACAATTCTAACGATTGGTAAATTTTCCGCTAATTTTTTAAGATTTTCATCGCCACTATCCATATTTTCATCAGCCAGTTCTTTAAATTCGGCCTTTAAGCTTTTGTGGTATTGTTTTATGGTTTCGTCAAGGCTGTCGGGAGTGGTTAAATAAATTATCGGTTTTAAATTAGTTTTCTTTCCAATAAATTCAAAAATTTCTATATTTTCCGGGTCTAAGGTGGCGATTTTTATTTCTTTATCGTCGGCGGCAAAAGCGATTATTTGGTGAGTCGAGGCAATCGGTTCAGGAATATTGAATAAGACATCTTTTCTTATAATTTGGTCTTTTAAATTTATAAAAGGCACTTTAAAATATTTGGCCGCGTTTTCGTATAGCGAGGTTGAGGTTATTATTTTTTTTTCAATCAAATAATTTTCTAAAGATTTACCGCATTTTTCCGCCTCTTTAGAAAATTTTTCAAATTCTTGCGGCGGCATGATGTCTGATTTTTCCAATATTTTTTTTAGCTGTTGGCTTGATAGCATGTAATTATTTATTGTGATTTTTTATTGTTTATATTATACCATAATTTATATAGTCTCACAACTCGTAACTCATAACTCCTAAATCTCAAATTGTATCTTATAAAATTGGTTATATTTTGAGTTGCGAGTTATGAACTATGAGTTATGGGTTAATGAGAAAGGTTGCGAATTATGAGAAAAGTATGTTAAATTAAATACATGGCAACTCTAGGCCATGAAATATTGAATTATTTATATCTTAGCCGCGGAAAGCTGGTCGAAGTTGTTTTGTATTTGGTTAGTTTTATGTTTGTCAGAATGTATTTGTTGTTTTTATTTGCTCTAAACATTATTAATTGGCTATTGGCTTTTTATGTTAATAATAATGTAAGCCAAAATTTGGTTGTTTTGCATTATAATGTTAATTTGGGCGTAAATTTAATCGGCGAGGCGCGCGATATTTATATTATTCCGACTTTAGGCTTAGCTTTTATTGTGATAAATTTTCTTTTGCTGTTAAATACTTTTAGAAAAAATAAATTTTTGATTCATCTGCTTTTGGGTTTTTCCCTATTAGTTAATTTATTTTTAATTGCCGGCACGATTTCCATATATTTAGTTAATTTTAGATAATTTAATAATTTGGACAATTATTACTGCATGCTGCTCGGACTAAATTTATAAAATTTTCTACTGCGGAACTCGCCCGAGAGTACTCGGGCTCAAACAGTCCTCGCACGAAAATTTTACCAAATTTAGTCCAAGCAATTAGTGGTGATATCTTAATTAATTTATGTTTGACTTTTATATTATTAAGATTTTGTTTTTAACCGCTATGGCTTTTGTTTTTGCTATTTTTTGGACGCCTTTATTAACCCATTATTTGTATAAATACAATTTGGGAAAGAAAATCAGATCAAACGGCTCAACGCCGATTTATACTAAAATGCATGCCCATAAAGATGGAACGCCGACTATGGGCGGTATTTTAATTTGGCTGACGGTTTTAATTCTTGCGCTAATATTTTATTATTTGCCGAAAATATTTTCCGCGGATATTTTTAATTATCTTAATTTTTTGTCAAGAAAAGAAACTCTTTTGCCTTTAGGCGCTTTAGTGGCCACTGCTTTAATTGGCTTGGTTGACGATTGGCTGGATGTCAAGGGTAAAGGCATCTTGGGCGGCGGCGGTTTAAAAATTAAGCATCGTTTGTTAATTTACACAGTTATCGCTTGCTTTGGCGCTTGGTGGTTTTATTTTAAATTAGGCTGGGATGTTTTTCATGTGCCATTTTTAGGCGATTATCAAATGGGCTGGCCGTATATGCTAATTTTTGTTTTTGTTTTAGTGGCTACGGCTTTTTCGGTTAACGAAACCGATGGCTTGGACGGTTTGGCCGGCGGTGTTTTGCTTTTTTGTTTCGGCGCTTTCGGCGTTATTGCTTTTTCCACCGGTAAATATGATTTGGCCGCTTTTTGCGGCGTTATTGCCGGCGCCCTATTAGCATTTTTGTGGTTTAATATTAATCCGGCCAGATTTTATATGGGTGATACCGGGGCTATGAGTTTAGGCATTACTTTGGGCATAATTGCCATGCTGACTAATTCAGCTTTGATATTGCCTATTATCGGCTTAGTTTTTGTCATAGAATCTTTCTCGGTTATCATTCAGCAATTATCCAAAAAAATCAGAGGAAAAAAAATATTTATTTCTTCGCCGATTCATCATCATTTTGAAGCCATCGGCTGGAGCGAACCGAAAATTGTTATGCGTTTTTGGGTTATCGCCGGCGTTAGCGCGGCCATGGGGCTAGTGGTATTTTTATTGGACAAGACGATGTAAAATATAAATTTTCAATTTTCAATTTTCAATTTTCAAACAATGTTTAGAAATTAGAAATTAGAAATTGAAGATTACTTGCATGTCTTTACTAATTTCCTGGTTTAATAAATTGATTAATTATGAAGGCGAGCGCGAAGCGGACAAGCCGCTTATTTTTATAGTTGGCGCTATAGTTGTTTTTGGCCTGATTATGCTTTCCAGCGCTTCCTCGGTTATTTCTTATAATACTTATCAAGATAGTTATTATCTTTTTAAACATCAGCTGTTCGGTTTAGTCATAGGCCTCGCGGCTTTTTGGTTTTTTTCGCGCATTGATTATCAGGTTTGGCGTAAATATGCTTTATTAATGTTAATTTCTTCCATCGGTTTATTGCTGTTAGTTTTTATTCCCGGCCTCGCCGGCACCTGGGGGACGTCCAGAAGCTGGATTAATGTTTTCGGTTATTCTCTACAGCCATCGGAATTCGTAAAAATTACTTTTCTTTTATATCTGGCGGCTTGGCTTGAGGGCAGAAAAAATAAATTAGCGGAAATTTCACGCGGTATCGGCCCTTTTGTGGCTATTTTAGGAGTTATTGCCCTGCTAATGATTTTACAACCAGATATGGGCACTTTGACTATTATTGCTTTGACATCACTGGTGGTTTATTTTATCGGCGGAGGCCGCTTAAAACATATCGTAAGCTTAATTTTATTGGGGCTGGTGGCTCTAATTATCATGATAAATATTTATCCTTATCAGGCTAATCGGTTTAAATGCATGATGGATCCGTCATTTTCCAAACAAGAAATTTGTTACCAAATTAACCAGTCTTTAATTGCCGTTGGCTCGGGCGGTTTCTTCGGCCGCGGGCTCGGCGCTTCCAGACAGAAATTTTTATATCTGCCTCAAGCGGAAAATGATGCTATTTTTCCGATCATCAGCGAAGAAACCGGTTTTATTTTCTCCGCGGGTTTGATTTTATTATATTTAGCCTTGTTTTATCGCGGCGTGGTTATCGCTAAAAACGCGCCGGATGATTTTGGTAAAATTTTAGCCGTGGGCATTGTTAGCTGGATTACCATGCAAGCCTTGATAAATATCGGCGGTATGGTTAATATTATGCCCATGACCGGCGTGCCTTTGCCCATGGTAAGCTATGGCGGTTCGGCTATGCTTGTGGCGTTGGCGTCTATAGGTATATTGGCGAATGTAAGCAAGCAGGGGAGGTAAATAATTATTGTGGTAAAGCGAGGTACATTAATTGAGGCATAAGCTTAGTGATTTTTCTTCGCTGCGGAGCTCGCTACGCTCAGACAGTCCTCGCTTGAAAAATAACTAAGCTTATGCCTCAAAGAAACTAAAATGAACAATCAACCAAAACAATATAAAATTATTTTAACCGGCGGGGGCACGGGCGGGTCGGTGGCGCCGCTGCTGGCTGTTTATGACGAGCTAAAAAATCAAGGCAAATTTGATTTTTTTTGGCTAGGCACAAAATTTGGGCCGGAGCGGGAGATGGTGGAGCAAGCAGGAATAAAATTTAAACCCATAAATTGCGGAAAATGGCGGCGCTATTTTTCATGGCGCAACCTAACCGATTTATTTTTTATTAAAATTGGTTTTTGGCAGGCGTTTTTTATTATGTTAAAATCACGGCCCGATTTAGTAATGAGCGCGGGCAGTTTCGTAAGCGTGCCTGTGGTCTGGGCGGCCTGGTTGCTTCGCGTGCCGGTTTTAATTCATCAGCAGGACATCAAAGCAGGCTTAGCTAATAAATTAATGGCGCCATTCGCTAAAGTTGTTACTGTAGCGTTTGAAAAGTCGTTAGCTGATTATGGGAAAAAAGCGCTATGGGTTGGAAACCCTGTCAGGCAAAGCCTGACACTCGCAACTCGCAACTCGCAACTCGCAACTTCATTTGGAGTAAAAAATAATTTACCTGTAGTGCTAGTATTAGGGGGAGGGACGGGCTCGGAAGCAATTAACAGGTTAACGGAAAATAGCGTGAATGAGTTAACAAAGTTTTGTCAAATTATTCATGTCGCCGGCAGAAATAAGTTTAATGCGAGTTATGGGTTACGAGTTATGGGTTATGAGATTTTTGAATTTTTAGATGCGCAAAAAATGGCTGACGCCTTGAACGCGGCGGATTTAGTGATAACTCGAGCTGGAATGGGTTTTTTATCAGAGCTATCATATTTAGGCAAGCCGTCCATGATAATTCCTATGCCGGATTCGCACCAGGAAGATAACGCGGCATTTTTTAGAAATAAAAGAGCGGCTATTACGGTTAAGCAAAAATATCTAACGCCGGAAAATTTTACGCACATAGTAAAAGATATGCTGGCCGACGAAAAGATGTTGGCAAAATTATCCGCCAATATGGGGCAGGCCATGAAGAGAGGAGCCAATCAGGAAATAGTAAAAATAATTTTGAAAATAATATGAGAATAGCTATAACCGGTTCTCATGGAGTGGGGAAAACCACCCTAATAAATGAACTTTTAAATTATCTTAATAAAAAAGATAGCGGCTTTAAATTATTAGAGGAAGCGCCAAGGCAGGCGTTTGAGTTGGGATTTCCGATTAATGAAAATAATTCTTCGGAAACGCAACTTTGGGTTTTTGCGAAGCAATTGGAGATGGAATTAGTCGCCGATAGTTATTATATCGCCGACAAATGCTTCATAGATTTATTGGCTTACGCGATGTATATTTTTAAGGAAAGACACGATCTTATAAGTATATTAAGAGATATTTCTAAGCGCGCGGCTTTAAAATATGACCTGGTGATTTATTTGCCCGCGGGCGAGTTTCCGATTGAAGATGACGGCGTGCGCAGTACTGACCAGAAATTTCAAGAAGGCATAGATAAATTGATTTTAGAAATTTTAAATGATTTTGAAATTAGTTATACTAAAATTTCTGGCAGTAAAGAAGAAAGATATAGTCGGGCCGTAGAATTAATAAAAAGTTTGCTAAAATAAATTTAAATTTATAAAAATATTTAATAAAGAAATGGATTCCCGCTTTCGCGGGAATGACAAGAAGATATATGAATTGCGATTTAATTATTAAAGGTAAATATATTTTACCCATGGATGATAAATTAACTGTTATAAAAGACGGTTTTGTCGCTGTGCTAAAAAATAAAATTGTAGCCGTGGACGCTGGCGACGAAATTAAAAATTATCAGGCCGGAGAAACTATTAACGCGGGCAATTCTATTATTATGCCGGGCATGATTAATACCCATACACACGCGGCCATGTCTTATTTCCGCGGGTTAGCCGATGATTTGCCTTTAGATATTTGGTTAAATCAGCATATCTGGCCAGCCGAAGCTAAATATGTTAATGCTGATTTTGTTAAAAAAGCCGGCGAATTGGCCTGCTTAGAAATGTTAAAAGCTGGAGTCACAAGTTATAATGATATGTATTTTTTCGGCCAAGCTATGGCTGAGCCGGCAGAGAGAGCTAATTTAAGGGCGCTGGTCGGTATCACAGGCATAGATTTTAAAGACCCTGGCCAAGCCCTGAAAGAAGCGGTTGAATTATCAAAGCAGTATAAAAATAATGAGTTTATAAAAATAGTTTTAGCGCCGCACGCGGTTTATACTTGTTCAAAAGAAAATTTGTTAAAAATTAAAAAAGCGGCCGAAGCCGAAAATTTGCGCATTCATATTCATGTGAGCGAAACTAAAAAAGAAGTTGAAGACGCTAAACAGAAATTCGGCAAATCGCCGGTTGAATATTTAGATGAACTGGGAATGCTTTCGGAAAAAGTTATAGCGGCACACAGCGTTTGGTTAAGCGATAATGATTTGGAAATTTATAAAAACAGAGGAGTAAAAGTCGCGCATTGCCCGATTAGCAATATGAAACTGGCGTCGGGCTCGGCGCCGCTTAAGCGGATGCTGGAACTTGGTATAACCGTGGGGTTAGGTACGGACGGCGCGGCCAGCAATAACACTTTGGATTTATTTTCCGATATGCGGGCTTGCGCGCTAATGCATAAAGTAAATAATTTTGACCCGACGGCGATTAGCGCTAAAGAAGTCGTAAAAATGGCGACCATGGGCGGCGCTAAAGCAATAGGCATGGAAAAAGAAATCGGTTCTCTGGAAGTCGGGAAGAAGGCAGATATTATTACAATAAATTTAAACAAACCGCATTTAATGCCGATTTATGATCCATACTCTCATCTGGTTTATTGTGTTAACGGCGAAGACGTGGAAAATGTAATTGTAAATGGAAAAGTTATTATGAAAAACAGAGAAGTGAAAACTTTAGACGAAGAGAAAATATTGAAGCAGGCAGAGAAATTTGTTAGATAACGCGCCCAAATCAATTAAATTTAAAACAGGCTAAATTTTAATAATTAAGTCTGTTTTTGTTGACAATATTTACATTTTATGGTAATTTCGTAAGAATACAAAAAATAAAAAAATAAATGAAAAAGGGAGGGTTGGACATTGAAAACGATAATAGTAACACATAGGGATGATGTAGACGGTATAATTTCTGGCGCGTTATTAAGGCGGATTTATGGTCCGGGGGCCAAGATAATTTTTTGTTCTTATCCGAAGCAGGAAGAAGTTTTTCGGCAATTGGCGGAGTTGGCTCAGGGCGCGCAAATTTGTATAGCCGATATCGCGGCTAAGGATTTTCCGCTGCCGGGGGAAAGAGAAACCGTGTTGGAGCTAATCGCCAGTAGGGCGGAAAAATTGGAGTGGTATGACCATCACTCCGATACAGCGGATTTCGTGTCTCTGTTTGAAAAATACGGCCATAAAGTTATTCTGGGCGAAAGTATTTGTGCTACGGAGTTAATTCTACGCAATTTGTTGCCCAGGGATTGGTACGCCGAGTTTTTGGCGCGAATTGCTCAAACGCATGATTATCCTGTTGTGGGTAGCACGGGCATGTCTGTCAAAGCTGGCATCGGTTTACAAAAGATAATATTGTACTTTAACTCAAGGGATGATATTAACGGTTTGACTGAACTGGCTAATATGATAGCTCGAGACCATCTCTGGTACTTGGGCGATGAGTTTTGCTCAAAATTGAATTGTATTATCTTCACGGTCGAGGCACAGATTGCTCGCGCGCATGAAGCCGCGTTTAAAAATCGCATGATCATAGAAATTGAGGGCAGGAAATTTGTCATAACCTGCGCCAATGAGGTTTTGTACGATAAGAAAACCTTGGTCGACTTGCGAGATGAATTTGTTGGCGAAGTTGACGGCGTGATGGTTTATTTTTTGCCTCCGCGTAGCCACGCCTTATTTTATAGAGGCACGCAAAGCGATTTTGACGCCCAGAAATTCTGTAAATTCATGGGCGGTGGCGGCAGGGATGGAGACAAGGGAGGTTTTTCTTCACCAATAAAATATAGTCAGGAAGAATTCGGTTTGTTTTTGACTTTCATGACTAAAAGGTTGGATGAGTTCATTGAAAATGGAGGAGGGTAGTATGGCTACGAAAAATCGCTCTGGAGTTTATTAGGGAGCTGGCCAAGTGTGGCGGTCCTGAAGACAAGGCCGAGACAATTAAATTTCTCTAATAAACAGTAAACGGGGTTCGGATAAACATAAATCCGACCCCTTTTTTTATTTGTTTTTTTTGATTAAATGGGATAAGATGGAGATAGAAAAAGCAATATATATGGATTTTAGCAAAACCAAAAAAATATACATGATAGGCGTAAAAGGCGTGGGTATGACAATGCTTGGGCAGTTTTTGGCTACAAACGGCGCACAAGTTAGCGGTTCGGACGGGCCGGAAAAATATATGACTGACGCAGTGCTGAAAAATTGCGGCATAAGCGTGATTGAAAGTTTTTCCGCGGATAATATTCCTAAAGACGCTGATTTAATAATTTATTCTACGGCGTATAACGCTAATAATAATGTTGAAGTAGCCGCGGCATTAAGCGGTAAAATAAAAACTTTGGCTTACGCGCAGGCTTTAGGCGAGGTATTTAATCAAAAATACGGCATAGCGGTTGTGGGTTCGCACGGCAAAACCACGACCACGGCTTGGCTGGGCTTTATTATGAAAATGGCCGGCTTAGAGCCTAACGCTATGGTGGGCGCGCAAGTTCCGCAATTTGACGGCTGTTCTTTAATCGGTAATTCTGATTATTTAGTGATAGAAGCTGATGAATATCAAAATAAGCTGGAAAATTATCAGCCCAAAGCCGTGATTTTAAATAATATTGATTATGACCATCCGGATTTTTTTCCAACCGAAGAAGATTATAAAAATGTTTTTGTAGAATTTATAAAAAAAATTCCGAGCAAAGGATTTTTAGTGGCGAATTTTGACGATCCCGTAATTAGAAAAATCGCGCAGGTAAACTGCCACGGCAAAGTTATCACTTATGCCATAAATGAAGTGGCTGATTATGTAGCTTATGATATAAAGGCTCACGCGGGCAAACAATTTTTTAAAGTGAAATTTGGCGTGGATGATGAGGATGAAGACGAAACGAGATCCTATCGCTTCGCTGGCGCTTCGCTCCAGGATGACAGAGCAAACGGGTTGGGTGATTTTTCCATCCAGCTAGGCGGCAGGCATAATATTTTAAACGCCTTAGCTGTAATAGCGGCTAGCGTGGAACTAGGGGTGGATTTATTTAAAATCAGAAAATATTTGGAAGAATTTAGCGGCACGGCCAGAAGGATGCAAATTCTCGGAGAATTTAATGGAGCGATTATCATTGACGATTATGCCCACCATCCGACAGAAATAAAAGCTACGGTAGAGGCGGTGCGGCAGAAATATGAAAATAGAAATTTAATTGTAGTTTTTCATCCTCATACTTTTAGCCGTACTAAGGCTTTATTTGATGATTTCGCTAAAAGTTTTAGCCAGGTTGATGAACTGATTATTATAGATATCTATGGCTCGGCCCGCGAACAGCAAGGCGGCGTACATAGCCGGGACTTGGCAGAAGCAATAAAAAGCAATAATCAGTTATCGGGCGTAAAGCAGGAGGTAAAATATATTTCAACATTAGCTGAATGTGAAAAATATTTGCGGGAGCATATTGGAAGAAATGACTTGGCCGTGCTGATGGGCGCCGGGGATATATTTAGAGTGGGGGAAAATTTGGTAAAAGATTAGTGTAATATTTTACCTAATTTTACGTATTATTAGTTATAAGGGACGATTGGTTGTCCCGTTTTTAGTTGTGTGATGTTTTATGAAGGAAGAAAAATTGAACATAAAATTGGATAAAAATCCCATAAATATGCGGCAATTTTGGTCAAGATTATGGAAATTGATTGCGCCAACGCATAAGCAAATTATTAATTTGTTTGTTTTAATAATGTTTTTTGAAATTTCTAAATTTGCCGGGCCATATTTATTAAAACGAATTATTGACTTGATAACGAATTTTACGCCCGAGCACATAAAAGATATACTTATTTTTATAGTTTTTATTTTTATTTTTGATTTAATATCGCATTTGATAGATTATTTCGCTGATAAAAAGATTTTTAGAATGTTAACTGAAGTGGAAAGGTATTTGTCGGTTAATGCTCAAACGAAAATGGTAAGATTGGGCTTAAGTTATCATGAAAAAGAAAATACCGGCAATAAAATATTTAAAATTCAGCGCGGTATAGATAAGATAATTGATCTCTTAGGCAATTCATTTTGGGAAGTCGGGCCAACCATAGTCCAAGTAATTCTTACGGCCGTAATTATGTTTTTTGTGGATTGGCGCTTCGGTTTAATTTTTTCCTTTTTCGTGCCGTTATTTGCCTGGCTGACTTCTAAACTTAATTTTGAAATCGCGCCGCTCAGAAAATATCGCCACGACCAGTATGAAGAAGCGGCCGGTAAAATGGCGCAAACGATTATAAACATCAATACGGTAAAATCATTCGTGCAGGAAGAGAGAGAAATAAAAGAGTTCAGTAAAATTAAGCATCAGACTAAACTTGTAGCTTTGTTTGAGTATTTTAAAATGTTAAAATTCAATTTTTCCCGCATGATGGTAATAACCATGGGCCGGGTTTTAATTATGCTGTTCGGCGTTTATTTAGTCTGGCAGGGGAATATTACAATCGGCAGTTTGGTTTTTATTATTACCATTTCGGAAAAAGCTTTAATTTCTTTATTTAGAATTTCTAGGCTTTACGACCGGATTATGGATTCAAGCGAAGCCATTGACCGGTTATATAAATTGAACAATCAGGATTTGGATATAGTTAATTCTAAAAACGGCCTTAAAGTTTCGCGCCTTGAAGGTGCGGTTAAATTTGAGAAAGTTACTTTTATTTACCGCAACAGCAAAGTAAAAGCGCTTGATGATGTAAGCTTTAAAATTAATTCCGGCTGTTTTACGGCTCTAGTCGGCCCGTCAGGCGGAGGTAAAACTACGGTGGCACGCCTGATTTACCGGCATTACGATCCGATTAGCGGAATGATATTACTTGATGGAAAAAATTTGGTCGAATACGATTTATATAGTTTTAGAAAATTTATTACTATTGTGCCGCAAGACGTGGAAATTTTTAATTCCAGCGTAAAAGATAATATCGCTTACGCCAGGCCGGGCGCGAGCTCTAAGGAAATTGAAGCCGCGGCTAAAATCGCTAATGCCGAAGAATTTATTGAAAAATTGTCCCAGGGCTATAATACTTTAGTTGGTGAGCGGGGTATAAAACTTTCCGGCGGCCAAAAACAACGCCTGGGTATTGCCCGCGCGGTTTTGGCTAACCCGAAAATTTTAATCTTTGATGAAGCTACATCTAATCTTGATTCATACAGCGAAAAATTAATTCAGGAAGCTTTAAGTAAAATCGGTAAAGGCAGAACGGTAATTGTAATCGCTCACCGGCTTAGCACGATTCAAAAAGCCGATAAGATTATTGTTTTAGAAGACGGGAAAGTGGCGGAACAAGGCAGCCATCTTGAATTAGCTAAAATGGGCGGTGGGTTATACAATAAATTATTGAATCTTCAGCAGATGGGGGATATTAAATAAAGCGCGAATTATTCCCAATTTTAAAAAGCCGTCCGCCATTCGCGGGTGGCTTTTTTGTTAGTTTTTTGCTAAGATATATTAAAATATGATAGTCAAAATAATTACTAACACTATATTAATAATCAGCTTAGGAGTTGTGCAAATTGCCTTGGTTAGCGGCTTGCCGGGCATGTTTAGCAATCTAAATTTAGTTTTAGTAATTTTAATTTTTATTTTGGGTTTTTCCGGCTTTAACTTAGCCGTTTTATGGGCAGTCGGCCTTGGATTTTTGCTTGAGGTTTTTTCTTTTTTGCCGTTTGGCGCTTATCTTTTTAGCTTGAGCCTGGCGGTTATTATCGCTAATTGGCTGTTGAATTACTTTTTTACAAATCGTTCGCTCTATTCATTTTTAGCTTTAACCGGTTTAGTCACCGTTATTTATGAATTAATAGTTAATTTTTTTGTTTTAATTTTTGTTGAGATAAGTTCAGCCGCTTCTATCACGGCCGGTAATTCTTGGTTTTCTATGTTAGGACAAATCGGCTTGAATTTAATGTTCACCTTCATTATTTATTATATAATTTATTTTTTAGGCAGAAACTTAAAGCCGATGTTTCTAGTAAAAAAATATTAACATGGTTTTTTTATTTAAAAGACAATTTAAAAGGAGCCATCCTTTTACCGTAAAAGAGGGGGATATCAAACTCGGTAAATTAAACAGAGGTTCGGCCGAAGATTGGCTTGAACAGACTTCAAGCACTAAAGAAACTGTCGGTAAAAATTTTGACATAAATAAAATTTTAAAAATAAGCCTGGTTCTGCTTTTATTTATTATAATTATTATCGGCCGAGCCGCCTGGCTGCAAGTAGTTAAAGGCAGCTACTATTATGAATTGGCCGAAGGCAACCGCATCAGGGTTGAAAGGCTGGAAGCCAAAAGAGGCGTTATTTATGACCGGCAAGGCCGTCCGCTAGTCAGAAATTCAGCTAATTTTTTATTATATTTCGTGCCGGCCGACTTACCTAAAGATAGTTTAGAGCGCCAGGCCATAATTAAGAGAGTAAGTGAGAATTTAGAAGATTTAAAACCTGAAAATATTTTAAATTTATTGTCCGGAATTGAGCCCGGTTCGCTTGAATCATATCAGCCGCTCTTTATTGACGATAATATAGATTATGATAAAGCTATGACGCTTTACTTAGAGTCGGATAATATGCCCGGAGTAGTTATAACCAATAAAACCAGGCGGGAATATAATTTATATAGCCTGTCGCTGTCTCATATATTAGGCTATACGGGGAAAATTAACGAAAAAGAATTGGTAAAATTCGGCTCAGAATATTTACCGATTGATTATATCGGAAAATCCGGCATGGAAAATTTTTGGGAAAATGAAATGAAAGGCACTAACGGAAAAAAACAAATTGAAGTAGATGCGCTAGGCAAAGAGAAGAAGATTATTAATCAGGAGGCCGGCGAAGACGGGCATAATTTGATTTTATCGATTGATGTAGAATTACAAAAAAAATTGGAAGAATCAATTATAAGCGAACTGGAAAAATTACATTTAAATAAAGCTTGCGCCATTGCGCTTGACCCGAATAACGGCGAAATTTTAGCCATGGTGAGTTTCCCTTCATATAATAATAATGACTTTGCTCATGGCATGACGCAGGCGGAATATGAAAAAATTGCCAATCATACCGACAGCCCGTTAATTAACCGTTGTATTTCCGGCGAATATCCGTCAGGGTCGGTAATTAAACCGGTAATCGCGGCCGCGGCGCTTGAAGAAAATGTTATAAATGAAAACACTAGCTTTTTAAGTACTGGCGGCATAAGAATCGGCCAATGGTTTTTCCCGGATTGGAAAGCCGGAGGACATGGTACAACTAATGTTAAAAAGGCATTGGCCGAGTCAGTTAATACTTTTTTTTATTACATCGGCGGCGGTTATCAGGATTTCGCCGGCCTCGGCCTTGAACGCATGGTAAAATATGAAAAATTGTTCGGCCTGGATACCCAAACCGGAATTGATATGCCGGGCGAGGTTAGCGGATTTTTACCGACCGAAGAATGGAAACAAAAAACCAAGGGTGAATCCTGGTATGTCGGCGATACTTATCACTTAGCCATCGGCCAGGGGGATACTTTAGTAACGCCTTTGCAGGTGGCGGATTATACGGCTGTGTTTGCCAATGGCGGCTCGCTTTATCGGCCGCATATAATTAAACAGGTATTAAACAGTAAAGACCAGTTAATCGGCGAGGTTGATAATAAGCCTATAAAAACCAATATTATAAGCTCTAAAAATATAAATATCGTTAGAGAAGGCATGAGACAGACGGTTACGGCCGGCAGCGCGCGCAGTTTGCAGTCAGTGCCGGTAGAGGTGGCCGGAAAAACCGGCACGGCCCAATGGTCAACAATTAAGCCGACCCATGCCTGGTTCACCGGCTTTGCACCTTACGACAAGCCGGAAATTGTGATTACGATTTTAATTGAGCAGGGTGGGGAGGGCTCAAGCGTGGCCGTGCCTATCGCCAATGAAGTTTTAACTTGGTATTTTAGCCAACATTAAAGATATTTTAGTATAAAGAAGTTATTATTTAGCACTCTCTTGACAAGAGTGCTAAATGTTATATAATGGTAATATATGGATGAGAGGAAGGCTTTGATTTTAAATACTATCGTTAAAGAGCATATAAAAACCGGCGCTCCCGTAGGGTCGGAAGTTTTAGTTGATAAATATAACCTGGATATTTCTTCGGCCACGGTCAGAAATGAAATGGCCGAATTGGAACAGGCCGGCTTTATCGCCCAGCCGCACACTTCGGCCGGACGCATACCGACCGAAAAGGCTTATAATTTATATATTGAAAATTTGGCTGAAAAAAAATTAGCCGCTTTGGAGATAAAAGTTTTTTCTAAACTATTAAAAGATAAAGACGAGCTAAGTTTTAAGCAGACGGCCAAAGAGCTGGCTAAAGTTTCCGGCAACGCGGTTTTTTGGGCTTTTCACCGTAATAATTTATATTATACGGGCATTTCAAATCTATTGTCCCAGCCGGAATTTAACGAAACTCAATTAATTTATGATATTTCGCAAATTATTGACCGAGTGGATGAAATAATTGATAATATTTATAATAAGCTGGAAACCGGCCCGCAAATATTCTTAGGCGCCGATAATCCTTTTGGAGATTTTTGCGGTACGATTTTAGCTAAATATAAATTTAAGGACAATGTCGGCTTATTTGGCATATTAGGACCGATGAGAATGGATTATGAAAAGAATTTAGCGTTAGTGAAATTTATTAATAATATATTGATGGAGAAATAATATTATGAGTGAAGAAGTAAAAACAGGAGTTTATAAGCATTATAAAAATAAAGAATACAAAGTTTTATATACTGCCGTTAATACCGAGAACAAAGAAGAAGTTGTGGTTTATCAGGCCATGTATGGCGATGGTAAAATTTGGGTTAGACCCAAGAAGATGTTTTTAGAAGAGGTTGAAATTGATGGCCAAAAAAAACCTAGGTTTCAATTTATTTTAGAAGATAATAATGATTGGCAAAATAAGTATAAGCGCGCTTTAGCCGATTATCAGAATTTATTAAAGCAGACGGCTAAAGAGAAAATGGAATTTGCGGTTTATGCCAACGAGCAGATGCTAAGAGAAATTTTACCGGTCTACGATAATTTAAAAATGGCTATGGAACATCACAACGGCGAGACCACAGACGACTGGCTTAAGGGCGTTGAGCATGTGGTTAAGCAGTTTAAAGACGCGCTGGGGAAAATTGGCGTTGAGGAAATAAAGATTAAAGATAAAAAATTTGATCATAATTTAATGGACGCGTTAAGCAGCGAGGGAACAGAGGATAAAAGTTTGGATGGTTTAGTGGCAAAGCAGGTAAAGGCGGGATATAAGCTGAACGGGAAAGTTATAGAACCGGTTAAAGTTATAGTTTATAAATTAAAAAATTAATAATAAAAAATATATGCCAATTATAAAATGGATGCCATCACTCGAATCTTTCGAGGATATGGATAAAATGTTTGAAAATTTTATGCCGAGTAGGGCCGGTTTCACCGGTTATGTTCCGGCTATAGACGTTTATCAGGACAAAGATAAAGTCTATATTGAAACGCAGTTAGCCGGAATTGACCCGGAAAAGGTTGATATTTCAATTGAAAATGATGTTTTGATTATTAAGGGCGAAAACGAAAAGAAATCTGAGGTGGAAGAAAAAAATTATTACCGAAAAGAAATCAGGCGCGGCAGTTTTTACAGAAGCGTGCCTTTGCCGGCGCGCGTTATCGGCGAAAAAGCTACGGCCGAAGCGATTAACGGAATTCTAAAGATCGTCGTGCCGAAAGCGCTGGGCACCAAGCCGAAAACGATTAAGATAAAGACGGGAAAGAAATAATATAATTAATATAATTAATAAATAAAAAATATTATGTCAAAAATTTTAGGAATTGATTTAGGAACAACAAACTGCGCCATGGCGATTATTGAAGGCGGGCAGCCAAAAATTTTAGAAAACGCCGAAGGCAACCGGACTACGCCTTCAATCGTAGCGATTTCTAAAAACGGCGAAAGATTAGTCGGTTTAACCGCTAAAAGGCAAGCCGTTACTAATCCGGAAAATACGGTTTACGCGGTCAAGCGCTTAATCGGGCGCAGTTTTGAATCCGACGAAGTTCAGCGCGATATTAAAATTTCGCCATATAAAATAGTTAAAGCTAACGGCGGCGTTAAAATAAAAATGGGTGATAAAGAATTTACGCCGCAAGAAATATCGGCTATGATTTTGTCTAAATTAAAAGCCGATGCCGAAGCTAAATTGGGTGAGAAAATTACCGAAGCGATTATTACCGTGCCGGCTTATTTTGACGATTCGCAAAGGCAGGCGACTAAAGACGCGGGTAAAATTGCCGGTTTGGATGTTAAACGCATTATAAATGAACCCACGGCCGCGGCGCTGGCTTATGGCTTTGAAAAAAAGAAAGGCGAGCAGATCGCGGTTTACGATTTAGGCGGCGGCACTTTTGATATTTCCATTTTAGACGTTAGTGCCGACACGGTTGAAGTTAAATCAACTAACGGCGACACTCATTTAGGCGGCGAAGATTTTGACCAAAGAATTATAAATTGGATCATAGAAGAATTTAGAAAAGACCAGGGCATTGATTTATCAAAAGATACCCTGTCGCTGCAGAGAATAAAAGAGGCCGCGGAAAAAGCCAAAATTGAATTATCAACCACTATGGAAACGGAAATCAATCAACCTTTTATCACGACCGACGCTAACGGGCCGAAACACTTAGTCATGAAAATTACCCGTTCTAAATTAGAGGAGCTAGTTGGTGATTTAGTTGAAAAAACTATCGCGCCTTGCCAGTCAGCTTTAAAAGATGCCGGTTTTACTATTAAAGATATTCAAGAAGTAATTTTAGTCGGCGGCATGACTCGTATGCCTTTAGTCCAGAAAAAAGTTAAAGAGTTTTTTGGTAAAGAGCCAAATTTAACCGTTAATCCGGATGAGGTCGTAGCTTTAGGCGCGGCTGTCCAGGCCGGGGTTTTGCAAGGCGACGTTAAAGACGTTTTACTTTTAGATGTTACGCCTTTAACTTTAGGCATTGAAACCTTGGGCGGCATGGCCACACCCTTGATTGAACGAAACACCACTATCCCGACTTCAAAGTCGCAAATTTTTTCCACGGCTGCCGAAAGCCAGACTAGCGTAGAAATTCATGTTTTACAAGGCGAACGCCCGATGGCGGCTGATAATAAAACCTTAGGCCGCTTCATTCTAGACGGCATTCCGCCGGCTCCGCGCGGCGTACCGCAGGTTGAAGTAAGTTTTGACATAGACGCCAACGGCATTTTAAATGTTAAAGCTAAAGACAAGGCGACTAGTAAAGAACAAAAAATTACCATAACCGCGTCTTCGGGCTTAAACAAAGAAGAAGTTGAAAAGATGAAAAAAGAAGCCGAACTGCACGCCGAAGAAGATAAGAAGAAAAAAGAGCAGGTTGAAATAAAAAATCAGGCTGAAGCGGTTATTTTTCAGACGGAAAAATTAATTAAAGATGCTGGCGATAAAATAAAGCCCGAAGAATTAAAAGAACTGCAGGATAAAATTGAAGATTTGAAAAAGATAAAAGATTCTGATAATTTTGACGGCATAAAGAAAAAGCTGGAAGAAGTGAACACTGTAGCGCAAAAAATTGGCGCGGCTATGTACCAGTCCGCTCAAAGCGCGCAGCCTGGCGCTGACGCTGGTGGCGCGCAGCCGGAAGGTGAACAACCCGGAGCTGGCGAAGAAAAAAAGCAGGAGGGTCCGATTGAAGGGGAGTTTACGGAAAAAAAGTAATTTATGTCCAAAGACTATTACAATACACTCGGCGTTAATAAAAACGCTTCACAAGATGAAATTAAAAAAGCTTTTCGCAAGCTGGCGCATGAGCATCATCCGGACAAAAAGAGCGGCGATGAAGCCAAATTTAAGGAGCTTAATGAAGCTTACCAAGTTTTAAGTGATTCTAAAAAACGATCCCAATATGATCAATTCGGTTCGGCTTTTCAAAATGGCCAAGCTGGTGGCGCGCAGGGTTTCGGCGGCTTCAGTGACTTCTCCGGCGGTTTTAACGTCAATATGGACGATTTAGGCGATATTTTTGGCGGGCTGGGCGATGTCTTCGGTTTTGGCGGCGGGCAGAGTTCGCGATCGCAAAGAGCCAGGCGCGGCCAAGATATTCAGGTACTTTTAGCCATTAATTTTAATGAAGCGGTTTTTGGCGCGGAAAAAGAAATCAGTTTGAAAAAAACGGTCAAATGCTCTAAGTGCCAAGGCGAAGGCAAGGAGCCGGGCACGGAAGTCATAACCTGTAAAACCTGTGGCGGCAAAGGCCGCATTATCAGAGTTCAGCGGACAATTTTAGGCAATATGCAAGTCCAGGCGACCTGCGAAGCTTGCGGCGGCGAAGGTAAAATTTTTAAAGAAAAATGTTCAGCTTGCCGCGGCGCCGGGTTAGTCCAGCAAATAGTTAATTTAAAAGTTAAAATTCCGGCTGGCATTGATAATAATGAAACTATAAGATTAACCGGCCAAGGCGAAGCCGCGGCCAAAGGCGCTCAAGCCGGTGATTTATATTTAAAAATAAGAGTTAACTCTGATCGCCGCTTTGAACGCGACGGCGTTAATATAAAATCCCGGGCGGAAATTAATTTTTCTCAAGCCGCTTTAGGCGATAAAATAGAAGTGGTTACGGTTGACGGGCTAGTTGATTTAAAAATTCCCGAAGGTACGCAATCGGGCAAAATTTTTATTTTACGCGACAAAGGCGTGCCTTATTTAAATAGCCGCGGCCGGGGAAATCATTTAGTCGAGGTAATAGTAAAAACACCGACTAGTTTAAGTCGTAAGCAGAAAGAATTATTAAGAGAGTTAGGGATATAATAAATTATCATGAAAATTTATCATATTATCACTATCGGTTGTCAGATGAATAAAAGCGACAGCGAGAGAATGGCGAGCGTTTTGGAAAAGCGAGGTTATAAATGGACTCAAAATAAATATAAGGCTGATTTGGTCGTGGTTAATACTTGCGGTGTTAGGCAAATGGCCGAAGACAGGATTTATGGTTTAATTCCCGAAATAAGAAAGAAAAATAAAAAAGTAAAAATAATTTTAACCGGTTGTTTGGTAAATAGAAAAGATGTAAGAAATAGACTAAAAAACTATGTTGATATTTGGCTGCCGATTGCGCAAATGCAAAACGCTGAATGTCAAAATGATTATTTAAAGATAAGACCGAAATACGAATCTGAATTTTCCGCTTATGTGCCTATCGGCAACGGCTGTAATAATTATTGTTCTTACTGCGTAGTGCCTTATGCCAGGGGGCAAGAAATTTACCGGCCGGCTAAAGATATTCTGAGCGAGGTTCGCGGCTTGGCAAAAAGGGGATATAAAGAGATTGTTTTAATCGCGCAAAATGTTAACAGTTATAAATCGGGGAAAATTGATTTCGCCGGCTTGTTAAAATCGGTTAATAATGTTCCGGGAGATTTTTGGATTAGGTTTTTAACCAGCCATCCTAAAGATATGTCGGATAAATTAATAAAAGTTGTAGCCGGCTCTAAAAAAGTTTGCCGCCATATTCATCTGCCGGCGCAGGCCGGCGATGATAAAGTGCTTAAAGCCATGAATCGAAAATATTCAATTAAGCATTATGTAAATTTAATAAAAAAAATTAGGCGGGCTATGCCGGACGCCGGTATTACTACTGATATTATTGTCGGTTTCCCCGGAGAAACTAGAAAAGAATTTAAAAATACGGCTAAATTAATGAAAGAAATTAAATTTGATTTGGCTTATGTCGTCCGCTACAGCCCTCGCCCGGGCACGGCGGCGTTTAAATTGGCTGATAATGTTTCTTTAAATGAAAAGAAAATTAGAGAAAATAAATTAACCAGAATTTTAAGCTCAACAGCTTTAGCTAATAATAAAAAGTATTTAGGGAAAACAGTAAAAGTACTTGTAGCAGGAGAGAATAAACGAAATGAATTGTTTGGTAGTACTGAAACGGCAAAAATTGTAAAAATTTCAACCGGTGATTTTAACCAGATATTGCCACGGTTGCTAAAGATCCCTCGCAATGGCAGTTTGGTTGGAAAATTTGTTGATGTAAAAATTATTAAAGCAAAAGATTTCGGCTTAGAAGGCGAAATTATAAATTATGAAAAAAGGGGAAAATAAAATTTTAGTAATTTTAGGCCCGACGGCCAGCGGTAAAACCAAGCTGGCCGTAGAGTTGGCTTCTAAATTTAACGGCGAGATTGTTAGCGCTGACTCGCGGCAGGTTTATAAAGGCATGAACATCGGGACGGGAAAAGATTTGGGAGAATATACTGTGCCGTATCATCTGATTGACGTAGCAAACCCGAAGCAGAGATTTGATTTAGCAAAGTATCAGAAGATGGCCTTCAAAGCGATAGACGGTATTTTAAAACGCGGTAAATTGCCGATTCTGGCCGGCGGTTCGGGGCTTTATTTACAGGCCGTAATAGATAATTATAAATTATCAGACATAAAAAGCAATTTGGTTTTAAGAAAAAAGTTAGAAAAATTAAGCGTTGATAAATTATTTTCCGAACTTAAAAAAATCGCGCCAAAAATGGCGGCTAAAATAAATGATAGCGATAAAAAAAATAAACGCCGGCTTACAAGATATTTAGAAATTTTAGGGCAGGATGAAAATTTTAAAAATCGCCGAGGTAAAAGGAAGTATGACGCCTTAATAATCGGCGTAAATTATCCGCGGGAAATTTTAAAGCAGAGAATTTTTAAAAGATTGCTGGAAAGATTTAAAGAACAAAATATGATAGGGGAGGTGGAAAATTTACATAGCAGGGGATTGAGCTGGAAAAAGCTTGAAGAGTTCGGGCTGGAATACAAATTTATTGCCCTATATCTGCAGGGCGAATTGAAGTATGAAGAAATGGTGGAAAAATTAAATATTGCCATTTATCAGTTCGCTAAACGCCAGCTTACTTGGTTTAAGCGCTGGGAAAAGCAGGGCGCGAAAATTAATTGGGTAAAAGATATCAAAAAGATTGAAAGATTAGTTAGAGGATTTTTAAAATAGAAAAGAGGTTGCTGATGAAGCAACCCTTTGTTGATTTTTACGCCGCCTTTTTGTTAGGCGGTAGCTTGTTTTGGCTGGCGCCGTATAGAAGTTCTGAGTTTTAATTTAATTTCGGCCGCTAAGCTATTTATTCCATGGGGAGTAAGATCCAATTTACCGGCGTAAGCCTTCGACCTAAGCTCCGGGAAATAAATTGCGATAATACATTTATCCCCAATGGCGCACGAGATATAATGAGGAATTAAAGCTCTTAACAGTAATGGCATATCGCAAGCGCACGAATCTTCCTGGTATCCCTTCGTAACCATAATCGGGCATTTTTCTTTTTCAAGGTTATTTAGCCTCTCCTCTTCGGGGCAATAACCTTCACATCTTTTTCCGCCTAAAACACAAATCTTCTCATGAATGCAAGGCATACGAACCTCCTTTTGTAAAGATCGTTATTTTTATTTATATAATTGCCTCCTAAAAAAATTCCCCGTTCTTTGGAACGGGGAATTTTTTTAAAAAATAATTTTCTGCCCTGAGCCATCGCTCGGGGTCATATACGAGAATTCTTTTTTTGTGTGATTATTTTTTTGCATTGTCCTAATTTTATCATATTGTGGCCATCTGTCAAATTGGCTAAGGTTGGCTTAAATTATATTATAAACAAACTTAATATAATATTGTTATCCACAGTTATTTTTTTAAAACTTCAGTTAGTATTTCGATTAAAACTTTAGGATTTGCCTTGCCTTTAGTTGCGGCCATGACCTGGCCGACTAGGAATTGCAAAACATTGGTTTTGCCGGCTTTATATTCTTCGGCTTGTTTTTGATTTTTAAATACTACTTCGGCGATTATTTTTTCCAAAGCCTCCCGGTCGTCAAGCTGCTCAAGCCCTAGGTCAGCCATAATATTAGTAGGGTCGCCGCCTTTTTTAATCATTTGCGCCAAGATTGTCTGGGCGGCCGAAGAATTTACTTTGCCCTGATAAACCAAACAGATAAACTCGGCGAAATTTTCCGGCGTGATTTTTAGGCTACTAATATCCGGGCCGTTTTTTAGATGCTTAAACAATTCATTAATCAGCCAGTTAGCCGTGGCTTTGGCTAATTTATGTTTTTGCCTTTCCCAATCGTCACCGGTTGATTCAATCCAGGCGCGCAGTTCGGAAATAACTTGCTCGGTAAATTTGGCCAAAGCTTTATCGCCGGCTAAAATAGCCGCCTCTTTATCGGAAAATAAGTATTCATCTTTAAAGCGTTTAATTTTTTGCGCCGGCAATTCGGCCATATGGCATTTTATTTTATCAATCCATTTTTGGCTGATTTTTAATGGCGGGATGTCAGGTTCGGGGAAATAGCGGTAGTCGGCCGAAGTTTCTTTTATTCTCTGGCTAAAGGTTATGCCCTTATCATTGTTCCAGCCGCGCGTTTCCTGGACCAGCTTTTCGCCGTCGGCCAAAGCCTTAATCTGCCTTTTGATTTCATAGCCGACGGCCTTTTCCATATATCTAAACGAGTTTATATTTTTTAACTCAACTTTGGGGTTTAATTTATATTTGCCGATTGGTAAAATTTGGCCGTTAGCGTATTTCCATTTGTCTTGCTCCTGCACGCTGATATTGGCTTCGCATCTCATTTCTCCTTTTTCCATGTCGGCGTTGGAAATATTTAAAGATCTTAAAATTTGCTGATAGCTTTGGGCGAATTTTTTAGCCGTGGCCGCATCGCGGATAACCGGTTCGGTGACGAGTTCAATCAGGGGCGTGCCGGCGCGATTGCAATCTACTAAAGAATATTTTTTTCCGGCCGGGTGGATTAATTTGCCCGTGTCTTCTTCTAAATGAATTCTAGTGATTAACACCGGCTTGCCGTCAACTTCCAAGAAGCCGTCGTAAGCGATTGGCAGGTCGTATTGAGAAATCTGATAGCCCTTGGGCAGATCAGGATAAAAATAATTTTTGCGGTCAAATTTTGAAAGCTCTCTGATTTTGCAATTTAAAGCCAGGCCGATTAAGACGGTCCATTCAATCGCTTGCTTATTAGGCGACGGCAAAGTTCCCGGATGCGCCAAGCAAATCGGGCAAACCGTAGTATTCGGCTTTTTGTTTTGCGCGTTGTTATCGCACTCGCAAAACATTTTGGATTTGGTTTTTAACTCGGCATGGATTTCCAAGCCGATGATGACGTCGTATTTCATAGCTTAATATTATCATAATTGTCATTGCGAGCGCAACGAAGTGAAGCGAAGCAATCTCTGGCAAAAATTCACTTATGTACCATTAAACCAGAGATTGCTTCGTTGTCGCCCGAAGACTCCTCCCCGCGATGACATTAAATTTTAGAACAATCCAGAACTGCCGAAACTATTAATATTTTTTTTTGGTAAACAATTTCGCGACTTTTTGCCCCGGAGCGATATGTAAAATATCTTGGCTGGTGTTAACTACGGTTAAAGCGATTTTTAAGTTGTTTTTAATTAAAGTTTTTTCGCCCGGGTTTAATGAATAATAATCGGTTGAGCGGACAAGCAAATATTTATTTTCGTAAAGTTTTTTAAAATTTGGCGAAACAGGGAAGCGCTCAAATAATCTTTTTATCTGCCGCCAGACCAGATTATTAATTTGCTCGCGGCTTAGTATCCGTCCGTCCGGCGCGCATTCAATCAAAGCGAAATTAGGAAAAGCTTTCGCAATTTGTAAATATGTCTGCTCAGCATTTTTAAGGTGAATTAAGCTGTCTTGATGAATATCATTGGTTTTATCGGTCCAATCAAGTTTTAACCTTTGCCGCGCCAGGGTTTGAGAAATTTGAGCCGGCACATGCAAAATAACAGTTAAATCAGGTTTGGGAATATTGAAAATTTCATATTCCAATTGATAAAGCCAATCAAAAAAATGTTTGCGCTCCAGCGGATTTTTAATTTTTCCGCCTTGATGGCCCATGTTGGCGGTGACATATCGGTTGGAGATGACAACTTTGCCTTGCCTGAGCCACTGCTTTATTTTGAAGCTGGCGTCGTAGCGGTCGCAGGCGTAAAAGATAGAAGCTCGGTAAGGCCCGACCTGCTCGGGCGAGCCGTATTTGCCGCTTAAATATTCTTCAACCAAGCCGGCCGATTTAATGTTGTATTGGGGGAAGTCGGCGATTTCAACCTGAAAACCGGCCTGAATTAATTTTTCAGCCAAAAGCCGGGTCTGCGTGGCTTTGCCCGAACCGTCCGTGCCGTCAATAACGATGAATTTTCCTTTGGTATCGCCCATATTTAGAAACAAGAAAAGAGTGCCATTTAAGCACTCCTCCTTAATATATTATTCTGCCTATAATTTAGCCGTTTAAGATGATTTGGTCAATCTGCTTATATAGGTCTTTTAAACTGCCGTCATTATTTATTTCAAAATCAGCTCGTTTCATTACTTTTGGGATTTCGTAATCTGATACGCCTTTAAGGTCACGCAAAAATTGCTTATAAGTTTTTTTGTTATCGCCCGGATTTTCGTTTCTTTTTATGAATCTTTCATATCTAATTTTTGGGTCGCCGACGATTCTAGCTAGAATAAAGCCGGGAATTTTTTTAAAAACATTTAATTCCGGCAGGCGGCGGATGCCGTCAAAAACAATAATTTTATTTTTATCCAGTTCTATATCGCGCGCTAAAGTTTTTGACAAGATATCCTGGCCAAAATTTTTTCTTAGCCAGTCGGATAAATCAGTCATGTTTTTTCTGGTCTGATCTTCATAAACCCGGTCTAAAATATCACGCAAAATTTTTGAGTAGCGGTAAGAACTGGCTTTATTTTTTTTTACTAAATAATTAACCACCGCGCCTTTGCCGCTGGCGATTTCGCCGACCAAGCCGATGATTAGTTTTTTATTTTTTTTCGCCATATTATCTTGTTAACTCAACAAAAGTTAAATCATAACCGCCGTAATTGTGTTTTTTCTGGCTTATAATATTTTTAAACTCGCTGTAACCCGGAAAAAAAGTATCGGCTTGCTTAGGCTCGTCGTCAACTATGGTTAAATATAATTTATCGGCTAAGGGCAAAGACTGGGCGTATATCTGCCCGCCGCCGATCATAAAAATTTCCCGGTCTTGTTTCGGCGCTAAACTTATTGCTTCTTCAAGCGAGTTGGCATTAAGGCAATTTGGCGCTTGATAGTTTTCTTCTTTTCTGGAAATTACAATATTGGTCCTCTTAGGCAGGGGACGGCCGATTGACTCGTAAGTTTTTCTGCCCATAATAACTGTGTGGCCGGTGGTTATTTTTTTGAAATGCTCCATATCTTCCGGAATATTATAAAGCAGTTTATTTTCAAAGCCGATAGCTCGATTTTTGGCGATACAGCAGATAATTGAAATCATAAAATAACATTTGTCATTGCGAGGAGCGCTAGCGACGAAGCAATCTCTGGTTAAGTTCCGTGTATGTGAGATTGCTTCGCTCCTTTCAGTCGCTCGCAATGACATTTAGGATTAAAACCCTCCGATGTTGGCGATCTCGGCTTTAATGGCCGGATGCGGTTCATAATTTTCTAAGTTAAAATCTTCAAATTTAAAATCGTCAATGTTTTTTATTTCCGGATTTAATTTCATGGCCGGAAACGGTTTTGGCTCGCGGCTTAATTGCTCTTTTACCGCGTCAAAATGATTTGAATAAATATGCACATCGCCGAAAGTATGCACAAATTCTCCGGGTTCAAGCCCGGTAACTTGCGCTACCATTAATAATAATAAAGCATAGCTAGTAATATTAAAAGGTACGCCCAAAAATACATCGGCGCTTCTCTGGTACAAACCCAAATTAAGTTTGTTGTCGCTGGTAGTTTGGAATTGAAAAGTAGTATGGCAAAACGGCGGCACTTCATTGGCTTGCCCGGCCGAGGCCATAGTATAAATGAAATCCGGGTTCCAAGCGGAAACCACATAAGACTTGCGGAAAGGCTTATTTTTTAATCCTTCTATGCACCAGCCTAATTGATCAATCTCGCGGCCGTCGGAAGCCGGCCAGCGGCGCCACATCTTGCCGTAGACACAAATTAAATCACCCCAATTTTTAACAAATTCGTCATCAGCCGGTAGTTCTTTAATTTTTTTAATAAAATCTTCCTGTGTTAAATCTTTTTCCGGCTCGTTATGCAGGCAATGTTTATGGTATCTTTTCCAGGCCCATTCGTCCCAGATATGCACGTTGTTATCCACTAAATATTTTACATTGGTGTCGCCGCGCAAAAACCAGAGCAGTTCAACAATTATGCCGCGGGTAAAAACTTTTTTAGTGGTTAAAAGGGGAAAGCCGTCTTTAAGGTTAAAGCGGATTTGCCGGCCGAAGACCGAACGGATAGTCGGCGGTTTTTCTCCTTTAGCGGCGTATTGCGCTTTAACTTCCGGCGTAAAAAAAACTTCTTTATCCGAGCCATTGTCCAAAATGTCTTTGAGCAGATTTAAATATTGGTATTCAGGGTGGTTTTGTCGCATATGATTAATTATTTTTTAATATCCAAACTCACTATAAAATTTATTTTTTCTAATATTGTTAATTGCAAGTTTAATATAAGGGATAGTATTTTTTGGCAGCTTGTTTATTGGAAACCAGCTTAAATCATCGCATTTATGCGGTTCTAAATTTTTTATTTTACCTTGCCATTTTTTCGCCACAATAAATACATCTATTCTTTCTCTTAGTTCAATATTATTTTGCATTTCAAACCTGTTCATAACATGGGCAACTTTTAAATCTTTTGCTTTTAATTTTATATTTGCTTCTTCGCGCGCTTCTCTTATTATTGTTTGGATGAAACTTTCTTCGCCATCCAGATGCCCGGCGATTAAACTATACTTTTCATTCATAAATCCGGTGTTAAAACGCCTAAGCAATAAAATTTTATTTTTTTTTACCAATATCAGATATGAAGCCGGAATAATTTTAAATCTTTTTTGTTTCATAATTTTAAACTTGTATTTCCTTGCCTTGCGTAGCCACTCTGCCGCCTTGCCATTGGCCGCGGTAGTGGTTGCCTTCTCCCAAGACTTCATGAAAAGTAATATGAACCACGCGCGCGCCAAAGGAAATTTTGATATTTGATTTGCCTAAATTGCAGATGCCGAAAGTTAATTCGCCCGAGTAGCCGGGCTGAACTACGCCGTTAAATAAGCCCAGGCCGGAGCGAAACATAGTAGTGCGAGGGAAAATTATGCCGGACAGGGTAGTGGGCAAATTTACTTTTTCCATGGTTTTTATCAAATAGTATTTGCCTGGTAGAAAATTGAAAAAGTTTTCCGCTTCCGGTTTGTCCGGTTCATGCTTAGCGATTAGGTTTATTTTTGGCGTGTCGCGTTCTTCAACGCCTAAAAAACCCTCGCCGAGAAGTTCGTAAACTTCGCCTAGGCGCAAGTCAAAACCCGCGCCTTCGGGGTTGTTCATTTCCCGCTCGCATAAATTTTCCACTAAGTTTATCTTTTTAACCAGTTTGTGCAATTTGGCAATGCCTAAAATCATAAAGTATTTGTCATTGCGAGGAGCATCCTCATCTTTTGTCATTCCCGCGAAAGCGGGAATCCAGGTTAAACCCGTAGGAAGTTCGGTTTACGGCGATGATTATAAAACAAGATGTTCATGCCACTGGACTCTGGATCCCCGGGTCAAGCCCGAGGATGACAAATATGGAGATTGCTTCGCTCCCTTTGGTCGCTCGCAATGACAATTCAAGTTATTTATATATAAACGTTTCCCGTGTATTTTCTTATTTTCATGCCTTTTTTTTCGGCCAATTTCCAAATTTCGTTTTCCCTTTCTTCTTCTTTGCCGCCTTCTTTAATTCTTTTGTATTCTTCATAATAAACTATCTCTACGATGCCGGCGTTATTTAAAATTTTCATGCAGTCATAACAAGGCAAGAGACTCGCGAACATAGTGGCGCCGCGAAGCCTTCTTGTGTCTTGGGCGTTAACGATGCCGTTCATTTCCGCGTGGGCGCCGCGGCAGCGTTCCAGTTTTTTCGTAATCGGATTGCCGTCAACTTTAGCGCAGCCGATATCAAGGCAATGATAATCTCCCTCGGTCGGGCCGTTATAGCCCATGGAAATAATCCTGTGCTTGTCGTCAACGAACACCACGCCGGTTTCGTGGAATTTGCAGGCCGCCCGCTTGGCCACGAGCAAGGCCAAATTCATAAAAGTTTCGTCCCAACTGAATCTGGAAGTTTTTGGATTTTTCAAGCTAATCCGCCCGGAAGATGGTTTGATAGAATTGCTTTCTGACATAATGATTTTTAATAATTAAGGTTATTACATTTTAACAAATCATCTGAAATAGGGCAAATTCACCCTGTTAAATAATTTGCCTAAGTAAAATTGGTGTAAATCGCTATTTAACAGGGTAAAAAAACACCCCATAAAATGAGGTGTTTTTTAAGTGTGTTAATTTAACTTTTTGTCGCTTGTTCTTTATTAATAAACTTTTTTATATCTTCCACCGTACTCATAAGCTGGGCCGGGAAAATGATAGTGGAATTTTTTTCAACGCTGATTTCCGCCATGGTCTGCAAATTTCTAAGCTGCAGGGCAATCGGATGCTCGGCCATAATATCGGCGGCCTGGCCTAATTTTTCCGAAGCTAAAAGTTCGCCTTCAGCCGCGATAATTTTTGAACGCTTTTCTCTTTCGGCTTCGGCTTGCTTAGCCATAGCGCGCTGCATATTTTCCGGAAGTTCAATGTCTTTTATTTCTACCAGTTCAACAACTACGCCCCAGGGCTCAGTATGAGTATCTAAGACTATGCGGATTTCTTTGTTAATAGCGTCCCGTTCGGACAAAACTTCATCAAGCTGAAATCGGCCGACGATATTTCTAACCGTGGTCTGCGCTATCTGATCAATGGCCTGGCGCACGTTTTCAATAGCCACAATGCTTTTTATGGCATCAACAACTTTAAAATAAGCTACGGCCGAGATATCCACTGAGACATTGTCTTTGGTAATAATCTTCTGCGGCGGAATCGGCATGGTCATGGTCCTAAAATCAACTTTGCGCATCCATTGGAAGTAGGGGATAATCCAGGTTAAGCCCGGCTCTTTTACCGAGATGATTTTTCCCAGAAAAAACACCACGCCTTTTTCATATTGCTGAACAACTTTAAAGCCGGGGAAAATAATAAAAACGACAATGAAAAACAAAACATAATAAGGCGTGAGCATAAATTTGAGTTTAAGAGTTAATAGTAGCTTAATATTAGCAGAAGATAATGAAAAAAGCAATGATATGTGGCGTGGTTGCAATTATGTTATAATTAGGTTATAAATAGAATTTGATAATAATATATGGATTATCTAGCCGACGAACAATTAGTTGAAGCGTACTTAAAAGGCGATAGGGAAGCGCTTAATGTTTTAATTAAGCGCTATTTAACGCCGATTTTTAATTATGCTTTAAGTTTTGTCAAAGATGAGGCGGTTGCCGAAGATATGGCGCAAGAAGTTTTTGTTAAAGTTTGGAAAAAAATAAAGAGCTTTGATAAAAAATATAAATTTAAAAGCTGGCTTTATGCTATCGCCAAAAATACCTGTTTAGATTATTTAAAGAAAAATAAAGCCGTGGTTTTTTCGGAGCTAGACAGCGGTGATGACGGCCTGCTGTTTGAGCAATTAATTAAAGAAACTTTACCTTCGCTGCAAATTAAGCTTGAGCTAGAGCATGAAGCTGGCGCTGTCAATTCGGCCGTGGAAAAATTACCGGAAAATTATCGGCAAACAATAAAAATGCATTACCTGGGCGGCTATAAATTCAGGGAAATCGCGGAAATTTTAAAAGAATCGGTTGATACGATAAAAAGCCGAAATAGAAGGGCACTCAAGCAATTAAAAAAAATAATCAAAAAATAAATGCACCAAAAAGGTGTTTTTAATCGTATTAAATATATGCTAATACAGCCCAAAGACGATCTTTATGGTCGCATTATCAACCGAATAAATCATGAAGAAAAACTCATGATATTAAAAAGAAGGCTAATTTTACGCTCTTCCGGTTTGTTATTATCTATTTTTGTATTTATTCCTCTGGCTTTTAAATTATTTTCCGATATAGTTAGCTCCGGTTTTTCTCAATTTTTGTCTTTGCTGTTTAGCGATTTTAGCATAGTTATGGCCAATATCGGCGACTATACTTTATCGTTGCTTGAATTAACGCCGGCCTTAAGCCTATCTTTATCTTTGGCCGCTTTGCTGTCGCTAGTGTTTTATCTGGCTAAATTAGCCGATTCTTATGTTGATTTTAAAAAATTAACTATTAACTAAAATTATATGAATTTTAAAGAAATTTTTAAATTAGGGCATTTAAATAAATTATTAATTATTTTAGCGGTAATAGTGGTTTTTGTTTTTGTTTTTTCTCTTGGCGTATTTGTCGGCCATGAAAAAGGCAGATTTTCAAGGAATTGGGGGGAAAATTATTATCGTAATATAATGGGGCCGGGCGGGCCGGGCATGATGGATTTTAACAGGCCGGATTTTAACGCTCGCGGCGGCTTAGGCCAGATTATCAAAATTGACGGCAACAGTTTGATTATCAGGGATTTGGCTAATATGGAAAAAACTATTTTAGTAACTGATAAAACAGTGATTATTAAAAATGACCAAAATATTAAAATAACCGACCTTAAAGTTGATGATAAAATAGTGGGTATTGGCGGGCCTAACGACCGGGGCCAAATTGAACCTAAATTAATCAGGGTTTTGCCTGAACTGCCTCAAGCATTGCCCGATCAGCGATAATCTCTCTAAACAAAAAATCAATATGTTCCAATTTATTAAAAGACACAAAATAATTTTTTTGGTTGCGCTGGTAATAATAATCGGCGGTGGTTATTACGGTTATGGTAAATTTAAGAGCGGTAACGCCCAGGTTAGCTATCTTACTTCGGCAGCCGAGAAAGGCACTATTATTACTTCGGTTTCCTCCAGCGGCCAAGTTTCCTCTTCCAACCAAGTTGATATTACCTCAAAAGTTTCCGGCGATATTACGAAAATCGCGGTGGTTAGCGGCCAAGAAATAAAGGGTGGAGAGGTGATCGCGCAAATTGATGCTCAAGACGCTTATAAATCGGTTAGGGACGCTCAGGCCAATTTACAAAGCGCTCAATTATCATTAGATAAACTAAAACAGTCTGCCAGCGCCAATTCCGTTTTGCAATCAGAGAACGCGGTCACCAGCGCCCAGGTAAGTCTAGATAAGCTTAAAGTATCTCAGCCGATTGACCTGGAAGATGCTCGAAATGCTTTACGGAATGCTCAGACCAATTTAGATAAAGCTTACAGTGACGCTTTTAACGCTATTTCAAATTCTTTTTTAACTTTACCTAATATAATTACTTCACTAGATGATATTCTTTACAGCGACCAATTAAGCGCCAGTGAAGTTTCTTTAGGTAAGGGGCAGATAAATACGGCCGCGCTTTTAAATTCTACCTACGAAACCGATCAGCCAAGAATCAAGTCATATCAAACGGGCGCGGAGAGCGATTATGCAGCTGCCCGTAAAGCCTACGATTCCGCTTATCAAAGCTTTAAAAATGCCAGCGTTTATTCCGCGCCAGCGGCAATAGAAGGTTTATTGGCCGAAACTCTAACGGCTTCCAAGGCAATTGCTCAAGCAATTAAAAGTGAAAATAATTATTTGAATGTTTGGTCCGACTCCCGCGCTTTAAGAGGTTGGGCGGTTTTTTCTCAAATTACAACTTATAAAACTAATTTAACAACTTATGCCGGGCAGGACAATACCGCTTCGTCTAATTTATTATCGGCGCAGATAACCATAAAAACTGATAAAGATGCTATTACCACGGCTGATAATAATTTAAAGACTTTGACAAAAAATCAGCCTTTGGATTTAGCCGCGGCCGAAGCCAGTCTTAAAGAAAAACAATTTTCTTTGATAGATTTAATCGCAGGCACCGATCCGCTAGATGTTAGATCTCAGGAAATAGCAATTCAACAGAAAAAAAATTCTCTTTATGATGCCCAAAAAACTTTAGCTGACTATACCATTAAAGCTCCGTTTGACGGCGTTATCGCCGCGGTTAATTTAAAAGTAGGCGACTCGGCCGGAAGTGCGGCCATTGCTACAATAATAACCAAACAGCAAATTGCGGAGGTTTCTTTAAACGAAGTTGACGCGGCTAAGATTAAGGTTGGCTTGAAAGCCAATATGACTTTTGATGCCATAGACGGTTTGGAAATAACCGGGAAAGTCGCGGAAGTTGATACTCTCGGTACGGTTAGCCAGGGCGTGGTTACTTATAATGTAAAAATAGTTTTTGATACTCAAGATAGCCGAGTCAAATCAGGGATGAGCGCTAACGTCACCATTATAATCGACGGCAAACCCGATGTTTTGTCAGTAATTAGTTCAGCCATAAAAACCGATAGTAATGGCGGGAATTATGTTCAAATTCTCAATGTCGACGGCCAACCGATAGAGCAGGTTGTACAAATCGGCATAGCTAATGATACTAATACGGAGATAATTAGCGGTTTAATAGAGGGTGATAAAGTCATTACTCAAACCATAGATTCTGGCGCGAGTAAAACGACGACCACGCAATCAGGCGGTAGTAATAGTTTAAAAATACCCGGCCTTGGCGGCGGCCGTTAATTAAAATAAAAAATATGATTGAATGTAAAAATATTTATAAATCATATAATACCGGCGGTATTGGGACAGAAGTATTAAAAGATATTTCTTTTTCTATTAAGGATGGTGAATTCGTTGCCATCATCGGGCCGTCAGGCTCCGGCAAGTCAACTTTAATGCATATTTTAGGCGCGCTCGATATTCCCACCAGCGGTAAATATTATCTTAACGGCAAAGATGTTTCGGTTTTGTCGGAAGATGATTTAGCTAAAGTCAGACGGGAAAAAATAGGTTTTGTATTTCAATCTTTTAATTTATTGTCTAGGGCGAGCGTATTGCGCAATGTAATGTTGCCTTTGGTTTACGCGGAGGAGCCGGCCGAACAGCGCAAAAAAAAAGCCAAGTACGCTTTAACTCAGGCCGGTTTAGCCGAATCGCATTTCAAGCATCTTTCCAATCAGCTGTCCGGCGGGCAAATGCAGCGCGTGGCTATCGCTCGCTCGCTAGTCAATGATCCGTCGATTATTTTAGCCGATGAGCCGACCGGCAATTTGGATTCAAAAACCGGCGATGTGGTTTTAGAAACTTTTCGAAGTTTAAACGCCCAAGGCCGGACTATTATATTAATTACCCATGAGCAGTATGTGGCCGAACATGCCAATAGAATTATAACAATTAGAGACGGAAATATAGTAAGTGATAAAATAAATGACCATAAGAGGATAAATGGCATAAAATAAAAAATATATGTTAGTTTCCGATTTATTTAAAGAAAGTTTTTTAGCGCTTTCCAGCAATAAGATAAGGTCAAGCCTGACTATTCTAGGCATAGTTATTGGCATAGCTTCGGTTATCGCCATGGTTTCAATAGGGCAAGGTGCGCAAAGTTCTATTGAATCAAGCATCCAATCAATCGGTTCTAATCTTATTATGGTTATGCCGGGGGCGCAGCGCGGTTTCGGCGGCGGCGCCAGTTCCGCCCGGGGTAGCGCCCAATCCTTGAAACAAGCTGACGCCGACGCTATCAAGAAAGAAGTTTCTTTAGCAAAAGCGGTTGCTCCTGATTTATCTCAGAGGTATCAGGTCACGGCCAAGGGGACTAACAGCAATACTTCGGTTGACGGCGTGACTTCCGCCTACGCCGGAGTTAGAAGCGTAAAAGTAGCGCAAGGTTCATTTATAACTGATCAAAGTAATTCCAATTTATCCAAAGTCGCCGTTTTAGGGCCGACGGCGCGCGATGATTTATTCGGTGAAAATGCCACTAATGTAATTGGGCAAGCGGTTAGAATCAATAAAATAGAATTTAAAGTAATCGGCATTACGGAGTCTAAGGGCGGCAGCGGTTTTTCTAACCAAGATGATATAATTTATATTCCTTTGTCTACTATGCAGAAATATTTAGCCGGAGCCGATTATGTTTCCACTATCAGCATTGAAGCCGACAGCACTGATGTTATGTCTACGGTCCAAGAGCAAGTTAATAGTTTGCTTATGATAAGGCATAAGATTTCCAGTTCGGCATCGGTTGATTTTAATATTTTAAATCAATCGGATATTGTGGCCACGGCTTCAAGCGTTACTAATACTCTTACTATGCTCCTGGCCGCTATTGCCGGCATTTCTTTAGTTGTCGGCGGTATAGGCATTATGAATATGATGTTAACCACCGTGACCGAACGGACCAAAGAAATCGGTTTGCGCAAAGCTATCGGCGCCGCCAGACAAGATATTAGCGGCCAATTTTTAGTTGAAGCCATTATGCTTACGCTGCTGGGCGGCGCTATTGGTATTTTATTGGGCTGCTGATTTCTTTGGCTATATCTAAATTCGCCGGTATGGCCACTACCGTCTCTATATCATCCATACTTTTGGCTTTTAGCGTGTCAGCGGTTATTGGTTTAGTTTTTGGTTATTATCCGGCGCGGCGAGCTTCCAAGCTAAATCCGATTGAAGCTTTAAGATTTGAATAATTTTTAACTGTCATTGCGAGTAGCGTTAGCGACGAAGCAATCTAACGAACTGCTAATATAGTAAAATGTACGTGAGATTGCTTCGCTCCCTCCGGTCGCTCGCAATTACATAATAAACATGAAAAATAAAATGTTAATTGGCTTTATCATCGCGGTGGTTGTTGCCGGCGCCGGCGCTTTTTACGGCGGTGTGGTTTATGGCAAGAGTAAGAGCGGAAAAAATTTAACCTTAGGCCAGCGCCAAGCTTTTGGCGCTAATGGTGCCGGCGGAATGCAAAGAAACGGCACCGGCATGGCCGCGGGCGGAAACAGAGCGGCTGGCGGCGGTTTCGTAAACGGCGATATTATCGCTAAAGATGATAAAAGCGTAACTGTTAAATCGGCCGATGGCGGTTCAAAAATAGTTTTTTTATCAGACGCTACGAAAATTATGAAATTGGTTGACGGCTCAACGGCCGACCTTGAAATGGGTAAAAATGTTATGATAACCGGAACAACTAATTCAGGCGGCAGTTTGACCGCGCAGTCTATTCAACTGCGAACCGATATGCCCGCAACTTCAACGCCGCTGCAGAAATAAATATTTAGAAAACAATTTAATAAGCATGGGGTAAATAAAAAACCGTCCCGCAAATGCGGGACGGTTTTTTATTAATGAAGTTTATTTTATAAAGCTATTTTTATGCCCGGACCCATGGTTGAGCTGATGTAAACGCTTTTTATGAAAACGCCTTTGGAACTTTGCGGTTTGGCTTTTCTAACTGCTTCAAAAAGCGTTTCAAAATTTTGGACTAATTTTTCAGTCTCAAAAGAGGCTTTACCAATAGCTACATGCACATTCCCGGTATCATCATTTTTTAAGCTTACTTTCCCTTTTTTTAATTCAAGAACGGCTTTAGCCGGATTAGGCGTAACAGTTTCGTTTTTAGGGGAAGGCATAAGGCCGCGAGTGCCTAAAATTTTAGCGATTGAAGCTAAATTTTTCATCATGGCCGGTTCGGCTACGGCTACCTGAAAATCGGTTTTTTCGGTTTTTTTAATTTCATTTATTAAATCTTCTCCGCCAACATAATCAGCGCCGGCTTTACGGGTTTCTTCTTCTTTGCCCGTAGTGACAAAGGCCGCTACTTTAACGGTTTTGCCCGTGCCATTAGGCAGGGAGACGGCCAGCCTGACTTGCTGTTCGCCTTTTTTTGTATCAATGCCTAAACGGAAATGGATTTCCATCGAAGCGTCAAATTTTGTTTTAGATAATTTTTTAGTTAATTCAACGGCTTCCGTGATGGGATAAGCTTTGTTAGCGTCGTATTCAACGGTTGCTTGTGTTTTTTTTGTCATAAATTTTTTCGTGGTGCGAGCGTCAGCTCGTGGCTGACTCCCACAAATTATTAATAATTATTTTATCTCTACTCCCATTTGCCTGGCCGTGCCGGCGATAATATTCATGGCCGCCTCTATATCATTGGCGTTAAGGTCGGGCATTTTAATCTCGGCGATTTCTTTAAGCTGGGCCTTAGTAATCGAACCGACTTTTTCCGTTAATGGCTTGCCCGAACCTTTAGGAATTTTCGCGAATTTTTTAATTAATTCCGAAGCCGGGGGAGTTTTTAAGATAAAAGTGTAAGTTCTGTCTTCAAAAACAGTGATTTCTACCGGCGTAATATCGCCCATTTTATCTTTAGTTTTGTCATTAAAGTCTTTGCAAAATTGCGCGATATTTAAGCCGTGCTGGCCTAAAGCCGGGCCTACCGGAGGCGCGGGATTAGCCTGGCCGGCCGGAATTTGCAGTTTGATTTTAGTTAATATTTTTTTTGCCATAAAAGTTAGTTTATGTCATTCTGGAGGGAGAGAAGCGACCGATAGAATCTTGTTTTATTAAATTTCCATGAGATCCTATCGCTACGCTCCAGGATGACCGTTGTTATATTTTTTTAATTTGTAAGAAATCAAGTTCAACCGGAGTTTCTCTGCCGAACATGGAAACCACGACTTTAATTTTTCCTTTAGCTTCGTCAATGTCGGCCACTTTACCTTCTAAGTTTTTAAACGGCCCGTCAATAATGCGCACCGGCGAGTTAACCGAGACATCAATTTTAAACTTAGGTTCTTCAACGCCCATGCGCTTTTGTAAATCTTTTATTTCGTGTTCCGAGATTGGAGTCGGAATGGTGCCGGTGCCGATAAAGCCGGTAACATTCGGCGTGTTTCTAACCACATACCAAGAATCGTCATTTACAATCATTTCCACCAAAACATAGCCGGGAAAGATTTTTTCTTCAACGATTTTTCGTTTGCCGTTTTTAATTTTAATCTTTTTTTCCGTAGGAATTAAAATATTATAAATCTTGTCTTCCATGTCCATGGATTCGATTCTTTGTTTTAAATTTTGCGATACATTTTCTTCGTAACCGGAATAAGTGTGTAAAACGTACCAGCGTCGGCCTTGATTTAATGTTTGTTTAGCCATATAAGCAAGACTATTATTTATTAGTAATTAAATATTCCAGGCCTTTGGCAAAAACCAAATCCAGGAGTCCTAAAAACAAAGCCACCCCTAAACTGATAAAGATTACCAGCAAAGTATAATTATAGGTTTCTTTTTTAGTCGGCCAAGTCACTTTTTTCATCTCCTCAATTGAGGCTTTGATGTAATTAATAAGTTTTTGCATATTATAAGGGTTAAAAAAACAGCCCTTCTCGGGCGGCGTTTATTTATATTTATATATTACACAATAGCCGAATCGTTGTCAAGCACTTGGAAGGACTGGTTAGAATGTGGTATAATATTAACACTTAATTTAAATCTTAAATGTCAAACAGTTTCATCTTTTATAGCCTGCAAATCTTAACCGAGCTAGTTCGGGATGTTTTGTATTTTCCGCTTTGGTGGTACGGCCGCGGGCTGTTAAATTTAATTATGGGCGTAGCGCATTTTTTAGGCGATAAGCAGAAAACCTTGGCTCTGTTCGTCTGGGTAAAAAATATTTTCCGTCCCATGTATGCTCAATACGATTTAGCCGGTATGTTAATAAGTTTTTTTATGCGCCTGGTTCAGATTATTTTCAGAAGCATAGTTATGCTGTTTTGGTTAATTTTTTCTCTGGCTGTGATTATTTTTTGGATTTTATTGCCGCCGCTTGTAATTTACGAAATTATTTTTCAATTTTTATAATTTTTCATGCCACAACAAGAAGAAAATAAAAAATCAGCTATTCAATTTATAACCTGCCCGACCTGCGCCGGTACCGGCAAGGCGGGCGATGGTTTAATTTGTAAAAATTGTTCAGGCGCGGGCGTGATAGCTCTTTATGAAGGCAGATTTTTTTATTGGAAGCTGCTCTTAAGCGTTCCGGCAATAAAATTAAGGCATTTGAAAAGAGGTTTGAATTTAATTTTAAATTTGTCTGCCTATATTATAGGGCTGGGCGGATTAATGGCTTTGGCTTATTGGGTTCACGCGGCCAGCCAGAATACGCAAGCCCTGGAAGCTTTTTCTTTTTGGCGCGTGAAAAGTCCGCTGATTTTAACTTTTTGGGTCAGTTTACTCGCCGATATGTTTGTCATTTACCGTTTAAGTGAAGAGGAAGCGACTAAACAAAAAATAACCAAGCCTAAATATAATCAAACGGCGAGATACGACTCTCCAAATAATTGGTCTGAATTTAAGAAAGTAAAAGGCAAATATAAAATTGAAGTTTCCAGCGGCTTTAGTTTTTCGGCCCTTAAGACGATTGAGCAAGCTTTTAATTTAGCTAATTATGCTAAACATGGCCGGGTTAGGCCGATTCATTTATTTTTTAATTTGCTTAAAGATAGGGAAGTAGCGGCGATTTTTTCCCGCTTAAATATTGATTCAACCGAATTAATCGCTAAATTAAAAAATCAACTGCTGGCTTTAGAGGCCGTGGCCGAACCGACCGAAATCTCGGCGGAAATTAAAGAGATCTTTTTTGAAAGCTATATCGGCGCTTTAAATTCCGGACAGAAAAAAGTGGAGCCGGCTCATTTTATATTGCCGATTTTAGCTCGGGATAAAAATTTAAGCGAGCTGCTTTATGATTTAGAAATTGATAATGATAAAATAAATAATGTCATTCAGTGGTTTGTTATTAGCCGATGCCTGGCGGACAACTATCGATTGTATCGCAAGACCTCGCGCTTTAAACCGTCTAACGCCATGGACCGCGCTTATACGGCTGTGGCTACGCCGATATTAAATCATTTCGCCTATGATTTAACTTTGGCCGCTAAATGGGGCCGGCTTGAATTATGCGTCGGCCGTGAAAATGAAATCAAGGCAATTTTTCAAGCCCTGGAAAGCGGTAAAAACGGAGTCTTGCTTTCTGGTCCGATCGGCGTTGGCAAAAATATGATTATCGGCCAAGTCGCCAAAGCGATGGTAGAGGAAGACGTGCCAAAAATGCTAAAAGATAAACGGCTTTTGGAATTAGACATTTCCCGCCTTTTAAGCGGAGCCTCGGCTGACAAAGCCGAAGAAAGGCTTTTAGTTATAATTGACGAAGTGGCCCGCGCCGGCAATATTATTTTGTATATCAATAATATTGAAAATTTAATGGGTATTACGGCCGGGGGTGAGGGAAGCCTGGAATTATCGGAAGTTTTGGTTGGCGCCATTAACCGCCATAATTTAATTTGCTTAGCCAGCGTGAGCCAGGAAAACTATGTTAAATATATTGAAAATCAGCCTCTGGGCAATATTATGGCTAAAGTGGAAGTAGAGGAGCCGGATAATAATCTAGCCATTCAAATGCTTGAAAGTAAAATCGGTTTTTACGAAGCTAAATTTAAAGTTTATTTTACCTATGCCAGCATCGCCAAAGCCGTAGAATTATCAGCTAAATATATTTATGATAAATGTTTACCGGCTAAAGCAGTTGATATTTTAGAAGCTATCGCGGCTAAAGTTTCTAAGAGCAAAGGCATAAACAGCATGGTTGACGTTGAAGATGTAGCCGAAATTATCAGCCAAAAAACAAAAATTCCTTTAACAAAAATCACCGAAAAAGAAAGCGAAGTTTTGATTAATTTAGAAGAAAAAATCCATAGCCGCATGATTGGCCAGGAAGAAGCCGTGAAGATGGTGGCGGCGAGTTTAAGGCGGGCGCGTACGGAATTAAGAGAGCAAAAGCGGCCGATTGCCAGCTTTTTATTTTTAGGCCCGACCGGAGTCGGAAAAACCGAACTGGCTAAAACCGTAGCTGAAGTTTATTTTGGCGACGAAGATTATATGGTGAGAATTGATATGAGCGAATATCAGCGCGGCGAGTCGCTTGAAAAAATGATTGGTTCGCCAAATGGCGTGCAGGGCTATTTAACCGAGGCCGTGCGCAAGGCGCCGTTTTCGCTTATTTTATTGGACGAGCTTGAAAAAGCGCATCCTGATATATTAAATTTATTTTTACAAGTTATGGACGATGGCCGACTTACCGACGGGCAAGGCCGAACTATTGATTTTACTAATTCTATTATTATTGCTACCTCTAATATCGGCGCGGTTTATATTCAGGATCAAATTAAAGCCGGAACTGACTTGGAAACGATAAAACAGTCGCTCATAAACGATCAGCTTAATAAATATTTAAAACCGGAATTGATAAATCGCTTTGACGGCGTGGTTGTATTTAAGCCTTTAGAACTCGCCGAAGTTGAAAGTATTACTAAATTAATGCTTAATAAAGTTAGGCGCCTCTTAGAAGCTAAGGGCATTAGTTTAAAATATGACGAAGAGGGTATAAAAAAATTAGCTTCTTTAGGCTTTGACCCGAAATTCGGCGCTCGTCCTTTGCGCCGGCTTATTCAGGAAAAAATTGAGAATGAAATCGCTAATAAAGTTTTGGCCAATAGTTTAAAAAGAAGAGATACTGTAGTGATTGACGGCCAAGCTCAGGTGAGCGTTGAGAAGGGGAGGGAGTTATAAATTAGTGGATTTTATTAACGGCTAAAGCAAGCAAAAAAAGAAGGACGTATGTTTATCTAGAATTCCCACGTGTTGGAATCCAGATAACATGCCGTCCTTAGGTTGTGGGTTTAAAGGTTTGCGAGGGTAATTATTGACGCCCGGTGAGGTTTATCATATCACCGCCGTAGCGGCCGAAAATATCAGCATGGGCCTTTTCTATCACTCCCCTTGGGGTGTCGTAGCCGACTTTTTTGTTGTCATCGACATTCCTCATTATTCTCGCCCAAGCTTTTATTCTTTCTAAATAGTCATCTGTTTTGTTTCTATTACTCAAATTCTTCCTCCTTTGGAACTCTGCTAATTTTTTAAGTAATTAACAAATAACCACCAAACCTTTTTAATTTTTTTTCACCTCCCTTTTGTTAAATTTTCAGGATAAAATATCTATCCCATATAAGCATAAATTGTAGCGTATTTTTTTAAAAAATGCAAATAAAATTGTGGATAACTGACATATGATTTTCTACGTTCAAATCTTTATAGTTACCTTATTATTGTCGGCCGCGCTGACATTTTTAGTAATGAAGCTGGCAAAAAAGTTAAATGTTATTGACAGGCCGGACGAAGACAGAAAAATTCACGCTCGCGAAACGCCGCTACTCGGCGGGCTGGCCATATTCGTAGCGTTTTTTATTATTTTATATTTCGTCCATGATAAACTTTTAACCGGCAATCTTTTGCCGCAGCATTGGCTAGGATTTTTTATTGGCGCTTGTTTTTTAATGGTTGGCGGTTTTTTAGATGATAAATATAATTTAAAGCCGGTTCAGCAAATTATCTGGCCGGTTTTAGCCATAATAAGCGTTATCGTCGGCGGAGTAGAAATTGAAAAAATTACCAATCCGCTGGGCGGGTTTATTTATCTGGGCGCCGCTTCGTCTATGTTAATTGCCTTATGGCTTTTAGGCATGATGTATACGACTAAACTTTTAGACGGGCTTGACGGCTTAGTTTCCGGCATGACGGCTATTGGCGCTATGGTGATTTTTTTATTTACCATGAGTGATAAATATTATCAGCCGGATATCGGGTTGGCCTCTCTGGTTCTAGCCGCCGCGACGCTAGGCTTTTTATTTTTTAATTGGCACCCGGCTAAAATATTTTTAGGCGAAGGCGGGTCGTTATTTCTGGGTTTTTCTCTCGGGGTTTTAGCCATTATTTCCGGCGGCAAAATCGCCATTGCCTTATTAGTTATGGGCTTGCCGATTTTAGATGTTGCCTGGACTATTATCAGGCGTTCGGCCGCGGGAAAAAATCCTTTTAAATTTTCGGATAATAAACATTTGCATTTTCGCTTGTTGAATATCGGCCTAAGCGTTAAAAAGTCGGTTTTATTTTTTTACGCCATTTCCATTGTTTTTGGCATGTGCGCTTTGTTTTTACAAAGCAAAGGCAAAATTTTGGCCCTAGCCGCGCTTTTGGTTATTATGATATCGGTTGTTATGTTTTTTGCTTATCTTGACAGAAAGGGCAAGGTGGTTTAAGATAATTAAATAACACCTCACTACTTGTGGGTTTTTGTTTTTAATAATAAATTCTGGATTCCCGCCTGCGCGGGAATGACAAAAATATGAAAATAGCTGTAATTAAAACCGGCGGCAAACAATATAAAGTTGCCCAAGGGCAAAATTTAAAGATTGAGAAAATTGACGGCGAGGCCGGCACGGCTTTGAAATTCCAGACTTTGCTAGTGGCTGAAGAGGAAAATGTTCAGTTAGGCAAGCCTAATTTGGGCGAGCTGGTTGAAGGCAAAATTTTAGAGCAGGGCAAAAGCAAGAAAGTCAGTGTAGTGAAGTTTAAAAATAAAACAAGATACAAAAAAAATGTCGGCCATAGGCAGCCGTTTACTAAAGTGGAAATTACGAAAATATAAAAAAATTTATAAAAACACGAGATTGAGATATCTCGTGTTTTTTAATTTTTCAATTTTTTTACATTTCGTTTCTATATTTTAAGGCATTTGACAAAGTAATTTCATCCGCGTATTCAAGGTCGGCCCCCATAGGCAGGCCCTTTGCTAAGCGGGTAATTTTTATTTTATGCGGCTTTAATAATTTTGCGATATACATGGCCGTGGTTTCACCTTCAAGGTCGGGATTAAAAGCTAAAATAATTTCTTTAACGCCATTCTGCTTTAAATGATTTAATAGGGTATTAATATTTAACTGGTCCGGTTTTATGCCTTCAATGGTATTTATGACTCCGCCTAAAATATGATAAACGCCGTTATATTGCTTGGTTGATTCAATGGCCAGCATATCCCGCGTATCCGCCACCAGGCAGATAGCCGAGTGATTTCTTTTTTGGTCAGAGCAGATTTGGCAAGGGTTGGATTCGGCGATAGACAGGCAGGTTTGGCAGACGGCGGTTTTTTCTTTAACTTCGGCTATAGCTTGAGCGAACTCCTGCAGCCATTCCGGATGCTGTTTGAGCAAATAAAAAACATAACGCTCGGCCGTTTTAGGCCCGACCGTCGGCAGTTTGCAAAAATAATCAATTAAGTTTTGAATAGAAGCGGGATAGCGCATGAAAAATTTCTAATTTTCAATTTCTAATTTCTAAACAATGATTTAATGTCTCAATTTTTAAAAATTAAAGCATTAGAAATTATTTATAAAATTAAAAATTAAAAAATTAATTAAATCCTTGTATTCCTCCCATATCTTGGACTTTTTTCGCCATAACCTTCTGCACTCGTTTGATAGTTTCGTTTATCACATCGGTTAAAATATTTTCCAGCTTTTCTTTAGGGGTATCGGTATTTATGGCGAGTTTGGTAATCTCCATGTTGCCGTTCATGGTTATTTTGATTCCACTTTTTTCATATTCAACCGATTCTTGCGCTAAGGCATTTTGCAAAATTTTGGCTTGGCTTCTTAGGTCTTTGAACTGTTTTAATTTATTGAACATAGTGTGTGTTGATAATTATTTAGTTAGTATTCTATCGGCTCTTCCTGGCCGGTTTTTTCCATATTTTTAAAGCTTACCGTATCTTCATCAAAGAATAAATTAACTTTACCGGTCGGCCCGTTTCTATGTTTGGCAATATATACTTCAGCCAGATGTTTTTCGCTTTCCGGCAGCTCATCGTAATTATAGCCGCGGTCAGCCGCTTTACGGTAAATGAACATAACTACATCTGCGTCCTGCTCGATTGAACCTGATTCTCTCAAATGAGATAATCTTGGTATAGCCGGTCGGGACATTTCCGCGGAGCGGGATAATTGGGATAAGGCTAAGACTGGAATATTTAATTCACGGGCGATGCCTTTAAGGCCGCGGGTAATTTCCGAAACTTCCTGCACGCGGTTATCGCCGTATTTTCCCCGGCCTTCCATTAATTGCAGATAGTCGATAATTAATAACCCTAAGCCTTTTTCAACTTGAAGCCGGCGCGCTTTAGTCCTTATTTCCATGATATTGGAGCTGGCTGAATCGTCTATATAAATCGGCGCTTCGGATAACCGACCCATGGCTTCGCCGATGCGTGAGAAATCATTATCTTCTTCCTTGTCTGACAATTTTCCCGTGCGCATGCGCCATAAGCTTACATTAGCCTGGGCGCAAAGCATGCGGTCAACCAATTGCTCTTTACTCATTTCCAGAGAAAATATGCCCACAGGGACTTTACTGATTAAGGCTGATTGTCTGGCGATATCCAAGGCTAAAGAAGTTTTTCCCACGCTCGGCCTGGCGGCTAAAATTATTAAATCTGATTTTTGCAAGCCGGCTAGTAAGCTGTCGAGGTCATGAAAACCGGTGGGCAAGCCGCGTAATTTTCCGCTTTGCTTATGCAGTTCGTCGATTCTGTCAAAAGCTTCGGTTAATAAGTTGTCAATCGGCTGAAAAACATTTTTTAAAAATTTTCGCGAGACGCCGAATAATTTTTGTTCGGCTTCGTCCAGTAATTTTTCGATTTCTTCATCTTCGCGGAAGCCAAGTTCGGTTATTTCGGCCGAAGCGGTTAAGAGGCGCCTTAAAGTGGCTTTGCGCTGGATAATATTTGAATAATGGGCTACATGAGCCGAAGTGGCCACGGTATTGCCTAATTCCGCTATGTAAGTCCGCCCGCCCACGGCTTCCAATTTATTTTTTTCTTCCAGTTTTGAAGATAAAGTCAGAATATCAATCGGTTCATGGCGGGTATAAAGTTCCCGCATAGTTTCATAGATAAGGCTATGGCTGTCTTTATAAAAATCTTCCGGCCTTAGGGTGTCGGCGATTTTAAAAATAGCGTCTTTATCAATCATCAAACAACCTAAAAGAGAGGCCTCGGCCTCGATGTTTTGCGGCGGTAATTTTGAGATTAAATCTTTTTTGTCAGGCATATTTTTATAATACCTTGGCAGACTGGTTTAAGCAAGGGTAAAAATTGGCATTTTTTTAACTTTTTATGCACTATTTTTCCACTGTAGCTTGCGTTTATTTAATATATATGTTATTTTATTATTAATTCACCCTGTTAAATCCCAATCTTTTAAAGATTGGGACGCAAGGCGTATTTAACGGGGTAAATCTATCCGCTCAAACGGGTTTTTTATTTGCGCGCTGTTAGCTCAGTTGGCAGAGCAGCTCCCTTTTAAGGAGAAGGTCACTGGTTCGAATCCAGTACGGCGCACATGTTTTTTGCTCAACTCAAAAATATTTTATTTTAGCCACCCTAGCTCAGTTGGTAGAGCAACGGTTTTGTAAACCGTAGGTCGTCGGTCCGAATCCGACGGGTGGCTCAAGATCCCCGCTAGACGGGTTTTTTTATTGTAAAATTATGACAGTAAAAATCAAAATTTACACCCTCGGCTGTAAAGTTAATCAGTATGATTCGGGCAAGCTGGCTGCGGAATTGGAGCGCGCCGGTTTTGTTACGGCCGAAAGAAATGCCGATTTAGCCATAATTAATAGCTGTGCCGTAACTAAAACTGCGATGGTTAAAAGCGGACACATGATTAAATTGGCTAAAAAAGAAAATCCTAAAGCTAAAATAGTGCTAGCCGGATGCTGGCCGAAAGTCTATAAGATAAAGAATGATGATGTTGATTTTGTTGTTGCCGGAAACAAGATTGGCGATGCTGTTAAAAAAATTACGAATTATGAATTACGAATTATGAATAATGTTAGACTCGCAACGACAGATAGGGCCAGATATTTTATTAAAATCCAGGACGGCTGCGAGCAGTATTGCAGCTATTGCATTGTTCCATATACGCGCGGAAAATTAAAAAGCAGGGGCGCGGAAGAAATAATTTGTGAAATTGAGCAGGCGGTAAAAGCCGGGTATGGGGAAATTGTGCTGTCAGGAATTCATTTGGGGTTGTATGGAAAAAATATCAAAACTAATTTAGTAAATTTATTAAAAAAAATAATTAAAATAAAAAATTTAGGCAGAGTGCGGTTAAGTTCAATTGAAATTACCGAGGTAACGGATGAGTTAATAAAATTAATGGCCAAGTCAAAAAAGATTTGCCGGCATCTGCATACACCTTTGCAGGCCGGATCGGATAAAATTTTAAAACTAATGAATCGGCCGTATGGCGCTAAATATTTTAAAAATAAAATAAAGAAAATCAGGCGAGCCATGCCGGATATTGCCATAACCACGGACATAATAGCCGGTTTCCCGGGCGAGACGGAAAAAGATTTTTGCGATACTATGAAATTAATTAAACAAATTAATTTTAGCCGTCTTCATGTTTTTCCTTTTTCCGCTCATGAAAAAACACCGGCTGCGAAAATGCCAAACCGGGTGGAAGAAAAAACCAAAGCGCGCCGAGCAAAAATTTTACGAGATTTGGGCGTTAAGCTGGCCGAAGATTATAAAAATAAATTTAAGGGCAAGGAGTTGGAAATAGTCGTGGAGCAGATTAAGCAAAACAGGATAATCGGCAAGACAGAGTTTTATTTTGATGTTCCGGTCGAGAGGGAGAGAATAAATAAGGGATTTATCGGTAAAATAGTTACGATAAAAATATAATTAAAACTCACTACGAAACAAATAACGGGCGTGGTCCCGTTTTTTGTTTTTTTTGGCGAAATATGTTATAAAAAAGGCCGTGTTGACAAAAAGACAAAGAGATGTTAAGGTATTTTGTTAAACTAATATTTATTAATATTTTTATGTAATCTCTATGGAATTAAAAAATTATTTGGCGCTAATGCTTAAAAAGAAGAGCACCATTATGTTTTTTGTTTTTATTTTTGTAATTTTAACCATAATTTTGAGCTTAATTCAGCCTTTCAAATACGGTTCAAGCTCGCAGGTTTTGGTAATTCAAAATTCTAGCAATCCGGATCCATATTTGGCGTCAAAATCGACTGAATATTTAAGCAATATTTTAGCTAAAGTGGTTTATTCAAATTCATTTTATGAAAATGTTTTAAACTCAGGCTATTATATTAACAAAGATTATTTTGGTAAAACTGTTAAAAGTCAGATGAAAACTTGGTCAAAAACCGTAAGCGCCAAATCAATAAACGATTCAGGCATAATTGCTTTAAATGTTTATCATGCCGATCGTTCTCAGGCCGAGTTGATCGCTCGCGCTATCGCTTATACCCTGCAGACTAAACATGGCCTTTATCATGGCGGAGGCGATAATGTTGCCATAAAAGTTATTGACGAGCCCATAACCAGTAATTATCCGGTCAAGCCAAATTTGATTTTAAATTTTGGTTTGGCTTTGGCGTTGGGGTTTATTTTTTCTTCGGCTTATATTTATTTATTTCCTGAATATAATATCAGGCTGGCGCCTAAATTTACCGCTCGTGTTGTTGAGGCTGATTCATTTGAGGAGCCGGAATTAGCTCCGGCCGCGTTTGAACCGGTGGTCGCGCCGGTTGAAGAGAATTTTCCAGAGTTGGAGAGTAATTTTAACGAAAATTTAGATGACGCGAATAACGATAATTTTAATAATTACGACGATTTGGATATTCGTGAAGAAATTGCTAAGCAGGGCAACATGAAAAATATTTTTGGAAAGCCGTATTCGGATGATTTATAAAAATTATCCGGTAATGGCGGTCTGAATATGCTTGCTCCGTTAAATAATTTTATTTAACTGGGGTTTTCCGGCGATTGCCGGCGGTTGCAATTCATGTGAATTGCGATTGGCAAATTTTTGGCCAAGGATAGGACTTTGACAATTAGTCAAACAAAAAAAATGGGCAGTTGCCCAAAAATGTCCAGTTGGACAGAAAGTGAGAAGTAAAATGAAAAAGATATTCGCAATGTTAGTGGTTGTTATTGCTTTTGTTATTGGTTTCTCAACAATAGTGAAAGCGGAAGAGGTTATTATTAATGGTTATAATTCCGGTGAATTTGCGGTGAAAGGCGAAGTCCAAAATCAGTTGCAAAAATTGGTGGTGGATCTTAAAGCCCGGCAGAAAACCGGTGAGCAACTGCAAATCGCTGTTGTTGGTTCGGCTGATGTGGCTGGCAAGGCAGCGGTTAATGACCAGTTGGCACGACTGCGCGCTGAGCAGGTTGCAGCTTATTTAGCAGCCGATCTCCTCGAAACCAAGATAAATGCTTGGTCTAAGGGAGACGAAGCTAATGTGCGGCAGGTTAAGGTGAATTATTCTTTTGTGGCATTGAATGCTCCTCAGCCCGTTGGAGAAAAACCGCCAGTTAGCGGGAAGACGGTAGGGATTTTTTTTGGTTGCCTTTCAGCGCTATGCATTTTTATTTTTGTGGGAGGCTACATGATACTTAAAAAATCAGCAAAACCGTCAGAAGTAAGCGGTAAAAAGGTTACGAAGGCCACGAAGGTCACGATTGAGCTCGAAGAAAAGGGTCTTTATGAGACCGACATTGAGTTTGATCCTACGACTGGCCGTTGGCTCACCCCATTCCGCCATATTAAAGGTGGTGAACGAATGTGGGAAGAATCAGAGGGCGATGCTCGACGGACAACTCAAAAATGCTGGAGGCAAATGGAAAAGTATAGTGGTCAGATTGAAAAGCTGATCACTGATGGAACAATCAGAAAAATAAAACGGGCCGTGGCCTGAGAAAAACGGAGGAAAGTAACATGAGAAAGGTAAAAATTTTAGTCGCCTTTTTGGCGATCGCGGCCCTGTTGATGTTGTCCGGGTGCGGACGGCATTATTTAATGGATAGGCCGGATATGTATCTGGCGCCGGCGTTAGAACAATTGCCGGAAAAAGTGACGGTGGTAACTTATGCCGTCAATCCGATTCTGGATTTATCCGAAGGCGGTGACGGGCGATTTGCCTGGACCGCAGTGCTTTGGGACAAGGAAGGCAAAGAAACAAACCTCTTGGCCTTGAATCTTAATAATTTCGGCGGCGGCAAACAATTTTTGATTGTTATTCCGAAGTCGCTCGCGGAAGTAACCGGTTGCCGTTTGGCCGTCGTTGATCACGGCGGCAAAAGGTTCTATAACCATGCAGGTGAGGTCCGTCTGCTGGATAGCATCCCCAGCAAAGCGGACATCAAGAAATACGCGGATTTTTTGCTTGAGCTCGGACCGAATTACAACTTCATTAAGGAGTTGAATAAAGGTTCGGCAGAATTTCAGGCTGTTGGCAAACTTTACACTGATTTTCGAATCCGTGATCTGGATGTGGCTCGTAAGTATGTTTATACAAAATATGGGTCCAACCTGACCAGCGAACAGCTGGACCAGATTGCCAAGGATGATTCTATTCTACGCGGGTTTATTGACTGGCTGGGACGGGATTGGAAGTTATTTGTAATGTACCCGTTCATGGACATTAGCAGCAGCGCCTTAATCGCTGGCATCGTTAAGGTTTTTACCTTGCCCAGCATCTGGGGTGATCGGATTGATCGTCCTGGGTATATGGAATACAAACCGGACGCGGAGTTCGCCGCCAAAATGGTGTTGCGCGGGCTTGAGGAATATGGCGGTAAGCAGGTAGTAACGGCGACAGTCGCCGCGACACCGCGAGCTGACAATCCTCTGTCGGAAAAAGTTAAAACAGCCATAAAAGGTACACCTTGCGAAAATTCCAGTACGTACGAGCAGTATAATCAGTGCGTGCTGGAGTATAATGCGGCAATAAAAAACAAATAAAAAGTTTGCGTTTGCTAACAATGGTAATCTGTGTTTAAAGAAATTATGATTTATCTAAGGAGATTGCCGCAGTTGCAGCAATCAACAAAAGGTCTCCAGTTGGAGATTTGCTTTGAAAGCCAAGAGCTGGCTGAATAAGCCGCTGAGTTCAGTTGAATTTAGCGCCGAGAAAAGATAAAGAATAAGATCTGAGAATGCGAGTTGCTTATAAAGGTAAACCCAAACAAAACAGATGAAGTAAGGAGGAGGACATGAGAAAATTATTGGTTATTATTGTCTCCTTTTTGATCCTGTTTTGCGTGGCCGGGCTTGCCCAGGCACGCGAACATGTGGTTAAGAAGGGGGAGTGTCTTTCCCAAATCGCTTTGCAGTATGGTCTTAAGTGGCCGGCTGTGTATCAGGCGAACAAGGATAAGATCAAAGATCCTAACTTGATCTATCCGGGACAGGTGCTCCAAATTTCAGAGAAAGGCCAGGCCACGGATTCGTCTGTTGCTAAAGCCTTTATCTGGAAAAAAGGCGGAACCAAGCCTTTCGGCCAGCGCGACCCCGCTAAAGCGGTGAAGCTGTTCAACCTCCCCGAAGAGGTTAAAGCGGCTTTTATCACAGCGGTGAAGAGCGGCCAGACCGAAGACTACCGGCTGAAGGTAGGGCAGCGGTTAGAGCAACAAATTTTTGGCCATTACAGAATGGTCAATAATGTTGTTGTTCAGTTGCCTCCAAATCAGCTGGAGGCTAAAATATATTGTAAGTTTTCTTTTAACGGGCGAGTTTATTTCCTGATCAGGCCATTGGTTTGCGGTAATTGGGCCTGGTGGGCGGAAAAAGAAGTAGAACAGGAAATTAAGCCTCCCGCTGAAACTCCGCCGGAAATAAAAACGACAGAACCGAAAAAAATGATGATGCTTCTGATTCCGACCGAACAGGTGCCTGAAGTTCCGGCAAAACCGAAAATTTCTCCGCCTATTGAGGGAGATAAGTGCTCGGTGAGTTATGAGAGCTACGGCTGGGCAGGTCATTACTGGGCACTCCAGGGTGGCGGCCAGTCCAATTATTACGGTGGCAAAGGCAACTTTTTTTTCTGCCCGCATGAGACGTCATTGGGCAAAATGCGAGAAGGTGTCGGAGCAACCGTTAACGCTTGGGAAGGCGATAACAGCGGATATAATTTCCGCGGTAGTCGCTGGACAGTCGGTCCGGTAGTAGATCTGATTACCAAGCAAGGCAATAGGTTCACCACCACAATCCAGGTGGGCCAGCAAGAAGACCGCGGCCATGATGGAGCGGGTTATGAAGCCAGCCAAAGGACCAGGATTCTATATCTGGGGCAGACTGCTGACTTATACCATATCAATAAGTATATCTTCAAGTCGGAGAATTGGCTTGATGTGAACATTGATATCGGCCATGACAAAGACAGTTCTTGGCAAGGATCAACTATCCCCCAGATAAGTGATCCGGCGGAAAATAAAACCAACATTTCAGTTGGCAGTCGGGCGTATTTCTGGCAGACAGAAAGTTTCCACGGCGGGTTAGTCGGCAAAGGCACCTACGCTTTTGGAGATCATGGAATCGGCCTAGAAACCGGCCCGTTTATTTCCGATAAAGAGGATATTATTAAGGTGGGAGCGGGGTTCAGACATCAGTTTAACTCGTCCTCCGAAACCAACAACGGAAACTTAATAGGTATCGGAGCAGACCTGGATATTGTGAAGACAATTGATCGGATTGTCCGATATCTGAAAACAAAAGAAACGAAAGATGAAAATAAAGAGAAGGAGGTAGTGAAGTGAAGAATTCAAAAATTTTTACAGCGGTAATGGCGTGTTTGGCGGTGATTTTTCTCGCCAGCACGGTAATGGCATTTGACGCTCCGGGTGGCGCGGCCTATGGCGTGACAGCAGAGAACGGCACGTACTTCGTTAGCGCCGATTTGGTCAAAGCGGCCAACGGTTCGGCTCCCAAGCTTCTGGCGGCGCCGACTTTTAAACCCGAGGCAATGAAGCTGGACGGCAATTACTACATCTATACTGCCGGCAAGAAGTTGCGGGGTAAAGTAGATTTCTGCTTTGATATCGGGAATAATTCGTATATTCCCCATGTTCTCGTATATGACAGCCGCATCAAGGCGGAGGATACAGCAGACAACGGCGTCGGCGGATATAATTTTCGCATGGCGCCGAAATAAATGAGAGGAGGAAGAATAGAATAACAAGGGTGTTTAAGCAAGAATCAAAAAGATTCTTCGCTTGACACCCTTATTTTTTTTATGTTAAATTAGCAAGTTAGAACAAAAAATCAAAATAAATATAAGGGGGTAATGGTTGATGAAAAAGTTGGCTCTTTTCATTTCTGTTTTAGCTTTAGCGTTGTGCAGTTGTTCGTCGGTTAAATCATCTATTGAACCCCAGCCGATAACATCGGCTATAACCTTGGCGGTTAATCCAAAGGTAGCTTCCTATTGGACATCGCCGACAATGAATCTGGAGCAGGCGCGGGAGCTGGCTAAATGTCATTTGGTAATTGCGGACATGGAAAATATGGTTAATAACTACGCCAGCTTAGAATTGTTGAAACAGCTAAACCCGATGATCAAACTTTTGGCTTATTCTAATCCTATGGAATTATTTGTGCCTATGGTGGCGAACAGGCCGCTTCAGAAACAGTTGTTGAATGATTTACAGAGCAGTTACCAGAAATGGTTTTTAAAATGCCCAAACGGCAGTCCGGTAATTTTCTGGCAGGGTATGCAGATGCTGAATTTAAGCTCTGACTGCCCCTTAGTAAAAGGCCAGCGTTGGAATCAGTGCATAGCCCAATTTTTGCTTACTCGTGTCTTGGCTGATCCAATTTGGGACGGCTATTTTATGGATAACTCCGGCGGTAACATCAGCTGGGTTAACGACGGCCAGATTGATGCTGATGTCGATGGTAAAAAAGATGACTCAGAAATGCTAGACATGGCTTGGTCAGAAGGGATAGCTGAATTTTTAACAACCATTCGCCAAGCCAAAGGCAAGGAATTTATTCTCGTCGGTAATAAAGGCAGTTTGGAATTTCTGGACATCTTAAATGGCAAGATGTTTGAAGAATTTCCCAACGACTATCTTGGTGGGAAAGAAGCTGGCGGGTGGTACCAGAGTATGGAAAATTCTATTTTGACCGGGCCAAACTCTATTATCCAGGCCAAAGCCAATGGCGAAACTTCGCGACAATTTATTTTAGCCAGTGCTTTGCTGGCTGATGGTTATTTCGCCTATGGGCAGGATATGACATCGCGGTTCCCCGAATATCAGGATATCGGCCAACCTATAGGCATTATGGAAAATATGCCTGACGGTTCATGGCGACGGGAATACGAAAAAGCCATGGTGATAGTCTGGCCGAAGAAAAAGGAGGGGAAAATCATTTATAAATGAATAATAGTCAAGGTCTGAAATACCTTGACTTTTTTTATTTTTTGTGGTATTTTATTTTATTATGATAAATAATATTATTAGCCAAAATTATGATAATAGAAAGTTAATTTTAGCTGTTTTTTTTGTTTTATCAGCTATAATTTTAGTCGGTTTTTGTTTTTATCCAATAGGAACCACGCTGACTGTTATAGCCATTCTTATTTTAGCCGGGTTAATTTATAAACCGGAAACAGGTTTGTATTTGATGGCATTTTTTTTACCGGTAATAAATTTGAATATTAACTATTATAATTTAGAAATTCCGTTCATAGATTTATTAAGTTTGATTGTCTTAACATCTCTTATTTTAAAACAGACTTATTTTTTGGCTTTTGACCGTAAAAATTTTAGAATAAAATTTCCAGTATTCACTGTTTTTATTTTATTTTTTATTGCGGCTATAGTTTCCAGTATTAATTCTAATATAATCATGGCGAGCCTCTGGTATGATATTAGGTGGATTTTATTTTTTTATTTAGCCTACATTGTTCTGCCGTTTAATATTGTTAGAAATAAAAAGATACTTAGAAATGTTTTAATATTTTTTGCCATTTCCGGCTTAGTGGTAGCTCTAATGGGCGTAACCTCTCTTTATTTTCAGGATTGGCAAAATGATTTTGTGAGAATTAAGCCGCTTGGTATCGCTGGAGTTTTTCCTCTGGGCGATAACCAAAATTTATTAGCCGAAGTTATAATAGTTAGTTTATTTTTTAGCTTGGCGTTGAAATATTGGTTTAGAACCGAATTGGCCGGTAAAATTATAAATTTAATAATTATCTTCTCCGGTATGGTTCTTGTCGGAACTTTTTCTCGCGCGGCCTGGATAGTGTTAATTTTGCAAATTATAATTTATTTAATTTATAAAAAAGGATTATTTAAGAAAATATTACTTCCCGGTTTGCTTGTTATTTTAATGCTTACGCCGATTTTTTATTATATGTTTGAGCTGCAAAGCCAATATTATATTGGCGTGAGTTCAACGGAAAATAGAATAATGCTCACGCAAATTTCCTGGCAGGCCTTTTTTGATAAACCTTGGTTTGGCCAGGGTAGCGGTAATTTTATAAATTTAGTGGCTGATAATGTAAGATTTAGAGCCAAATACGGCGCTCCGCTTGATTCTCATGGCGTGGCACAGAAGATTTTAGCGGAAAACGGAATGTTTGGGATTATGGCTTTTATTCTCTTGGCTTTTTATATAATTCAAGTTCTTTGGCAAGCTCTAAAAAATTATAAGCAGGAAATTAATTTACTTCTGCCGTTGGTTTGCGGGAGTTTGGGCATATTTATTTTTGAATTTTTTAATACCTCATATTATAAAGGCAAATTATGGCTGCCAATCGCGATTACTTTGGCGGCCGTTAATCTGGCGAAAAATAAAAAACTATATGGCAAAAAAAATTAAAATAATCCACATAATACCAACTTTAGACATGGGCGGCGCCGAACGGTTGATAATTGATTTAGTGAGTAACTTTAATCAAGATTTATTTGAGATTAAAGTAATTTGTTTAAAAAGATTCGGTACTTGGGGGTTGGAATTGAAAAATAAAGGCGTTCCTCTAATTTTACTCGGTCAAAAGCGCGGCATTAGTTTTTTTAGCTTAATTAAATTGATTTCAATATTAAAAAAAGAAAAGCCGGATATAGCGCACACCCATCTTTTTGGAGCTGATGTTTATGGTTCTTTAGCCGCTCGTTTAGCCGGGGTTAAATATTTAGTTTCTACCGAGCACAATTTAAATTATAATGAAGGGTTCATAAAAAATATTGTAAAAATATTTGTCGGCAAATTATTTAATAATATTATAGCCGTGTCGGACGCGGTAAAAAATCATATTATTAAAGTTAATTATATTAAAATTAAAAAGATACTTGTTATTTATAACGGCGTTGATGTTAATAAATTTTATCAATTTCACGATGGGCTAAACAGCATAAAAAATAATCAAAAAATAATTATCGGTTCAATTGGCCGTTTAACCAAGCAAAAAGGTTTCGAATATTTAATTGAAGCTGTGGCTAAATTATCCGGCAGAAATATTGAATGCTTAATTGCCGGTGACGGAGAATTAAAAACACAGCTTCAAGAAAAAGTGAAAAAGTTCAACCTGGAAAATAAAATAAAATTTTTAGGCTGGCAAAAAGATATTAAATCATTTTTAGCTAAAATTGATATTTTTATTTTGCCTTCTCTTTGGGAAGGGTTTGGCATAGCGATTTTAGAGGCCGGTTCGGCGGGCTTGCCGGTAATTGCTTCTAACGTGGACGGTATCAAGGAAATCATTGAAGATAATAAAGACGGCTTGTTGATTAAACCGGCCGATAGCGCCGAGTTGGCGAAAAAAATCGAGTATTTGTTTGGACACAGGGAATTTGGCGCCGAATTGGCAGCCAGCCTGCGAACAAAAATAAAAAATAATTTTACCATTGAGAAAATTGCCGCTGAATACGAAAAACTATATTTAAATTTATATAATCATGAAAATTTTGCTGATTAACAAATACCATTATTTTAAAGGCGGAGCCGAGAGGGCGTATTTTGATACGGCTAAAATTTTGGCTGATCACGGCCATGACGTTGCTTTTTTTTCCATGAAGCATCCAAATAATCGGCCGAGCCGCTGGTCAAAATATTTTATTAAAGAAGTTGATTACCGGGCTAAAAATAATTTAGGGGAAAAAATCAAAGCGGTTTTAAATATTTTTTATAATTTTCAGGCAAAAAGAAATTTAGAAAAATTATTTTTGAAATTTAAACCGGATATAGCGCATTTGCATAATATTTATCATCAATTATCACCGTCAATTATAGATGTGTTAAAAAAATATAAAATACCCGTAGTTATGACTTTGCATGATTATAAATTGGTTTGTCCGAATTATAGTTTGTATGCTCACGGGAAAATTTGGGAGAAAAGCAAACCGGATAAATATTATAAAATATTTTTAGACAAAGCCATAAAAAATTCTTATCTAAAAAGCTTAATTTGCGTGGCGGAGGCATATTTACATAAATTTTTAAGGCTTTACGATAAGATTGATTTATTTATTTCACCAAGCCAATTTTTAATAGATAAATATAAAGAGTTTGGCTTTAAAAAAGAAATAGAATATTTACCGAATGCTTTGATTGAAGATAATAAAAAAAATATTAACGAAACGGCGGAAAAATATATTTTATATTTCGGCCGCTTAGCCCAAGAAAAGGGGATTGATGTTTTAATGAAGGCTTACGCGAATTTAAATACGGAATTAAAATTATATATTTTAGGCGGCGGGCCGATGAAAAAAAATTTAGAAATTTTATCTAAAAAGTTAAGATTAATGAATAAAATAAATTTTATCAGCCATAAAAGCGGCCGAGATCTTTACGAAATTATAGGCGGAGCGGAATTTATTGTCGCGCCTTCTCTTTGGTTTGAAAATGCCCCTTATAGCATTATTGAAGCTATGGCTATGAGCAAAACGGTTATTAGCTCCGATCTTGGCGGGCTTAAAGAAATTATTAAGTCCGGTGAAAACGGCTTTTTATATAAAGCCGGGGACATTAATGCCTTGGCGAAAGTAATGGATTATGTCATTGCCAGTCCCGAATTAAAAAATAAAATCGGCAGCGAGGCAATGAGATTGGTTGGCTTAAAAAATAATCAACAGAATTTTTATAATAAGCTGATTAAAATTTATGACGAAGCAATGGTTAAAAATAAAAATTAATTTTGTAATTTTTGTATTATTATTAGGATTTTTTTGTCCCCAAGCTATCTCGGTTTTTGCGGGTGAAGTTAATGAAAACAAAAATCCTAAGTTGGCTAATTATTATCTAAAATGGTTAATTGATGATGCTGAAGCCGAGGAATTAGCTAAATGGGATTTATTGATATTGGATATGGAAGTGCAGGAAAATAGCCGAGTTAATTTGAAAAAAATTAGACAATTAAATCCAAATATCAAGATTTTAGCCTACATTACTTCGCAAGAAATTATCGGAAATATCTATCAGAAACAATGGCATTCCGAATATGGTAATTTACGTAAACGCTTGGTGGATAATATTGATGATTCTTGGTGGCTTCAGGATGGGGCGGGAAATAAGATTTCTTTTTGGCTGGACACTTATATGCTTAACATGACGAACGATTGCGGCAGTTCGCCCGGCGGTTATAAATGGAACGAATATTTACCGACTTTCGTCAAAAATGAAATTTACGGCTCCGGACTTTGGGATGGAGTTTTTTATGATAATCTTTGGGGGAATATTACGCAAATTGAAAATGGCAATATAGATATTAATCGAGATGGTAATATTGAGCCAATTATTGAAATTAATCGAGAATGGGCAAACGGCAATAAAAAAATGTTGGCTAAAAGTAGAGAATTGATGGGCAATAATTTTATTATTATAGGTAATGGCATGGTTTATGATGGTTATCAGCCATATTTAAATGGTATGATGTTTGAAAATTTTCCCAGTCCGTTGGAAAATGGCGGTACTTGGTCAGGATCTATGGATACTTACGCAAAAATCCCAACTGTTAACCGTCAGCCCAATACTGCCGTTTTGAATACTTACGCCGATTGGGATAATTTTGCCAAGGTTCGCTTTGGTCTGGCTAGCGCCTTAATGCAAAATTTCGGTTATTTTAGTTATGATTATGATGTTGCTGACCATGGTCAATTGTGGTGGTATGATGAATATGATGTTAATTTAGGCGGACCCATTTTTCCGGCTTATAATATTTTAGATAAGACTAATGATAAATTTAAGCCTGGTTTATGGCGCCGTGATTTTGCCAATGGTATTGCGATACTTAACTCTACCGACAAGGAACAAAAATATATTTTTTCCCATGAAGAATTTGAAAAAATTAATGGCCAACAGGATAAAAATATCAATAATGGTTCCATAATTAACTGGTTAAAGATCAGCCCTAATGATGGGGTTATTCTTTTAAAACGTAATATAGAAATTGTTAATAAAAGTTTTTATAACGGTAATTTTATTAGGGTTTATAATAACAATGGAGTCCAAATTAGAAATGGTTTTTTCTCGTATCTGGATAATTTTCCCGGCAATGAACAGGTTATTTCTATTGATTTAGACAATGACCAAAATAAAGAATATATAACCAACGGCAACGGAACTTTATCTTTTTATAAAAATGGTAAAAAAATAAGAACTCTTAATCCGTATAAAAGTAAATTCAAGGGCGAGATTTCCACTGCTTTAGTCGATTTCGATAATAATGGTAAGTATGAGATAATTACCGGTGCAGGCAAGGGTGGAGGGCCTCAGATTCAGATTATGTCCGACAATGGCGCTCTTATTGGCACTTTTTTTGCTTATGATAAAAATTTTCGGGGAGGAGTTAATGTCTCCGGCGGTGATATCGGCGGAGATGCTAAGCCGGAAATTGTGGTTGGCCCCGGAGCTGGCATGGAACCGGAAGTTAGAATTTATAGTTCTAGCGGTAAATTATACTCTAAATTTATGGCTTATGATAAAAAATTTAAGGGTGGAGTTAATGTGGCTGTGGGCGATGTTAACGGTGACGGTCGGAATGAAATTGTAACCGGCGCCGGATCTGGCGGCGGTCCGCATGTCAGGATTTTTAATAATTGCGGTGAGTTAATAAGCCAATTTATGGCTTATGATAAAAATGTCAAGACGGGAGTTAAAGTAATAGTGGAAGATATCAATAACGATGGCGTTGATGAAATTTTAGCCGATAATGCTAATTTTTAATTAAAAATATGTTTAAATATTTAAAAGCGCGTCACGAAAAACATTATAAAAATAATAAATTTCATTTAATCGCTGATATTGCTTTCATTTTAGTTATTATTTTTTTGTTTATAGCCTTTATTTTAATCAGCTATTGGCAACCAAAAATTAATGTTGTTCTTCAGTCTAGAGCTTTAAATGAGCAAATTAAAAGTGGAAATTTAGAGTCGTTTGAGCTTAGCTATTGGGCCAATGAAACTTGCACGGGAAATTCTTTAGCGGTAAAATTACCGGATAATTTTATTTTAGACAGTATTGAACCTTCGGAAAATTTTGATCGGAGCGTTAATACTTTTTATTTAAACGGCTTGAGAAAAGGCTCTAATGGAAAAATAAAAATTACCGGCCTAGTTTTTGGTGAAATTGGAGATAAATCTGATTTTGAATTTACCTTTGATTGCGCCGAATGTTTTAGTAGCATAATTCAGTCATTGCCTTATGAAATTAAGGGCTCTGTTTTAGATGCTAGCGCCGATTTGCCGGAAAATGTTTATCGGGGAGTAGAATTTACCGGTGCTATTAAGGTTAAAAATAATGGTTCACGCGAATTACAAGGCATCAAAATCAAGATTGATGGCTCCTGGCAGGTAAAAGATGGCAATGAATTTACTTTAGATAAAATCGGAAGTGGAGAAGAAAAAATTATTGATTTCTCCGCCGTAACTAAAAGCGATAAGAATAATGAATCTTTAAGTTTTGATTATTATTTAAATGTTGCTAATAAATTTTTAAAGCAAGGCGTTTTTAGCCAAAATTTAAATATTAAAAATTCTAATTTTAAAGTTTTTATTGAAACTGACAAGAAAATAATTAATACTGATGATGAGGTCGTTTATACGGTTAGTTATCAGAATCAAGAAGATATCCCTCTGCCTGATATTAAATTTAATTTATTTTCCGGTAATGCTAATTTCAAGATTGATAATTGGATATTGGCTAATTTCGATTCTCCGGTAAAAAATCAAAATGGTTTTTTAGTTTTAAACAAAATTCTTGATCCGGGAAGCGGGGGCCAATTTATTGTTAAGGTTAAATATGCTCAGGTTAAAGCCGCAACTAATCAAGAAGTGTATCTGGGTTTAAGTAATAATTATAATTTAAATGGGCAATCCTTACGCTATAATTTATTATCGCCAAAAACTAGATTAATTTCTCGGCTTAAATTAAAATCAGGAGCTTATTATTACAGTACCGAGGGCGATCAATTAGGCGTGGGCCCTTTGCCGCCGCAGGTGGGGATGGCTACTAATTACTGGGTTATTTGGAAAATAGAAAATAGTGGCAATGATTTAGAAAATTTAGTTGTCTCGGCCGATGTCCCGAAAAGCGCTATTTGGGTGAATAATAAAAGTTTATTGGCTGGGATTTTACATTATGATGAAATTGGCGGCCGAGTAGTTTGGGAAGTGCCAGCAGTAGTCGCCCAAACCGAAGAAGGGCAATATAAAGCCGGGTTTTCTTTGGGAGTTATTCCTGAAGAAAAAGATTTGGGAAAAACTTTATTATTACTCCAGAATATTAAATATACCGTTTTCGACAAATTTGCTGGCCAAAAAATATCAGGTTCTCTTAAAAATCTTTTTACCTCTTTGGAGTCTGATATTTTAAGCAGCGGTAAGGGCGAAGTTGTTGGAGCCGATTAATTCATAATTATTTTTTCGTTAAATATTAAGGTTTAAGCATGAACTTTTAAATTAGATTTATAAATTATCAAATAAAATTTGTTTGATAATTTTGTGTATTTGTTATCGCTCCAGCCCGAGACTAAAATTTTTCTAATTTTAAAGTTTAACGCTGTTTTGACATTTTATAAAATAAATGTTAAATTATAGTGTTAATTTGATAGTACATAAGCTAGAGGAAATAGATAAATTTTTTTTAAACTCAAATATTAATATCATGAAAAAAAGCCTATTTATTGCCGGATTTATAATGATTGCCTTATCGTTTGTTTTTATTTTTGGAGCTAAAGGCAAAATAAGCTCATATTATAACGGCGACGCGCTTTATTATAATGGCGCAGTTTATTTGGCCACTGCCAACTCCGGCATGGCCGAATTATTTAAAATTGATAATAATAAAATTACTGAAATTTCTCAGATTAGGATAAACACTAAAAATTTAGATAGTGATGGTTTTATTGATGCGGTATTAAATGTAGAACAGCGCGGCCTTTTTTTATTTTTAACCGACGGTGAATATGTCTATAAATATGACATTAATAATCCGGCCGAACCGAAATTGTTTAAAAAGTCCAATAACCAATCCGGCGGCAAATTTATAGGTTTAGGAAAAATGGACAATAAAGTATATTCAGTTTCTGATAAGGGTGTAAAGATTTGGGATGACGATATGCAGGTATTTTATAACGCCAGTTTAACTAATTCTTACCCCCATAATTTAAAATTAAGCAAAAAGGGCAGCTTTATTTTTAATATAAATAACGATAAATTAGAAATATATGACGCCTATTCGCAAAAATTAGTTTCTTTGTTTGATATAAAAGTTAATGACAGCCACGAAAGAAATATTTTTAATGATGAGACTAACGGTACTATTTATTTAGTTGATGATCAGGCGGTTAAACAATTTGATTTTACCGGCAATTTAATCAAAAGTTTTAAACATACTTCAAGGCAAGGCTATGATGTTGCCTATACGCCGGAGGATGATCATTTATATTTCTCTGACGGCATTGGTATAGTAAAATTGAGAAAGAGCGATTTAAAACCGATAGGTTGGATTTATACCAAAGATTTTAGTGGGGTCGGCGGCTGGGCAACCGGCTTAAAAGTAGTTAGAGATAATTATGGAGAAAAAATTATAGTATTTAACGGTAGCAATATCACCATCCTAAACCAGGATTTTAAAAAAGTCGGCTCAATTAAAATGCCAAGCGATACAGTTACTTATACTATAGAGGAAAATTTAGCTCTATCCCTAGATAGATATAGGGCCGCTTCCGGTTCAGAAATAATAATAAGCGGACAAGGGTTTAGCCCAAATGAGAATTTATCGATTTATCTGGCTAATGGAAAAATTGATTCTACTCGGGCGGGCGATAATGGTAGATTTTCAAAGATTTTAATTATTCCTACAATTAAGCCTGGCAAGATGGATATTAGGGTGGTAGGAGAAGATTCTGATAGAAATTATAGCGTTGGCTTCCAGATTGAATAAAATTATTTAATTATGAAAATATATTTTATCGGGCAAAAAGGCATACCAGCCATACATGGCGGAGTTGAGAAGCATGTTGAAGATCTGTCAACGCGTCTAGTTAAAGCCGGCCACGAGGTTTTTGTTTATACCCGGCCTAATTATACCGATAAAAATTTAAAAAAATATCGCGGCGTTAATTTAATCAGTTTGCCCACTATCGCGACAAAACATTTGGATGCTATCGCCCATACTTTTAGCGCTTGCCTGGATTTAATGAGGCGCGATGTTGATATTATACATTTTCATTCCATCGGCCCGTCGTCTTTAATTTGGCTGGCAAAATTATTAAAACCAGGAGTCCCTGTTATTTTTACTTTTCATACTAAATGCTATGAACATAAGAAATGGGGTGTCTTAGCTAAGCTGTATCTGAAAATAGGCGAGGGGATCGCCTGCCGTTTGGCCGATAAAGTAATTGTGATTTCACCGACGCTGGCCGAATATACGAAGTTAAAATATAAAATTAGCGCGAATTATATTCCTAACGGGGTTAGCCTGCCTAAAATAATCAAGGCCGGTAAGATAAAAAAATGGGGATTGAAAAAAGACAGTTATATTTTAACGGTTACCAGGCTAGTCGGCCATAAGGGCGTGCAGTATTTAATTGAAGCCTATAAAAATTTAAAGACTAAAAAGAAATTGGTAATAGTGGGCGATGGCGTTTATACTGATAACTATGTCAACGAGCTTAAAGCCATGGCCGAGGTAAATAGAAATATAATTTTTACCGGCAATCAAACCGGGAAAGAATTGGCTGAATTATTTTCTAATGCTTATTTATTTATTCAGCCTTCGGAATCTGAAGGTTTATCTATTGCTCTGCTTGAAGCAATGGCTTATAAAAATTGTGTTTTAGTAAGCGACATACCGGAAAATGCCGATGTTATTAAAAATTGCGGCGTTACTTTCAAAAATAAAAGCGTTATAAGTCTGCGGGCGAAATTAAATTATTTATTAAAGCATCCGCAGTTGGTTAAAAAATTTGAGTTATCAGCCAAGCTAAGGGTCAGAAAAACCTATAATTGGTCTAAGCTGATTTTTTCTACCATAAAAACTTATCATCAAATTTTAGCCGGCGCCGGCAAGCGGCCGAATCGTTTTTTCAGATTAAAGTTAGTTAGAAAAATAGTAACTATGTTTATGCTATAATTTTAATATGACTTTATACATAAACACCACGGAAAATAATTTAATTGAAATCGGCTTGAAAAATAAAAATAAGCCGGTGGCCGTTAAAAGAATTAAGTCTTATCGCACTCAAGCCGAAAAACTTTTGCCGGCGATTGATAAGCTGCTTAAAAACAGCAAACTAAAGCCAAACGATTTAAAAAGCGTAGAAATAGAGAATAGGGGAGGCTCTTTTACTTCTCTGCGTATTGGCGTGGTTACGGCCAATGCTTTGGCTTATGCTCTGGGCATCGCGGTGGCTGGGAATGGCGGCATAAATAAAATTGTCAGAAGTGGCCAGCGAAGTTTTAAAGTGGCAGAGCCGATATATGATAGAGAACCGGAGATTACGGCGAAGAAGGCTCGCAACCAATAATTTTCCCATGGCGGGCGTTAGTGGCAGTTGAGGGAAACGCGCGTGCTTATGGCCTTAAGATTCTATCGCTTCGCTCCAGAATGACAACAAGATGAAATGTGGATAAACATGTTGATAACTGGGTAAAAAAATTTTATAATATTTCATATAAAATATCCGCCGTTAAATAGGCGGATATTTTTTGTTGTTTTTAAGTTAATTTTAGCTTTAATTTTAGTGGCGGCTTATCATTGACAAATGGCAAATAGTGGTATATAATTATAGTATTATGGTGAATGGTGGGGAATTGTGGTGGAGCCACCTGAAAACTATCTTCAAGTTATTTAAAATAAAAACAAAAATAAGTCCGCCGCAAGGCGAGACAAGCCGGCCAAGATAATAACGCCGGCAAAGCATGGGGATGCGGCCAGTTTCGTGCCTAACGAAACATTTTAATTAAGGCAAAGAAGGGGTCTGAAGAGCGGCTTGCCGCTGGTCAGACTTCTCGTTGGCCATAATTAACCAATTTATTACATGTTCATCGGAGAATACAGCCACAACCTTGACGACAAGGGCCGGGTAGCCATACCGGCTAAGTTTCGCTCTATGTTAAAAGGAGGAGCAGTAGTTACCAGGGGATTGGATAACTGCCTTTTTTTGTATACCAAAAAAGAATGGCGGGAGTTAGCGGGCAAATTGGCAAAATTGCCTATTAGCAAGGCTAATACCCGGGCTTTCGCGCGCTTAATGTTGGCCGGAGCTATGGATGTTGACTTTGATAATCAGGGGCGCATTATGCTGCCGGAATATTTAAGAAAATTTGCCGTCTTAAAAAAGAATCTTATCATCGCTGGCCTTTATGATAGATTGGAAATTTGGGATGAAGCCGCTTGGAATAAATATAAGAAGGGAACTGAGAAGAAAAGCACGGATATTGCCGAAGCGTTGGGAGAATTGGGAGTATAAAAATAATTCACCCGGTCAAATAGCGCTTCGCGCTAATTTCGCCAGAGGCAAAATTATTTGACTGGGTAAAAACAAAAATAAAAATATGACAAAATCTATTTTTTGTAAAAATTTAAAAAAGCAAGCCCAAAGCGTTAAAGTCAGGATTATAAGAGCGCCATTGGTTGATAGCGGAATTTTAAAACAAATATTGGCGCAAAGGCAAAAGGCGCTGGTTTTATAATTTGTAACTCGCAACCCAGATGGAATACCAACATACGCCAGTCATGCTTAAAGAAGCAATAGAAATTCTTGAACCGGAGCCGGGACAAAAATTTATTGACTGCACTTTAGGGGGAGGCGGATACAGCCGGTCGATTTTAGAAAAAATTGGCGCCGGCGGGCAAGTTTTAGCCGTTGATTTAGACGGTTCGGCCATAGCCAACGCCAAATTAAATTTTAAAAAAGAAATAAAAAACAAAAAGCTAATTTTAGCTCATGACAATTTTAAAAATTTACAAGCAATCATTAATAAATATTTTAAAGCAGACGCCGAGTTTGACGGTATTATACTTGATTTGGGGTTATCATCAGCTCAACTCGAAGACAGGCATAGAGGATTTTCTTTTAACATACCTCTCGCGCCGCTAGGCATGAATTTTGGCGAGCAGATAGGGGAGACAGCCGAAAATATTATTAATAGTTGGAGCGCTGAAGATTTAGCTAAAATATTTAAAGACTACGGTGAAGAAAAATTCGCTTATAAAATTGCTTTAGCCATAGTCGGCGAGCGCCGGTTAGAGAAAATTGCTACCGTCGGTAGATTGGCTGAAATTATTGTTAAAGCCATACCAAAAAGATTTCAATCTAAAATACATCCGGCCACTAAAATTTTTCAAGCTTTACGCATCGCCGTTAATCAAGAATTGGAAAATTTACGGGCGGTTCTGCCCCAGGCGGTTAATTTATTAAAAATAGGCGGAAAGTTAATAGTTATTTCTTATCATAGCCTAGAGGACAGAATTGTTAAGCAATATTTTAAGCAAGAGTTAAAAGATTGCCTTTGCCCTCCGGCTATGCCAATCTGCCAGTGCGGGCATAAAGCCGGTTTAAAAATATTAAACCATTCAATTTTAAGGCCGACTGAGGAGGAGGTCTTAAAAAATTACCGCTCCAGAAGCGCTAAGCTAAGAGCCGCAATAAGAATATAAAAATTAAAAATAAAAATTAGTATGGAAAAAAACAACAGCCAAAAGTTTTCTATTAAAAAAAATATATTTAATTTTAAAAATATAAATAAAGCCTTGTTGCTTACCATAATTATTCTGGGAGTTTATTATATCGCCGGGACCAATGATTTAACCATTAAAGGGTTTGCTCTAAGCGATTTAAAGGCGCAGAAAAATAAATTGATTGAAGCTAATAACAAGCTTGAGCTTAATGCTTTAACTTTAAGTTCTTATTCAAATATCAAAAAGAAAGTCAGCGATTTAAAGATGGTGGCGGCCGGGGAAGTAAGTTATTTAACCGCCGGGGCTGAAGCGGTGGCGAAAAAATAGGAATTGTTATCTCGCAATTTATGTTATTTTGGAAAAAAAGACAAAACAGTAGTGATAAAATAAATAATAGTCGCATTAATTTAATAATCGCGATTGTTTTTTTATTGGCCGGAATTATAATTTATAAATTAATTGATTTACAGGTATTGAATTATGACTTATATTACGGTTTAGCCTCGGGCCAGCACCAAGTTTATAATCTTTTAAATCCGACCCGCGGCAGGATATTTATCCAAAATGATGTTAAAAGCGCTGATAATCAGCTTTATCCTATTGCTACCAATAAAAATTTTGCTTTGCTTTTTGCCGTGCCTAAAGATATAAAAGAAGCTGAAAAAATCAGCGAACAGCTTTACACAGTATTTAAAAAGGAAGGGATTGAAAAAGAAGTTGAAGAAATATTTAAAAAAGAAGACGCGGATAATTTGCGCGCCCAGCTTAAAGCCTTGGGTGATATAAAGGACGAAGCTGGGAAGCTTAAAGAGGCGGAAATAACCGCCCGGCATGAAGCCATGCAAGCCGATAAAACATTTCAGGATCTAAGGCAGATTAAGCGGGAGGCGGAGATTAATTTAAGGAAGGAAGACGCTATTGGCGCCTATCTGAAAAAACTTGATAAGCCCGGGGATATTTACGAACCGCTTGAGCAAAAAGTTGACGAGGCGGTTTTAAAGAAATTCTATTTGGCTGTCGGCCCGCCGATCGATAATTTAAAAATTGTTTGTGCTGGCTCGGAATGCGTAGGCAGTGAAGATTTGGAAATTGACGGCAATACCATAATTATAAAAAATCATGGGACGGAAAAAGAATTAAAAATAGACGGCATCGGTTTTTCCGAAAGTTCATTTCGTTATTATCCTGAAGGCAATATCGGCTCCAACATATTAGGCTTCGTCGGTTATGTGGGTGATAAGCAACAGGGCCGGTATGGCCTGGAAGAATTTTTTGACCAAGAGCTTACCGGGTCGCCGGGTTCAATAAAAATTGAGCGCGACGCCAAAGGCTATCCTATAATTATTAATGACCGCGAATATAACAAGGCTGATGACGGCAGCGATTTAATTTTAACCATTAATCGGTCAATCCAGTTTATGGCTTGCCAGAAATTAAATGAAGCGGTGGCAAAGCATGGCGCTGATGGCGGCAGTGTAATAATTCTGGAGCCCGAGACCGGAGCGGTTTTAGCTATGTGCTCAAGCCCTGATTATGACGGCAATGATTTTCAGAATGTTAAAAATATTAAAGTTTTTACCAATCCGGCGATTTTTTCCCAATACGAGCCAGGTTCAATTTTTAAAGTTATCACCATGGCTATGGCCCTAGATAAGGAAAAAGTAACTCCGCAAACTACCTATAGTGATACCGGGCAGGTCGTAATTTCCAAATATACAATAGAAAATTCCGACCGCAAAGCCAACGGCGTGCAAAATATGGCGCAGGTTTTGGAAAAATCTTTAAATACGGGCGCTATTTTTGCCATGAGATCCATCGGGCCTGATTTATTTTCCGAATATGTAAAAAAATTCGGCTTTGGCGAAAAAACCGGCATTGAGCTTGAAGGCGAAAGCAAAGGCGATATAAAAAATTTAGTCAAAAAACCAGTGGGTGAGCTTTATGCCGCCACAGCTTCGTTCGGCCAGGGCATGGCGGCCACGCCCATACAAATAGCCACAGCCTTTTTAACTTTAGCCAATAACGGGGTTATGATGCAGCCTTATATTGTTAAAGAAATAGTTAAGCCTGATGGCGCTAAAATTGAGACCAAGCCTAAAACGGTCGGCAGAATAATTTCAGAAAAAGCCGCGGCTATTCTCGGCGGCATGATGGTTAATGTGGTAGAAAACGGCCATGGTAAATTAGCCGGCGTTAAAGGTTATTATGTCGCCGGCAAAACCGGCACGGCTCAAGTTCCGGCTAAAAACGGCGGTTATCAGGCCGGCGCTCACATTGGTTCGTTCGCCGGTTTCGCGCCGGCTGACAACCCTAAATTTGTTATGCTTGTAAGAATCGACCAGCCGCGAGATGTTGAATGGGCGGAAAGTTCGGCCGCGCCTTTGTTCGGCGAGTTGGCCGAGTACATGTTAAATTATTGGCAAGTGCCGAAGGAGAGGAATATTTCCGAGAATAATAAATAATATTGAGATTTATAAAAATAATAAAAGATACCATCATTAATTGATGGTATCTTTTTATGTAGCCCTAGAGAGAATCGGACTCTCGTTTCATGGATGAGAACCATGTGTCCTAGCCACTAGACGATAGGGCCATAGTTAACTTGTTATTAACACATTATACACAAAAATAATGGCAGTTATCAATAGTTTTTCCTCTTGACAGGTTTTATTTGTAAGTTCTAAACTGCCAGTGTTATTATAATACGGAGCAATCTGTGATATAACAGCTGGCTGTCCGATTATTTTATAAAATAATTTGACAGCGCATGGGGATTGAAGCGCCTGCATATGAATAATGTGCGGGCGCTTTGTTTTGTGGAATTGAATGGCTAGCTTATAAATTATTTTCCTGCTTAGACGAAATTTGGGCATTTTGCTTTGCAAAATGCTACAATTTCGTATGCGCGATAAAATAATTTATAAGCTAGCCATTTTATTATCCCAATGTACTGCCGATAAAATTTTCATGGCCCCGTAAAAATTCTTCACTTGCCAAAGCGCTTTTTCCTTCAAGCTGCAAATTTTTTATAATTAAAGCGTCCCGTCCGCATTGCACGGCTAAACCGCTGTTATATTTAAAAGTTTTACCCGGCTTGTAAGAATTTATTTCTATTAATTGGCTTTGCACGGAAATTATTTTAATTTGTTTTCCGTCCCACCAAGTCCAGGCGACTGGCCAGGGGTTCATGGCTCTAATAAATTTTTCAAGGCTTATAGCCGGTTTTGACCAATCAATTAAGCCGTCGCTTTTAGTTAGTACTTTTGCATAGCTGGCAACGCCCGAGCTTTGCGTCTTTGGCGTAATTTTTCCGGCTAAATATTTTTTTATTGTTTCAATAAAAAAATCGGCGCTAACTCCGGATAATTTATCGTATAATGTTCCAGCCGTGTCTTCGTTGCTTATAGCAACCGCGGTTTGCGCTAAAATCGGTCCGGTGTCCAGGCCTTTGTCCATTTTTATTATAGTTAAGCCGGTTTGTTCATCGCCGTTTAAAATAGCGGCCTGGATTATGGCCGCGCCCCGGTATTTAGGCAGAAGCGAAGCATGCAAATTAAGGCAGCCGTATTTTGGCAAATTTAAAATTTCCTCGGGTATAAGCTGGGCGTAAGCCGCTACGATAATTAAGTCCGGCTTAACTAAAGAAATTTTTTCTTTTATATCTATAATATGCTCCGGCTGTAAAATCGTAATATTATTTTTTTCGGCCGCTATTTTTATGGGCGAAGAGGTAATAATTTGCTTTCTGCCCATCGGTTTGTCCGGCTGGGTAATTACCAAAACTATTTCAAAATTTTCTTTTTTGAGTAAAGCTTTAAAGGCCGGCAAGCCGAATTCGGCAGTACCAATGAATATAATTTTTGTTTTTTTCATTTTTTAAGTTATTTATTGTTTTGAATTTTTTCTACCTCCTCCGCTTTATCTATAAATAAAACCCCGTCAAGATGGTCAACCTCATGCTGTATTACCCTCGCCATCATTCCTCCAGCGGTCAATTTTATTTTTTTTCCATTTTTGTCGCAGTAGGTTAGGCTGATTTTTTTATGCCTTTTGACTTTGCCGAAGACGCCGGGAATGGACAGGCAGCCTTCTTGGCCAAGCTCGCACGCCCAGGATTTTTTTGTAAATTTAGGGTTTATTAGGCACAAAACTCCGTCCTTAGAATTAATTACCGCCAGCCTGATACTTTTTCCTATTTGCGGCGCGGCCAAACCTACGCCATCGGTTTTAACCATGGTTTTTACCATAGAGGCAATAAGGCTTTTGAATCCGCGGCTTTTTATAATTTCCGAGCTTATTTCAACTGATTTTTTTCTCAAAATAGGGTTGGGCTGAGTTATTATTTTTAACATTGTCGTAAAATTAGTATTAAGTATAAATTATATATGATATAATATTAATATGCAAACAGACAAAGGCATGGAAAAATTAGGTGATTTATTCAGCCGGGAGTCAAAAAAACCGCGCCCACAGGCGCCGGCTTACGCCTGGCAGGATTTAGCTTTGCATGTTATTAAGGAATTAAATATCCCTGGCTTTAAAAGAAGCGCGGTTTTTAAAGTCTGCAAGCAAAGACCGAGAGTTTATGTTGAAAAATGTTTAAATGATACCAAGGAATTATGCCAAACCGGAGAAAAGTGGAAATATTTTTTTAAAGTCGCGGCTGGCGGAGCTAAAAAATAGCAAGCTACAATTTAAAATTCATGGTTAAATAACCGACGCCGAAAGGCGATTCATAAGATAGAAGCTGCGGTTCATATTTCATGCCCTCTAAAATGCCAAGCAAGATAATAATTGATTTCAAGCCGCATTCGCCCGCGTCCGCGATTAATTCCGGCTTGAATTTAATTATTTCGCCGGTTTGTTTTTTTAGCAAGCTGTCAATCAGTTTTTTATCAAATTTTTTTCCTTTAGGGCTATAACCGGCCGGGGCATTTTTGCTTAATTTGTGCGATAGGTCGCCGGAAGCGATTACGGCAATGCGAGTGTTTGAGCTTAGTAACTTACCTCTTATTTTTTGGCCGAAATTATAATGAGCGGTTAAATCCAATCCCGAATAATAAAGCGGGATTATTTTTATTTTTGGCAAGTGCTGAGTTAAAAGATAAAGGGGGATTGAGGCGCCATGGTCAAGCTCGGTTTCACTGATTAATTGGAGCGGAGCTTTAGTTTCTAATTTTTCTTTGATTTTATGCGTCAGACCGATATCGCCGCTTAAACTAAATTTAGTGGTTAGATCGCCGAACTCTTCAAAGCTGCCTTTAAATTCCGGGCTCAAGTTAATGGTAAAGGCTTTTTCCTGCAAATGGCCGTGCGGAGAGATGATAATGATAGTTTCCGCTTGTGAGGCGTATAAATCCTGCTCTAATTTAAGAAAAGAATCGGAAGTAGCTTTAAGCTGATTGACATTTTCTTTGCCGATTGTCGGTATTAAAATGGGCGGGTGGGGGACAATGGCGGAAAATACGATAGGCATATGATTAATTTAAAATATAAAGCGCAGATAAAATTATTATTTATTATTGGCTACCGCTTCTGTGACCGGTTCGCCTTCGTCATATAAATAAAGCACCTGGGGAGAGACGGTGTAAATATTTTTCCATTTGTAGCCTAGTTGCTCAAAAACTTTGCCTGAAACTATCGGCCGTTTTTTATCGTTGGCAATAACGAAAACCGCGCTGGAAATAGTTGATTTTAGCAATTCGCCGTTATTAAATTTTGCCGGCTCTACGGTTTGATATTGATCCAATTCTTCCGGGCTGGCCTTTATAATTTTCTTATTTTTAAATTTAGTGGTTAAGAGAATTTTATCAAGCAGGGGGGCTTTAGCGCCTTCATATACATAATAAACTCCGCCGGTTTTTTTGTTTTGCAGCAGTGCTCCGGTCGGATAGGTTGAGGTGGCGGTTATAGGCGTTCCGTCGGCGTAAGCGTTGATATCTTCCCAGCTGGCGTCAGAAACTTCGCTTGGGTTAAAACCTATATTACGGAAAGCTTCAGCCGAGGCGAAGCCGCGCTTTTTATCGTCAACCAGCAGAAAAATAGTGCCGCGCGGGGATCTGATTAGGGAATATTGAGGAAATTTAATCGGTACGCCCTTTTCATATTTATCCAAATCCGATTTATTGACTTTGATAATTTTATTTTCGTCAAAGCGTGAAATTAAAGCCGCCTTGGAAATGAAGGGCCTTTTTAGGCCACCTTGAATTAGCCAGACGCCGAGTTCGCCATCAGCTTGCAATAGCGAGCCGTCAAAATAAGTTTTTGTAAAATAGCGCTGCCAGAGTTTATAAAAATTAAAATTACCATTATAGACATGGGGCGTGTAATTATAAAGAGCGGCCGTAGCTTGATTAGCCGGCGTTACAATTATCGGGTCGCGGTTAGTGTTTGAAATGGTGTAGGTATTGCCGGCTTTATAAGTATAATATTGGGGATTATCCATATAGTCTCTGAATTGCAGAGCCGCGGAATTAACCTGCTTGCCAAAGCCTAGCCAGCGATTATTGCAGCCGCCGGAATCTGGGCAGCCGTAGCCGACCGCCCAATCAAGATTGCGCTGAGAAGGTGAGCCCTCGATTAAGCTTTGCTCTTTTTGCAGTAGTACCAATAGAAATTTTGGATTTATGGTAACTTTTTTGCATTTAGAAATTTTTTCTTCCTCGGTCGGATTATCGCTCATAATCGCGCCGTCGCAATCATAATTTTTTGCCGCCGCGTTGTAGATTATTTCCGAAGCTTTTCTGGTGATGCCAGAGGCGTCAGGACAGGAATAATTAGCTAAATAACTGCCCTTGTTTACTAAAAATTCCTGGATATCAGCTAAATCCATGGAAGTATGGTCTAAAATTTCCAGGTCGCTGATAATATTGTTAGGATCAAAGCCTTCGGCTTTGGCCGAGTTTATTGAATAAAAAATGCTAATTGCGAGAATAAGAAATAAGAGAGAATGTTTTAGTTTAACCATAAATAATTTTCAATGAAAATTGGGATTTTTATTATACTATACATTATAGTATACGAAACACATCGGAGCAAATTACAGCCGGCTTATTAGCTGAAATTAGTAATATAAATAAAAAGGGCGGCTGATTCTATCAGCCGCCCTTTTAAAATAGTAATTTATTTTATTTTCATCAAAATTTTATCTTTTATGCCTAAATTTATTTCAACTTTATCGCCTTGTTTTATTTTACCTTCAATTATTTCCATGGCCAATTCGTCTAAAATAATATTTTGAATTATGCGTTTTAATGGCCGGGCGCCATAAGTCGTGTCATAGCCTTTCTCGGCTAACATTTTTTTAACTTTAAGGCCGATTTTAAGGTTAATTTCTTTATTTTTTAATCTTTTTTCAACTTTAGCTAATTCCAGGTCAACAATTTTAGACAAAACTTGTTTGTTTAAGCTTTTGAATATTACAATTTCGTCAATACGGTTTAGAAATTCCAGCTTAAAATGTTCCCTTAAGATGCTATCAATTTTTTCTTTCATCTCGCCTGAGCGTAAATCCGCGGCTTTTTTTATGTCCGTAGTGTCGGTAAAACCGATGGAATATTCTTTAATGACTTCGTTGCCCAAATTAGAGGTCATGATAATTATGGCATTTTTGAAATTAACCACCCGCCCTTTAGAATCGGTTAAGCGGCCGTCGTCTAAAATTTGTAGGAGGATATTAAAAACTTCGGGATGAGCTTTTTCGATTTCGTCAAATAAAACCACGCTATAAGGCCGGCGCCTGATTTTGTCCGTTAATTGTCCGCCTTCGTCGTGGCCGACATAGCCCGGAGGCGAGCCGATTATTTTAGCCACCGAATGTTTCTCCATAAATTCGCTCATATCCAGCCTGACTAAAGCATTCTCGTCGTTAAACATAAATTCGGCCAAGGCTTTAGCTAATTCGGTTTTACCCACGCCGGTCGGACCGACGAACATAAAAGAGCCGATTGGCTTTTTTTCTTCGTTAATGCCGGCCCGAGAGCGCCTGATAGCGTTAGCTACTGATTTAATGGCTTCATCCTGGCCGATAACCCTCTTATTCAAAACATCTTCGGCTTTAGCCAACTTTTTTATTTCCGATTCCAGCATTTTTGAAACCGGAATGCCGGTCCAGCGCGCCACCACTTTAGCGATATCTTCTTCATCAACTTCTTCTTTTAAAATTCTTTGGCCCGCGCTTTGGATTTTTACCAATTCGGTTTCTTGTTTTTTTACTTCTTGCTCCAGCGCGGGAATTTTTGAATATAATATTTCCGCGACTTTTGTTAAATCGTCGCCGCGCCGCTCAATAATTTCAGCTTCAATTTTTAATTCGTCGATTTGTTTTTTAGACTGCCTGATTTTAGCAATAATATCTTTTTCATTATGCCAGTGGAGCTCTAATTGATTAGCTTTTTCTTTAAGCTGAGCTAATTTTTTATTAATGCCTTTTAATTTAGCGGTTTGTTTATTTTCTTTAGTTAAGCCGGCTTTTTCAATTTCCAGCCGTTTTATTTCTCGTTTCAGAGCGTCTAATTCGTCCGGCGAAGAATCTATTTCCATGCGCAAAGCCGAAGTAGCCTCATCAACCAAATCCACAGCCTTATCCGGCAAAAATCTATCGGTGATATAGCGGGAAGATAATTTAGCCGCGGCGATTAAAGCGTCGTCGGTAATCCGGACGCCATGATGCACCTCATATTTTTCTTTAATGCCCCGTAAAATCGCGATAGTATCTTCGATTGAAGGTTCGGAAACATAAATCGGCTGGAAGCGCCTTTCTAAAGCCGCGTCTTTTTCAATATATTTTTGGTATTCACGGGTGGTAGTAGCGCCCACGGCTTTTAATTCGCCGCGCGCCAAGGCCGGTTTTAACATATTAGAAGCGTCCATGGAGCCCTCGGAAGCACCGGCGCCCACTAAAGTGTGGAGTTCATCAATAAATAATATGATATTGCCGCCCTGGGCTTTAATTTCTTTTAAAACGGCTTTAAGGCGGTCTTCAAATTCACCCCTGAATTTTGAGCCGGCCACTAAAGCGCCCAGGTCGAGTGAAATTAATTCTTTACCTTTTAAAGTTTCCGGCACGTCGCCGGCGACTATCCTTTGGGCCAAGCCTTCTATAATAGCGGTTTTACCCGTGCCGGCTTCACCGATTAAGACCGGATTATTTTTTGTGCGCCTGGATAAAACTTGCATAATGCGCCTGATTTCTTCATCACGCCCGATGACCGGGTCAAGTTTTTCATTTCGCGCCAGTTCGGTTAAATTAATGGCGTATTTTTCAAGGACTCTAAATTTTGATTCCGGTTCCGGGTCGGTAATGGTTTGCGCGCCTCTTAGTTTAGATAATATTTTTAAAATTTCCGCGTATTCAACTCCGGCGGTAATTAATATTTCTTGGGCTTTTGATTTTATACCGATTAAAGATAAAAACAAATGTTCGGTAGAAATATATTCATCACCGAGTTTATCCGCTTCTTTTTTGGCGCGCTCTAAAATCATGGCGACTTCGGCCGTGCCTTGAACCGTGCCTACGCTTGAGGAAACTAAAATTTTTGGCAGTTTTTCTATAATTTCTTTGGTTTGTTTTTCAATTTGCTTAAAATTAATGCCTAGTTTTTCAAGCATAGGCTTAATTAAGCTTTCGCTCTGGGCTAAGAGGGAAGCGAGTAAGTGCAAAGCTTCAATCTGCTGCTGGCCGTTGTCTTGCGCGATAATTTGCGCGCTTATAATGGCTTCCTGGGATTTATGAGTAAATTTATCAAACATATAATATAATTTAAAATTTTTCTGTCATTGCGGGTTTGACCCGCAATCCAGAAACTTGTTAATTGCGACTAAACCTGGATTCCGGCTCGTAGGCCGGAATGACAAAATACTATTTAGCACTCTAAAGCTTTGAGTGCTAATTTAAATATAATATAGCTTATTAAGCTTGTCAAGGCGGTTGACAAGCTAATTTTAAAGATTATCTAAAATTTGCTATAATGTTAATAAGAATAACTTAAGGAGGGGGGAGAAGGGCGGTGGAAACAATCAAAAAGAGAGATAATGATACAAAAGCCACAAAAGTAAGAATCAGCCACAGCAGGAGTTATTTAAATGCCGAATGTTTAAGCGCCCTCGCTTTTTTGATTGAGACACTTGAAAAATCTGGCGCGGTATCCAGCGGTGGGGACGACCATAATGGCGGTTTTCTAATACATTTTTCCAGAAAAGAAAGTTTTCAATCGAGTTTGTCCATGATAGAAGTAACCGTTCTGGAAAAAGATGCTGAAGCCACCATAACAGTCACCAACCCTTACTGCTGAATGAAATTTTGACGGGTAATCGTTGATTATCGATTATCCGTCCTTTTTATTCAAAAATATCCAAATTTTTATCGCAACGCGCGCAACGGCCGCGATGGTCAAGCCTTTCTATTTCATAGCCAAAACGGCTGATGGCTAGCTCGCCGCAAGCCGGGCAATAAGTATTTTCCCTTTCGTCGCCCAGGATGTTGCCGGAATAAATATATTTCAGCCCGGCGTTTTTACCAATATCGCAAGCTTCAAAAATTGTTTTTTCCGGCGTGGCCGGAATTTTTTTTAATTTCCAGGAAATAGCCGGAGAAAATTTTGAAATATGCCAAGGCGTATCAACGCCAAGTTCCTTGGCTATAAACTCGGCTAAAGATTTAAGCATTTCATAATCATCGCTAAGGCCGGGAATAATTAGAGTGGTAATTTCCAGATGTACGCCGGCTTTTTTAAAAGTGGTTAAATTTTTTAATACCGGTTCAAGTTTGGCCGAGCAGTTTGTTTTATAAAATTCATGGTTCATGGATTTTAGGTCAACATTAATAGCGTCAAGATGGGGGATAATTACTTTTAAACATAGCTCGCTCATATAGCCGTTAGAAACCCAGATATTTTTTAAATTATTTTGTTTTGCAAGTTCCATAATTTCTAAAGCGTATTCAGTAAATATTGTCGGTTCATTATAAGTATAAGAAATTGATGAGCAATCATTAACCAGGGCATCGCTTACAATTTTATCCGGCTCAAGCAGATTAATATTTTTTATTTTTTGTTCAATGCTTAGAGCTTGGCTGATATTCCAGTTTTGGCAATTAGCGCATTTAAAATTACAGCCCAGAGTGCCGATAGAATAACTTAGGCTGCCCGGTTGAAAATGAAATAAAGGTTTTTTTTCAATCGGGTCAACATTTAAAGCAACCGGGTAACCGTAGCAAAGAGAAAATAATTCGCCGTTTATATTTTTTCTAACCTCGCAGATTCCGGTAGAATTATTTTTTATAAAACAAGACTGATGGCAAAGCTCGCAAGCCACTATTTTACCTCCTAATTTTTTGTAAAATTTAGCTTCTTGCATATTTTATTTATATCATTTTTTAGAAAAAAGATAAAGATAAAGATAAAGATGGTTTAATATTTCTTTTATATCTAATTTTTTGATCGGATAATGATAGGATAATGATAGGATTAATCTTGTAATTTATTTAAAGTTAGTTAATAAAAATAATTTTTGTTTGTCAGTTTTAACATTTAATTTTTCCGCTCCGCTATGGTTTTTTCTAGAAAAAGAACAAAAAAGTCGCTCGCGGAGAAAATTTAGTGTAATTTTTAGGCGAAAGCGAGGCTAGATAATTTATTTGTTTGAATTAAGCGAGTTATAAATTATCCCGAGCGAACCCTAAAAATTACACTTAGAATTTCTATTCTATTGAGCCTGGCGGGCTAATCATTTTACTCCTGTTTTCTAAAGCTTTTCTTCCTAGGGAAGGACGGTGATAATGGGGTGATTTTTTATGCTTTAGTATAATCGCAAAATTACCTTAAGAGGGCATAAAATCGCCGGATGGCGAATTAAAAAATTAATGCCTTGACTTAGCTTGCCAAAAAATATTGTAGTAATTAATTTTATCTGGTATAATTGTGGATAAGATTAGATGATAGTAGAATGATCGGATTATTTTTTTAATTTATTTAAAGTTAGTAGAATTTATTAGATAATTTTTCTCAAATATAGCTTCCCCATGCTATCAAAAAGTACTAATAAAAAAGTAATTAAAAAAGACAAGCTTTTGCCTCTAAGATATTTTGTTAGGCAAGGCTTGTATAATGCTGATTATCTTTACATTCTGGTAAAGAGAAAGAAGCTAAAAGCTAAGCGCCTGGGACGCAATTTTTATACTACCCAAGAGTGGTTTGACAGCTATATGGAATTGCATGCCAGGGGAGAGAAAAGAGATAGCTTCACCCAGGGGGATTTATCGTCTCTGGAAGATAATAAATCAGGGGAGGCGATAATTAAAGAGCAGATATCCGGGCTAAGTCCGCAGGCCGAAGAGGCCGCTTATATGGTCTCGCCAGATTCGGTTAAGCCAGCTAAGGCTGGCGCAGGTGAAAAGAGCGTTAAAGCCTTAAAACCGGAAGAGCATAATTTAGCCGAAATTTTAGAAGATAAAATCACTGCTGTATCCGCGCGCTTAACCGTTAATTCAGTTAAGCCGGAGAATAAAATATCCGCCGCTTGGTCAGACAATATTAAGCGGGAAGAAAAAGAACTTAAAACCGCGGCTAAACTAGCGGCGAAAGAGATAAGAGTAAAATCAGAAATTTTAGCTGGAAGTGGAGGTGAAGGTATAAAAAAAATTAAAGCCGGAAAAGATAAAATAATCAGAGCGTTAAAAAATTTCCTGGTTCTGTTTTCTTTTGCCCCCAAAAAAATATACCGTTTACGCTTTTTAAAAACCGCGGCTTCTGCTGCCGCTGTTTTTTTAATTTTATTGGCCGCCGCGCGTTTAATGCCCCAAGCTTCTGTTGATTTAAATTTAACGGCTAGCCGCGGCTTAAATAAGCTAAGCGGAGTGGTTGTTCCGGGTAAGCCGCTGGCAGAAAATATTAAAGTTTCTCTTGATGACCTGTTTGTTAGGCTGGTTGATAAAACCGCCGGAGCCAGCCTAAGCCTTGAAAATAATATCGCTCATCGCAATCAGATTCTGGCGCGCCGGCTGAACACTTTGAAAAATCAAGCGCCAGCCATCATCGGTTTTTGGCAAGAAGAATTTGGCGTTAAACTAAAATCCGGCGCGGTTGCCAAACTTTTGCCCGGCCAAGCCGTGAGTTTAGGCCAAAGCAGTTTGGCGATTCTAAAAAGTTTTGTAAATTTTCAG
>Ga0247841_10000218_pt1 | contig 155687 bp, 138 predicted proteins | sample LaCruzMarch2015__2_FD_192410 | JGI IMG/M metagenome (GOLD analysis project Ga0247841, IMG submission 192410) | Freshwater microbial communities from meromictic Lake La Cruz, Castile-La Mancha, Spain - LaCruzMarch2015_18m | ecosystem: Environmental > Aquatic > Freshwater > Lake | place: Spain... | reverse complement strand
AATCAAAATCTGCTCTTCCCAGAATGGGAGGGGGCTTACTTTTGAGAAATCAAGAAAAAAAGGGCTGAAAGCCCCTGTGAATAGAAACAAAACAACTAATACCCGGTTTTACCGGACAACAATGATTTTTTTATAAATAGAGTTTGCATTCTCAAGATAGATGACCAAAAATGGTAGAAAAATGTCCAACTAAGTTTGTAGTTCTACAGTTGTTTTCAAAAGTATCGAAGCATTTCCTTAAAACTCTGAATTGAAGTGGAACCGAATGTCCTTGAAATCACTCTGAGCCATCCGGAGCACATATTCTGAATCCGCCAGAAAGACGTCGCGTCCTTCTTTGTCGCGGGCAATGTACTGATACTTGCGTTTCTTGAAATTATCGAGTTCCTCGGCGTTGTCGGATTCGATCCAACAGGCCTTGAACAGGTTGATGGGTTCCCAGCGGCATTGGGCGTTGTATTCGTGTTCGAGGCGGTATTGGATCACTTCAAACTGGAGCTGACCGACGGTACCGATAATCTTGCGGCCGTTGAACTGGTTAGTGAAGCTTTGAGCCACGCCTTCGTCCATCAGCTGGTCGATGCCTTTTTGCAATTGCTTGGACTTCATGGGGTCGGCGTTCTCGATGTACTTGAACATTTCGGGCGAGAAGCTGGGAATGCCTTTGAAATGGAGGTCTTCGCCGCTAGTCAAGGTGTCGCCGATCTTGAAGTTGCCGGTGTCGGGCAAACCCACGATATCCCCTGGCCAGGCCTCGTCCACAATGGATTTTTTCTGGGCCATGAAGGCGGTGGGGGCGGAAAACTTGATCATTTTGTTGTGGCGAACGTGCTTGATGTTGACGTTTCGCTCGAACTTGCCGGAGCAGATTTTCAGAAAGGCGATACAGCTGCGGTGGTTGGGATCCATGTTGGCATGGATCTTGAAAATGAAGCCGCTGAAGGTTTCTTCCTCTGGGCGGACGATGCGTTCCTCTGTTTTGATGGGGCGGGGCGTCGGGGCAATCCGGACAAAGCAGTCGAGCAATTCCTTGACACCGAAGTTGTTGAGGGCGGAACCGAAAAATACCGGGGCCAGGTCGCCTTTCAAGTAGGTTTCGACATCGAACGGATCATAAATGCCTTCGATGAGCTCCAAATCCTTGCGCAGGGTTTGGGCGTTGCGGTCGCCGACGTAGGCTTCCAACTCGGAACTATTGATGTCTTCGATGCCGACACTATCGGTAACCGTTTGTTTGGAAGGGGTATAGAGATTTAGGCTCTCGTCTAGAATGTTGTAAACGCCTTTGAAATCGGGTCCTTGGTTGATGGGCCAGGTGAGGGGGCGAACAGCGATTTCCAGTTCAGCCTCCAGTTCATCCAGCAAATCGAAGGCATCCTTGCCGGAACGGTCCATTTTATTGACGAAAACCATGACAGGCGTTTTGCGCATGCGGCAGACTTCCATTAGTTTCCGGGTCTGGCTTTCCACCCCTTTGGCCGTATCGACCACGATGATGACGCTGTCCACGGCCGTCAAGGTGCGGAACGTGTCTTCGGCAAAGTCCTGGTGACCAGGCGTATCCAGAATGTTGACCTTGTAATCGTGGTAATCGAAGCCCATCACGGAAGTCGCTACCGAAATGCCGCGCTGCTTTTCGATGTCCATCCAGTCGGAAGTGGCGGTTTTCTTGATCTTATTGGATTTGACGGCGCCGGCCACGTGAATGGCTCCCCCAAAAAGCAGGAGTTTTTCGGTAAGCGTGGTTTTACCCGCATCGGGGTGAGAGATGATGGCGAAGGTCCGTCTCCGCGCTATTTCTTTATCGAGTTCAGTCATTAGAGTTTTGAGATGCAATCCGCCAGGCTTTCCTGCCAGGTCGGTATATGAATGCCGTAGTCGGCTTTTATTTTTTCTTTGCTCAACACGCTGTAGGCGGGACGAGCGGCTTTAGTGGGGTAATCTTTGGTAGCAATAGGGTTTACTTGGCAGGTGGTGATGCCTGCGAGTTCGTGAATTTTCACCGTGAAATCGTACCAAGAGCAAACGCCTTCGTTGGAGAAATGGTAAATGCCGGGGATGAAGTTTCCCTTTTCAGAAGCGTTGACAATATCCATCAGCGCATCGGCCAGGTCCCTAGCGTAGGTCGGGGTACCCACTTGGTCAGCAACGACGTTGAGGCTTTCGCGTTCTTTGCCAAGACGGATCATGGTTTTTACGAAGTTGTTGCCGTAGATGGAGTACAGCCAAGCGGTGCGCAAGATCACAAAATCCGTGCAATTGGCTGCAAGCACTTGTTCGCCTTCCAGCTTTGTTTTACCATACGCAGAAACCGGACAAACAGGGTCAGTTTCTAAATAGGGCATGGTGTTGGTTCCGTCAAAAACGTAATCGGTGGAGACGTGCAATACCTTTGCACCCACAGCCGAAGCAGCCTTTGCAAGGTTCTCCACAGCGTCACGGTTCACTTTGCGGCACAATTCGATCTCATCTTCAGCCTTGTCCACTGCGGTATAAGCAGCGCAGTTGACAATGTAGGAGGGTTTGGTTCGTTCGCAGTATTCAAGAACGGCTTCCGCGTTGCACAGGTCGAGTTCGGCGATGTCGGTAAAGTCGAACGTGAAATTTTCGTATTCGTTGGCCAACAACCGCATCTCATTGCCCAATTGCCCGTTGGCACCGGTAATGAGAATCCGTTTCAGAAAAAGCCCGTATTCAAAAACGGCGGCATTCTTATCTTGCTCTTTCATGCCGGTGAATGGAAATGCGATACCCATGATTTATTCGAGGTCGAGTCCCTCTTCTTTTTCTTGTTTGTATTTGGCGGAAAGCATGCGCAGGAACTCACTGATGAGGACAGCTGCGTGGGCAGTTTCGTCGGAAATTTCTTTTTGTTGCAACCGAAGTAGCAACATGCCGTAGAGCAGGTTGAGGCAGGTTTCCACTTCGTCGAAAGCTGTGCCACCTGGCTTGGCTCTGAGTTCCACGATGAGCGGCAACACCTTGTGATAGGTCATCAGGTAAAAACTTTCCTTGGGTGCTTTGAGCAACGCGTTGTGAAGCTCGTCCAATTCGGTGATGACGTTTTTATTGATCTGCAGATGCCCAGTCGAAGTGACATTTTCCAACCGCATCATGTCGATGAGGCTTTCGTACCACTCGCGGATTTCCTTTTTAACCTCAGCAGGCTGGTCGAAACCGTCGATGATGTAGGTCTGGATTTTTTCAATGTCGAATGCGAAGGCCCTTATCAGGTCCTCGATCTGCCACATATAGAGCAGGTATTCAGCGCTATTTTCGGTTTTTTTACCTCTGGCTATGAGCATCTTACAAAATTAAATCCATGGCGAACGCCTTGAGGTTCACCCCATCGAAGTTGCCTGACGACATCATCAGCAGATTGTGCTTTTTGTACGTGAAACTCTTTAAACGCTTCACCAATAAAGCTGAGTCGGTGAAAACTTCCACATTCGTTCCGCCAAAGGCTTCAGCCACTTGTACTGGCGTGATGGAAAGCAGTTTCTTATGCTCGATGGTTTTGGGGTTGTAATACACGAATGCCTGGTCGGCATCCTTCATACTATCCTTGTATTCGGGCAGGAAGTCGGCCGTCAGGCTGCTGAACGTGTGCAACTCCATGCAGGCGGTCAGTTTTCGGTTGGGGTATTGTTCCTTAACGGCTGAAACCGTGGCTTTTAGTTTGGAGGGCGAATGCGCGAAATCCTGGAAGATGATGGCATCGTCGGTTTCGTTCAATGTTTGCAACCGCTTGGCAGCACCCTTGAATTCGCTGATGTTGGTGAAGAAATCTTTGTCGGAAACCCCGAGTTGTCGGCAAACCATGTGCGCACATTGGATGTTTTGCAGGTTGTGTTTGCCAAAAATGCGCAGCGGAAAGTCGCCGTATTTGGTTTCCAACCAGGTCTTGCCTTCGGCGATGTGGTTGGGAGGTGCATTGTAAGGAATGGCGGTGAGGTCTTCGCGGAGGTTTTCAGCAATAACCTGCAGGTTGGGATCTTCGTCGAAATAAATGAATTTGCCGTCGCGTTCCACCATTTTGGCGAAAATGGCGAACTGCTCCACATACATTTCGAACGTGGGGAATACATTGATGTGGTCCCAGGCAATACCTGTCACCACGGCGATGTGCGGACGATAGACGTGAAATTTGGGACGCAGGTCGATGGGGGAGGTCAGGTATTCATCACCTTCGAACACGGCAATGCGGCTGGTTTCAGAAAGACGGACCATGGTGTCGAAGCCTTCAATTTGCGCGCCGACCATGTAGTCGAAATCCATCTGCATTTTTTTCAGAACGAACAAAATCATCGACGTGACGGTGGTCTTGCCGTGACTCCCGCCAATGACCACGCGGGTCTTGTTTTGGGTTTCTTCGTACAGGAATTCGGGATAGGAGAAGATGCGGATGCCCAGTTCCTTGGCGCGAATCAGTTCGGGATTGTCTTCCCTGGCGTGCATGCCCAGTACGATGCAATCCAAACTTTTGACGATTTGCTCGGGAAACCAGCCGAAATTTTCGGGCAACAAGCCGTGTCGGGCGAGGTTTGTACTGGCCGGATCGAAGATTTCATCATCCGATCCGGTGACCTCATGGCCTTTCAGATGCAGGGCAATCGCCAAGTTGTGCATGGCAGCGCCACCAATGGCGACAAAGTGTATTCTCATACGTGCGTATTTATCGAAAAATTTCGCTTAGTTTTGTGCTGCAAAAGTACGGCAAAAAATGAAGATTCATTCCATCGAAACCGGTTTTTTTTCCACCGACGGCGGGGCGATGTTCGGCATCGTCTCGCGCAAGGTTTGGGCTCGAAAATATCCAGTGAATGAGGATAATAGATGTCCGTTAACCATGCGGGTGATGTTTGCCGACCTGGGTGAGCGCAAGGTTTTGTTCGATGCCGGTGTTGGACCGGCGGTGGTGGACGGCATGTCGTACTATCGTTTTCACGGGCTTCAAAGTTTGGTGCAGGCGGTCGAAAAACTGGGTTTCAAGCCAGAAGAAGTAACGGATGTGGTACTCAGTCACCTGCATTTCGATCATTGCGGCGGATCCGTTGTTTTTGAAGCGGGTGTTTTAAAGCCTGCCTTTCCAAAGGCTACTTATTGGGCCAGTGCCCGTCAGTGGGAGATGGCGCAGAAGCCGCCGCTCTGGGAATCCGATTCCTATGCACCGGCTGTGATTCAGGCTTTGATAGATGCCGGTCAGCTGAGGTTAATCAACGGCGACCAGGAGCTTTTTAGTGGTGTCAGCGTCAAATTCTTTCAAGGCCATACCGACGACCAACTGGTTTCCTACGTTTCGGACGGCGTCGACACCTACGTATTCTGCGGTGACGTCATTCCCATGGAACCTCATTTGTTGCCGCTCTGCATCGCTGCCGTGGACAACTCGGCGGTGGTTTCAGTCGATGAGAAAATTCGATTGTTGGACGAAGCCGGCAGTGAGGGCCAAATTCTGTTATTCTACCACGATGCAGTGAATCAGGCAGTTCGCATGAAAAAGGTGAACGGACGAATTTCTGTTAAAGAAAATGTGGTGTTTTCGTGAGTAAGTCTGTAGCGTTTCGGATGAACGAAACATCTTTTTAACGTGTTTCTGTAAATCGATTCGCCATGAAAAAACTTTTGTTGCTATTACCCATCCTCCTTTTCTCCGGTTTCAGCTACTACGACGGCCCACAATACATTCCGATGCTCATGGACCGGTCGGAATTGGAGGTTTCTGTCAAATTGGTCGTGACCGCGATGCCCATCCGAAATCCCGGACGCATTTACATCTACCGGAACTGGCTGTTGCTGGTCGAGAAATACAAGGGTATCCATCTGATTGACAATGCCGATCCAGCCCATCCCGTCCGTAAGGGCTTTCTTCGGGTGCCCGGCTGTATGAGTATGGCAGTGGGGAACGGCATCTTGTATGTGGACAATGCGGTCGATTTGGTCGGTGTCAAGCTTGATGTAAATACGTTGGAGGCGCAGGAAATCGCCAGAAACCGGAAGGCGTTGCCTGAAATCAACACCCCAGGCGGCTACATCCCTTGGGAATTCTCCCGTGCCAACAGGCCGCCGAATACCGAAATTGTAGGTTGGACCAATAAAACAGCAACTATATGAAAAAGATACTGATGCTGCTGGCACTCACCGGCTTGCTTTCCTCCTGTGATTCCTTAGGTGGCAGTTCGACCGACAGCTCTTCGACGGGTACGGGCGGCTCCATGGCTCGATTCACCTGTGTGGGCGATCATCTCTACGTAGTGGATGAAACGTTTTTACAAACCTTCGATATCTCCGATTCCACCAAAATTATCCGAACCTCGCGGATTCAGTCCAATTGGAGCAATCGAATTGAAACGATTTTTCCAACAGACAGCTTGTTGTTTCTTGGTTCAACCAATGGCATGTACATTTACAATCTCAAAGATCCGGCCATTCCAGAATTTGTATACCTCTATACGCATGTGGTGAGTTGCGATCCGGTGGTGGTGCAGGGTAAATACGCGTACGTCACCTTGCGGACCGAACACGATACATGGTCGTGCAACCGGGGGGTCAATCAACTCGAAGTGATTGATTTGAACAAAATCAATGCACCTAAAAATGTGGGAACGTATACCCTGTTGAATCCACGCGGTTTGGGTATTGACGGTACGCATCTTTTTATTTGTGACGGCATGGATATGTTGGTGATGGACGCCACAGACCCGCTCGATTTGAAGGAAATCAAACGCATCGAACTGGATGGAACGCCCTACGATGTGATTGCCAAGAACGGCTATCTTACTTTGTCGTACAGTTCAGGCTTGAAACAATATGCCTATTCGAACGATACCATTCAGGAAATCAGCACGATCTATTAATCAACTCCTCCATATGAAACATTTATTTCTTGCCGTCGCAGCCTTGTTGCTTGCTACCCCTTTGTTTGCCCAGGATTATGTCATCAAGGAACAAATTCCGACGCTGGCCATTGGTTTTCAGCCACAGTCCTTCACTTTTAAAGCGGCTGAAATCGACTTTGATTTGCGTTTGTCTCCCCGTAATTGGCTGACGATTGCACCAAGAGTGCAGTTTGGAAATCCAAGGTACAACTCGTACTTTTACGATCCGACGGATGCCATTGACAAAGGTTTCGGCCTAGGACTGACGTATCGTTATTACCCAGTGACTGCTCGTACCAAAAAGGTGAACGATGGAATGGGACCTTTTGTTTCGGGCAGTCTGGATTATTTGCAGACCGAATACAGTTACTTGGGAAGGAAATACTTGACGTATACCGATTTTTATGGGAATGAGGGATATACCATCAACGACGAGTACCAATACCATCAAGCGGTTTCCAATTTGGGACTTTCCATCAACATCGGTTATACCTGGCGGTTTTTTGACATCATGTATATGGAAGCCTTTGTGGGCGTGGGTGTGAAGATGAGCGACTATGTGTATGATGCGGAGCGAAATTTTGATTTGGGTGAAAACTACTGGGACACCGGCTATTCGGGTTACCTCGTTTCCAATGGCTTCCGCATCGGGGTTTACTTGAACCGCTATAAATATGTTTTAAAATAGGCATGTGACTAAAAACGGACTGTATCTACATATTCCATTTTGTAAAAGCAAATGTTTTTATTGTGATTTTTATTCGATTGAGCAGACGAGTCTGAAAGAGGAGTTGCTGGAGGCCTTGCTGTTGGAATTGAGCGTTGAGCCGACTTTTCTGGGAACAGAAAGGCCGGTTTTGCGTACCATTTATTTTGGTGGGGGCACACCGTCGCAGCTTTCTTCGGGCGAATTTGCCCAAATTTTCGCTTCCATCGAAGCTCATTTTGATCTTTCTGAATGCGAGGAAATCACACTCGAGGCCAATCCGGATGATTTGACTCCTACCTATATTGCGATGCTGCGGCGATTTCCGTTCAACCGCATCAGCATTGGGGTGCAGAGCTTTTTAGACACGGAGTTGGCCGCCATCAACAGGCGACATACTGCAGCTGCTGCAAAGGAGGCTATTTTGGAGTGCTCGAGGCAGGGTTTCAACAACATCAGTCTGGATTTGATGTATGGGCTTCCGGGTCAAACGTTGGACAGTTTCATGGTTTCCGTCGAACAGGCCATCGCTTTGCCGGTGAAACATATTTCCTCCTATTCGCTGAGTTGGGAGGAGGGCTCCGTCTTGTATTCGAAATTGCAAAGTGGGGTGTTGAAGCAGGCACCAGAAGAACTGTCCGAAGTGTGTTTCTTCGGAATGAAAGACCTGTTGGAACATGCTGGTTTTGAGCACTATGAATTGTCGAACTTTTCGCTGGAAGGCTTTCGCTCCAAACACAATTCATCGTATTGGGACGGTTCGTCGTATTTGGGTGTCGGGCCTGGAGCGCATTCCTACAACGGGGAGGTGCGTCGGTTCAATCCGCCTTCTCTGAAACGGTACATAGCAGGTGTTTCGATGGGCCTTGATTTCAGAGAAACAGAAGCATTGGATGCAGCCACCCGGTACAACGACTTCATTATTACCCGTTTGCGTACTATGCAGGGTCTAAACTTGAAGGAGCTGACCGAACGGTTTGGTGCACCGATGATGGATTATTGTCTAAAAAACGCGTTGGTCAGCCTGCATAGCGGAACACTCCAGTTGGAAGGTGATTGGCTGGCATTGACCCGCAAAGGCTTGTTTGTTTCGGATTCAGTAATGTCCGATTTGCTGGACGTCTAAGTTTAGGAAATGGGCAGAACGGTGGTGTTTTTCACTTCCGTAATGATAAAGAAGCTGTTGATCAAGGCCACTTGCGGCATGATCGACAATTTTTTTTGATGAAAATCATGGTAGCTTTCCACATCCGGCAAAACCACTTTGAGGAAATAATCGAATGTTCCCGACACGAAACTGCATTCCACCACCTCTGGAAGTTGAAGGATGGCTTCATTAAACGCATCCGACAAGTCGATGGTTTGTTTGATGAGTGTGACTTGGCAATAAACGGTCAAATGATTGCCTATCTTTTTTTTATTTAAAAGTGCGACATATTTCTCAATAAAGCCTTCCTTTTCAAGCCGCTTGACCCTGTCGTGAACTGGCGTTAACGACAGATTGATTTGATTCGAAATGTCTTTGAGTGTCAATTGCGCGTCCACCTGCAGCAATTCGAGGATTTTTTTGTCGGTTTCGTCCAAAATCATACATTCCAATTTTAAAAACAAACACGTGTTTTCAGTTATTTTTTCTGTTAAAGCCTGTTGGGATTGTCTGTAAAAGAAAATATTGCTGCAAATATAGCTATACGAATTGTAAAAATACTTATTTACTGCGATATGGAACAATATATTTCTTTTGACAGTACATTTGAACAAGAATTTATTCAAATACATACGACCATGATTGTAGGCATTCCAAAAGAAATCAAAAACAATGAGAACCGCGTGGCCATGAGCCCGGCAGGTGTTGTCGAGTTTAAAAAACAAGGCCATGTTGTCTACGTGCAAACCCAAGCTGGAGTAAACAGCGGTTTCAGTGACAAAATGTACGAAGAGGCAGGTGCCGTGCTTTTACCCACCATCGAAGCGGTTTATGAGGCTTCCGATATGATCATCAAAGTAAAAGAACCCATTGCTTCCGAATATCCGCTCATCAAAAAAGGTCAATTGCTTTTTACCTATTTCCACTTTGCTTCTTCCGAACCCTTGACGCATGCCATGATGGAACGTGGTGCCGTTTGTTTGGCCTACGAAACAGTGGAGAAAGCCGATCGCAGTTTGCCCTTGTTAATTCCCATGTCTGAAGTAGCTGGCCGAATGTCCATACAGGAAGGCGCTAAATATCTGGAAAAACCGATCAAAGGAAAAGGCATTCTATTAGGTGGCGTACCGGGTGTAAAACCGGCCAATGTGGTGATTTTAGGCGGTGGCATCGTCGGTATGCAGGCCGCGAAAATGGCAGCAGGTTTTGGCGCCAGAGTTACCATCATCGATATCAGCCTGCCGCGTTTGCGCTACCTCGATGACGTGATGCCTGCCAACGTAACCACGTTGATGTCCAATCATTACAATATTTGCGAAGCCATCGCTACCGCCGATTTGGTGGTTGGCGCCGTATTGATTCCTGGCGCAAAGGCACCACACCTCATTACCCGCGACATGCTTAAACTGATGCAGCCCGGCACCGTATTGGTGGATGTTGCTGTGGATCAGGGCGGTTGCATTGAAACCTGCGTTCCGACCACCCACGAAAATCCGACGTTCATCATCGACGACATCGTGCACTACTGTGTGGCTAATATGCCTGGAGCCGTACCCTATACTTCGACGGTCGCATTGAACAATGCCACGTTGCCCTACGCCTTGCAATTGGCCAACGAAGGTTGGAAAGAAGCCTGTCGGAACAATCCGGATTTGCGCAAGGGGTTGAATATTGTTGGCGGCAAAGTGGTCTATAAAGGTGTTGCAGAAGCTTGGGAACTTCCGTATCAGGATATCGAAACGCTATTGAAATGAACCTGAGCAGCTGCTCTAATCGGCAGGTTTAAACCAAGTAAATTTCTCCAAAGAATTCGGGCCGGTGAAAATCCGGCCTTTCTGTTTTGATGGGGTTCCAAGATACGAAGTGGGGTTGCTCGGTGGCGTCGGCACATTTGTAGAAATTGCCCAAGATTTTTTCAGGTAGGTTTTCCGGGTCAACGTCCATCAAGTGGAAGGGGATGCGCACACAGAGTTCCCAGGAAAAAATTCCGCTCATTTCGTTGAAAGCGCGATTGCCGATGCTCGACCAACGTCCGATTTCCGCCATTTCGGCAGGGGAAAGGTAAACAAAGTTTTCGCGGGTTTTGAAGTGGCGGGAGGCCTTGCATACGCCGGAGCAATTGAATTCAAAATTAAAGTAATCGTCGCTATCAAGCATCTTGACAAAAAATTCCACGCAGCTGTCTTCGTGCACGTTTTCGTTGTCGTGTGTGCTGACGGCGCGCAGGCAATTTCCGTGCACTTGGAACAAGAGGTACAGGTCGGACTTGGTGTGTCCTGCGCTAACGGTGGTGAGGGGTCGGTATCCGTAAAGGTGCGGCCAGTTCAGCGTTTCAATGGAGAAACGGATGCCGGATTCGTCCAAGTATTCGGCTGCTTGTTCCAACTCAACCGTTTTCAAGTCGGGTAGGTACGGAATGGAAAGTGATTTCATGCCTTCTTAATTGCTCTATAGGACTACAATTATACGATAATTTGGGGCGAAAAGCAAGTGTTTTGACCTGAAAGAATAGATGCTATTGAGCACTTTTATGATGGTCGTTCCGTTCGGATTTCTGCAAAGTTTTACCTACCTTTGCAGCATCCAAGCAACCCCATCAATAGTATGATTCAATTCTTTAGTACACAGGCCGGTAGCATTATTGCTGTGCAGGCTCTCCGTGTTTTTACCGAGGCTGAAACCGCGAAGCTCATCTGGCTTTTGAGCGATGCAAAACCTCTGGATGAGCAAATTTTGTCCGGCATCTTTGTTGGGCCTCGTCGTGAAATGATTACGCCTTGGAGCACCAACGCGGTGGAAATCGCAGCCAATTTGGGTGTGGACAGCATTCAGCGCATGGAGGAGTTTTTCCCGGTTTCCTCCGAAGAAGCCGAGCACGACAGCATGCTGCAACGCATTTTCAAGGGGTTGAACCAAGACCTGTTCACCATTTCGAAACAACCGGAACCGATCTTATCCATTTCGGACATCGCCGCTTTTAATGCTCAAGAAGGCTTGGCGCTGAGCCCGGAGGAAATCTCGTATTTGGACGATGTTGCCATCAAGATGGGCCGCAAGCTCACCGACAGTGAGGTTTTCGGTTTCTCTCAGGTGAACTCCGAACATTGCCGCCACAAAATTTTTGGCGGTCAATATATTATTGATGGAGAAGAAAAGCCTTCCTCCTTATTTGAACTGATTAAAAAGACGTCGGCCATCAACCCCAATCGGTTGGTTTCTGCCTATAAAGACAATGTGGCTTTCAACGAAGGCCCTGTTATTGAGCAGTTTGCGCCTGCCACATCCGACAAACCTGATTATTTTGAGATCAAGGATTTCGCCTCCGTCATTTCTTTGAAGGCCGAAACCCATAATTTCCCGACTACGGTTGAACCCTTTAACGGAGCGGCTACCGGTACTGGTGGTGAAATTCGCGACCGTCTGGGTGGTGGTAAGGCATCTTTGCCCATCGCAGGCACGGCCGTTTACATGACTTCTTACCCCCGCACCGAACCGGACCGCGAGTGGGAGCAGTCCATGGAAGAACGCCCTTGGTTGTATCAAACACCTGAACAGATTCTAATCAAGGCTTCCAACGGGGCCAGCGATTTCGGGAACAAATTCGGTCAACCGCTTATTTGCGGTTCCTTGCTGACGTTTGAACATGCGGAGAATGCGAAGCGATTCGCTTACGATAAAGTGATCATGCTGGCCGGCGGTGTCGGTTTCGGCAAAAAAGTCGATGCGCTGAAGGGTGAACCCAAAGTGGGCCAGAAAGTGGTGCTGCTGGGGGGCGACAACTACCGCATTGGAATGGGTGGCGGCGCCGTTTCCTCCGTGGAAACCGGTCAATATTCCTCCGGCATTGAACTGAATGCCGTGCAACGTGCCAACCCTGAAATGCAGAAACGTGCCGCGAACGTAATCCGTGCGCTGTCTGAACTCGATAACAACCCCGTCGTTTCCATCCACGACCACGGCGCAGGCGGCCATTTGAACTGCCTTTCCGAATTGGTGGAAGCTACCGGCGGCAAAATCGACATGAGCAAACTGCCCATTGGTGACCCGACGCTTTCCGCCAAGGAAATCATCGGCAACGAGAGCCAAGAACGCATGGGCCTATTGGTCAATGCGGAAGATATCGATTTTATCAAACGCGTTGCCGACCGTGAACGCTCCCCAATGTACGTGGTGGGCGAAACGACCGGTGACCACCTATTCGTATTCGAGCAAGCCGACGGGCAGAAACCCATGGATTGGCGCCTCGATTACATGATTGGCAAACCGCCGCGCACCATTATTACAGATACAACACTCAACGAAACATTTGAACCGGTGACCTACGAGGCTTCCTTATTGGACGAATACGTGGAAACCGTGCTCCAACTTGAAGCAGTGGCGTGCAAAGACTGGCTCACCAACAAGGTGGACCGTTCGGTAACCGGTAAAGTCGCCCGCCAACAATGCGTGGGTGAGATTCAGCTTCCGCTCGCCGACTGTGGCGTCGTGGCACTGGACTACCGAGGCAAGGCTGGTATTGCAACCTCCATCGGGCACGCGCCTCAAGCTGCCTTGGCCGATCCGGCTGCAGGATCCGTTCTGGCTATTGCCGAATCCTTGACCAACATCGTTTGGGCACCGCTGAAAGAGCAGCTTGACAGTGTATCGCTCTCGGCCAATTGGATGTGGCCCTGCAAGAATCCTGGCGAAGACGCACGCTTGTACAAAGCAGTGGAAGCGGCTTCCGATTTTGCCATTGCACTGGGTATCAACATTCCAACTGGTAAGGACTCTTTGTCCATGACGCAGAAATACGGGAATGAAAAGGTGTTCTCACCAGGAACAGTAATTGTTTCTGCCGGAGCGGAGGTTTCGGACGTGAAGAAAGTGCTGACGCCGGTTTTGATGAACAATCCCAACTATCCGTTGTACCATATTGACTTTTCATTTGACTCCTTGAAACTGGGCGGTTCAGCCTTTGCGCAATCACTGAACAAGATTGGAGACGAAGTTCCAACGGTGACCAAACCTGAATATTTCCGTGAAGCCTTCAACGCCATCCAGCATTTTATTGAACAAAACTGGATCGTTGCCGGGCACGACATTTCCGCCGGTGGTCTCATTACTGCCCTGCTCGAAATGTGTTTCGCCAATGTGGACGGTGGTCTGGAAATCAATCTGGACGGCGTGGCCGAAGAAGATTTGATCAAGATTCTGTTTGCCGAAAATCCGGGTGTGCTCATTCAGGCGCGTGAACCGCATAAAGTGGAAAAATACCTCTACGAAAATGGCCTTGGTTTTGCTTTCTTGGGTGTTCCTGCCGAAGAACGTCAGATTCTCATCGAAAAAGACGGTGCGCAATACGACTTCTTCATCGACCATTTGCGCGATGTCTGGTTTGAATCGTCCTATTTGCTGGAACGCAGACAAAGTGGTGTAAAAGCGGCCACTGCTCGTTTCGAAAACTACAAATTGCAACCGCTGGAATTCGTTTATCCTAAGGCATTTAACGGTAAACTATCCAAATACGGCATTTCCCCCGATCGTCGCACCAAGACGGGAGTTAAAGCCGCCATCATCCGTGAGAAAGGCGTGAACGGCGACCGCGAAATGGCCTACACCTTATATTTAGCCGGTTTCGACGTGAAAGACGTTCACATGACCGACCTAATGTCCGGTCGCGAAACGCTGGAGGATGTGAACATGATCGTCTTCGTGGGTGGTTTCTCCAACTCCGATGTGCTTGGTTCAGCCAAAGGTTGGGCCGGTGGTTTCCTCTTCAACGAAACGGCCCGCAAGGCGCTGGATGCCTTCTATGCCCGCGAGGATACGCTAAGTCTCGGTATTTGCAATGGTTGTCAATGTCTGGTGGAACTCGGTTTGGTGTATCCCGAACACGAGCAGATGCCTAAGATGTTGCACAACGAATCGCATAAGTTTGAGTCTGAATTTGTCACCGTAACCATCCCTGAAAACCATTCGGTGATGCTGAGTTCCTTGGCCGGCAGCAAGTTGGGTGTTTGGGTGGCGCACGGAGAAGGCAAGTTCAGCCTGCCATACTCCGAAGAAAAGTACCACATCATTGCCAAATACAACCACGCCGCTTACCCGGCCAACCCCAACGGTTCCGACTTCGCCACGGCTGGCATTTGTTCCGCTGATGGCCGCCATCTGGCCATGATGCCGCATCCCGAACGCGCGATCTTCCCTTGGCAGAACGCGAATTATCCGCTTGATCGTTTAAACAGCGACCAAGTAACCCCGTGGATCGAGGCATTCGTAAACGCTAGAGTTTGGATCGAAGCCAAAATATCTAAATAGAACGCCAATCTCTGCGGAATTCAAGAGAAAGCTGTCCTCACGTACCCAAGTACGCTCCGGTAACTTTCTCTCGAATGCCTTGACCTTGACGCTCTATTTAAATATTTTCCTGCAGTAATCTACTTTATTTAATTTATTATGGCAATTCTCGGTAAAGTTAACCCGCTAAAAGTGGTGAAAGTGGTGGACTTCGGTGTCTATCTGGACGGCGGAAGCGACGGTGAAATTCTGTTGCCTAAGCGCTATGTTCCTGAGGTCTGTGAAATTGGCGATACGGTACCGGTGTTCATTTACAACGATTCAGAAGATAGGCTTATCGCTACGACAGAGAAACCCTACGTCATGGTCGGTGAATTCGCCGCACTCGAAGTGATTGAAGTCAACGAAGTAGGCGCTTTCCTGGATTGGGGTTTGATGAAAAACCTGATGGTACCTTTCCGCGAACAGAAACTCAAAATGGAGGAAGGCCGCCGATACCCGGTGTTCGTCTTTGTGGATTTCGACAGCAAACGGATTACGGCTTCAGCGAAGATTGAGAAATTTGTGGACGAAAGCAAACCGGAGCTGGAAGTGGGGCAGAAGGTGGACCTTCTGATCTACAAGAAAACGGACATGGGCTGGAAAGCCGTTATCAACCAGCAATATACAGGCGTGCTGTACGACAATGAAATCTTTAAGGAAATCCACACTGGTGAGTCTTTGAAGGGTTTCGTGAAGCAGATTCGTCCGGATGACAAGATTGACTTGATGCTGCAAAAGGCTGGTTTTGAGAAGATCGATGACTTTGCGCTGAAGCTGCATGCCTTGCTGAAAGAAGCCGACGGTTTCCTGCCGTTTACGGACAAAAGCCAAGCGGACGATATTTACGAGGAATTCGGCATCAGTAAAAAGACGTTCAAGAAAGCCGTGGGCGATTTGTATAAAAAGCGGCAGATTTTGTTGGAACCAGACGGAATCCGATTGGTTTAAGCAACAATATTCATACGAACAAAGGAGTAATCGCAAAATAAAAAATACTCCTCCAATTTTGGGTTCAAGGCAACCGTATATAAATTTTTAAGGGAGCACTCAGCTGGGTGTTCCTTTTTTTTCGCTAAATTTTTAATATATTCATATTGATACAAATAGTCAATATAATAAATAAAAATGTAGCGATATACTAAATAAAACTAACATAATGTACTAATTTATGCGCAATAAGTATATCTTTGCGCTCAAATTAACCTAATTGAGATGATAGACGTAGGACTCACTACCTTTATGATCCTGGCGACCAGTTTGGTCATGCTGATGACGCCGGGACTTGCTTTTTTTTACGGAGGTTTGGGATGTAAAAAGAACATCTTGAGCATTATGATGCAGAGTTTCGTTTCCATGGGGATCAGCACCGTGCTTTGGTACGCGTTCGGTTATTCGGTTTGCTTCAGTGGCAACATGGCTTCGGGTACCGACCTGTTCGGCATCATCGGGAATCTGGACAAAGCCTTTTATCACGGCATCACGCCTTCCACCTTGTATTCAGCGGACAAACCTTTTCCGGAATATATTTTCATTGCCTACCAGATGATGTTCGCCATCATTACCCCAGCGTTGATCACGGGCGCATTTATCAACCGCGTTTCCTTTAAGGCCTACATTGTTTTTCTGGTGTTGTGGCAAATGCTGGTCTATTATCCCTTTGTCCACATGGTTTGGGGCGGTGGCTTGCTGGCTACTTGGGGCGTCTTCGACTTTGCCGGTGGCATCACCGTTCACGCAACGGCTGGTTTTGCGGCGCTCGCCTCCGTTTATTTCGTCGGAAAGCGACAACAAGGGAAATCGGATCCGAACAACATCCCGTTGGTGGCCATCGGTACCGCTTTGTTGTGGTTCGGCTGGTATGGTTTTAATGCTGGAAGCGAATTGGCGGTCAATTCCATCACGGTTTCGGCATTTCTGAATACGGATACGGCAGCCTCCTTTGCAGCGGTGACTTGGTTGTTTATTGAATGGAATACGGGAAAGAAGAAACCCACTTTTGTCGGTCTTATGACTGGAGCCGTGGCTGGTTTGGCAACGATCACGCCGGCAGCCGGATATGTCGATATTTATTCCTCAGCCATCATCGGTGTCATAGCGGCCGTCGGTTGTTTCATGGCTGTAAAGTTCAAGGAAAAAAGGGGCTGGGACGATGCGCTGGACGTTTGGGGCATCCATGGTATGGGCGGCGTCATGGGAACGCTTTGCCTGGGTCTTTTTGCGCACAACACCATCAATGCCTCCATTCCGAACGGCCTGTTTTTCGGCGGTGGCTTCGGTTTGCTGTTCAAAGAGTTTGTTGCCATCGTACTGGCGGTGAGCGTCGGATTTTTCTTCACCCTTGGTTTGTTCCGTGCCATCAACCGGTTCATTCCGGTTCGGGTTTCCAATGTGGAGCAAAAGGTTGGATTGGATATTCTGCACCACGGAGAAGTGGCGAGGCAAGGATAGAAATAGATGACGCGAAATTGGCTCAGGGTTAAAAAAAATGTTTGAGAAAACATAGGACGATTTTTAAAAATCGCAGTATATTAGTGGGTTCAATTGAATACCTGAAAACTTAAAAAAATGCGATTCTACTACAAACCTGATATTTTTGTGTTGCTGATCAGCATGATGAGCATCATTCTGGTGGGTTATCTTTGGGGAACAGCCGGGTCGGTTTCCAGCATCTCATTCTGGATAGCGGTAGCCGTCACCTTGCTAATGGGATGGTTTATCATCAAAATGCCGCTCTATACGTATGTGGATGAGGATATCATCCGGGTGCAACAGTTAATTGGAAGTACGACGTTTCGTCGAAGCCAAGTGACGCTGCGCCGATTGAATAGTCGCGATTTGGATGGCATGATCCGCAACTTCGGTTCCGGCGGAGTAGGGGGTTACATTGGCTTTTTCCAGAACGCACAATTGGGTAGGTTTTACATGCTGGCCGTTTCGCGTACCAATTTGGCATTGGTTTCCACCGTTGAGGGAAAACTATTCGTCATTCATTATCCGCCTCAGAACTAATACTTCAGTTCAATCTCAACATATCAGAACCGTATCGATCGGTAATGTCGCAGCAGAAAGCTCTAATATTTCAACGTAATTTCCACCAGTTCCGATTGGGTGCCGATGCGGTACAACGGACCCCAGATGCCCAGTCCCGAAGACACGTAAAAATGCGTCTTTCCCTTTTTCTTGTAACCGTGTCCCAATTCAAACATACTGCCCACCACCAGGTTGCCCGGGAAGAATTGGCCGTTGTGGGTATGACCGGAAATCTGCAAATCGATTCCGTTGTCGCAGGCTTGCTGCAAATCGTAAGGCTGATGGTCGAGCAGGATTTTGGGCAGTTCGGGTTGTAGACCTTCCACCAATTCCGAAAGTTGCTTTCGGTTCGGGTTTGTTCGATCGTCACGCCCCACCAGGTAGAAACTGTGATTCACCAACGCTACCGAGTCGTGCAGCATTCGAATGCCGGCAGCACGCAGGTATTCATTGATTTCCTCCGGTACGCCCGAATAATACTCATGGTTTCCGGTGATGGCAAAAACACCCAAGGGTGCATGCAGTTGACTCAGTTCCTCCTCCATTTTTTGTTCCATCACCGGGCCGAAGGAACGGTCGGTGATGTCGCCTGCCAACAGGATGATGTCTGGTTTCCGGGCATTGATCATCTGAACGTATTGGTGCAGTCTTTTCTTGTCGATGCTCGTCCCGAGATGGATGTCGCTGGCGGCCACAATTTTGATTTCCTTATGCTGAATGGGATTTTCTACGGTAAGATCCAGATGCACCACAACCGGGTGATTGAAGCGGTAATTCCCTACGATCAAGGCAATGGTAATGATGCCTAGACTCACAATAGCTACCCATTGGCGGAACACCAACATGCCGGGCGGTGCAAAATGAAATAACTTGTTGGCCAGCCCGACCAGATCGGACACCAGGAAGGACAAGGACATGTAAATGACGATCAGTAAAAAGGTATAGGTCGTGAACGTCAGTATTTTGGCAAACGAAAGGCCAAGCTTATCCTCAAAATAGAGTCCGGCAAAAAGGGCCAGAAAAAGGAAAATGTAACTCACGCTGAATGTCCAACGAATAAGGGGTTTGACCGGCAGCAGGTGGATGCCCTTGAAAAACACGAGCGCGAACAACCCGAGGAAGAGGGTGAAAATGACTATAAAAAAGGAAAGTTTCATACGTAAGAATTAAAAGTCAAATGTACGATTTAAGAAAAAGGATCGTAAATGAAATGAGCACTATAGATTCTGAAAATGTATAGTGCTCATTTAAAAAAGTGATATCAAAGAATTTAATCCGAAAGATTTTTGTCCAGATTTACCTTGAGTGCCTGCAGGAATTCCTGCGTGCTCAGATAATCTTTTCTTAGAAGATTGTCACCGTGTACCATCACGGCCAAATCTTTGGTCATCTTGCCTTCTTCCACCGTTTCTACACAAACCTGTTCCAGTTTATGGCAGAAATCGATGAGTTCGACATTGCCGTCCAATTTGCCCCGATGTTCCAAACCGCGCGTCCATGCAAAGATGGAAGCGATGGGGTTGGTGGAGGTTTCCTTGCCCTGCTGATGCTGGCGAAAGTGGCGGGTGACGGTTCCGTGTGCAGCCTCGGCTTCTACGGTCTGACCGTCTGGGGTTACCAAAACCGAAGACATCAATCCCAGTGAACCAAACCCTTGAGCGACTGTATCCGATTGAACATCACCGTCGTAGTTTTTGCACGCCCAAACAAAACCGCCTTCCCATTTCAGGGCGGAAGCCACCATGTCGTCGATGAGGCGGTGTTCGTAGGTGATGCCGGCTTCTTGGTAGGCAGCCTTGAACTCTTTTTCATAGACTTCGGCAAAGATGTCTTTGAAGCGGCCATCGTAGGCTTTCAAGATGGTGTTTTTGGTCGAGAGGTAGAGCGGCCATTTCTTTTCGAGGGCCACTTGGAAGGAGCTTCTGGCGAAACCGAAAATGGATTCGTCGGTGTTGTACATGCACATGGCTACACCGTCACCTTCAAAATCATAAACGTCCCAGCTTTGTACTTCGCCGGCTTCGTTGGTGAAACTCATGCGTAGGGTGCCTTTGCCTTTGATCACCTTATCCGTGGCTTTGTACTGGTCGCCGAACGCGTGACGGCCAATGACGATGGGTTTGGTCCAGGTGGTCACGTAACGTGGAATGTTCTCGCAGATGATGGGTTCGCGGAAAACGGTTCCGCCGATGATGTTGCGAAGCGTTCCGTTGGGCGATTTCCACATTTTTTTGAGGCCGAATTCTTCCACACGGGCTTCGTCTGGCGTGATGGTGGCACATTTAATGCCGACGTTGTACTTTTTGATGGCGTTGGCAGCATCGATGGTCACCTGATCGTTGGTTTCGTCACGGTATTCAATGCCGAGGTCGAAATATTTGATATCCAGGTCGAGGTAGGGCAGGATGAGCTGCTCCTTGATGAAGGCCCAGATGATACGGGTCATTTCGTCCCCGTCCAGTTCAACGATGGGGTTGGCTACTTTTATTTTTGACATGTTAGCGTTTGTTGAGAGGAATAAAGGATTGCTTTTCGCCGACGTTCTTGTAGGCAGGACGGATGATGCGACGACCAGAGAAGTTGAGCTCTTCCATGCGGTGGGCGCACCAGCCCACGATGCGAGACATGGCGAACAACGGGGTGAATACTTCCTTCGGCAGGCCGATGGCTTCGTACACAAAACCGGAATAGAAATCGACATTGGCACATACCTGTTTGTTGATGTCATCCCCCTTGAAGTTCATAAATGCTTTGACAGCACGATCTTCCACCAGTTCCATGAAGGCGAGTTCTTTTTCCAGGCCTTTTTCCTTGGCCATTTCACGAGCCATATCCTTTAGAACGACGGCGCGTGGGTCGGAAACCGTGTAAACCGCATGACCGATGCCGTAGATGAGGCCTGACTTGTTATAGGCTTCCTTATTGAGCATCTTGGTAAGGTACGCATCGATTTCCTTGACGTTTTTCCAGTCCTTGATGGCAACCTTGAGGTGGTCGAACATGGCGTTGACTTCGATGTTGGCACCCCCGTGCAGTGGGCCCTTCAACGAACCGATGCCGGCTGCGATGGAGGAATAGGTGTCGGTGTGGGAGGAACTCGTCACACGCACCGTGAACGTGGAGTTGTTACCACCACCGTGTTCGGCGTGCAAGATCAGCATCAAATCCAGAATCTTCACGTCAAGCTGGGTATAGTTGTCCGGGCCTTTCATCATGAACAAGAAATTCTCGGCAATGGACATGCCTTCGTTCGGATGGCGGATGTGCAATGAACGCCCTTGTTGGCTGTGGCGATAGATGTTGTAAGCGTAAGCGATGATGGTTGGGAATTTGGCGATGAGTTCGAGCGACTGGCGCATCAGGTTTTCCCTGGTGATGCTGTCTGGATTCGGGTCGAAGGTGTACATTTCCAATACGCTGCGGGACAGGATGTTCATGATGTTGGAGCCTTCCAGATCCAAGATGTTCATCGTTGCCTTCTGTTCCAAGGGCATGTAATTGTATAGGATTTGATGGAATGTTTTCAACTCTTCCGCATCGGGAAGGTATCCTGAAAGCAACAGATAGGCGGTTTCCTCGAAGCCCAAGCGGTCTTCGGCCTGAATGCCAAGCGCCAAGTCCACTACGTCAATGCCGCGGTAGATCAGCTTTCCAGGAATGGCATTGAGTTTACCCTCTGCATCCTTTTCATAGCCCACTACATCGCCGATTTTACTCAAGCCGACGAGTACACCGGTATGGTCTTCGTTGCGAAGTCCGCGTTTCACACCAAATTTGGTGAACAGTTCCTTGTCAATGCGCGATGTTGTCTTAATCGTTTCCGACAACTTAAAAATCATGTAATCGTTTTGCATAATAATACAGTATTTGGCGTTTATCTATCTAATGCGTTGAGTGCGCTGCCGGCCTTGAACCAGCCGATTTGTTGCGGGTTGTAGGTATGGTTCACAGGGAAGCTCTCGCTGGTACCATCGCTGTGAAGTAGCTGAACGGTAAGGTTTTGGCCTGGTGTGAAGCTGGTCAGACCGAGTATTTCGAGGCGGTCGTCCTCGCGCACTTTGGCGTAATCGTTTTTATCGCTGAAGGTGAGGGCCAACATGCCCTGTTTCTTCAAATTCGTTTCGTGGATGCGGGCGAACGATTTCACCAACACGGCTTTGACGTTGAGGAAACGGGGTTCCATGGCCGCATGTTCGCGGGAGGAACCTTCTCCGTAATTTTCCTCGGCCACCACCACGCTGCCTCTTCCGGCTGCTTTGTAGGCTCTTGCCAGTGTGGAAACTGGAATGTATTCGTCGTTGTGGAGCACCGCATTTGTCTTACCGTTGAAGGCATTGACCGCACCCATCAGCAAGTTGTCGGAAATGTTATCGATGTGACCGCGGAAACGCAACCATGGGCCGGCCATAGAAATGTGGTCGGTGGTGCATTTGCCTTCGGCTTTGATGAGCAGACCCAGGTCGGTGTAATCGTTGCCATCCCAAGGTTCGAAGGGTTTGAGTTCCTGCAAGCGTTTGGAGGTTGGGTCAATGAATATGGTGTTGGCAGTGCTTTCGGAAGGTGCCAGGTATCCGGCATCTCTTACCTCAAAGCCGAGTGGTGGAAGCTCGTAGCCTGAGGGTTCCTGCAGTTTCACCTGCGCACCTTGGTCGTTGGTCAGCGTGTCGGTGATTGGATTGAAACACAGGTCGCCGGCAATGCTGAGGGCGGCTACGATTTCGGGAGAAGCGATGAAGGTATGAGTATTCGGGTTGCCATCGTTGCGTTTGGCAAAGTTTCGGTTGAACGAGGTGATGATGGAATTCGGGCGTTCGGGGTCTTCGGTTTCGCGTTTCCACTGGCCGATGCAGGGTCCGCAGGCATTGGCCATGATGACGGCACCGGCTTTTTCGAACGCTTTCAGCAAGCCATCCCGTTCAGCCGTGAAACGAACGAGTTCGGAACCCGGGTTGATGATGAATTGTGCTTTGGCCTGCAAGCCTTTTTTCTGAGCGGCATCCACGATGGCGGCGGCGCGAGAAAGGTCTTCGTAGGAGGAATTGGTGCAGGAACCGATGAGGCCGGCTTCCATTTTTTGGGGATACCCTTTTTCTCGGACTACCTGGGCAAACTCCGACAAGGGAGCCGCTGCATCCGGTGTGAACGGGCCATTTATATAGGGTTCGAGCGAGGAAAGATCGATTTCAATAAGTCTGTCGTAATATTTAGAAGGATTTTCGGAAACTTCCTTGTCTGCCTGCAAATGCTCGCTCACTGCAGAAGCAGCTTCGGCAATGCTGTGGCGTCCAGTTGCTTCCAGATACGCCGCCGATTTGGCATCGAAGGGAAAAACGGAGGTCGTCGCACCCACTTCGGCACCCATGTTGCAAATAGTGCCTTTTCCAGTGGCCGAAAGCGAGGCCGTGCCTTCTCCGAAATATTCAATAACGGCATTCGTTCCACCTTTCACAGTGAGAATGCCGGCCAATTTCAGAATCACATCCTTGGGGGAAGCCCATCCATTGAGTTTTCCGGTCAACTTCACCCCGATGATTTTCGGCATCTTGAGTTCCCAAGGCATGCCTGCCATCACATCGACCGCATCGGCACCACCAACGCCGATAGCAATCATGCCGAGTCCGCCTGCATTGGGCGTATGCGAATCGGTTCCAATCATCATTCCTCCGGGGAAGGCGTAATTTTCAAAAACCACTTGATGGATGATGCCTGCACCCGGTTTCCAGTAACCGATGCCGAATTTGTTGGAAACGTCTTTGAGGAAATTGTAGACTTCTTTGTTGGTGTCGTTGGCGGTGGCCAAATCGTTGTCTGAGCCAACGTGCGCTTGAATTAAATGATCGCAATGCACCGTAGAGGGAACGGCCACTTTTTTCCGTCCTGAATTCATGAGTTGAAGCAAGGCCATTTGAGCCGTTGCATCCTGCATGGCCACGCGGTCTGGGGCGAAATTCACGTAATCGCTGCCGCGTACAAAGTCGTTTTCAAGTGGTTGAGAAAGATGGGCGTAAAGAATCTTTTCGGTCAGTGTGAGTGGGCGGTCCAACACTTTTTTAAGGGTATGCATCTTTTCCGGTAGGGCGGAATAGAGGTCTTTCATCATTTTTTCGTCAAGAACCATGGTTGTTTGTTGGTCGGTGGTTGAATAATTTTTGGCAATATATGTAAATTAATCCATTAATAACGCATATTTCTTCAATAGATTTAATCTATATCCCGATAAATGGGCGTTTTTGTAGTTTTATGCAGGAATATATTGTATATATATGCAATACTTCTTTGTTGCAAGATTCCAATAAAAACTAACATTCAAATTTCAAAATAGTAAATATAGCATGAAACAATTAGAGTTGGTATATTTTCTACTGTTAATAATTGCTACTATTACATATATTTCTCAAACAACGCTTTCTAACAAGAAAAAATCGCTTTTTGTGGTGGGTTTAATCCGTCTAGATTCGTTGTATATTACCTAATAATCCGCAAGGTGGAAAATCTTTTCTATTCTGCTTTCATCTCCAAAAGCGCATCCTTACCGTCTATTGCTTCCAAACATAACTTGATGGATTCACTAATGGCTGCTTCAATGTCGTCCTCGGTCACACCCAGTTCGTCCCGGATGATTGATTTGTCAATAAACGTGTTGGCTGTTTGAATATCGGCTAGGTGCACCATGTCCAGACCCGTTTCGATGCCTTTGGACTCAAAACCGTGTTTTAATTTCTGTCCATAGAGGCGAAACAGAAAACTTGGGATGGTGAGAATGCGGCGATTCGGCATGCCCATGGCTTTATGGAAAATGGTCAACATTTCCTTCCAAGTCTTATTGTACCAACCCACGGGGTAGCAGGTTCCACCTTGACCCTTCTCCAAAGCACCAGCAACGGCTTGAGCCACCTGATGAACGGTCACCATCGTCGTGCCACCTGAAGTATAGTAGGTTGCGCCCTTCATGCCTTTGATCATTTCCACCAGAAACGTCCAAACGGGTTTGCGGCCGGGTTGAGTTCCGAAAATATAGGGCAATTCCAGAATCATCACAGCCATATCCAAGTCGTTGAAAGCCAATGCCGTTTCTTCCTGCAGCATGCGGGCGCGGATGTAGGGGTGGTGCTGCGTGAGTTTCAGTTCCGGCCACTGTTTGGCAAAATACGAAAAGTACGAACCCATGATGACGGCACGTTTGATGCCGACTTGCTTGCCGAGGCGCAACAGGCGTTCCACGGGTGCCACATTGTATTGGAGGTATTTTTCGTAAACGGGTTTTTGAAATTCGATGCGTTCGTCCACGCCGGCGGCAAAGACCAGGCTGTCGCAACCGGTTAGTTGCTTTAGTAATTCATAATCGCTCATTATCAGGTAGTTGCCCAGCACTAATTCCATTTCGGCAGGTAAAACGGCGTTTTTGGGTAGGGGAGGCAAGGCTACCGAACGAACTTTGTGACCGCGACGGATGAGTTCCTCTGCACTTGCAGAACCAAGTAGGCCGGTTCCGCCAACAATGAATGTTTTCATACTATTTTATTTTTCCAAACTTGCGCAAAAAAGGGATTTAGCTTTGCCTCTTCGTCGTAATTCCCTTGTGCTGGCAGGCAGTCCGGACACCAGTGTCCGCCCATCAGCACCAGTCTGGGGCTCGCTTCGAACGAATGACCGAAAGCACATTCCCAATTCAATTTGGTGGTCAAATCACCTTTGGTCATCGATAAAGAACTGCATTTTCCACCTCTGAAGGCTGCGGCTTGCATCATATCGTTCAGATCCAGCTCCGACCACGACTTGCTTTCATCGTATCCATGGTTCAGGCGAGTGGGTTTTTCCGAGGGTCTTCCAAATTTTAAATGCGCCCACGAAGGAATCGCCTGCCAATGTTCCTTGCTTCCTAAGAAGGCTGCGATACGTTCCTTTTGGTTGTTTTTTATCCAATGCATGGGCCCCAAGGGTTTGTTGGCAACAGGCTTGAAAACAACGTGTTTCATCACGAATGCGGGGACAAACTTTGCCAATTTCAGCCGGAAAGGGATGTTTTTTTTAAGATCCTCGATGAAATCGGCCACGGAGCCTTTTCGGAAATGCAGATACCCTTCCAGAACCTCCGAATCCTCGTACCATTGCCCATGAAAATTCTGCGTGGCAAACCAATTGCTTTCCACCACTTTTGTGAAATCCTTGATGCCCAGTGCCTGAAAGCTCATTCGAAGGAAATCTGCGTTGACCGTTCTGAAGGATGGACCTCCCCCGACGTTGTATATTCGGCACCAAAACTCCTCTGGAACCTCCTGCTCGCAAACGTTGGCAAGCATTCTGCCGGAATCCACATCGGTGACCCATTCGAACACCCCGTTCAAGGGCTCGTGAAACATAATCGGGTCCAGGTTGCCTACGATTTTTCCATATAAAATGCCTGTCTGCCGTAGCGAAACCCAGTATTTCAAACCGGACTCAATGACCTCGCGTTCTGCCATAGTCTTGGTTAAGGCGTAGTTGTCGAACGCGCTGATTTTGATCGGATCGCCCATTCTGCCACAGTGCAAGGGTGGGTTGCGGTCACCCGTTTGTGCCACGGAGCCGATATAGACCAATTTGATTTGGTCTGGATTTGGCTGTGCCTTGATGGCTTTCAGTATGTTTTGAATGGCTCCGATATTGACTTTCGTTGTCAGTTCTGGATTGTAATCGGCCATGGGTGAAACCATTCCACCCACATGAAGCACATAGTCGGCACCGCTGACCCCTTGAAGAACATCCTCGTAATTGGTCAGATCGCCCCAAACAATTTTCAATTCGGGCATATTCCGATAAGCCGCCATCACCGATTTGTCCTTTTTGGTAGGCAGAACCAATACCACCAAATCAAACCTTTCCCTTCGGTCGAGCAACTGCTGCAGGCCCTGTTGGCCCATCGTGCCGGTTGCTCCGGTGAGGAAAATTGTTTTTTTTGGTTGCATTCCAGGTCGTGATAAATTATGGAGGCAGAAAGGTATAACGGAATCAACTCATTTCAATTAAATATACATGGAATTTTAGTTCCTTTTTTTCTGAATGAGGTTTCGACTGATTTCTTAAGAAAAGTAGAAAAAAATCTACTATTCGGATTGTTAATAGTAGAAATATTTCTATTTTTGTTTCATCAAACGACGGTTCATTATGAAGTACAATGAACTGCATAGGTTGGTACTCCGGAATGGTTGGATTGTGAGAAGGCAAAAGGGAAGCCATGTCATATACGAAATGGATGGAAGGACCTATCCTGTACCTGACCATGGTAGTAAAGAGATTTCAAAACCAGTGGAAGTGAAAATTAAAAAGGAAATGGGTTTAAAATAATGCCGAAACCTTAGAAAAATAAGAATATGAAAAAGATTGAAGCAACATTCACCCGTTCCAAGGATGGATTTTATAATGTGCATTGCAATGGAGAGATGTTTTCAGGTGGTGGAGAGACCCTTGAATCTGCTAAAGAAGATATGATTGAACAGATGCATTTTTATAAACAAACGGCTGTGGAGGATCATTTTATTTATCCATCCTTTCTTGATGAAAATTTTGAGATTGTTTACAAGTTTGACACTGCAAGCTTTTTAGAATACTATACCGGGATTTTAAGCCTTTCCGGTTTGGAGCGTTTAACAGGAATTCATCAAAAACAGTTGTGGAATTATCTTCACCGAAAGTCGAAACCTAGAAGGAAGCAGGTCGAACGAATCGAGCAAGCACTCCACCGTTTCGGATCAGAATTACAGTCCGTCGCACTTTAGCTTGAAGTAGTGAATAGCTTTCAAATTCGTAATTTCGATTGCAGGATGATTTCGACTTGGAAGAAGGTTCTATGAAGCAAAGCGACTCATTAAAACAGAATTGCGGAGAATAAGTAGCTTAATCTCATTAAATGTGCGGAGAATAATGCGTATATTTACCGCATCATATAAAAGAAGCGATGCAAAAGTATATTTATCAATCACCTAATTGGCCCAATTTCACTTGGAAAGAGCCTGAAATACAAGTGATTTTAGGGAAAGTACGCCATTTGCAAGGAAAGATTCAAGGTCAAATGAGCGCATTGGGATTTTCAGCACGAGAAGAAACAATGCTCACTACTTTAACGCTCGACGTGGTGCGATCGTCCGAAATAGAAGGCGAAAACCTCAACTTCGAACAGGTGCGTTCGTCCATTGCGCGCAAATTGGGAATGGATTATGCGGGTATGCTTCCCGCAAACCGTGCCGTGGAAGGTGTGGTGGAAATGCTGTTGGATGCAACTCAAAACTTCAAAAAAACGCTAGATGAGGATCGTTTGTTTGGTTGGCACGCGGCATTGTTCCCAACAGGCAGAAGTGGAATGCATCAGATCGATGCCGGATGTTATCGCAAAGGAGAAATGCAAGTTGTTTCCGGACCAATGGGAAAAGAAAAGGTGCATTTTCAAGCTCCTTCCTACCTCATAGTAAAAGCTGAAATGGATGTTTTCTTGCGTTGGCTGAACGGGGATACCAACATTGACCTCGTGCTCAAAGCTGCCATTGCTCATTTTTGGTTTATCCTAATTCACCCTTTCGACGATGGCAATGGTAGGATAGCAAGAGCGATTTCAGATATGCTGCTAGCCTGTTCTGAAAATAATCCACAAAGGTTTTATAGCCTTTCGAGTCAAATACTGGTTGAACGTAAAGCGTATTATGCGACACTTCAGAAAGTCCAATTTAGCGAAGGTGACATCACAGAATGGTTGTTGTGGTTTTTAAATTGTTTGTACGCAGCCATCGAATCTTCTGAAAAATCCATTGAAATGATTCTCGACAAGGCTATGTTCTGGGATAAACATGCGGAAACAATCTTGAATGGTAGGCAGCGATTAATGCTGAACAAACTCTTGGATGGATTTGATGGCAAACTCAACACTTCTAAATGGGCAAAAATAGCAAAATGCTCTGCCGACACTGCACTCCGAGATGTAGTAGATTTGATGGCAAAAGACATTTTGCAAAAGGACTCAGCAGGTGGAAGAAGTACGAATTATGAATTGGTTAAGAAAAAGAGTTAATCAATCGTTTGGGGTGTACTCTCATTGTGACACCGGTCCACCGCCGTCACTACGAACACCGGTTTGCCCTTGATCCATGCTGGAATCTCATACGAGGTTTCGCGGGTAATTTTTAGGATGTTTTTGGGGTCGTTCAGGTTCTGGTCGGAGCCTTTTTTAAAACGGTAAATCACAAAATAGGCGGCTTTGTCCAGTTCATTGGTTTCAGCAGGGGCTTTCCAGGAAAGGATGGCGTTGCCTGAAGCGGTTTTTTGCCAGAGGAGTTCCTCTACCGGTTTCGGGGGTTGCTGATCGAAGGTGTTATTGGCAGGTAGGAGGGCAGGGTACTTGAAGTAGTTGTTCCGAAGGCTGTCGCAAATGTGCCCGGTGTTTTTCTCGAGTTCGTAGGCAGGCCAGAAGCAATGCCCGGTGATGCGGGAATCCAAGGCCGCCTGGTTCATTTTCCGATAAAGTTGCGACTTGCCGGAGGTGTCCAGTTTCATGGTTCGAACTACATCTTGCCCGATGTACAAAGGCACGCCGTAGGTATGGTCGGCCCACCAGTTCAGAAGCTTCGAATAGTCGGCAACCTTGTGCCCGATTTCCCAATAGAGCTGCGGAATGTTGTAGTCCACCCAGCCCTTTTTAAGCCAGGTCAGCACGTCGGCGTAGAGGCCGTCGAAATTGGTGAAGCCGTTGGTGTCGCTGCCTTCGGGGTCCTTCTTGATGTTTTGCCAGATGCCGAAGGGGCTCACGCCGAAACGTACCCAAGGTTTGATTTCGTGCACTAAGACATGCAGGTCGCGGATCAGAATGTTCACGTTTTCACGGCGCCAGTCGGCTTTGCGGTCGGGGGTGAAACCCATCGCGAAACCATAAATGCGAAAGCTGTTGTCGTCACCGAATTCCTTACCTGCCACCGGATAGGGGTAGAAATAGTCGTCCATGTGCACGGCGTCGATGTCGTAACGTCCCACCAAGTCGCGGACTACGTCCTTGATGAAGGAACGGCACTCGGGATTGCCAGGGTCGAACCAGGTCAGGTCGCCGTATTGAATGAACCAATCGGGATGTTTGAAAAAAACATGGTTGGTTGCAAACGGATTTTTTTGCGTGGTTCGAACACGGTAAGGGTTCAGCCAGGCATGCAGTTCCATGTTTCGCCGATGGCATTCGGTGACTAGGAATTCCAGTGGGTCCCAACCCGGATTTAAGCCTTGTGTTCCGGTGATGTAGCGGCTCCAAGGCTCAAATTTTGACTGATACCAGGCATCGGCTTCTGGGCGAACTTGAAAAAGGATGGCGTTGATGCCGGTATGTTGCAAGCTGTCCAACAGGGCAATGAAGTAGGCCTTCATCGAGTCTTTTGGCATCGATGCGTATTTGGTTTGGCCCACGGTGTGCACCCAGGCTGCCCTAAATTCGCGTTTGGGCGGAACTTGAGCATGGAGAAAAGTGGCAAAAAGTAGGGGGAGCAGAAGAATTCTAAGTCGGAAGAGTGGCATGAGCAATCGGGAAAAGTTTTTCGTTCGTAAAATGGAAACATCCGTTTTGTGACACATGGCAAAATCTTAAAACATGATTTGCTTCTGCGCAGGCTGCTTAAAACGTCCACAAAGATAGCTTTTTCGCTCATAAATCCGTATTTTTGTCGGTTCATAACGCAACTTATGGCAGTAGAAAAAAACATCGAAATAAAGGGGGCTCGGGTGAACAACCTGAAAAATGTGGACGTCCGAATTCCCCGCAATCAATTGGTCGTCATCACCGGCCTTTCCGGTTCCGGAAAATCTTCCCTCGCTTTTGACACGCTTTACGCCGAAGGGCAGCGGCGCTACGTGGAAAGCCTTTCGTCCTACGCCCGCCAGTTTTTGGGCCGCATCGACAAGCCCGAAGTGGATTTCATCAAGGGCATTCCGCCAGCCATTGCCATCGAGCAGAAGGTGAACACCCGGAATCCGCGTTCCACCGTGGGTACCTCGACGGAAATCTACGATTATTTGCGCATGCTTTACGCCCGAATCGGCAAGACGTATTCACCCGTTTCAGGCGAATTGGTGCAGAAACATCAGGTGGAGGACGTGTTGAATTACTTGTTCAGCTACCCTGAAGATTGGCGTTTGTACGTTTTATGTCCAGTTATCGTACCCGAAGGCCGCAGTCTGACTTTTCAGCTGGAGATGCTGATGAAGCAAGGTTTCACCCGTGTCGAAGTCAATGGCGATCTGCACCGCATCGAAGACCTGATTCCTGCCGGAAGCTCGAACGAACCGATGGCTAAAACCGAATCGGAAATCCTGAAGAATTGCCCTGCTGAAGCCCTATTTCTGCTGATCGACCGCATAAGCATTCCCACCGACAAAGCCGGACGTAGCCGAGTGACGGATTCCATCGAGACGGCTTTTTACGAAGGTCAAAACATCTGTTTTATTCGAATGATCGACGACCAGGGAGACTCTGATTTGAAGCCATTTTCCAAGCAATTCGAGGCCGATGGCATACTTTTTGATGAGCCCACCGACGATCTGTTCAACTTCAATTCCCCCATGGGCGCTTGCCCCGTTTGTGAAGGCTACGGCAAAGTAATCGGCATCGATGAGGACTTGGTGGTACCCAACAAATCCCTTTCCATCTACGAGGAAGCTATTTTTTGCTGGCGTGGCGATAAAATGAGCGAATGGAAGGACGAACTGGTGCACAACGCCATCAAGTTCGATTTTCCGGTATTCCGTCCCTGGTACCAGCTCACGCCCGAAGAACGTAAATTGGTCTGGAACGGCAACGAGTATTTTCACGGCCTGGACGAGTTTTTCAAGATGCTGGAGGAGAACCAGTACAAGATTCAATACCGTGTGATGCAGGCCCGTTACCGCGGCAAGACCATCTGTCCCGAATGTCGCGGCACCCGCCTCAAAAAGCCGGCTTCGTACGTCAAAGTGGGTTGCAAAGCCATTTCAGAGTTGGTCGATCTGCCCATCGAGAAACTAAAAGCTTTTTTTGAAACGCTGGAACTCAATGAAACCGATACGCTGGTTTCCAAACGCTTACTGCTTGAAATAACCAGCCGAATCCAGTTCCTGCTCGACGTAGGTTTAGGTTATTTGACACTGAACCGCTTATCCGCCTCTCTATCCGGTGGTGAAAGCCAACGCATCAATCTTGCTACTTCGCTTGGCAGCAGCTTAGTGGGTTCCCTCTACATTCTGGACGAACCCAGCATCGGATTGCATTCACGCGATACGCATCTGCTCGTCAAGGTGTTGCGCCAACTTCAAGCACTTGGCAATACCGTGGTCGTAGTCGAACACGACGAAGAAATCATGCGCGCCTCCGATTACATCATCGACATTGGTCCGGATGCAGGCCGATTGGGTGGTGAAGTGGTTTTTCAGGGAGCCATCAAGGATTTGCTTGCCTCTTCCAACGACGCCTTGAACGACCGCAGTTATACCTTGAAATACCTCACCGGAGCAGAAAAGATTCCCGTACCAACTACACGACGTTCCTGGAACAGCTATATTGAGGTGCTGGCAGCCAGCCAGAACAATTTGAAAAACATCGACGTGAAATTTCCCTTGCATGTTTTGACCGTCGTCACCGGTGTGAGCGGTTCGGGCAAATCTTCCCTGGTGCGCGATATTTTCTACGCCGCTGTGAAACGCCATTACGGGGGAAACGTCGATAAGGCCGGTTCCTTCGGTGAACTTCGTGGAGACTTGCGAAGTGCCAAGGAAATTGAATTCGTGGATCAGAATCCCATCGGTAAGTCCTCCCGGTCCAATCCCGTAACCTACCTCAAGGCTTTCGACGAGATCCGCAAACTCTTCTCCGACCAAGCGCTGGCCAAACAAATGGGCTATACCGCCTCGTATTTTTCGTTCAATGTTGCCGGTGGCCGCTGCGACGAATGCCAGGGCGAAGGCACCATCACGGTGGAAATGCAATTCATGGCCGACCTGGTGCTGCCTTGCGAAACCTGCCACGGCAAACGTTTCAAGCAAGACATCCTCGACGTGCATTACCGCGAAAAAAGCATTGCCGACGTGCTCGACATGACGGTGAACCAGGCCATGGATTTCTTCGGAGAGCATACCGGTTCCACCGAAAAGAAAATTATCAAGCGGCTGAAACCGTTGCAAGACGTTGGTCTGGGCTACATCAAACTCGGACAGTCCTCTTCCACGCTTTCAGGCGGCGAAAGTCAACGCATCAAACTGGCGTTTTTCCTGAGTGCCGAACACAACGATCCGGCCATCTATGTGTTTGACGAACCCACCACCGGCTTGCATTTCCACGACATCCGGATACTGATGCATGCCTTCAATGCGCTCATCGCCAAAGGCCACACCGTCATCATCATCGAACACAACGTCGAAGTCATCAAGAATGCCGACCATGTGATCGATCTGGGACCGGAAGGCGGCGACAAAGGGGGTTTCATCGTGTTCGAAGGCACTCCCGAGGCCCTGGTGAACTGTGCGGAAAGTTATACGGGGCAGTTTTTGAAAGCGCATCTTTAAAATGAATACCTTCGCCGCCATCGATTTTGAAACCGCCAATAACAACCGCGCCAGTGTCTGTAGCGTGGGTATCGTTTTTGTCCGCGACGGTGTCGTGGAAGAAACGTTCTACAGCCTGATCAAGCCCGTCCCCAATTTCTACAGCTACTGGAATACCCAAGTACACGGCCTGACTGCACTGGATACCAACGATGCGCCCGAGTTCCCGGAAGTCTGGGCAAAAATCGCTTCAAAACTCGAAGGGATGATTCTGGTCGCCCACAACAGCCTGTTCGACGAAGGTTGTCTGAAAGCGGTTCACGCTTGGTACGATTTGGCTTATCCCCGATACGAATTCCGTTGTACCTGCCGCGCTTCCCGCAAAGCTTTTCCGCACCTCGCAAACCACCAGCTGCATACCGTTTCAGGGCATTGCGGGTTCGATTTGCTTCGACACCATCATGCCTTGGCCGATGCGGAAGCTGCCATGGTGATCTATTTATACATGCTGGAAAATAAATCGGACAACCCCTATTTGTAATCCTTTCAGAAGGAAATGAGTTTGTACATTTCACAAAAGCAAGATTCACCAAAAAAAATATGAACATGAATTGGAAAAAATTACAAAACGGATCTGATATCAGGGGCGTTGCATTGGAAGGTGTCGTTGGGGAAGACGTGAATTTGACTCCCCAAGTGGCTCAGGTGTTGGGAGCATCTTTTGTTCGATGGTTAACGAATTTTACTGCTCAGACGAAGGTGTCCATAGCCGTTGGTACCGATTCACGCCTATCGGGTTCGGCATTAAAAGATGCTTTTACGACTGGATTGAGCGAAGCCGGAGCAAAGGTGTTTGATTGTGGACTGGCTTCGACACCAGCCATGTTTATGACAACCGTTTCCAACAAGAAAACGGTTACTGCCGGAGTCATGATTACAGCCAGTCACTTGCCCTTTAACCGAAATGGATTCAAGTTTTTTACGAATAAAGGTGGACTTGATAAAAAGGACATTACTGAAATTCTCAGAATTGCTGAACAAAGTGAATACCATTCAATTGGAAACAAACTTCCAGTGGAATCCTGGAGTTATATTGACGAATACGCTTCATTATTAGTTGATTACATTCGCCAGAAAGCCAATATCGCATCAAATTTTGAGAAGCCGCTTCAAGGTTTAAAAATTAGTGTGGATGCCGGCAATGGTGCAGGCGGTTTCTTTGCTTCTAAAGTACTCGATCCACTTGGAGCAAATACCAGTGGAAGTCAATTTCTAAATCCAGATGGAAACTTCCCTAATCACGTACCAAATCCTGAAGACAAAGAAGCGATGCAATCCATTTGTGATTCGGTCATTCGCGAAAAAGCCGACCTTGGAGTCATTTTTGATACCGATGTGGACCGATCGGCAATTGTTGATTCCAAGGGAAATCCAGTCAATCGGAATGCCTTGATTGCCATGATTTCGGCAGTAATACTTGCGGAGCATCCAGGAAGCACCATCGTTACCGATTCCATAACGTCTGATGGTCTAACTAAATTTATTCAAGACCACTTAAAAGGCAAGCATCACCGCTTCCAACGCGGCTATAAAAACGTGATCAATGAATCGATTCGCCTGAATGATAAGGGCCAAGAAAGCTGGTTGGCCATTGAAACTTCCGGTCATGCTGCATTAAAAGAAAATTATTTTCTGGACGACGGAGCCTATTTGGTGGCCAAATTATTGGTGGAAATGGCCAAATTAAATGCCAAAGGGGCTACGCTGACGGATCTAATTGCAACATTGGAGCAACCTGTTGAGAGCAAAGAATTTCGCTTTACTATTTTGGAAGAAGATTTTGGCACTTACGGAAAACAAGTTTTGGCTGAGCTCGAACAGAACGTTGGGCAAATGGATGGTTGGGAGGTGGTTACTCCCAACTACGAAGGCTTGAGGGTGCGTTGTACTGCTTCCAACGAAAAAGGGTGGTTTTTACTTCGGTTGTCATTGCATGATCCGGTCATGCCCTTGAATATTGAATCGGATGTTGAAGGTGGCGTTGAAGTCATTGCAGCCAAGCTGGAAATCTTATTGGAAGATTTTCACAGTCTGAAAACAAATGCAAAGAGAGGCTGATTCTTCAAATACCTGAAGATACAACTATTTGGGGACCAGTATGCTTTTACCGGATAATTGGTGCTTTCCATCTGATTGTGAAATGCAGTTTCCAGACAGAACGATTAGGTGCCGAAATATCCACCATTATTTTATAAAAAAGTATTGTAAAGCTTTAAATAATCTATATATTCATTACCTTTGCCTTGCATTGGTTCACGAAGCCTTTCGGTGTAGTGATTAAAAGGGAATCCGGTGAAAATCCGGAGCAGTCCCGCTGCTGTAAGCTCCATTGCAAGGTTTCCGAAATACTTATGCCACTGTACTTTAGCGGTTCGTCCGCGGGAATGGGAAGGCCTCGGAAACCGGAGCGAGTCAGAAGACCTGCCATGCGTTATGTTTGGATAGCTTTCGCGGAAAGGGCTACGAATTCGGTCGTGCAAAGTCAAACCGTTTTTTTGAACCTGAACCGCCTGCTATCGGATAAACCGAGGAGTGAAGATGGCGCGAGTTCCCTTGTATCTAAAACTAGCATTGATAGGCGTTTGGGCGTTTGTCCATACATCGAATGCCCAATACATGCCCTCTCCTGAAATCGTCACCGTCGTTTCGGGCTCCGATTCCATCCCTGCCTACCGTATTGGTGAAGTCACCGTGCTTTCAGCCGAACAGACTTCTGCCAATCCTGCCGTCAGTCCTTTTCAGATGATGAACCGAAAAAATTTGCAGGGATTATCTGCCGAACAAGTAGGCGATGCGGTCAAGTTTTTCTCGGGTGTCACGGTCAAAGATTTTGGCGGCCTTGGTGGCATGAAAACCATTTCCGTACGCAGCATGGGTGCCCAGCATACAGCCGTTTCATACGACGGCATCGTGTTGACCGACTGCCAGACCGGCCAGACCGATCTGAGCCGTTTTTCCATCGAAAACGTTGACTTGATATCTCTTAGCATCGGCGACGGGAATAGCATATTCCAACCTGCACGGGTCTTCGCATCTTCCGGCGTGCTGACCATCCGAACCCGTCGTCCCGTTTTTGAAGGAAACGAACAGTTGAACGGCAAAGTTGCGTTTAAATACGGATCGTATGGACAGCAAGAACTCAACGCTTTTGGTGCGTACAAGATTTCGAATCGTTGGGCACTCAGTCTTTCTGCACTCGCTCAGAAAGCGAAGGGCGATTACGACTATCGTCTGTTTTATGGAAGCGGAAAGAACGATTTTACGATTGCCCACAGAACCAACAACGCTGTTAGAAACCTGCGCATCGAGTCTACTTTGACCGGACAATTCGGCGGTGATCGGGAGCTGGAAATCAAAACCTATTATTATGAATCCGACCGCGGCTTGCCAGGTGCCGTGATCCTCTACAATCCACGTTCTTCCCAACATCTTTGGGACCGTTCCGCTTTTACACAGGCGCATTACGAACAACCTTTGAGCAAGCAGGTTTCGATGCAACTTAATGCCAAATGGAACCAGACTCGCCAGCATTATCTGAATCCCGACTACCTGGGTTCCTCCGGACAGGAGGATTATTCGTACCAGCAGGAGGAGGCTTATCTATCGGCAGCTTTCCTCTACAAGCCACTCACTGGCTTGTCTTTTGCCCTGGCTACCGACGGCGCCATTGCGGAAATGGACTGCAACCTGAAGGATTTCTCAGAACCAACACGCTATAGTTTATTAGCCAACCTTTCAGCCAAATACGTCAACGAAAGGGTGTTAGCTACGGCCAGCCTATTGGGTACTGGCATCAGGGAAACCACCCAGAAAGGCAGTTCAGCATCCGACATCGGAAGGCTTTCGCCTGCAATCAATCTATCCGTTCAACCCATTCGTAGCTGCGAAAATATTCGTTTGCGTGGTTTCTGGAAATCTTCCTTTCGGGCACCCAACTTCAACGACTTGTATTATTCAGCCATCGGCAATACGTCTTTGAAACCTGAAAACAGTGAACAGCTGGATGCAGGCATTACCCTTGGGCTGCCTTGCAAAACCCAGAACCTTGGATTCAAGCTTTCAGCCGATGTTTTCAACAATCGGATTACAGACAAGATCATGGCCGTTCCCACGCGCAACATGTTTATCTGGAGCATGGTGAATCTGGGCAAAGTCAACATTACCGGCTTGGACCTGAATTTGGAAGCCACGCGGAAATTTGGAAAAAGCACCGAGTTGCTGGCTGCTTGGACCCATTCCTATCAGCGAGCGCTGGATGTGACGGACCCCACTTCGAAAACCTACAACCAGCAAATTGCTTATGCACCAAGAGTTTACGGATCGGGTAGGCTTCAGCTTTCGGTCTCCGAACTGAGGCTTGGTTACAGCTTGTTGTATTCCGGGCATCGCTATGTGACGGGTCAAAACATTGAATCAAACAATTTGCCCGGTTACGTGGATCAGTCTGTTACGGCAGAGTACGCCTTTCCCAAGGCTTTTGGCAACGTGGTGGTCCGGGGTGAAATCCAGAATCTTGCCGATGTGAATTACGAAATCGTGCGAAATTTTCCCATGCCTGGTCGATCGGTTCGGGTGTCGGTTCGCCTTGAATTTTAAAAATGATGAAAAAAGTAAAGCAAATCCTCCTTGTTTTGTTGGCCGGCATTTTCCTTTATGCCTGCGACGACCTGGTGTCCATCGTGCCCGATCAGAACAATCACGTTTCGGGCACTGGAGCGCTTTATATCTTGTGTGACGGTAATTACTCCCTAAACAACAGCACGTTGGGAGTCTATGATTTCTCAACAAAAACGTTCACCTCCGATTTCTTCCAGGCTAAAAACGGACGAAAACTCGGGGATACGGGCAACGACCTGCAACGCAGCGGTTCGAAATTGTACGTGGTGGTGAATGGTTCCAGTCAGGTGGAAGTCTTGGATGCCCGTACCGGCATTTCCTTAAAACAAATTCCCTTTTTTAACGGCACTACAGCCAGACAACCCCGCTCCATCGCCTTTTGGGAGGACAAAGTCTATGTTTGTTCCTTTGACGGAACGGTTGCCCGCATCGATACCTCCAGTCTGGAAATCGAAGCATTCATCAACGTTGGTCGAAACCCCGACGGGATCACGGCTTCGAACAACAAACTGTATGTGAGCAACTCGGGTGGTCTCGATTATGGTTCAACACTTGGTTACGATCATACCGTCTCCGTGATTTCCACCGAAACGTTCATGGAAGAGCAGCGGATCGATGTGGGGTCGAATCCAGGACGGATCAAAGCCGATAATTACGGATACGTTTATGTTTCGGTGCGCGGTAATTACAAAGAAGTGCCGGGAAATTGGGTCTGCATCGATACCCAATCCGATGCCGTAGTCGCTACCTACGATTTTCAGGTCACCAATTTTGATCTGTGCGGCGAGAAAGCCTATTTCTATAGCTACGATGAGACCACGAAAGAAAGCACCATCGGTGTGTTCAACCTACAAACAAAACTAGTTCAAACCACTGCGTTCATACAAGATGGAACGCTGCTCAAAACACCTTACGGCATTACGGCCGATCCTCAAAGTGGTGCCGTATTCATCACCGATGCAGGAGATTACGTTTCCTCCGGGGATGTCTTTTGTTTTTCGGAAGCTGGAATCTTGTCCTACAAACTGAGCAATGTGGGCATCAATCCGAATACAGTGCTGCCAGGCGCCGATTTTAAAGATGCAGCGGGCTCCGAAACCGATTCGGTCCGTTTGGAAGGTATTCAGCACGTATTTGATTTCACCCCTGCGCCCGGTCAATTCGTCGGGGTCTATCCCGCCTATTCAGTGGGGGAAAGCATCGAACAAATGCGGGCAAAGGCAGAAAGCAAACTCAAATCCGGCAGCTTGGTTTCCCTGGGACGCTTCGGTGGCAGCCTCACTTTTGCATTCCGAACCGCCGTAAATAATTTGGAAGGTACCGATTTCCGCATCCTCGGCAATGCTTTCACCAACTCGGCTGAACCCGGTATCGTGGAGGTTTCTGAAGATGTCAACGGCAACGGTTTGCCCGACGATCCGTGGTACGAATTGGCCGGATCGGAGTATGCCAAAAACACCACCACACACGGATTTAAAATAACCTACTTTAAACCGATACAACCTGCTGACAGCATTGCCTTTACGGACAATCAAGGTGCTTCGGGTTTCGTGACTTCATTTTATCCACCCTGGCTGGGCGATTCCCTTGTTTGTACCGGCACTTTGCTCGCACCGACCGCCACCAGAAACAACCTCGGTTTCTGGAGTTTGAACAGTCTGCCTTGGGGTTATGCGGACAATCAGCCCAACCATTCCGCGCTGAATGGATTCGATCTGGATTGGGCAGTGAACGCCAACGGGTCAAAGGTCCTTTTGAACAAAATCCACTTCATCAAAGTCTATACCGCTGTCAATCAGAATGCTGGGTGGATGGGTGAACTCTCCACCGAGATTGCCGGGGCGGAAAATTTGAATCCCTAGTCGTATGGTAAAACATCCTTTTTCTGAAATCATTCCATTAAAAAAAATGCTGAATTCTTTACGGGATTCAGCATTTTCATTATGGTTCCGGTTTCAGTACCACCCCTTTGTTCAACTTCCCATCCGTCTTAATCACCATGGGTTTTTCGAACCGGATGTGCCGCACGAACTCGTTTTCAAAAAGTGTTGGTTGGGCATTTAAATAGTCGAAGTCGCACCAATTTTCGGAAGTTTGTTTGCCAACGGTGTAATAATTTACCCCAAACGAGGTGAGGTTCTGGAAAAAATGCGTGCCTTGGCTCGGATCGATGGGGTAACTCGACATATCCGCTTCCACAATAAGCCTGGCGCCTGCAATTTGCGGCCATTTCACGGGAATGCCCAACCAAGGATCGCTCGAGCCCCAGCGACCCGGACCGATGAGTACATAACCACGGCCATCTTCGGTCAATTTTTTGTTGAGCTTTTCCACTTCATACACCGTGAGCTGATTCTTGCTGCCCTGAAACGATTCCGGCTTGACGTAAATCAGATCGTAAACATCGTTTTCAACTCCGTGTCCCAATGCGTTTTTCGTTTTCATCAGCAACTTCTCGCGGGGTATGGCGTCGAGGTCTTCGTCCAACATCACCTTGGTGTCCACGATTGGCCGAATTTGCAGCATGTAAAAGGTCTTGTCTCCGCTTTCGTCGGGTTTCAACTCGACAGCGAATTCAATTTCGACCGGCCTGCCCATTTCTTTCTGGCCTTGATCGAGAATTCGTTCCAGTATTTTGGCCAACGGAAATGTGTCGTTTTGCAAGATGTGCGCAAAGGAAATGACCTTTCGACCAGGTCCCCATACACCGTCGCGCAGCATTTGGTCGGCAGGGTCGAAGGTCGAAGCCAAATGGGTCAATGTTCCGTCTGCTTCAGCCTCTTGGACGTTGTTTTTTAGAAGGTTTTGACCGTCGTCGGTGCTCAAGTGGTAATTCTTGTTGCTCAGGTCCAAACTGAGAAAATGGGTCTGGGTTTCTCGCAAGGCATATTCCAACGAGCTCATCTGCAGAATGCTGTGCGGATGTTTCGGCGAAAAGCGTAGCGTTAGCCCACCGTCCACGATGTACTTGCCCAAACCGAGGGCCACATTGGCGATGCCTTCTTCAGGCAGTTCGTGCCCGATGGGGTAGTAGTTCAACGAACGCGCCACCCCCGAAAAAGTCGGGTAATGTCGATTCCCGTAGCTGTTGCCACAGACTTCCTCCAAGATGATGGCCATCTTTTCCTGATCGATGATGTTGGAGGTTGCCCGCATGTAGGCTTTGCTGCTTTCAAAGAACACCGAGGCGTAAACCCCCTTGATGGCGTTTTTAAGCATCAGCAACACCTTTTCGATGTCTTCGTCAAACGGAATCATGTAGGTGGAATAGATGCCTGCAAATGGTTGGTAATGAGCGTCTTCCAAAAGGCTGGACGAACGAATGGCAATGGGTTTGCGCACCACGGACAGGAAGGCCCTTAAATTTAAATTGAACCCGTCCGGCAAATGCGAATCCATAAAGGTCTCGAGGATGGCTTCATCCGTGGCTTCCGACAAGGCGATGGGATAGAGGTTGTTGTTTTCCATGAACTGGTCGAAAATCTCCGTGCAAAGTACCAGCGTTTTGGGAATGCATACATTCACTCCTTCGAAATCGTTCAGATCCACATTCCGTTTGATCATGGCATCGATAAATGCCAAGCCACGGCCTTTCCCGCCCAGCGAACCTTCGCCAAAGCGCACGAAGTTGGAATATTTGTCGAACCGGTCGCGTTTGAATTCGGCAATGATCCCCATGTTTTTGGTGCGCCGATACATTACGATGGCGTTGAAAATGACCTTGCGGATTTCATCAATATTCTTCATGTCGTCCATGTGTATGTCTTCCAGGAACTTAGCCAGCGGAAACATGGCCCTGGAATACAACCAGCGGGAAATGTGGTTACGCTCCAAATGAAAACGCAGCAACTCTTCGGGAATGGTAAAAATCTGTTCCTGCAATTCCTTCAAGTTCCGAATACGCATCACTTCCTGGTTCGTTTCCGGATGGTGGAACACGAAATCGCCGAACCCGAAATTGTCGGTGAGCAACTGGCGCAATTCCTGCGGAAACGTCTTGGAAGCCTTATCGATGAAACCGGCCTCAAGTTCGTCCGCCCATCGTTGGTTGCTGGAATCGGACGAATTCAATATGATGGGCAGCACCGGGTCTGCATTTCGAACCCTTCGGCAGAACCGCAGCCCTGCTTCCTTGTCTTTAACGCCTTCTCGGCTGAAACTCATGTCGGAAACGATGCCAAGCATGTCTTTTTGGTGCTTACGAAACAATGCTCTGGCTTCTTCATACGTTCTGGCCAGCAAGATCTTAGGCCTTCCACGCATGCGAAGCATTTGTTGGTGCCCATTGAGCGCTTCCGTCGCGAAGTTCCTCGACTGCTCTAAAATGAATTTGTACAAATTGGGCAGAATGGACGAATAAAACCGGACTGAATCTTCCACCAGCAGGATCACCCTTACACCAACCGAATCGATGTCCTGCTCCACATTCATCTTGTCCTCAATCAGTTTGATAATGGCTAGCAGCAAGTCGGCGTTTCCCAACCAACTGAACACATAATCCACCGCAGAAAGATCGGCCTGCGCAATGTATTTGGAAACCTCCCGCGAAAACGGCGTAAGCACGACAATGGGAAGGTTCGGATAGATTTCCTTGATGATGGAAGGAATCCTGAAATTGAGGTCCTGTTTGTCGCTGGGCATGCAGATGACCAGTTCGTAGTTGTTGTTTCTCAGTTCCTCCATGGCTTCCTTCTGGGTGGAAACCTGCGTGAAGCGTGGGGGATACCTTAAATTCAACGACACATATTCATTGAAAATCAGTTCATCCACCCTGCCGTCGTCTTCCAACACAAAGGAGTCGTATTTACTGGCAATCAGCAAAATGTTGTAGATGCGTTTGGTCATTAATTTTGCAAACGACGTATCTTTGAAATAGAGTTTTCGAAAAGAAAGCTTGCTATTCATGGTTATAATAAATATGTACAAATGTAACGAAAACTGAACGCAAAGTGGCGCTTTATACCTATATTTGATACTCAATACACAAACTTTTCAACGAAATACTGTATGGACATTAATCAATTCATGAATGCGCTCGAAGCCAAGCACCCGGGCGAAAAAGAATTTCTGCAGGCTGTTCACGAAGTTCTGCTCAGTGTGGAAACCATTTACAACCAGCATCCTGAGTTTGAAAAAGCCCGGATTTTGGAACGTCTGGTCGAACCCGATCGCATCCTCACCTTCAAGGTGCCTTGGATCGACGATGCCGGTAAGATTCAAGTGAACCTCGGTTACCGCGTGCAGTTCAACAACGCCATCGGCCCTTACAAAGGTGGTCTGCGTTTCCATGCTTCCGTCAACCTTTCCATTTTGAAGTTCCTGGGTTTTGAGCAAACCTTCAAGAATGCCCTCACCACGCTGCCCATGGGTGGTGCCAAGGGCGGTTCCGACTTCAGCACCCGTGGTAAATCCGATGCCGAAATCGAACGGTTCTGCCACAGCTTCATGCTGGAACTTTGGCAGAACATTGGCCCCAATACCGATGTGCCAGCCGGTGATATCGGCGTGGGAGCCCGTGAAATTGGTTACCTCTACGGGATGTATAAGAAATTGGCTAGGCAAAATACCGGCGTGCTTACCGGTAAAAGCTTGGAATACGGTGGCTCGCTCGTCCGTCCCGAAGCTACTGGCTTCGGCGGCCTGTACTTTATCCGCCAGATGCTGTCCACACAAGGCAGGGGCATCGAAGGCAAGACCATCGCCATCTCCGGCTTCGGAAACGTTGCATGGGGAGCCGCTACGAAAGCCATCGAAATGGGCGCTAAGGTGGTTACACTTTCAGGCCCAGACGGTTATGTTTATGACCCCGAAGGTTTGACCGAAGAAAAGATTGCCTACATGCTCGAATTACGCGACAGCAACAACGACGTGATCGAACCCTACGCTGCCAAATTCAATGCCCAATTTTTTGCAGGCAAACGGCCTTGGGAACAGAAAGTCGATATCGCACTTCCTTGCGCCACCCAAAACGAATTGAACGGCGACGATGCGCGCATGCTGATTGCAAACGGTGTCCTCTGTGTGGGTGAAATCTCCAACATGGGTTGCACGCCCGATGCCATCGATGCTTTCATTCAAGCACGCGTCATGTACGGTCCTGGTAAAGCGGTGAATGCCGGTGGTGTGGCTACTTCTGGTCTGGAAATGACCCAAAACGCCATGCATCTTTCCTGGCCTGCCGAAGAAGTCGATGCCCGTCTTCGCCAAATCATGGCCGACATCCACGATCAATGCCAGTGCTACGGCAAAGAAGCGGATGGCTACATCAATTATATGAAGGGTGCCAATGTGGCGGGATTCATGAAGGTGGCTAGAGCGATGCTCGAACAAGGCTATCTCGGCTAATTGGCTGCCTCATAAGGGTTCCAAATTCTGCTGTTTGCTATGCAGGTTCGTTTATGTGCTCGGCTAAGTCAAACATGTTTTCCTATGCGTTCACTCATCGAAAACTGTTCGCCTGCTTATTCACCATACCTTCTTTATTAAAAAGCAAAATCTTAGTGGATTTCTGTTTTATAATCTAGAACCGCGTTTTTTATGGGTGCTTGTTTTGACAAATATTATTATCGCCAATATATGGGCAGTTAGGGGGCTATTACTGCCCATATATTGGCGATAATTAATTTTGCATTTTTAAGCATCATCGTTTCTCAAAAACCCCAGTAAAAAAGCATCTATAAGTGGTCGTCTGAGTTGACTAAGATGTTGTCAATGCCCAGACTTTTGATATGAACATTAAACCTGCAAAATAGTTTTGACCTTCAAAACGAAAACCATGGCACCCTATTGAATCATCCAATTTGGAAATCATTAGAGGCCAAATTAATGAGTTTTGAGACGACTTTATCAACTTCAAAGATGGATTTTCACTACCTTTGTTCTTGTGGAAACCCTAATACCTAGCCTTGAAGAAAAAGCATTTGTGCGGGAGCACCTGCATGAGGACGTTTCCGCTCTGGCTTTAAAGCTGGGGCGGTTTCCGAATTTGAACGCTTCGGTCGTGCTTCGCCAGATAGCTGGGTACCAAGCCTTATTTAAAAAAGTGCCATCTTGGTTTGAGAACCCCGATTTGATTTTCTCCGATTCCTTGCCGCTGGAACAATGTTCCTCCGAAGCCACTGCTCGTTACAAAGCCAGCATTTTAACTTCCTCCGTTGAAACCATCGCCGACCTCACCGGTGGGCTGGGAGTGGATTTCGCCTTCCTTGCCGCTGGGAAAATCAAAGCCTTGTACGTGGAATGCCGCGAAGACTTGGCTCGAATAGCTTTGGAAAATTTCAAATCGTTGGGCTTAACTCAAGCTCAGGTCCAATGTGGGGATGGCCCATCGCTATTGGAAGAATCGACCTTTACCTTTGACCTGTTGTACCTCGACCCTGCCCGACGCGATGCCAATGGCGGCAAAGTGGTGGCACTAAGCGATTGCGAGCCCGACATTGCTGCAATCAAAGCCTCCCTGTTTGCGAAAGCCCCACTGGTTTTGGTCAAACTTTCACCCATGCTGGATCTAACTCTGGCACTTAAGCAATTGCCCGAAACCGCACAAGTCCACGTCGTTTCTGTTGATGGCGAATGCAAGGAATTGCTTTTCCTATTGACTGCCGAAAACGGGATTCCAGAACCCCAAATTAATTGCGTCAACCTGCGCAGTAACGCTCCTAAGCAGTTTTTTGAATTCAGCAGGGCCGAGGAACAGGCAGCTGTGTGCCGCTTCGCCCAAGCACCGAAACAATTCCTGTACGAACCCAACGCCTCCCTCCTTAAAGCCGGTGCCTTCTCCCTCCTGACACAAGCCTTCGACCTCTATAAACTTCACCCCAACAGTCATTTGTACACGTCCGAAACCCTGTTGCCAGATTTCCCCGGCCGTGCATTTGCCATCGAATCGGTTTTCACCGTGCATCCCAAAGACCTGAAAACCCACTTGGCCGGCTTCACCAAAGCCAACATCACCACCCGCAATTACCCGGAGACTGTGGAGCAAATTAGAAAAAAGACAAAACTCAAGGAGGGCGGTGAAACGTATTTATTCGCCACCACGCTTCAAGATGGAAAAAGGGTTCTGTTGAAATGTAGTAAACGGTATTAGCTCATTCCTAAGGATGGAAGCGATAGAATCTGGTTTGGAAATGGTATATTGATACAATCTATATACATATCGTTTTAATCGATTTTTTATATTGATTTGATGTTTCTACTTTTGTGCAAAATCATTTGATACTGCAAAAAATATATACAATCATGAGAATTCGAAAATCCGTACTCCTCCTTCTGCTACTTTTGACTGCCACGCTTGGCTTCGCGCAAAAAGGCACCATCAAAGGCCGCATTTTCAATGCCAAAACCAATGAGCCGCTGGAATTTTGCACCGTATTCGTGCAAGGCTCCACCATCGGTTCCACCTCCGACCTGGACGGGAACTATATTTTTACGGGCATCAAGCCCGGCTTCTACCGGCTGGTAACCAGTTCCGTCGGTTTCGAACCCTCCATTTCGCCTGAAATCCAGGTAGGTGGCAATCAAACTGTTTTCGTGGACATACCTGTAACGGAAAAATCACAGGAGTTAAGAGAAGTGGTAGTCAATCAACCCATCACCCTCCGGAAATTGGCCAGCCCGGTTTCCTTGCTGACCATCGGGGTGCAGGACATTGAAAAAAGTGCCGGTGTGAACCGCGACGTATCCAAAGTGTTGCAATCCTTGCCCGGCGTGGGTTCCACCAGCCCGCAACGCAACGACCTGATCGTACGCGGCGGCGGACCCTCCGAAAACGTATTTTACCTGGACGGTGTTGAAATCCCAGTCATCAACCACTTTGCCACGCAGGGTTCCTCCGGTGGAACGGTTGGCGTGATCAACCCCGATTTCGTTCGGGAAATCAACTTTTATTCGGGTGCGTTTCCAGCCAACCGCAGCAACGCCCTGAGTTCAGTCATGGACATTCAACAACGCGATGGAGGAAACGACCGGATACGTGCTACCGCCACATTTGGAGCTTCGGATGCCGGTGTGACGTTGGACGGTCCAATCAATAAGAATGCCACGTTCATCGTTTCGGCACGTCAGTCCTACCTACAGTATTTGTTCAAAGCGATCGGGCTGCCTTTCTTGCCTACCTATACCGACTATCAATTCAAAACGAAGTTTCGCTTCGGCATTCACGACGAACTCACGCTGATCGGCATTGGAGCCATCGACGACTTTACGCTGAATACCAGCATTACCAATCCAAGCGAAAGCCAGAGCTACATTTTGGCCTATTTGCCCGTTTACAAACAATGGAATTACACGGTCGGTGCTGTTTACAAGCATTTCTCCGAACATTACAACGATACTTGGGTGATCAGCCGCAACATGCTTCGGAACGCCAATTACAAATACCTCGACAACGACGAGACCAAGGCTAAGACGCAGAATTACCTCTCGGACGAAGCCGAAAACAAGCTGCGTTTCGAACGCAACTACCCGGACCTGCCCATCAAACTTTTGGTCGGTGCTGGTGTGAAGTATGCACATTACACCAACGAAACCTACCGTCAGATTCTAATTGCTGGAACCCCAACCGATCTGAACTACCAAACCAATTTGAACCTGCTCGGTTACCAGGCATTCCTGCAGGCTTCGGACACCTACCTGGACGAAAGCCTACGTTTGTCGTTCGGCCTAAATTTCAGCGGAAACAATTACAACAAGAACATGGCCAATCCGCTCAACCAGTTCTCCCCCAGGCTTTCCGCTTCCTACGCGTTGACCCCAACGTTGAACCTGAATGCCAACATCGGCCGTTATGTGATGCAACCTTCGTATACCAGCCTAGGTTTCCGAAACACAACAGGAGCCTTAGTGAACCAAAACGAGAATGTTCGCTTCACGGGTTCCAACCAAGCTGTTTTGGGTCTGGAATACAAACCTTCTGAGAAGGTGCGTTTTACCATGGAAGGTTTCTACAAAGCCTACGACCATTACGCCATGTCCGTGGCTGAAGGCATCAGCATGGCCAGCAAGGGTACCGAATACGGCCAGGTGGGCGACGAACAAATCGTTTCCAATGGTCTGGGCCGCGCCTACGGTATCGAGTTTCTGGCAAAAATTTGGGAGCTCAAAGGCTTGAACGTGAGCTCCACGCTGACCCTGTTCAAAAGCGAATTTACCAATGTTGCCGGTTCGTATTTGCCCTCTTCATGGGATGTGGGTCGCTTGTTTAACTTACAGGCCAGTTACAAATTCGGCAAGAGTTGGAACCTTGCAGGCCGCTGGCATTATTCGGGTGGTGCACCGTTCACGCCCATCGACGAACCGCTTTCGAGCCTAAAAACCGTTTGGGACAGCCGCAACTTGCCGTACATTGATTATTCAAGATATAATTCTGAACGCCTCGGCTTGACGCATCAGCTCGACCTAAGGCTCGACAAGGAGTTCTATTTCAAGAAATGGATGCTCGACTTGTACATGGATGTTCAAAATATTTACGCCTTCCAAACGGAATCGGTTCCCAACTACACCAACTTAGACGTGACTGGAACACCAGTAACCAATTCAGGAGACCCGACCCGTTATGTTTTGCGACAAATTCCTAACTTTGGTGGAACGGTTTTGCCCACCATCGGTATTATGGTTAAATTTTAATAACTGCTGAAATGAAGACGAAATCCTTACTCATAGCCTGTTTGTTGATCCCAGCACTGTTGTTTGCCGCCAAGAAGCCGGAAGCATTCACATCCTATTCCTACGGTGCCGAAAAAACCGGTTCCACTTTGATCCTGAAATTTGAAAAAGGCAAACAGCACAACCATCCGTTGTTCGCTGTCTGGCTGGCCGATATGAACGGTACGTTTATTGAAACATTGTATGTATCCGAAAGCATCGGTAAAGGCGTTTTTCCTCGTGTGGATCGCAAAAAGGGTGCTTGGATGGCCGGTGCCATTCTACGCCCTGCAGCCCTTCCATATTGGGCGCATCAACGAAACATCTTGAACGAGTTCGGTACCTACAACCCAACCCCGGCGCACCCGGAAGTAGATGGCAACACGGGAGCCACCCCTTCGGCTTCGTTTATACTAAATCTGAAAACGACCAAGGTGTTGGAAGGTAATTATCGAGTCTTTGTGGAACTCAACCAATCATGGGACTGGAACGAATTTTGGTACAACGACCGTTTCCCAGACGACAAAGAATACATGACGTCCAGCCAGCCGGCTTTGGTTTATTCGACGATGATTGATACTCGGCAACCACTGGCATACGCTTTAAAACCAGTCGGCTATAGCCATTATTCAGGTGCGGACGGTAGTTTGAATCCCGATTTGAGTACGTTGACCACGGCTTTGCGAATTGCTAAAAGCATCACCGTCATTGTGCCCTAAACCACTTTTTTCGGATTTTTTGCAATATAATCCTTCCAGCTCGTAAATGGTTTGTCCATTTGCGGGCGGTTGGTTTGAAAGTAATGGCAAAGCGCAGCGGCCAATCCATCGGTGGCATCGAGCTGCGGAAGCATGGTTTCCTTCGGGATTTTGAGGATGCGCTGCAGCATGTCCGAAACCTGTTCCTTCGAAGCACGACCGTTTCCCGTTATAGCCATCTTGATTTTCAACGGCGCATATTCAAAAATGGGCATGTCTCTGGAAAGCGCCGCAGCAATGGCCGTTCCTTGTGCCCGCCCGAGTTTGAGCATCGACTGCACATTCTTTCCGAAAAAAGGCGCCTCAATGGCCAATTCGTCGGGTAGGAACTCTTCAATAAGGCCGAGGGTACGGTCAAAAATTTTGCGCAACCGCACATAATGATCCTCGTATTTGTTCAATTGAAGGATGCCCATCGCCATCATTTCGGGCTTGTTGTTCGTGATTTTGAGCAAACCGTAGCCCATCACATTCGTACCGGGGTCGATGCCCAGGATGATGCGGTCTTTGACCACCTTCGGAACAGCTTTGACAATGGTCGCGTTCATTCTACGGTTTCCATCATGGTGGTAAAACCCATGACCTTTTCCTGAAACTGTTGGCTCATGGTCGCTTGCATTTCTGTTCCATACCGCTGAAACCAATTTTCGAGCGTGTCCAGGTCTTTGACCTCGAATTGCAGGGCATAACTCACTGTACCGGGTTCGTCTTCCACCAGCAAACGAAAGAAGCGCGGACGAACCATCAGGTTGGTTTTGGTCACCTCCGGTATGTATTCAGCCTTGACCCATTTGATCCAGTCTTTCTGGCTATCTTCGGAGACGTGGTAGGTGGTATTGACGATGAGCATGTGTAGAAATTTTCAGATTTCGTGGCAAAAAGTGTGCCTCAAAGATAGTAAAATTAAAAACTTCCTGTATCTTTGCACCCGCTTTAAACAAGCTCCCGGGGCATTAGCTCATCTGGCTAGAGCGCGACACTGGCAGTGTCGAGGTGAGCGGTTCGAGTCCGCTATGCTCCACTAATAAAAAAACCAATCCTTTTCGGATTGGTTTTTTTATTAGTGGAGCATTCCGAGTTTAATTTAAGAGGTTTAGTTGGCCAGTGGCTTTTCGGATTGGAATTTCTATTTAGTGGAGCATTCAGAGTTTAATTAAGAGGTTTAGTTGGCCGATGGAATTATTGCGGTTTTGTAAGTGGGTCATTCCGTGTTTTTTTAAGAGGATTAGTTGGCCAGTGGAATGGGAACGGACTGGTTCATTTTTTTGTTGATTGTTTTATGCGCAAAGAGTTTATTCCTTCCAAGGCTTGAACCCCGGTGCCGAATACCGACGGAACGATTTGGTGAAGCTCTTAGTGAAATATTGACGAACCGAGGGTATTTTCATCAGCTGGCGGAATAGATAATCCAGTGGAACCAGGGTAACCCAGACACCCAGGTAAATGGCCAGAAAAACCAGTGGAATATCCACCAAAACTTTCCACCATGGGGTTCCGACAATAATCAGAGAGGCATAATCCAACACTCCTTTGATGAACAAGACGGACAACGCCAAGTTAAGGATGATTTGAATCACCATCAGCGGCAGCGAAACCTGAATGGCCTTTTCCGGGCAGGTGTTGATGCAGCGGTTGCAGTCCTCGCAGTTGGTTTTCCAGCGGGGTAGTTTGTTTTGCATGACGATGGTCTGAGCTGGGCAAGTTTTGGCACAGATGGCACAGCCGGTACAGGCAGAGTCGGCAATGTAAAAAACGCCCAGCATCCGGCGGCCAATTCTGCCGAAGCCTTCCGAAACCAACCAGGACCAGGCGGTATTGAGCGCGCCGCAACGATAGAGTTCGTGCTGCTCCGACAGAAATTTGCCAGTAAACGCACGTACCTGTGCTTCACCCTGCGGAATCACGATCTTGAGCCCTTCTTCGTCGCAGGGGTTGGTCATTTGAGTCCAATTGTCTGGAAAAGAAGCGTTTCCAGTTAGAAATACGTCCATCTTCTTCCGCCTTAAGATTTTTTCAGCTTTTTCCAGCGCTTGTCCGGTATATCCGGCTACCATTTTGCCATTCGAAACCAGTGCGCCGTTGATCGCCAAGATTGCCGCTTTTGCTCCGTTCAGCCGAGGCATCAATTTTAAATAGCGGCTCATCATGACGGGTGGCGCCCAACTCAATACGGGGAAAGCCACGATGTGATAGTCGAACGTGCCAGTAGGAGGGAGCACCCCATATCGGACTTGAACGACTGTGACCACGTGTCCGGCAGCCTGTAACGCTTCTGAAATCAACTTAACAGCATGAGCCGTGTTACCTGTTCCGGTGAAGTAATGGATGAGTGTGGTTGGCATTGGATGGTGTGTTTCTCATTGCGAATATATAAAAAATCCGAGGCAAACGAATGAATTCTTTCTGCCAAAAGTGCGTTAATTACGAAATTCAAAGCTATATTTGAAAAACATCCACCAATAAAATGACTCTATGAAACATATCATCACCCTTTTTTTTCTGCTCATAGCCACTATTTTGACGGTTCAAAGTCAAAAATCGGTCGTGCCCACAGGCCCCATCGACCCGACCAAAACCTATCAAATTGAGCTCATGGACGGTTCCGAATTCATTGGAACCATTCTTTCTTTAGATTCCGCATTGCTGCAAATAAAAACATCGTCCATCCCGAAAATACAAATTTACGTGGGAACCATCAAGAAGATGAAAGAGATTGAAAACAAGATGGAATTCAATGGTACAACGGCGATACCGAACCCACACCCCACCCGGTATTTTTTCGCTCCATCCGCGTACAATTTGGCCAAGGGAGAGAAGTATTACCAAAACAGCGACTTATTGCTTCATTCGGTCAATATTGGGATAACCGACCACTTTTCCATTGGTGCCGGTTTGGAACTCATCTCCACATTTGCCACCATCGGGAAGGATTGGTCGCCCATTTTCTTCTTCACTCCGAAGGTTGGATATCAAGTGGCCGAAAACCTGAATGTGGGCGCTGGTATGCTGTTTGTTTACATGGGGCCGCTTGCCAGTTTGGGAGCAAACACCTCGTCGTTTAATATGGAATATGGCTTGGTCACGTATGGAACCAAGGAAAACAATGTCACACTGGGCATGAGCACCACCTTACACGGCGGAAAGTTTATGTTTGACGGTGCCCCCATTACGGTCAATGGCATGTTTCGTTTGGGCCGCAAGACAACTTTTATTACAGAAAACTGGATTTTGCCCAATGTTGGAGAAATTTATTCCTACGGTGTCCGGTTTTTTGGAAGCAAAATGTCGGTCGATGTGGGTTTCCTCAACAACAAGGATGTAGTGAAAGCGATTTTTATCGGAATTCCGTATTTGGATTTCGTGGTGAAATTTTAATCGCAAAAAGGCCAGGCTGAACGATTCAACCTGGCCTTTTTTAAAAGAATATTTTTACAGAACCCCTTGTGCCATCATCGCTTTGGCAACCTTCATGAAACCGGCCACGTTGGCACCTTTCACGTAGTTTACAAATCCGTCGGCTTCGGCACCGTACTTCACACACGATTCGTGAATGGCATACATGATGCCTTTGAGGCGTTCGTCCACTTCGTTCTTGGTCCAGGAAAGACGCAAGGAGTTTTGGGACATTTCCAGTCCGGAAACGGAGACACCACCTGCGTTGGCAGCCTTACCCGGAGCATATAGGATCTTGGCAGCGATGAATACGTCAACGGCTTCCATCGTGGAAGGCATGTTGGCACCTTCGGAAACGGCGATACAACCATTGGCTATCAGGATTTTGGCATCGTCACCGGTCAATTCGTTCTGCGTAGCGCTCGGCAATGCGATGGTGCATTTTTCAGCCCATGGGCGAGCACCCTCCACGTATTTGCAGTTGTACTTAGCAGCATAATCGGAGATGCGACCGCGTTGTACGTTTTTAAGATCGAAAACATACGCCAATTTTTCTAGCGTAATGCCTTCCTCGTCGTAGATGTAGCCGTTGGAGTCCGAAAGGGTGATCACTTTACCACCGAGTTCGAGCACCTTTTCAGCCGTATAAGTTGCAACATTGCCGGAACCGGAAATGGAAACCACCTGACCTTTCAGATCGGTGATACCTTTGCGTTTCAGCATGTTCATCAGGAAGTAGATGTTGCCGTAGCCGGTAGCTTCCGGACGGATGAGCGAACCACCGAATTCGATGCCCTTACCGGTCATCGTACCCGTGAATTCATTTTTCATTTGTTTGTACTTGCCGAACATGTACGCCACCTCGCGGCCGCCTACGCCGATATCACCAGCAGGGACGTCGAGGTCCGGACCGATGTATTTGCTGAGTTCTTGCATGAAAGACTGGCAAAAACGCATCACTTCAGCGTCTGATTTGCCTTTTGGATTGAAGTCGGAACCACCTTTTGCACCACCCATCGGAAGCGTCGTCAGGGCATTTTTGAATGTCTGTTCGAAAGCCAGGAACTTCAGGATACCGGGATATACGGAAGAGTGGAAGCGAAGTCCGCCCTTGTACGGTCCAATAGCCATGTTGTGCTGAACGCGGTAACCCATGTTGACTTGGTAATTGCCTTTATCGTCCATCCAGGTAACACGGAAAGAAATAATGCGGTCGGGGATACAGAGTCTTTCAATCAGATTCACTTTGTCGAATTCGGGATGTTGGTTGTACACTTCCTCGATCGACAGTAATACTTCTTCAACGGCCTGATGGTACTCAGGTTCGTTGGGGAAACGGCGTTTTAAATTCGCCAAAACATCAACAGTCTTCATAGTTTTTTCAATGCTACTCTTTAATAATTAAATAGTAAGAAAATAGTTTATCTGAGGCCAATCAGTGACAACAAAGGTGCATTAAAAAAATTGACTGTGCAAGTAAAAAGATGTAAAAAAATAACAAAAACATGCAAAAAATTATCGAATTGTCAGAAATAACTGAATAAATCAACGAAATATATACATTTGCTTACTTTTTGCATTTGACACTTTGTAAACTTAAAAGGTGTCAAAGCCGCCAAGTTGTTACAAAAAAATCGCAAGCTTATCACATTGATGGTGTAAGCTTGCGATTGATGCTAAATCGACAAAATAATCGAAAGTGGAATGTTCTCTAAACTGTTTTAATAATGTTGATTACTAGAGTTTCTTTCCAAAGAAATCCATCACCTTAATCAATCTACTATTTCGATTACAAATCCTTCCCGTGACACTGCTTGAACTTCTTGCCACTGCCGCAGGGACAAGGATCGTTGCGACCCACTTTCTGTTCGGCGCGGATGGGTTCGAGGTGGCGTTGGGCAGGTGCAGCGTTGGGGGCTTGCGGGGTGGAGGAACCGGGGCCATCCTTTTCGGTGCGGTACTTGCTGTAGTCCTGGCGCTTTTCGGGAGCAGCCTGACGGACGGCTTCCGGTTCGCGGAATGGGATCTGGGCACGCATCAACACGGAGGTGGACTTTTTGTTCATAGTTTCCACCATGTCCTTGAACAGACCGTACGATTCGAGTTTGTAGATGAGCAGCGGGTCTTTTTGTTCGTAGCTGGCGTTCTGAACCGAATGGCGCAGTTCGTCGAGTTCGCGGAGGTTTTCCTTCCAGGCTTCGTCGATGGTGTGGAGCAGGATGGCTTTCTCGAAGCTGCGGACCACTTCTTTGGAATGGGTTTCGGCAGCGGTTTTCAGGTGAACGGGAATGTTGTAGCTCCGCTTGCCGTCGGTGATGGGGATCAGGATGTTTTCGTACTGGGCACCCTGGTTTAAATAGACCTGCTGAACCACTGGATCGGCGATGGTGGCCATGCGTTCCTTTCTGCGGTTGAAATGATCCAAGGCTTCATCGAAAATGGCGTCCACATTGATGTCCGTTTTCCGACCAAAGAAAGTTTCCCGGTCGAAAGGCACGTCCATGGCGAAGTAGCTGCGCACATCCATGACCAGCTGTTCGTAATCTTTGTTGTTTTCAGCCGATTCCACGAGGGAGGTGGACAGGTCGTACATCGTGTTCAGGATGTCCATGCTCACACGTTCACCCATCAAGGCGTGGCGGCGTTTGGTATAGATTACTTCGCGCTGGTTGTTCATCACGTCATCGTATTCGAGCAGGCGCTTACGGATGCCGAAGTTGTTTTCTTCGACCTTCTTTTGGGCGCGTTCGATGGATTTGGAGATCATGCTGTGCTCAATCATTTCGCCTTCCTCAAAGCCCATCTTGTCCATGATGCCTGTGATGCGTTCGGAACCGAACAGGCGCATGAGGTTGTCTTCGAGAGAAACGTAGAACACGGAGGAACCCGGGTCACCTTGACGACCGGCACGACCACGCAGCTGGCGGTCCACACGACGAGATTCGTGGCGTTCGGTACCGATGATGGCCAAACCGCCTGCCTTTTTAACTTCGGCAGAAAGCTTGATGTCGGTACCACGACCGGCCATGTTGGTGGCAATGGTGACGGAGGACGTAAAACCTGCCGTAGCCACAATGTCGGCTTCCCGTTGGTGCAGCTTTGCATTCAAGACGTTATGCTTGATTTTGCGCATGGTGAGCATCTTGCTCAGCAATTCGGAGATTTCGACCGAAGTAGTACCAACCAATACTGGGCGACCAGCTTCCACCAGCTTCACGATTTCTTCGATCACAGCCAGGTATTTCTCGCGTTTGGTCTTGAATACGCGGTCTTCCATGTCGTTGCGGGTGATGGGCCTGTTGGTGGGGATTACCACCACGTCCAGCTTGTAGATGTCCCAGAGTTCGCCGGCTTCCGTTTCGGCTGTACCGGTCATCCCGGAGAGCTTGTGGTACATGCGGAAGTAATTCTGCAAGGTGATGGTGGCGAAGGTCTGTGTGGCGGCTTCCACCGTGACGCGTTCCTTGGCTTCGATGGCTTGGTGCAGTCCATCTGAATAGCGGCGGCCCTCCATGATACGGCCGGTCTGCTCGTCCACGATCTTGACTTTGTTGTCGATGACCACGTATTCGGTGTCCAGTTCGAACATGCAATAGGCGCGAAGCAGCTGGTTGATGGTATGCACGCGTTCGGACTTGATGGAATAGTTCAGCATCAGTTCGTCCTTGCGGATGTCCTTTTCTTCGTCGTTCAGTCCTAATGTTTCGATTTCAGCCAGTTGGGCAGCAATGTCGGGAAGCACGAAGAATTGCGGATCCTCGGTGTCGCCGGTAATGTAGTCGATGCCTTTGTCGGTGAGTTCCACCGAATTGTTTTGCTCGTCGATGACGAAATACATCGGATCGGTCGCTTCCGGCATCAAACGGTTGTTGTCGGCCATGTAGTATTCCTCCGATTTCTGCATGGCGGCTTTGGTGCCTTGTTCGCTGAGGAACTTGATGAGCGGTTTGTTTCTGGGCAGTGCCTTGTGGGCTCTGAACACGGCCAGTCCGCCTTCTTTTTGTTCGTCTTTATTGTCTGAAGCCAATAGCTTACGGGCATCGGTCAAAAATTTGGTGGCCAAGGTTTTTTGAGCAGCCACGACGCGTTCCACTTTGGGACGGAGTTCGTCGAAAAGTTGGTCCTCGCCTCTGGGAACCGGTCCGGAAATGATGAGCGGCGTACGGGCGTCATCGATGAGCACGGAGTCCACTTCATCCACGATGGCGTAGTTGTGCTTGCGTTGAACCAAGTCCATCGGGCTGTTGGCCATGTTGTCGCGCAGGTAGTCGAAACCGAATTCATTGTTGGTTCCGAAAGTGATGTCGGCCAGATACGCTTGCCGACGTTCGTCGGAATTGGGGCGGTGCTTGTCGATGCAATCCACGGAAATGCCGTGGAACATGTACATCGGGCCCATCCATTCGGAGTCACGTTTGGACAAATAGTCGTTGACGGTCACCAAGTGTACGCCATTGCCAGTCAGGGCATTGAGGAATACCGGCAAGGTGGCGACCAGGGTTTTACCTTCCCCGGTGGCCATTTCGGCAATTTTGCCTTTGTGAAGAACGGTTCCGCCGAAAAGCTGTACGTCGTAATGGATCATGTCCCATTTCACCTCGGTTCCACCGGCTACCCAATGGTTCTGGTAAATCGCTTTTTCGCCTTCGATGCGGACAAAGTCGTGTATAGGGGCCAAATCACGGTCGAATTGCGTTGCCGTCACGACGATTTCTTCGTTTTGGGTGAAGCGGCGGGCAGTGTCCTTTACAATGGCGAAAACCTCTGGCAAGGCTTCATCCAAGGCTACTTCGAGCTTTTCGAGAATGTCTTTTTCGATTTTATCGATGCTGGCATAGACCTTTTCGCGTTCGTCCATGTCAAGTTCTTCGATGCCTTCCTTGAGTTTTTCAATCTCGGAGCGTTCGGCTTGGACGCTGTTCTGTATGGTGCTGCGGATGTCGGCCGTGCGTTGGCGGAGCTCATCGTTGCTCAGCGCCTCGATGGTCGGATACGCTTCTTTCACCTTGTCCACCCAAGGTGAGTTTTCTTTTAGGTCACGGGTTGATTTGTTCCCGAAAAGTTTGCCTAGGATATCATTGATTCCCATTTGTATAGAGTATTTATTTGTTTAAATGTATTGTTGCCGCAAAAGTAGTGCTTTTTGAGGCTGTTTGGAAACTTGCGGCCCGAAAAATAGTACGGGACGGCTTATTTCAGTTCGGGAAGCGCAGCCCCCTGACAGGACGTGGGAGGACGAATCCGGAAAACCCGGCTGAGTGAAGCGTTGATATCCCCTACAGATACTGGGGTTTCAATGATTTGACCTTTCTGCTCAGGCCTGTAATAGAGGAATGGTGTGCTGAATGACCCGCTACCAATCTGGTAATCCTTGTCCGACGAAACATCTCGAACGTTCCAGCCACCTTGAATGCTAACGTAGAAATCCGCCGCACGGTCAATGCAAATACTTTCGGAAAGCGCCGAATTGGCGGATCCGAAAAGCAATTGCGTATACGGATAAACGTGACTCACACCACTGAATTCAGCCAAAAATTCAGCCGCTTTCTTACTGATTTCCTCAAAATTGATGCCTTTTTCTTCAATCTTTCGGCGGTTCAGGAAAATGGACTGCTTGTCCCAGGCACTTACCCATTGGTCGTTGCCGTAGATGGCCATCAGATACAGGTTCAACAAGGAGGTGCATCGATCCGGAAAAAAATCGCCGGTGTAGGCTTTTTCTTTTGGCACGTCCATAGCAGGCAGAACGGGCGCTCCGGTACCAGTGATGTATAAGCGGATGTTCTCGTTCCCGATGGATTTGTCGGTTGTTTTCAGCAATTTGGCGATTTCCTGATCGAGGCGGAAATAAATATCCTGGATTTCGATCGGAGAAAGTTGTTTATTTTCCAGTTTGGCATCGGCTGAAAGCTGTACGACCAGGTAGTCGGTAATCTCATCTCGCCCAAGTTGCTCCTTATCAATAGCTTGTGTGGCAATTCGGAGTACTTCCGAATTCATCATTGGCGAATCCTTGAATTGCCTGAACTTGTTTTTTCCGGCTTTGTTGTAGAGGTTTTCGAACAAAACTGGACTTTGCTGGTGTGGCATGAACCGATAATTGTCCATCGGTTTGAGCGGCTTCCAAGACGTTTGCTCCACCATCAGGCTGCTGTTTTCATTATCGTTGATGGATTGCAGCCACCAGGGAAGGTAATTGTAATAGGTGGAAGTGCACCATTTGCCCGTCACATCGTCCATCCAGTAAACACCGTTGGCCGAATGCCCACCAAGTAGGATGGCTTCTTCGGCATCGATACCGATGGAAAAGACTTTGGCTTCGTTGGCGGAGGCTTTCTTTAACTCATCGCCCAAGGTAGACCCTTGAAGATTCTTGGGGGAAACCGTTTCTTGGGTGTAATTGCCCAAATACTTGGGATCCAGAATACAGGAAGTACATTTGCCGGTGTTCCGATCGTACCACCGGGCAGCGGTGATGCCGTGTTGGCGCGGCGTGGATCCAGTCTGGAAACTGGCGCAAGCGGCAGCATTGTCTGGTCGGGTGGAAGCATAGACCATGTTGGTGTAACGCGTTCCATTTTGAAGTATTTTGCGAAAACCGTCGTCTTCGAAGCCGTTCATGAACCACTCCAAGTAGTTCTGGTCCAGCTGATCGATGTGAATGCCAATCACCAACCTTGGCGCATGCTCTTCGGCCTGCAGGGGCAACCCTGTGGCAGTGACGGAGAGTAGTCCGAGGACGGAGGTGAGCAGTTTCTTCATTCTCTAATTTTTTCTAAGTTGCCAAGTGCCAAGCGCAGAACGCATTAGTAGTAGCAACAACAGGGGTATCATAGCCGGGTGCAGTTGCTGCGGTAAAAACCAGATTCCTGCCAGAGCAAAAACCTGAAGCAACAGATTGACAGCCAGATATGGGTTTGCGATTCTTTTCCTAAAACTACCAATAATCATGCCAAAAGCGAAGATCAACTGTAAAGGGTTCAGCCAAAGAAGCAGGTAATTGACATGTGTGGTCGGGTGAATGGAAAACAGCACCATAAAGGTGATGATGCTGCCTATAATGCCGAAAATGCCATATAAAACAGCCGTAACTGCCTGGAAATGTTTGTGCTTCAGAAACTCATACAACGTGCACGCTGCCACCAACAGGCAAAGGAACCAAGCAACCGGAATCGGTCCGGGTAGGTGGGAAGGCTTTGGAAGTCGGCTTTCATCCAAACTGACAGCTTGTCGTGTTTCGAGCACCAAGGGACGAATTTTGGCGGAATCGTCTGTGATGACAGCCGTGGCAAACGATTTAAACAACAATTCTGGAGCAAACTGCTGATCGCTCAACGATGCAGAATCATCAGCCTGAGCTCCGATGAGCAGGTCGATGCCGAATTGTGTCCAGGGGTGACAGTTCGTATAGTGATGAATCACACTGCGAAGGGTGGGGTAGTAGCCGTTGGTCCGATAATCCACCTTGCCTTCAATGCCTTTCACCACCACATCGCGGGGTTTGGTGGAGCAGTTGTTGAAAAAGAAATTGTAGCGATAAGTGCGGAATTCTGGCTGAATGTTTTTCATCAATGCCTGCCAGATGGATTCTTTTTCCAACGGTTTCAGGTTCAGCACCTGTTCGGTGACGTTCCGGTTTTCCATCTGGTATTCCAACAAAAAATCGGAATAGGAAAAGGCACCGCAGAGGTAATCCGTTTCGCCTCTGACGAATCGGAAAATGAAGTTGGGGCTGTTGAAATCGAACAAGCCGTAATTGAATACCAAGTCGAAACCGTTTTTTGGATCGGCAACGCGAAGCGCCGTGTGCCCATATTGGGCGTAGATGTCTTCTCCTGCTGAAACCGTAATCAGGGAGATGTAGGCTGAATCCGATAACGGCTTTTCCTGCGCAAGAACATGTCCGTTTTGGAATATTCCGGTCAGGGCCAGCAGCGCTGTGAGTACGATTTTCTTAATAGTGACCATAGTTGACCGTTTTGAATAAGCAAAGGTAGTAAAAATGGGATATTTTTGAAGTCGCCTTACGAATGCTTCGGTTTTTTAACTAGATTTGTAAAAAATACAAATACTATGGAACCCAAAAGATTGTATCGCAGCAGAGAACGGATGCTTGGTGGTGTTTGCGGAGGTGTCGCCGATTACTTCGGTATGGACAAGACCATTGCCCGATTGATTTTCGCAGCACTTGTGGTGGCTTACGGTACAGGTGCCTGGTTGTATCTGCTCATGTGGATCATCGTTCCCAATCAGGAAATCTGATCAAACATACAGCACTTCGTTTCTGTCACCCTCCAGTTTCCGTAATTCGGTGATATCCTGAACCACTTCCAGGGAGCCGATGAACTCTCCATCGGTATTGTGCATCGCATAATAATCGATGCTGATGAATTTTCCCTGATGGTCCTGCCGCCAAAAACGCGCATGGGATTGGGCACCGCTTTTAAAATCACGGATGACCTGCTCCATCAACGGAATGTACTTTTTCGGATGGCACACATGCAAATCCTTTCCAATAGCGGCTTTGCTTCTCATAAACAACTTTTCTTCAGCCGGTTTGTCCGAAAAAAATCCGACACTATTGTCTGCGCGTACGAAACTGATTTCGAAAGGCAGCGTTTTGAAAAGATGCTCCAGCTCCTCTATGTTGAAGGAACCCGTAGGCAATTGGATGCGGTCGTTGTTTTCCATGTTAAAATAAACTGATGAGTAAGGCGATGTTTAAAACGGTCACCAGAACCCCCATGCCATAGAGCGAGAAGTTCAGGAAACGGGAATTTTTATAGGTACCCATGACCTTTTCGGAAGCGGTGAGCCGCACTTGCGTAAAAATGGTGATGGGCAGTTGAATGCTCAGGAACATTTGCGACAGGATAAGGCCCTGAAACGGATTGCTGATGAACAGGATGATGACTAGACCCAGCAGCAATGAAATAGCCACCCCGGTGCGGGAATGGTTGTCCTTGATGTCGTAGGGTTCCTTGTACATGCCTGCGAAAATGCTTCCGGCAGCCATGCCTGAAGTAGTCGATGAAGCTATTCCGGAGAACAGCAACGCAACGGCGAATACGATGGCCGCATGGTTGCCTAGCAAAGGCGCCAGCAAACTGTTGGCTTGTTGCAGTTCGCTTACAGGCGTATGAGTTTGGAAAAACGTGGCGGCTGCCAATAAAATCATGGCGCTGTTGATGCCCCAACCAATGACCATGGACATCAGCGTGTCCATGAATTCGTATTTCAGCTGTTTGCGTATCACTTTATCGTCTTGCAAGTTCCACTGACGGCTCTGAATCACCTCGGAATGCAGAAATAGGTTGTGCGGCATCACGACAGCACCCAGCACACTCATGATGACGATCATGGAACCTTTTGGAAACGAGGGTGTTACCCAGCCTTGAATAGCGCTGTTCCAGTCAATATGCACCAACGTCAGTTCGTATAAAAAAGACAGTCCGATCACCGAAACAAAGGCGATGATCCATTTTTCGATGGCCTTGTAGGAATTCGTAAACAGCAGGATGCCCACAAAAAGGGTGACCAGAATGGCTCCAGCTCTGATTGGAATGTTGAAAAGCATGTTCAGCGCAATGGCTCCGCCTAGGATTTCAGCCAAGGAAGTGGCGATGGAAGCCATCATGCCAGAAACCAGCAACAACCTGGCCCAGGGTTTTTTAAGATGGATGGCCGCCGCTTCGGATAGGCACAAACCGGAAGCAATGCCCAGATGCGCCACATTGTGTTGCAGGAAGATGAGCATCAGCGTGGACAGGGTGACCATCCACAAGAGGCTGTAGCCGAAATTGGCACCTGCTGCCAAATTGGATGCCCAATTACCGGGATCGATGAACCCGACCGTCACCAGCAGTCCTGGGCCAATGTATTTGAAGATTTCCGCCCCCCCGAAAATGGGACGATATCCTTTTTTGTCAATATTTTGGAACAGCTTGAACATGGTGCTATTTCTTCAGGAAATCCGCACGCATCGGGCTGAAGCAATCGATGAGCACACCGGCTTCCAGGCATTCGCAACCATGTTCCACATCGGGTTCCATGTACAAACCGTCCCCGGCGGAAACAATTTTGGTTTCTTCACCGATGGTGAAGGCGAATTTGCCACTGACCACAAAGGTGGATTGCGAATGGTAATGCGCATGGACATAGCCTTTTGCTCCCGCTGTAAACTTGACGTTCACCAGCATGATCTGGCCGTCGAAACCAAGTATCTGTCGGTTGACACCTTCGCCTGCGGGTTCCCAGGGCAGGTCTTTTTCAAAAAGGAACGCAGCGCTGCATGTTTTTTTCATTGTCTTGGGTTTTTTACAAAAATACCAATTTTTCAGAAGGTTGAAGACCTTTGTCGGAAAAAAAAGAGCGGGTTAGCGAATCAAATGAATTCAGACACGATAAAAAAAAGGGCCTGAAAACGTTCGATCCTCAGGCCCACCATTATGGTATGAATTCTTAAATTATCGCAGACTCTCGGCACCACCCACGATGTCGATCAACTCCCTGGTGATGGCTTCTTGACGCGCCTTGTTGTATTTCAGTTTGAGTTCCTGAATCATTTCTCCGGCATTGTCCGAAGCGGTTTGCATGGCCGTAGTCCTGGCGCCGAATTCTCCGGCTACGGAATCGAGCACGGCGCTGAACAGTTTGTTGCGGACGGCCTTGGGTACCAAACGAGCCACCAAATACGGTTCATCGGGTTCCAAAATGTAGTCGAGTGTGAATCCCCCAGTCAGATTGGACTTTTTGGCTTCTGGTTTCAACGGTAGTAGTATTTCAGAACGAATCTGCTGAACGGCTGCATTCTTGAAGTGGTTGTAAATGAGTTCCACCGCGTCGATTTCTTTGGCGAGGAACAAACTCATCAACTCGTTGGCCAGATCGGCCACCAAGCCGTAATCGGGTTTATCGACGAGATGAAGCAGGCTGCCTTGTACGTCAAAGCCCCTTTTTCGGGCGGCATCGGCTACCTTTTTTCCAAGCGCGTAAACCAAAATATTTTTCGGTCCCAGTTCTTTGTATTTGCCCAACACTTCGTCCATCTTCTTGATGGCGTTGCTATTGAAGGCGCCGCACAGGCTGCCGTTGGAAGAAATCACCACGACGGCCACCCGCTTTATCGAGCGGTTTTCAGCCAAGGGAATGTTCAGGTCGCCCGAGGAAAAAGCGAGGAGATCGCCCAGCATGCTTGTCAACTTCTGTTCGTACGGCAAATAACCGGCAATGGCGTCCTGAGCACGGCGAAGTTTCGCCGCGGACACCATCCGCATGGCGCTGGTGATTTTCCGGGTGGAGGTCACCGAAGCGATTCGTGCACGTACTTCCTTCAGAGATGCCATGGCTTAATGTTTAGCGTATTCGATTTCAATGAGTTGCTTGGCTTCCTTGTCCAGAATGGCGGTCACCTCGTCGTTAATTACGCCCGTTTTGAGCACATCCAGCACATCGGTGCGGTGTTTCATTTCCAACTGTTCAAGAAATAATTTTTCAAACTCAATGACCTTATTTACAGGGACACCAGCCAATAAGCCTTTGGATCCCAGATAAATGATGGCGATTTGCTTTTCGACGGCAACTGGCGAATACTGACCTTGTTTCAGGATCTGAACATTTTTAGAACCACGGTCCAGTACGGATTTTGTAACGGCGTCCAAATCGGAACCGAATTTGGAGAAAGCCTCCAGTTCGCGGTATTGAGCCTGATCGAGTTTCAATGTACCTGACACTTTCTTCATGGCCTTGATCTGTGCGTTACCACCCACACGAGAAACCGAAATTCCTACATTGATGGCGGGACGGATTCCGGCGTTGAACAGTTCGGTGTCAAGGAAAATCTGACCGTCGGTGATGGAGATCACATTGGTTGGAATGTAGGCAGAAACGTCACCGGCTTGTGTTTCGATGATTGGAAGTGCTGTAAGGGAACCACCACCCTTGACCATGGGCTTGAGTGAAACGGGCAAATCGTTCATATTTTTTGCAACTTCATCGTTTTTGATGATTTTGGCTGCACGCTCCAGTAAACGGGAATGCAAGTAGAAAATATCCCCAGGATAGGCTTCACGACCCGGTGGACGGCGAAGAATCAGGGACACTTCCCGGTAAGCAACGGCTTGTTTGGATAAATCATCGTAAACCACCAAGGCATGACGTCCTGAATCGCGGAAAAATTCACCGATGGCAGCACCGGCGTATGGTGCATAAAACTGCATGGCGGCAGGCATGGAAGCCGGAGCGGAAACCACACAGGTATATTCCATGGCACCATACTTTTCGAGTGTCTGAACCAATCCAGCCACCGTCGAGCCTTTTTGTCCGATGGCTACATAAATGCAATAAACGGGTTCCCCTTTCAGAAAGTTGTCGCGTTGGTTAATAATGGTGTCGATGGCGATGGCAGTCTTACCAGTCTGACGGTCACCGATGATCAATTCGCGCTGTCCACGACCGATGGGTATCTGGGAGTCTATAGCCTTAAGACCTGTTTGAAGGGGTTCACTAACCGGTTGACGGAAAATGACACCAGGTGCCTTGCGTTCCAGCGGCAGTTCGTAAAGTTTGCCTTTGACAGGGCCTTTGCCGTCGATGGGATTGCCCAGCGTATCGATGACACGACCCATCAAGCCTTCACCCACACGGATGGAAGCGATGCGGCCGGTGCGTTTCACCGAGTAGCCTTCCTTGATTTCTTCGGAGGAACCGAACAACACGACACCCACGTTGTCTTCTTCCAGGTTGAGCACCACGCCCATCATGCCGTTCTGGAATTCCACCAGTTCGTTGGATTGAACGTTGTCCAGGCCATAAATGCGGGCCACACCGTCACTCACTTGCAGAACTTTGCCGACTTCTTCCAGTTTCAGGCTGTCTTCCAGACCGGCCAGTTGCTTTTTGAGAATGTCGAAAACTTCACTTGGTTTGATATCGGACATATAAATCGTTTTTATAAAGTTATAATTTAGTCGCGCAAAAGTTCCGTACGGATGTGTTCCAACTCGGTCCGAATGCTTGAATCCATGCGGTAATTGTCCACTTCCAGGATAAAGCCACCCATGATGTCGGGTTCCACGTCCGTGGTCAGTTCAATGGAGGCATTAAACTGTTTGTCAACTAGTTGCCTAATTTTGGCGATGGATGAATCTTTAAGTGGTAGGGCAGAAGTGATTTTTCCAATCACCACGCGTTCTTTTTCCCGATAGATTTTTTGGAAGGACATGGAAATGAACACCATAAATTCTTCCCGGCCTTTGTCGATGACGAAACCGAAAAAATCGGCCAGCAAGGATTTGGGTTTGCAGGCAGACGCAGTAATCAGCAGGGCAAGCTTTTCGGCGCGGGTGTGCATGGGGTTGGCCAAGGTATGGGCAAGGGCAGGCACTTCGAAAAATGCTTGCGTGAGTCGTTCCATGGACAGATAAATCTCCTTTTGGAGGTTCTTTTCCTCCCCCAGCGCATACAACGCCTGTGCGTACCGAACCGATATTTTGCCTTCGTTCATCGTTGTTAATTATTCCAGTGATGATTATTTCCGCGGAATATTGATCCTTGGGTTGCTTTTTTCACCGGTTATTTTTTTCCTTTGTCTCAGTTTTTTAGCGTATTGGCTTCGTCCAGCATCGTATTGACGAGTTCCATCTGTGCAGCATCCCCTTCCAGGTTCTTGCGCAAAAGCTTGCCGGCAATACTCACGGAAAGAAGCGCCACTTGGTTTCGGACTTCTTTCAACGCCAATTCCTTTTCGTTTTGAATGCTTTGACGCGCATCGGCAATCAGCTTGTCGGCTTCCGTCCGTGCTTGGTTTTTGGCATCATCGATGAGTTTTTCACGCAGCAGCTGAACTTCTTTCAAAATGGCATTCTGCTCTTCACGGGCTTCAGCCAGAATGACGGTCCGTTCCTCCTTGATGCTTTCCAGCTTCTGGTAGGCTTGATCGGCAGCCTGCACGGAGTTCGTGATGTACTTTTCCCGTTCGGCGATCGCCTTTGTTATAAACGGCCAAGCGAATTTTCCCAGAATACCGACCACCGTCAAAAAGACGATGAGCATCCAGAAAACCAACCCGGTTTCCGGTGTAAACAATCCCATAGTGAACTTACATTACAATAGCAAGAACGGCTACGATGATTGCAAAAAGGGCAACACCTTCGACTAGAACGCACGCAATCAACATGTTCGTACGAATGTCGTTGGTGGATTCCGGCTGACGAGCAATGGCTTCAACGGCTGAACCGCCGATTTTACCGATACCGATACCGGCTCCGATGGCTGCGATACCAGCGCCCAAAGCGGCACCCAATTTGGCAAAAGCTGCGAGGGAAGTTGCACCAGCGGCAGCTTGAAGAAGGATAGTAGTTAACATAATGACTAGGTTTTAAGTATGAATTAAATTAGATTTCAATGAGCGGCCCTGGCATGCGCTTCATGCGGTTCTGGATGCGCCATCCCAATAAAGAAGGAGGTCAGCATGGTGAACACGTAAGCCTGCAAGAAAATAACCAGCAATTCCAGCAAGTTCATGAAGATGGCAAAAAACAAGGCAAATATGGAAACGCCGGTGCCCATGAGCGGGCTGATGGCGCCGAATATAAAGATCATGGCCATAAACACCATCGCAATCATGTGGCCGGCCAACATGTTGGCGAACAGACGAATACAGAGTGCCAGCGGCTTGGTGAACACGCTGACCAGTTCCAAGAACGGCATCAGTGGAATGGGAAAACGCAGCCAGGAGGGCATGGTGGGAACCAAAAAGATTTCTTTCCAGTATTCCTTGTTGGCGAAGACGTTGATGATGAGCAGCGACAAAACGGCCAGTACCATGGTGGTGGCAATGTTACCGGTCAGGTTGGCTCCACCTGGGAAAAGAGGGATGATTCCCAGCATGTTGTTGATGAGAATAAAGAAAAACAAGGTGAGCAGGTAGGGCGCATATTTGGCATAACCCTTGCCGACACCGGGTTTGATGACTTCGTCCAGCATGAAAACAATGAGAAATTCCATCGCTCCTTGAAAACCTTTGGGTGCTTTCATCGGGTCTCGTCGGTAGAATTTGGCCAGGCTCAGAAAAATCCACAATAGCAACAAGGCTGAAATCAATAACGAGGCAACATTCTTGGTGATGCTCAGGTCGAGGGGGCGAACTTGCTGTCCATCAGGCAGTATTTCCACCAGTTTGGCTTTGTAGGCACCTTCAGTCGCAATTTCAAAACCCTGATACGGCGATTCACCGTGATGAAAGTTGGCGGAAGAAAATACAAACCAGCCGCGCGATTGACTTTTGGCGATGACCAACAACGGAATTGAAATTTCAGTGTGACCGATTTTGGTAACGTGCCAGCTGTACGCGTCTCCGATGTGCCCGAAGATGAATTCGCCGGGATTGAATTTCTCTTCCTTGGCGATTTCATTGCCTTCCTTTTGAACCGGTTCAGAAGCAAATGCAGGTACAGTTACCAGTAAGAAAAGCAGCAACAGCAATTTTAAACCTTGTGTGGGCAATCCTACACGTTGTACACCATTATATATGGAATCAATCTTCATGCTTGATCTCTTTATGCTTGATCGAATTTTGTTTGTTGACCCGGACCATGATCATTGTTTCCAGGATCAGATAGGCGATGAAATAGGCTCCGAAGCACAGTAAGAAGGTGACCGTCTGTACTTTCACCAGCAAAATATACAGCAGGATAATAAACAGGGTGATCAGAATTTTCCCAGTTTTCACAGCCAGCATCACTGGAACCTTGACGTTGGGGTTCAGCACCACATTGTGAAAGGTCAACGCAGCCAATACCGTGAAAAATCCAGGAATGAACGCTAACCAAGGCGTGTAAATCTCAGGCTTAACGACTGAAATCACGAAAATGAGTAGGCCGTACAGTGCCCAAAGCACCAACGCCGTCATTCCAATGTATTTCAGAGTCCGTTTCATAGTCAAAGGGTGCTAATTTTTTCCACACAGACGGAGATGACATCGTTTTTCACATCCGCAAAACCGTCTTCCACTGCATAATGGAATTCCTCATCCCCGACAGGGTTGATTGTCAATGTGCCCTTATCGATGGTGGTGATGAGCGGTGCATGCTGCGGTAGAACCGTGAACAAGCCCTTGGTGCCTGGAATGGTCACCGACACCACGTCGCCGTCGAACAGCGTCTTGATTGGAGAAAGGAGGATCAATCGCATGCTTTTAAGGTTTAAGCGTTGGCTTCGGCCATCAGTTTCTTACCCTTTGCAATGGCATCGTCGATGGTGCCCACCATGATGAAAGCCGATTCTGGATATTCGTCCACTGCACCGTCCATGATCATGTTGAACCCGCGGATGGTTTCCTCGATGGGCACGATAACCCCAGGAACACCCGTGAATTGGGCCGACATAAAGAACGGTTGGGAAAGGAAACGTTGTACGCGACGGGCTCTGGAAACGATCAACTTGTCGTCGTCGGAGAGTTCGTCCATACCCAAAATGGCGATGATGTCCTGCAATTCTTTGTACCGTTGGAGCAATTCCTTGACGCGCTGGGCGGTGTTGTAATGTTCTTCCCCGATGATGTTCGGGTCTAGGATGCGGGAAGTGGAATCCAAGGGGTCCACAGCGGGATAGATGCCAAGCTCGGAAATCTTACGGTTCAACACCGTGGTGGCGTCCAAGTGGGCGAAGGTCGTAGCTGGAGCAGGGTCGGTCAAGTCATCGGCAGGAACGTAGATGGCCTGAACTGAGGTGATGGAACCGTGCTTCGTAGAGGTGATGCGTTCTTGCAGCAAACCCATTTCGGTGGCCAAGGTAGGTTGGTAACCCACGGCTGAAGGCATACGACCAAGGAGAGCGGACACTTCGGAACCTGCCTGCGTGAAACGGAAAATATTGTCGATGAAGAATAGAATGTCTTTACCAGCGCCTTGACCACCGGCATCGCGGAACGATTCGGCCACGGTCAGTGCGGAAAGGGCTACGGAAGCACGTGCTCCGGGAGGTTCGTTCATCTGCCCGAACACCAGGGTAGCTTGTGATTTTTCGAGTTCGGCAGGGTCGATGAGGGATAAGTCCCAGTCGCCTTTTTCCATGCTCTTCATAAATTTTTCACCGTAGCGGATAACGCCCGATTCCAGCATTTCGCGGAGCAAGTCGTTGCCTTCACGAGTACGCTCGCCGACACCGGCAAATACGGAGTAACCGTTGTAACTTTTGGCAATGTTGTTGATGAGCTCCATGATGAGCACTGTCTTACCAACGCCGGCGCCACCGAACAATCCAATTTTGCCACCTTTAGCATAGGGTTCGAGCAAGTCGATGACCTTGATGCCGGTGAAGAGGATTTCCTGATTGGTCACCAGATCTTCGTATTTGGGCACTTCGCGGTGAATGGCATAGGCGCCTTTCATATCCAGTTCCGGCATCCCGTCGATGGACTTGCCAGTCACGTTCATCATGCGGCCTTTGATTTGATTGCCAATGGGCATGGTGATGGGCGTTCCCAACAGTTGAACGGGCATGCCGCGCATCAGACCGTCGGTGGAATCCATGGCGATGGCGCGCACGGTGTCCTCTCCGATGTGTTGCTGGCACTCGATGATGAGTTTCTGACCGTTTTCACGGGTGATCTCGAGTGCATCGTGAATTTTGGGCATGTCCTTGGAGTCCTTGGGGAACGAAACGTCCACGACCGGGCCTATGACTTGTACAATTTTACCAATGGTTTGTGACATAAAACGAAGCTTTATGGAATGGGTGATTTGGCGGTTAACTCTTATTTTGAAAAAATAACGGTGCAAAAGTAGCCAAAATTTTTCCAATGTCCTACTTGTTTTAAAAAAATCAACCGTGAAAAAGAAGAACCTCAAGATTCGTTCGTTCGATTAATCTAACTAACTTTGCATGAACTTACAAAGGTTTCCGGAATGGCTCAGGATTAATAACTAGAGCCTCAACGATTAAATTGACCACGATGCAAACAATGGCCGAAATCGCCGGAAATCCATTTACCGGACTAAACGACGCTCAAGTACTGGAGAATCAAACCCAAAACGGGTTCAACGAACTGCCAGCCACCAAATCAAACAGTTTTTTTCACCTTGCGCTGAGCATTCTCAAGGAACCCATGTTCCTGCTGCTGGTGGTCTGCGCCTCCTTGTATATGGCTGTAGGCGATATTCAGGAAGGCATCATGCTGCTGGGATTCGTCTTGTTTATCATGGGTATCGAATTCTATCAGGAACGAAAAACGGGTAAGGCGCTGGAAGCCTTGCGCGAAATGTCCAGCCCAAAAGCCAGAGTGCTCCGCAACGGCGTGGAGGTCAAGATTCCCTGCCGCGAAGTGGTGGTGGACGATCTGGTTGTACTCACCGAAGGCGAACGAGTGCCTGCCGATGCGCTTTTATTGCGCTCCATCAATATTCAAGCGGATGAATCCATGCTCACCGGCGAATCCGTTCCGGTTCGCAAAATTGAATCCGACGGCACTGAGAAAGACGTCCTGCCTGGTGGAGACGATACGCCCTTTGTTTTTTCGGGCAGTATGATTGTACAGGGCAACGGTATCGCCAAAGTGTTGCGCATCGGTACGGAAACGGAAATCGGGAAAATTGGAAAAGCATTGAACAGTGTGGTGGAAGAAACCACCAAGCTGAAAACGGAGCTGAATACGTTGGTTCGAAGACTGGCCATCGGTGGCGCTTTTTTGTGTCTCATCGTGGTGCTCGTTTTCTTTTTGACTCGCGGCGACCTACTTCATGGTTTTTTAGCCGGACTGACGTTGGCCATGGCCATTTTACCGGAAGAATTCCCCGTCATCCTGACCATCTTTATGGCATTGGGTGCTTGGCGCATGTCCAAACACCGGGTGCTCACTCGTAGGCCTGCAGTCATTGAAACCTTGGGTTCAGCCACCGTGCTTTGTACGGACAAGACGGGTACACTAACCCTGAATCGGATGACCGTCAATACGCTGTATAATAAGGTGTCCTTTTTGCAAACGACCAACATGAAAGGTTTCCCCGAAGATTTTCACGAAATCATCGAGTACGGCATCCTTTCCAGCCAGACCAAGCCCAACGATCCGATGGAAAAGGCGATTTGCCGATTGGGTGAAGAATTCCTCAAGGATACCGAACACATTCACCACGATTGGTCCATGATTCGGGAGTATTCATTGTCGAAGGAATTGCTGGCCATGTCCAGGGTTTATAAGGAAAAATCATCCGACGAATATGTGATTGCCACCAAGGGTGCGCCTGAATCCATTTTCGACCTGTGTCACCTCAAAGATGCCAGTAAATACGAAGAGGCTATCCAACTGATGGCGTCAAAGGGACTTCGCGTTTTGGGTGTGGCCAAAGCGGTCGTCGGAAAAGAACAACTGCCCGAAATCCAGCATGATTTTGATTTTGAATTCATCGGTCTGATCGGTCTGGCCGATCCAATTCGGCCTGAAGTGAAAGTGGCCGTGAAGGAATGCTTCAAAGCGGGTATCCGTGTCATCATGATCACGGGCGACTACCCCGTCACTGCTCAGAACATCGGCGCTGAAATTGGACTTAAGAATACGGATCAATGCATCACCGGCCCTGAACTAACGGCAATGAGCGATGAAGAATTGCTTAAGCGCATTGACGAAGTGAACATTTTTGCCCGTGTGGTTCCCGAACAGAAACTCAAGATTGTCAATGCACTGAAAGCGAAAGGTGAAGTGGTGGCCATGACCGGTGACGGTGTAAACGATGCACCTGCCCTGAAAGCCGCTCACATCGGCATTGCCATGGGTGAACGCGGTACGGATGTGGCGCGCGAGGCCTCTTCCTTGGTGCTCACCGACGACAACTTCTCGTCCATCGTTGGGGCTGTCCGCCTGGGACGCCGCATTTTTGACAACATGCAAAAGGCGTTCGGGTACGTTTTTGCCATCCACGTGCCTGTTGCTGGTCTTTCGCTAATTCCGATATTCTTTGCCGGTGCGCCATTGTTATTGTTCCCGGTTCACGTCGTTTTCATGGAATTGATCATCGACCCGGCGTGTTCCGTCATTTTCGAAGCGGAAAAAGAAGAAAAGAATGTGATGAATCGACCACCTAGAAGTGTCAAGCAGAAGTTTTTTGGAGGAAACAAAATCTTCATGAGCTGCATGCAAGGCCTTGGCATCCTTTTGTTGGTGCTTGGTGTCTATTGGGTAGGTCTTCGTCTGGAGTATAGTGCCGAAGTGGTGCGCACGATGTGTTTCACCACGCTGATTGTTTCCAACATCTTAACCATCTTGACGAACCGCAGTTGGGAAAACAACCTGTTTCAGATTTTGGCAACACCCAATACCAGTGTCAAATGGATTGTCGGTGGCACCATCTTGTTTTTGATTGCCGTGCTTTCGATACCGTTCTTGCATGGGCTGTTCAAGTTTGCGCCGCTTTCCGCGTTGCAAATCGTAACTTCAGTGGGGGTTGGTTGCCTGAGTATCATCTGGTTTGAGATCTACAAAATGATTTCCAAAAAGAGAAAATACGGCGCTACTGATTAATTGCCGATCCTAAAGTATCCTAATACGCTCCAGTACGGCTTCATAATTAGTGCCTTGTCTTATCACTTCGTGAGCGTTTCAAGCACTCGTTTGAATCATCTGGAGTTTATTTACTGTTTTTCCAGAAACGCCTGAAAACCGGAAGTGAATTTAAATTTGTTTTCGGGGCCGCCTTCGTTGTAGATGAAAAATGCTTCAACGTTGGGTAGGCCTTCGATCAGCGTCATGGCCGAATCGACGCCGATCACCATGCATGCCGTTGCCAGCGCGTCTGCCGTGAAGCAATCGTTTGCCAGGATGGTGGCGCTCAGCAGTGTGTGCTGAACCGGATAGCCCGTGTGCGGATCGATGGTATGGGCATACTTCTTACCGTCTTTTACATAAAAACTTCGGTAATTACCCGAGGTGGAAAGGGCTTTATCAGTGAGAATGAGCACTTTTTCGACCTCATTGTTGGTGGAAGTGGAATCATCGACCGGTTTGTTGATGCCGATGCGCCACTGGTTTCCCTGAGGATTCTTGCCGAGTAAAACAATTTCACCACCAATTTCCACCATGTAATCGCTCGCGCCCTGTTTGCGCAGGTATTCGCCAATGATATCACTGGCATAACCGCCCGCAATGGCACCGCAGTCGAGTTGCATGCGCGGGTCGGATTTGGTGAGTTGTTCCTTCTCCAATTGGAGTAGTTTGTAACCGACAAATCCCCGGATGCTATCGACTTTCGCCTGCGTCGGATCACTTTTTGACTTAGGCCCGAAACCCCAAAGGTTCACCAGTGGTCCGACCGTGATGTCGAAGGCCCCGTTGGACAGTTTCGAAAATCGAAGGCTTTCCTGAACCATTTTTAGCATCCAAGGGTCCTTGCTCAGGTCGAACGCTTCTGTGCCGCTTTGGTTGAAACGGCTGATGGTGGAGGTGGAATCGTACGTGGAAAGGGAGGTGTTGAATTTTTCCATTTCAGCCTCGATACCTTTTTGAAGGTCTTCGGTGGCCTTGTAGGTGATGTGATAGGTGGTGCCGAAAGCGAAGCCTTCGTTGAAGAAATAGCGTTTCTCCTTGCAAGAGCTGAGCGAGAGCAACACTAGAGGAACTAGGAGGAATCGGGCTTTTGAATTCATATTGAACGTGTTTTTAGAAAGAATCTGATGCTTGGAAAGTGATGGTTCAGAACGGCAGCTTGTCCTTTAGAACGGCAGCTTGTAGTACAAATGGAGCGCCAAACCAGCCATGGGTTTGATCTTTTCACCATATCCGGGAATGTAGGCCGGGTCGCTCGTGGCACCGCCAGAAACGTGCAGGGTAGACTTGTATTGACCGGACCAGCCCAATGAAAAGGGACCCCATACATCGACGCGGACACCGACCGTCAATTCCAGCCAGCCTACGACCCCTCGCTGGTTTGTCAAACTCGTCAGAGCGTAGTCACCCCAATAATTGTTGTACCACGAAAGGTTGTTCAGCGAGTACGAAAAGGCGGAGAACCCATAATGGGCACCCGCGTAAAACATGTTTTGCGCCTTGTCGCCCAGATAAACCAAGGACTTATTGACCCCAAGTTTAAAATAAGTGCCCGTCGTAAGACATTGCGTGCCGCTTTCTGCCGTACGGTCGTAACTGGAATAACCCATTTCAAAGGTAGGAAACCAAGTGTTTTTCAGATTGACATCGGCTTTGACGCTGTATCCTTTGTCGCTGGAAATCAATCCTAAAAGTGGTCTACCCAACTCGACACCAATATTGATGCCCTGATAAGTCGGTATAACGACAACCGGCTCCTTCTTTTTATCCACTGCGGTACAAGGCAGGGAAAGGAACAGCAAGGCTGCCAGAGCGCCATATTTAAAGGATGAGCCTGACATGTTCCGATTTTAGATTGATAACGGCTGAATCGGCTATGGCGGCGGACTTGAAAATCACGCCGTTGACCCTGCAAGCTTTCAGCGTACTGAACACCCTGCAACCGCATTCCATGGATTGAAACCAGGGTGCGTTCTGATGCTCTAGTGTCAATGTGTCCACAAACAGAAATCCGTTTTGTTGCGTGGTGACCAAATACTGCGTTTGCGTTGCGTTGGTATTCAAATCGAGTTCGAATCCGCTGAGTGTCTTTTTTTTATAAATGATGGAATCCGATCCGACACCTTTTACGGTCATGCTGTCCACCTGAACCGCGACTTCAATGTTTTTGTTGTTTAGGGTATAAAAATTGACATAGAGTTTAACGCTCATGTCCTCGTAACAGCCATTGCTGCTGCATCCGAACAAGAATAGAACCGTCGCGGAAAGGAGGACGGCACGTTTAAATCGATTCTTCAACCGCATACGAATTACGTTCCGGAGCATTGCGAACAATCAATTCACCCAAGAATCCGGTCAGGAAAAGCAGCACCCCGATGATCATGCAGGTCAGTGCCAAGTAGAAGTAGGGCAAATCGGTGACCAGCCTGGCGGCATTGCCTTCAAGGAGAGAAACCAGTTTGATGGCACCCACCACAATGACAGCAATTAGGCCGATGATAAAGGTTAAACTTCCATACAAGCCGAAGAAATGCATGGGTTTTTTGCCGAATTTATGGAGGAACCATAGGCTAATCAGGTCGAGATAGCCATTCACGAAGCGGTTCATACCGAACTTGGTTTCCCCGTATTTGCGTTTCTGGTGGTGCACTACTTTCTCCCCGATGCGGTTGAAGCCAGCGTTTTTGGCCAGAAACGGGATGTAGCGGTGCATTTCGCCATACACTTCAATGTGTTTCACAACAGTATTCCGATAGGCCTTCAGCCCGCAGTTCATGTCGTGCAGTTTGATGCCGGTGATGCGTCTGGCGGTGGCGTTGTAGATTTTGGAAGGAATATTCTTGGCCAGTTTTCCGTCGTAGCGCTTCTTTTTCCAACCGGAAACCAGGTCGAAGTTTTCGTCCATCACCATCTTGTAGAGTTCCGGAATTTCGTCGGGACTGTCCTGCAGGTCGGCATCCATGGTGATGACCACATCGCCTTGAGCTTTCTCAAAACCACAAAAGAGGGCGGGAGACTTGCCGTAATTTCGGCGGAAGCTGATGCCTTTGACTTCTGAGGGGTTTTTGGCCTGCAATTCGCGAATGATGTTCCAAGAGTTGTCGGTGGATCCGTCGTTGACGAAAATCACTTCGTAACTGTACTTGTTGGAAGTCATGACACGCTGAATCCATGCGAACAGTTCGGGCAGTGATTCGGCTTCGTTGAATAAGGGAATGATGACGCTGATATCCATGGTGTATTAGGCTTTAGGCTCTTCGTTGTCCTGATAGGGTTTGTAATTCGAATCGGCGGGAGGGATGTTTTCTTTTTTGCGGGCTACCATCGGGCTGATGATCAGAAAAAGCAATGCGCCACCGATAATGTACATCCAAAGGTAGGTCAGTACCAACTGAATGGTGGTGGGAACGCCATAGTTTATGAGGGCGTCGATGTACTTTTGTGGGTATTTCATCTGCTCCATCAGTTGAAGCGATTGATTCATGGCTGTAGCGATGAAGTCAGGTTGCAGAAACTGATAACGCAGGTAATAGAGTACCGACATGATGAGCGCGGCGAAGAAAAACAACCAGATGCCAAAGGACCATACCTGCCAATACCGGATGTAACCGCTCCAAGCCTTGTCCCGATAGCGTTTATCCAGTTGGAAACAAACCAAAGGAGTGGCCAGAAATCCAAACATCGAAAACAATCCTATGATGGCATTGTTTGGTAAAAGATAATCCAGCACAAAGAAAAAGGCGATGTATCCGCCTAGAATTAGTGCGTAATCTGCTGCGTACTTGTATTTTCGCTTAATGGGGTCGAGCGTTTCTTCCATGTTTATTTCGTATTCTTTCTACAAAAATACACTTTTTTTTCGTCGCCCCCTTGCCGAAGCCTCAAATTTGTGTACTTTTGCACTCGGGTAAGTCCTATACGGCTAGCTCCCTGCGAACCCCCCAGGGCTTGACCGCAGCAAGGGTAGCTTGGTTGTAGCGGCGCGATATAGATCGCTTACCCACCCGCCTCTTTAGCTCAGTTGGCCAGAGCACGTGATTTGTAATCTCGGGGTCGTTGGTTCGAATCCGACAAGAGGCTCGAAAACAATAAAGCTCCCGAAAATACGGGAGCTTTATTATTTTCAAGCCTCTGCCTTTTTATTTAAGACGGGAGGAATATTTTTTTTCGGGTTTTAGTTGAAGCTTTTTTTATTTCAAGCCTCTGCCTTTTTATTTAAGACGGGAGGAATATTTTTTTTCGGGTTTGAGTTGAAGCTTTTATTATTTCAAGCCTCTGCCTTGAAATTAAAGAATGGGCGATCGTGAGCGCTGCCTTCCGTCCAGCGTCATACCCTTGGTCTCCACTAGTCCGGGCTTGTGAACGCTCGACTCCGGCACGATTTGCTAGTCTCTGCGAGCCTTCACAAATTGTTTTGCCGGACTCTTCGTGTTCCCCGCACCCGTCAGTCGATGTCGACCGCGGGTACGTCGCTTCCCTTCAGTCCGCTTTCCTAGTAGTTTGAAATCTTGCTCTTAAATTACTGACCTGCATTCCTTGCTGTTGCGACAAGTAGCATCAATAGCAAGAAAGGCTTATAATATTGTCGTAGGGTGTTTTTGTGAAATATTATTATCGCCAACATATTGGCAGTAATCCTTTATTACTGCCAATATGTTGGCGATAATAATATTTTCCATTTAGTACTACAACCAATTTCTATTCGCAGGTGTACAGTTCTTTGATGGTTTTTTTAATTTTTTCGTTGCTCTTTTTGGTGAATGGAATCATTACAACCGAGAATATGGAAGAGGAGAAACAAAGACCGGTGCAGAAACCCCTCAGGAAGTTGGTCACGTGGCTTTCATCGAAAAATTCCATGATCAAGAGCGTGCAAATGGCCATGGCGATCATGGTGATGAGAATGTTTCGGATTTTGTTGGTCAATTCCTGGACTTTGAGCAAATGCGTCAAATTGTACAACGTTTTGTTGTTTGGCTCGAATCCACCATCCGTCGTTTTACTGCGCAAGTAAATCCAACTTTTGCATTTGCCGACCATTTCGATGCCCGTTTCCTTTAAAAAATTCAGGTATGAAGTGCTTTCTTCGGATTTGAGCTTTTTATCGAGCAGTTCTAACCGGTAGGTGTATTCGTTGGACTCACCAGACACGAAAATGTATTTTCCAATCGTCGCATGGGCCAATTGCCAGCCTTTTTGAGACATGTCATTCAACCATTGTTCTTCTTGCTCCCACTGCCAGACATAATAGAGTCTAAAAATCGTTTTTTTCATAATGCTGTTTATTAGATGGTTATTTAATTATTTTTTGGCCATTCGAAACCAGTTCCTCCAAACGGGCCATTTCGCCCTTGACGATGGCTTTACCAAGTTCGGTAATCTGATAATCTTTCCGTCGGCTTTCCTCTTCGCCAGGCAGGGCTTTGATCCAGCCCTTCTCCAGCATGGTCGAAAGGACTCCATAAAGCGTCCCCGCTGAAAGCTTAAGCCGGCCGTTGCTCATTTTTTCAGTTTCCTGCATGATGCCATAGCCGTGAAGGGGGGCATGCAGGGCCAACAGGGTGTAAAACACGGCTTCAGTCAATACAATGTTTTCGTTCATGATACTATCGGTATTCGTTATATAGATGTACGTTATATCGGAAGACGATACAAAGGTAGTCGATCTAATTTCAATTCCAACTTTTTAAATACTTTTTTTCAAAAATGTTTTTCCCAAAAAAAAAGGCTGTTCGAAGTGCTTTTTGTAAATTCGCAGTCTGAAACTTCCAACTATTAAAAAACACCAACATACTATGGAATTGGTTGACCGCTTTTTCACCTACGTGCAAAAAAACACCCAATCGGACGATGATACCAATCTGACTCCAAGTACGCCAGGGCAAATGGCTTTTGCCAAGGATCTGGCCAGTGAGCTTCAATCCATTGGGCTGCAGGAAGTCACGCTTAGCGAGTACGGCTATGTGATGGCTACGCTGCCTGCCAATATCGACGAACCTCGACCGGTGATCGGTTTTATCGCCCACATGGACACGAGCCCAGACATGAGCGGCAAGAATGTTTCTCCTCAAATCGTCAAAAACTACCAGGGTGGCGACATCGTTTTAGATCCTACAGAAAACGTGGTTCTATCGCCCAACGACTTTCCGGAGCTACTCAAATACATCGGTCAGGACATCATCACCACCAACGGCAAAACCCTGCTGGGAGCCGACGATAAAGCCGGTTTGTCTGAAATCGTCACTGCCATGGAATACCTGATGGCCCACCCTGAAATCAAACATGGCAAGATCCGCATCGGTTTCACCCCAGACGAGGAAATTGGCAAGGGCCCCGACAAATTTGATGTCGAAGCTTTCGGTGCTGAATTCGCCTACACCATGGATGGTGGAGAAATCGGCGAGCTGGAATTTGAGAACTTCAACGCTGCCAGCGCCAAGATTACTTTTAAAGGTCGAAACGTTCACCCGGGCTATGCCAAGCATAAAATGCTGAACTCCATGCGGATAGCGAATCAATTTGCCACCATGCTGCCCCGCCACGAAACGCCGGAGCATACCGAAGCCTACGAAGGATTCTACCACCTCATCAGTTTTCACGGCGATGTGGAGTCCACCACGATTTCGTACATCATCCGCGATCACGACCGCATCCGTTTTGAGAATCGCAAAAAAGAAGTCGAACATTTGGTGCGCAAAATCAATCACGAATTTGGAGAAAATACGGCAACCTTGGAAATGAAAGACCAATATTTCAACATGCGTGAAAAGATTGAACCGCAAAACATGCACATCATCAGTCTGGCTTTCCGTGCTATGGAAGCCTGCGACGTGATTCCGTTGGTGCGTCCCATCCGTGGTGGTACGGACGGTGCAAGGCTCTCCTTCATGGGGCTCCCTTGTCCCAATATTTTTGCCGGTGGTCATAATTTCCACGGCCGTTTTGAATTTATCCCCATTCCTTCCATGGAGAAAGCCATGAAAGTCATCGTAAAAATTGCGGAAATCTCCGCCTCAAAATCATGAAAACGACTCCCTTCACCTCCATCCATCTGGCCCTAGGCGCCAAGATGGCCGAATTTGCCGGTTACAACATGCCCATCGAATACACCGGAATCCTTCCCGAACACCTTGCTGTTTGCCAAAGTGTCGGCGTTTTTGACGTTTCTCACATGGGCGAATTCTGGGTGAGTGGTCCTCAGGCTTTGCCATTTCTGCAGAACTTGGTTTCCAACGATGTTCGAAACGTGGTTGTTGGTCAGGCGCAGTATTCCTGCCTACCGAACGAAAAAGGTGGCATTGTGGACGATTTGATTGTTTACCGTATCGCCGAAGAGGAATATTTGGTGGTGGTGAATGCTTCCAATATTGAAAAGGACTGGAACTGGTTTGTTTCGCACAACAAAGTGGGAGCGGTGCTTGAAAACATGTCCGACCAGACAGCTCAGCTGGCCGTTCAAGGACCCAAAGCCATCGAGGTGCTTCAAAAACTCACGGATTTGGACCTTTCCGCCATTCCCTATTACCATTTCGCGGTCGGAACGCTGGACGGAGTGGAAGATGTATTGATTTCCAACACGGGTTACACCGGAGCTGGAGGGTTTGAAATCTATTTCGCACCCGAAATGGGCCAACAACTTTGGGACGCGATTTTTGCTGCCGGGGCTGAATTCGGTATCCTGCCCATCGGGTTGGGTGCTCGTGACACGTTGCGTTTGGAAATGGGTTTCTGCCTCTATGGCAACGATATTGACGACACGATTTCGCCCATTGAGGCCGGTATTGGTTGGGCGATGAAGTTTACGCCCGAAAAACAATTTCCTTCCAGGGTTATTTTCGAAAAGCAAAAACTGGAAGGCGTTGCCAAAAAGCGGGTCGGTTTGGTGATGATCGATAAGGGTTTCGCCCGACATGGTTATGCTTTGACGGATGAATCTGGTCGGGTGATCGGCGAGGTGACGTCGGGCAGTATTTCGCCACTGACCAAAATCGGGATTGCGATGGGTTATGTGGAAACAGCATTTGCAGCAGTTGGAACCATCGTTTGTGTGGATGTCCGCGGGCGTTTGCTCAAAGCAGAGGTGGTGAAAATGCCGTTCAGAAAATAAATTTTTTAACTGGCAGCGCTCCCTTTCGTTCAGTATTATTTTGTTGAGTGGTTTTCGTTGAAGATGGCGAGATTTTGGTGCATTTCGGCGAATTGAGCTTCTTTTACGAAGGAGGTGCAGATGCGGAGGCCTTCTTCCTCACTGCCGGTGGAATCCAGTGCGATGGCGCTGATGCCGTAGTAAAGCAGTTCGTGCATCAGGTCGCTGCCTTTGAAGCCAGGGTAGGATACCGTAAAGTAAAAGCCGTCCGCAATTTCTTCACCCAGGTCGTTGTCGTAAACTATGCTGAAGCCGTTGTCCAGAAAGCATTTTTTCGCCTTATTGGCTCTTAAACCATAGATTCCTACTTCGTTCAGGAAGTTGAATTCGTCGTCGCAAGCCGCTTTCATGAGCGCGGTCATGGCGTATTGGGCCGAGTGGCTGGTACCGGCGGAAAGCCCGTACAGCATTCTGCCTACAAGGGCATGACCAAAGGTGCCGTTGCCGTATCGTTGGGCAAGACCCGGGTAGACCCGGTTGTTCAGTTTCTCCGAAACAGCCAGGAAACCAATGCGTTGACCGGCATAGCTGAACGCTTTGGAACCTGAAATCAGCAGCACATAGTTGTCGGTGTAACGCGCCACGGATGCCTGAAAAGGCGCTTTGAAAGGTTGGCTCAGATCTTTTCGGAAATCCATGGCGAAATAGGCCAAGTCTTCCAGTACGATCACATCGTATTTGGTGGCCAGCTCACCAATGATTTGCAGTTCACTTTCCTGCAGGCAGAACCAGGCCGGGTTGTTGGGGTTGGAATAAATCAGGGCTGAAATGTGTCCTTGGCTGAGGTGGCGTTCCAATTCCTCACGCAATGCTTCGCCACGGAAGTGGAAGGCGTCGAACGATTCGTAGGGCGTATCGAGCATCACCAGTTGCTGCTTCTGCACCGGAAAACCAGGATCGATAAATAGGACGGTGGTTTTTTCAAGGCTCAGCTGGCGGGCAGTCATAAAACAGGCGATGGTGCCCTGCATCGAACCCACTACCGGTGTGCAACAGTTGGGCGGCACATCAATGTCCATGAAAGCTTTGACAAAGCGGGAAGCCTGTTCCTTAAAGATGGAGATGCCTTCCAATGGCGGATAAACCGAAGCAACACCGTTCTGTAAGGCCTCGATTTCAGCCTTCACTCCAATTTGAGAAGCAGGCAATCCAGGAACGCCCATCTCCATCCTGGCCATTTTTTTGCCAGACCTTTTCTCGATTTCATTGGCGAGGCCAACCATTTCCCGAATGGTAACTTTACTGAAATCAGGTAGATGGAATTCGTTGATGATGGATTCTACGAGTGTGTGGTCAAATGGCGTTTCTTTCATTGGAAATGGTATTGTTCCCACAAAAGTACAAAAAACCTACGGAGCCAAAAAAAGTTTTTCAAATCCTTGCGTTTCCCACAAATCTCCCTATCTTTGCACCCGCAATCAGATAATGAAAGCAACCTTCAAAAAACGGTGTGGTAGTTCAGCTGGTTAGAATACCTGCCTGTCACGCAGGGGGTCGCGGGTTCGAGTCCCGTCCATACCGCAAAAAAGCGATTCAGAAATGAGTCGCTTTTTTTTTGCCCCAATACCCATCCCGAAATTTGTTTACCCAAGTTACAAACCTATTGAAAACATAAACAAAAATCGGGATGGGTTTTTTCTATGAAGGCTAAAAGTAAGAAATCATTTAGCGATCAATTTTACAAAATAATTGAAAGAAGTTGCATTATTCACACGTGGCTTTTCATTTGTTTTAAATAAATGGTATATTAGCAACGTACAAGCATTCAATTTTGTTTTTCTGCAACGGTTGTTATTATGGGAAATATTCTGGGGTTTCTGGATATGCACACCATTCTTTTTACGATGATCATTACCAATTTGGTATGTACATTGGTGATGCTTTTGTTGTGGAGGCAGAATTATAAACGATTGGATGGCATTCCATACTGGGTGGCCAACTTTAGCTTTCAGACACTGGCCATCATCCTGATCGTATTGCGGGGTATTATTCCAGACTGGTGCTCCATCGATTTGTCCAATACGTTATCGGTCGTAGGTATTTTTCTGGGATTAAGGGGTTTGGAAAAATTCTTTCACTTAAAGACTTTTCAAGGACATAATTATGCGATGTTGATTCTTTTTCCGGTTTTCTTTTATTTGTTGACATACACCACGCCGGATTTAGCCAAGCGAAACCTGATTATTGGAATTTTCTCCTTTATTTTTTGCTTTCAGTGTGTCTGGCTGCTGTTTTTTAGAGTGAAGCGGAATATGTTGCGAATGACGGTATTGGTCGGAGCGGTATTTATCGGTTTTTGTCTGGTTGATGTTGCCCGAGTGCTCAATTTTTTTATTAATGAAAACCTGGGGAACGATTATTTCGATGCTGGTTCCTTCGAAGCTTTTGTGATTTTATCGTACAAAATGCTGTTGATCGTGCTTACGTTCGGCCTTGCGCTGATGTTCAACAAACGTTTGTTGGTGGACATCGCTTTGCAAGAAGAAAAGTTTTCAAAGGCTTTTCACACCTCTCCCTATGCCATTGTAATCACGCACGTTAACGATGGTCATATTGTTGAAATAAACGAATCATTTCAACGGTATTCTGGTTTTACCTTAGAAGAAATTAAGAATCAGACAACCCTCATTCTGGATTTTTGGGAAAATCCAAACGATCGGACATTTGTCTTGAATGAATTAGCCAACAAAAGGGTTGTTCGAGATATGGAATTTCGTTTCCGAAAAAAGAATGGAGAATCCTTGATCGGACTTTTTTCTGCTGAAATCATTACGATTAACGGGGAGGCATGTGTCCTTTCCAGCATCAATGACATTTCAAAACGCAAGAATGCTGAGGAGTCTCTGAAGGAAAGTGAAAGTCGCTTGACAAATTTAAATGCCACCAAGGATAAGTTTTTTTCCATCATCGCCCACGATTTGAAAAGCCCATTCAACAGCATATTGGGCTTCAGCCAATTGTTGGGTGAGACGGTTCGGTCTAAGGATTATGTGAATGTGGAGGAATATGCCTCGATCATCCATAAATCGACTCAACGTACCATGGATTTGTTGATGAATCTGTTGGAATGGTCGCGTTCCCAGACAGGTAAAATGGAGTTCTCGCCCGAATACATTGATGTTAAGGTTTTGCTCAAGGAGGTATTGGATTTGCTTGAACAAACAGCCCAGCAGAAATCCATCACCATCAATAAAGAGCATTTTCCAAATTCGACGGTTTTTGCGGATCGGATCCTGCTGAGTACTATTTTGAGGAATCTCCTTTCAAATGCCATCAAATTCACCCATCCTGGAGGTTCGATTTTTTTGGCTGTCAAACAGCTCGGCCCATTTTTGCAAGTAAGTGTTCGGGATAATGGTGTTGGAATTAAAACGGAAGACATCAGAAAGATTTTCCGCATCGATGAAAGCATTTCTAGAAAAGGTACTAAAAACGAACAGGGTACAGGCCTCGGCTTGTTGCTTTGTAAGGAATTCGTAGAAAAACAAGGTGGAACGATCTGGCTGGAAAGTGAATATGGAAAAGGCAGCACATTTTACTTCACGCTACCAACAAACCCTTAAAATCCAATCTTTTTTACGTACCTTTGAGGGGTCATGAAACAGTTTTTCCTGCTACTCTTTATTGTTTTGTTATCCATTGCAAATCATCATGTTATGGATAATGCTCGTACGGTGCTCCATACGGATTTGACAGTTATTGAAAACCAAGGAGCGCATCAATCTTGTGGAAATCATTTTACGTTAGAGTCGGAACATCACCACCATGATGAGTACCGATTAATCAATACGGTGGTCGATCATCAAGGTGCCCCCAAAAGCCAACGACTCAAATTATTGGAACACCTTGCTCTTTCAAATTCTTCACTTTCCTTTTGGCAACCACCCAAGATTTCTTAATTACACCTCCAATTTTTTTGTTATTCCAGTAAATTGACTTTGTTTCATTGCAAAGACGAATTGCTAATGAAGTATCCATTACATTTTCAATCAAATCATCCAACTATGAACATTTTAGCAGCTGAAAAAGAAAAAAAGAAGGTCGCTTTGATCTCTGTTTTTGCCGCCATTTTTTTAACCGGTTCCAAATTAGTGGTCGGTCTTGTAACAGGGAGTCTAGGGATTCTGTCCGAGGCATTGCACTCCGGGCTGGACCTGGTGGCTGCAGTCATCACGTATTTTACCGTTCGGGTTTCCGATCGACCTGCCGACATAAGGCACCATTATGGACACGGAAAAACGGAGAATTTTTCAGCCTTTATTGAAACGATTCTACTGGTAATTACCTGCGTTTGGATTCTTTATGAAGCAATCAATCGTCTTGTTTCTGGAAATACGCACATCGAAATCAATGTTTGGAGTTACATTGTGGTGGTCACTTCCATCGTCGTTGATGTGACGCGTTCACGTGCACTCTATAAAGTGGCAAGAAAACACAATAGCCAGGCGCTCGAGGCTGATGCACTCCACTTTTCGACGGACATCTGGAGTTCGGCCGTAGTTTTGTTTGGTTTGATTTGTGCCAATTTCGGGTTCTTCTTTGCCGACTCGGTTGCTGCATTGGTGGTGGCCATGATTGTATTGATGGTTTCCTATAAACTTGGTAAAAAGGCCATTGATGTGCTGCTGGATAGAGCTCCGAATCACTACGTGGACATTGTCACGGAAGCATTGGAGGAAGCCTCTGAAGTCAAACAGTATCATAACCTTCGGATTCGTTCGGCTGGAGCAGATACGTTCATAAAGGTAAACATTCACCTGGATCCGATTTTAAGCCTACAGCAAGTTCACGAAATTTGTGACAAAATCGAAAAGGAAATCGGTTCAAGGATTCTTCGCAGCGAAGTGTTCATACATGCTGAACCTCAAGATATGACCCATATTCAAAGTGAAAAGAATGAGGATTCATTATTTAAAAACAAACTTTCTTAAAAAAACGATATACTATGGGATTCGATGATTTTTTTGAAAACGATCGCAAGCATTCAAAGCATGGTTACAATAAGCATTACGATCATGATGATCACCATGAATCAGGCCATTCGCAACACGACTCCGGCCATTCACCTTATGGTTCCGGTCATTCACCTTATGGTTCCGGTCATTCACCTTATGGTTCCGGTCCTTCGCAACATGGCTTTCCAGATCTGAAACAAGCGTATCTGGGAAAAATTATGAACAATCCACAATTGCGGAACCTAGTCATCATCGCAAGCGTCGCTTTGGTTTTAATCCTTCTTGTTCTGGTCATTTTGTTATTCCCATTGATTGAACAGTTGTTCCAGAAAGTGGGTGAGGATGGAATTCAAGGTGTGGTTAATACCCTTTGGAGCGGCAAGAAAGAGTAATGAAAGGTTCAAACTAAAATCTAAAGAAGGATTTTTCAGGTATTTTTTTGTAGTTTTGAAGGATTAAACTCGTTGACATGCGTGAAACCCTTCATTTGAAACCAGAAGAAGAACTTATTCTGCTGGTGGCTGACATTCATCCTGATAAAACGATCCTGGATCGGGTGGATGCATTGATTCCTGCCATTTTCGATTGGGAGGTTTTCACCAAGATGGCCATTGACCGTGCCGCAGCACCGCTGATAGTCGATAAGCTGTCATCATTAAAAAATGCCGGGCTTTTTCCCGAAAGCGTACTTCGTCGTTTGAAGCAAGCTTCCTTAAGAACCCTGAGTAGGAACATGTTGCTGACGGAGCATTTCCGTCAGGTTATTAGAGCGTTCAGTGAGGCTGAGATTCCAGTTATTGCATTGAAAGGCTCGATGTTGTCGGAATGGTTGTATGGCAACATCAATCTGCGTCAATTCAGCGATTTGGATTTGTTGGTTCCCCAAGAAAAAGGGATGACTGCCGTAGAGATTCTACGCGGGATGGGATATGTTTCCAGCGACTTGAAAATGTCCGATTTTATCAAGGAGAATACCAGCATTGTGCATTATACACCCATGATCAAAAACGGTGTATCGGTGGAAATCCATATACGAATTCATGCGGAAACTGAGTCCTATCAGGTTGATTTGCAAGATATGTGGCAACAGGCTGTGCCCATGCAGTTGCACGGGGTTCCAGCCCTTGGATTTTGCCCCGAAGACTTGCTGTTGCATCTGTGTTTCCATTTGGACAAACATTTTAGAGGCGGGCAATTTCAGTTTACCTGCCTATATGATATAGTAAATATGTTGAATCACAAAGGGAAAGAAATCCATTGGGATCTTTTTGAAAAGAAATGCATTCAAGCCAAAGCCGAATCGGTAACCTACAAATATTTGCTGTTGGCTCAGAAATACATGAATGCCCAACTACCAGTTTTAGTCGCTAAAAAATATGCCTATCGGCTGGAGCCGAAAGATGAACGGATATTTCTTGGCATCTTGAGAGGAAAGGGTCTTCACATTTATACCGCTGGTGTGATTCGGTCCATGGGGCATTTGAACGGTTTCGGCAATCGCTTTCGCTTCCTGTTCGACTTTTTTTTCCCAACTACCGAATTCATGATGAAGCGGTACCGATTGAAGCGCAAAAGCCAACTTTGGCTGTATTATCCATATCGGCATTTTCTGGCTTTAAAGAACGTTTGGCAGACCCTCAGGAAAGTGTTTGGCTGAATCATGAACACTTTTTTTTGACTACTTGCAGCAGGTTTAGTGCAATGGTTTTATTCCCCTTTGCTGGTTTTATACATGGCGTAGTATTTGCCTTTCTTGGCCATCAATTCCTCGTGACTGCCCGATTCAACGACCGTTCCTCGGTCCAATACATAAAGAATGTCCGCCCATTGAACGGTAGAAAGCCGGTGGCTGACAATAACCACGGTCTTATTCTTTGCCAGTTTCCGTAAGCTGCCCAACAGCTGCTTTTCAGAATCCACATCGAGCGCACTCGAGGGTTCGTCCATAAAAAGGATGGGGGAATCCCGGTAGAAAGCGCGTGCGATGGCAATTTTCTGCCACTGGCCGATGCTGAGTTCTTCCCCACTTTTGAACAGGGTGCCCAACAGCGTTTCGTAACCCAGCGGAAGCCGTTCAAACAATTCGGCAATGCCTGCAGCATTGGCAGCTTCTTTGGCTTTTTCCCTATTAAATGGCAGGTCGATGTTGCCCAAGCTGATGTTTTCGTGGGCGGTGATGTTGTAGAGGGCAAAATCCTGGAATACCGCTGTTATCTGGCGTCGCAAGGCTTGTTTGTCCAAATCCTTCAGGTCGTCGTCGTCGAAACGGATGCTGCCTTCCTGCGGTGCATAGAAACCACTCAGAAGCTTGATGAGCGTGGTTTTTCCAGAACCGTTGGCACCGACAAAAGCGACGGTCTTGCCTGCTGGAATGTACAGATTGACATTGCTTAGCGCATCCCGCTTGCTCGTTTCATAGCGAAAGCGAAGGTTTTCTACAGTAATACCCTTTTGAAGCGGTTCAAGCTGTTTGTTCAGCGTGGATTTTTCTCTAATCGGTAAATTGAGGAAAGCGAAAAAGTCGTTCAGGAAGGTGTTGTCTTCCATGAGCAGTGTGACGGAACGAAGCAAATCGCTTAGGACGGCGTAGCCGCGTTGGAAAACAAAGAAAAACAAGACGACCGAACCGATGGTGATGGAGCCGATGGTCATCAGGTAAACAACAGTGGCTAGGGAGGTGAAGATGAGCAAGACGGCAAAAACCTGAGCGGCGATGTCGGCAAACATTTCCGATTTCTGCAAGCGTTGTTTTTCCTCGTAAAGATCGTCTTCGATGGCTCTGAAACGGTTCAGAAAGATGCTGGAGAAGCCAAACAATCGGAGTTCCTTGGCAAAAGGAAACCCCGTGAGAATGCGGTTGTAATAGGCCATTTGGCGTTCCTTCGGGCTGATGGATTCTTTCAACCGATAGCGTTTGTTCGTGTATTTCAAGCGAACCAAAACGCTGGGAATCACAGAAATGAGCAGCAACACCAACAGATACCATTTGATGCCGAGAAACATGACCAGCATCACCAAAACGGCCGCGGTCGATTTAAACAAGGTCAGCAACTCGCCCATGATTTTGACTGGGCGGAATCCTGCTTCCTGAACAGCCCGATGGATTTTGTCTTGTTGGTTGGGGTCTTCGTAATACAAAAGGTCAAGCTCCGTATGTTTCTGATGAAGAAGCTTATAGGTATGTTCGGTTACTTTGTGGGAAAGCTTTTCAAAGAAAAAGCCGTGGATAACAGAAAGAATGCCACTGAGTAAGAATACGGATGCCGTCAGGATGATGAGGCCGGTTTGGCTCATCCAAGGCAGGGATACGGAGCCCGGGTTGGTCAACCTGTCCACCAGCAGTTTGATGCAGACAATCAGTAAAAAAGGTGCAACACCCTGAATGACAGAAAGAATGGTGTTGGTGATGAGGGGCTTACGTGCCGGTTTCCCGATAATCTTTAGGTTTGCTTTCAAGGAACCGTAACTTTCGGACAACCGAACCCGATACGCCTTCACCCGAAAATTTAGGTTGTAAATAGGAATGAGCACCTTACGGAAGGTTTTGCTGAATGCCGTCAGCCTGCGAACTTTTGGATCGGCGGTGGTGAATATTTTTTTACCTCTGTTGAACTGAATAATTTGACCGGCCAAGGCTTCAGCCGTAAAAGGCGGGTCGTTGAAAAGGTTTTTATCCCCTCTTGCGGTAAAAATGGTCTGAGTGCCTTTTTTTTGGATTTTTATCAGTCGGTGCGCCACGAAGCTATCCCGTAATTTGAAAACCACGATATCACCGATGCGAAGTTTTTCAGGATCACATTGTTGAACCATACCCACATCACCATCCTTCAAAACCGGATGCATGCTGTTGCCATTCATCTTGAACAGCGTGGTACGACCCTCTTTCAGCAAGCCTTCGTCCGGTGTCTGTTCATTCTTCATGAGTCTGCAGGTAACGTACGATGCTGTGGTCGGGCACAAAACCCGTTTCGTAAATACCGACGACGGCACAAAGTTCGGTGATAAAGCCGATGTAGCTCTGTATGAATTGCTTATCGAAATTGTTTTGGATGCAGAACGCCATGACTTTGGACACCGCTTTGGCACCGGTAATCCGCTGGGTGATGTTTTCAGGAAAATGACGGATCAAATGGATGGCATGCACAGGTGCCGATTTGGGCAGGTCGAAATAATACATGGGTGTGTTGTGCATGTAAAAACCATCGGTTCCTTTGCGGATGATCATCCGATCGTCGTTCACGATGCTGCTTCCGCACGACTTCCATTGTTCGGCCATGGTGGATTTCCCGGTTCCGGAGAAACCGGTAAAGATTCGACCTTTAGCACCGTCGAAAACGCCGGAAGCATGGATCATGATGGCGTCGTTGTTCACCACCAAGTAATAGAGCATGATGGGCCCCATGGGGTATTTCATGGGATGCAGCTGCTGGTCATCGGTAGGTTCGGAATAGATTTTCCAATGTTTGTAGGTCTCATCCAGAACGGCTAGTTGCTGAATCTCATCGATGGTTTGCTGATTGTACAGTTTGAAGCCGAGCCCTGTACCGTACTTGACAACGGAGTAAAAGCGCTGCGTTTCACTTTTGGCTTCAAAAAGCGTTTCGCAGTCGTCAAAAAGGTGAACAGGAATGCCTGAAATGCATTCCACATCCATATCGGGAGTGCTGTCGTTTACCTCATTCACGAAGGGAGCGTAGCCTTCATCCATGTAAATAGGTGTATCCCCGTAAAGTTTTAGGCAAAAGTCGGCAATGACAAGATTCATCGGTTTTTAGTTTTTCAAGACATCATTTGGGACATTTTTTCCAGAAAGCCGCAAATGTCTCTTCGGGCAATATCTGGGCTGACCTCAAAGGCTTCAACCATTTTCTCGGCCAGTTCTTCGGTGGTGGTGTCCTCATTGATGTTTTCCCAGATGAAACGACCGGTTTCGTTCATGGTAAAAAGCTCATTCATCTGCGCCACGTTGCCGGTAAGGGGAACAAGTACCAATTCATTGCCAACTTCCCGTGTGACAAAGCCCTTTTTTATTTTTTGAAGTGATTTTAGGTTCATGGTGATTGATTTAAGTAAAAGCGGTTGTCTTGTTAGGGCAACCACCGATTTATTTTTGGGCGAATATAAGAAAAAAAATGGAAAAGCGCTCTCGGTCGGTGTGCCCAACCTATCTTTTTGGTCTCACCAACACCCGTTCCACCAGTGTTTTTTTCCACTGCGGAAGTTGGTTGAAAAACTCCTGGGCAGTTTGAACTCCACCCTCTTGTTTTTTCCAATACACGGTGGCATAATAACGAATCACGGGGCTACCGTTCAGCAAATAAAGAAAATTGCTTTCGTCCTCGCATTTGGCACTGTGCATCGTTTCTTCCGGGCAGAAAACAGCCAGTCCGACCGTTTCCTTTTCGTATTTGACGGTGTCACCCACCGGCCAGTTCCGACCCCAAACGGCTACCATATCTTCCTTTTCATAGGCTGTCATCTCTGGAAATTTCTGAACACCGGTGCAAAAAGTCAAAGCAGGAAGATCAGCAGCAGTTACATAATTCACGATTTCAAGGTCCCTATGTCCTGCGTATAAGATGGCTCGTGTGGTCATCTGAACACTTTGACGCTGATACTGCCAATTGTCCGATTCCATCTCAACAACGGTTCGCACGGGACCATTCGCCAAAATGCGTGCCGTACGATTGGAAACAGGCTCGATGTGCACCGCTTTCTTGCCGTCCCAACCCTTGAAAGTTCCCACAGAAACATAGTCTTTCACCAGCAGGATGTCGTCCCCAAATTTTTTTGCCAGCATCGAATCGGTTGGATACCATAGCGACTCAGCCAATTCCAGTCTGGGTTGTTTCTTTCCATAAACATCAATGGTTTGTTTTTTGTCAAAATAAAAACGGTAGGCCATCCATTCACTTTCGAATGCAGGCCCATGGTGGTGCAAGGAGTTGTATAGATTGCCGGTGGGGGAGGCTATTTCCTTGATGGGTACCAGCGCATTCCCTACTTTTTCGAACAGTTGGGCATTCACACGTTTTGAAAACACCTTTTTGGAGGGTTTGGCTGCGAACTTCAGTGTAAGTGCTTCTTTTTGAAGTGCTTTGAGGTTTACGGTCAATGCGATTTCATCCACTTTTCCATCACGGTCTAGGTCGTCTGCCTGAACTGGTAGTTGTTTTTTTCCTAGAAAAGCGACTGGATAACCGGCTGGTATCGCTTCACCGAATTGCTGTCCAGACAGAACGATGGGCTGGTCGGTCCGATCAAATTTGGAAGGATTTTCAACGATAAACGTATAACTCTTGGCTGAAACCAACGTGCTGGATACCAGCAAAAGAATTAAAACACTGTTTTTCATGCGATTATGAATTAAGAAAGCCTCATCAAATGCAAACATTTGAGAGGCTCTCTTTTGTGTTGCACAAGTTGTCGCTTCACATTTAGACAACTTAAGCAAAGTTAGGTTTATTTTTTACGAATTGATCCACTTCACATAGCAAAAATCTTGCCTGTGAGGCAGATCCGCATTTTTTGGAAAAACCCGTACGGCGTAGGTGAAATGACCCGCACGGTTCAACGTATACTTCATTCCAAAGGTCTGAAGCCCGTTCTCAACCTTGAGCAGATCAAATTCTGTCACACTGATGATGCGTTTACCGTCGGGACGGATGCTGCAGATAACCAGCTCTAATCCCAGGTCATGGTCTTGTCCCGCATTTTGAAGGGTAACCTTGAATTGATATTCCTGACCCACGCATAAGTCTTTGCCAAAGTTTTCAGGCATTTCCGTGCTATGAACGGATACATTGTCCCAATAACCGGCCACTTTTTCTTTCCAGGCAGCAATCTCAATGGCTTTCTTAAATTTGTCAGCCCTCAATCGAGCAGAACGATCGGCAAGTTTGACATAGAATTTATCCAGATAATCGTCCAACATGCGCTTGGTGGTGTATTTGGGCGCAATCTTGGCAATGGAGTTTTTGATGTACATGATCCATTCGGGGGAGAAACCCTTTTCGTTCTTTGCAAAGTAAAGCGGAATGATTTCGCTTTCCAACATGCTGTAAATGGTCGCCGCATCCAGTTGATCCTGAAATTCAGGGTTTTCGTAGGTGATCTTGTCGGTCAATGCCCAACCGGCCCCCTTTTCGTAGCCTTCCAACCACCAGCCATCGAGTACGGAGAAGTTCAGTACGCCGTTCATTTCAGCCTTTTCACCAGAGGTTCCGGAAGCTTCGAGCGGACGGGTCGGCGTGTTCAGCCAGATGTCCACCCCTGAAACCAGACGTTTGGCCAATGCCATGTCGTAGTTTTCCAAGAAGATGATCTTGCCTTGGAACTCAGGCATCTTGGAGATTTCCACGATGCGTTTGATGAGGCCCTGACCGCCACCGTCGGCTGGGTGGGCTTTGCCCGTGAACAAAAATTGCACTGGGAACTGCGGGTTGTTCACAATCTTGGACAAACGTTCCAGGTTCATAAACAGCAAGTGTGCCCGTTTGTACGTGGCGAAACGACGGCCGAAACCAATGGTCAGCGCATTGGGGTTCATTTTCTCGAGGATGGAAACCACACGCGTGGGGTCTCCCTGATTGCGAAGCCAGTTTTCCTTGTATTTGGCACGAACGTATTCGAAAAGTTTCTGCTTGAGCACCTGACGGGTCTCCCAAACTTCCTCGTCGCTCACCTGGTAGATCTTTTCCCAGTGTTTGGCGTTGGATTGGTCGGACCACCAGGCGGGGCCGAAGGTCTTGGTGTAGAGTTTCTGCCATTCGGAAGCGGTCCAAGTGGGCATGTGCACGCCGTTGGTCACGTAATTCACGTGCAATTCTTCGGGAAAGTAACCTTTCCAGATGGGGTTGAACATTTCTTGCGAAACCTTGCCATGAAGCCAGCTCACGCCGTTTACTTCTTGACAGCAGTTGCAGGCGAACGTGCTCATGGAGAATTTTTCGTGGGTGCCCGGTTCTTCCCGACCAAGGTCGATGAATTCCTGCCAACTGATGCCTAATTTGGCTGGGAAAGCACTCATGTATTTGGCAAAGAGGTCTTCTTCGAACTGGTCATGACCGGCGGGTACCGGTGTATGTACGGTATAAAGTCCCGAAGCGCGAACCACTTCGAGGGCTTGCGGGAAGGAGAGTTGTTCCTGCTGAACCAAATCCACCAGACGTTGTGCGTTGATTAGGGCGGCATGTCCTTCGTTGCAATGATAGACTTGCTTTTTGATGCCGAGGGTATTTAGCAGGTGCATTCCTCCGATACCGAGCAAATATTCCTGTTTAAGGCGGTTTTCCCAGTCACCGCCGTAGAGTTGGGCGGTAATCTGACGGTCGTATTCACTGTTCAAGACGTTGTCGGTGTCCAACAAATAAAGGGACACACGTCCAACTGCCACTTTCCAAACATTCACAAACAGTTTGTAACCGGGATAATCCATGAGCAGAACCAGATTCTCACCGTTGGCGTCTTTGACCTGCGTCAGGGGCAAGGTGTTGAAATCCTGGGGTTCGTATTTGGCGATTTGCTGACCGTCCATGGAGAGTTCCTGGGTAAAATACCCGTTGCGATACAGAAAGCCGACAGCCGTCAGGTTGATGTTGCAATCGGATGCTTCTTTCAAGTAGTCACCGGCCAGAACTCCAAGTCCACCGGAATAAATTTTCAGTATATCGGTCAAGCCGTATTCCATGCTGAAATAAGCCACGCTTGGTTTTTCGGTGTTGACAGGAGCGTCAACGTAGTTGCGGAAATCTTTGTAGAGGGCTTTCATGCGCTTCATAAAGGCAGCATCCTCGGTCAGGTTCTTCAAACGCTGATAGGAAACGGTTTCGAGTAGAAGAACAGGATTGTGACCGCACTCGGACCACATTTCGGGATCGATTTCCCTAAATAACTTTATAACTTCAAATTTCCAAACCCACCATATATTGTTCGCGATTTCCTGCAACTCACAGAGACCTTCAGGCATGGTCGATTTAACGACAACTTCGGCCCATTGCGGGACATTGGTATTATTTACTTTAACCTTCATAAAATTCTGTATTTATTTTTTTGAGCGGAACTACTGCATGGAGGCGTTCCTTTGTTTCTTAATGGTTGTTTTCGTTGCTTTATGTACGCTTCGTAGTGCAAAATCATACGCTTGTCGGTACGATTCCATAAATTCGGACCAGTGCGCTTTCTGGGAAAGTTTTTGGGCACGGTCGGCAATCAGTTTGCGTTCATTGTCGCTTTTGCGAATATAATCAAGGAGGCCCAATGCAATGGCCTCGGATACTTGCTGTACGTTGTGGTCGTTACGGTTCAACACCGCAACGCCATCGGAAATGCCTTCTTGATCTCCTTCCTTAAGCGCCCAGGCGCCAAAACCAGCCAGGTTGGTAGTGATGGTAGGGACCGAAAAGGCGATGCTTTCGAGTGGGGTATACCCCCATGGCTCATAATAGGATGGAAAAACCGTCAGGTCAAAACCGGACAGCAAATCATAATAGGGGAGGTTTAAAATGCCATCGTTGCCATTGAGGTAACAGGGTACAAAGACAATCTTGACCTTGTCATTGACTTCATTTTTCAAACCACGGTACTGAATCATTTTCAACACGCTGTCGTTCTCAATGTGGTTGAGCCAATGGGTTGTCCAGGGATAATACAGCGGCCCCTTGGCTAATTTTGGATCGGCCATTCTGTAAATGACTTCTTGGCGAGGTGCCGAAACATCGCCGGGGACCAAAATAAAGGTCACCACTTCGCGCTCCAGCGATTTTTGTTTGGATAAACGGTACAGCGATTCGATGAACACGTCCAGACCCTTGTTGCGGAATTCATACCGACCGCTGGTGGCTAGGAACAGGACATCTGCTGAAAGAGTGCATCCGCAAAGCGCCTCAGTCACTTTGGTCAATACCTCACGGGAGGCGGCACGGGTTTGTTCCGCTTTCTTTCCTTTCGGAACAAACTGATCCTCAAAGCCGTTGGGTGTAATCACATCCGGTTTTTTCTCTAGCAAAAGCTCGCATTCCTTGGCTGTGATTTCGCTTACCGTGGTGAAGCAATTGGCCTGTTTGGCGGCAATTTTTTCCACGGAATGCTTGGAAACCATATTCAGCTCCCTGGCCATTTGGTCTCCATTGTACGAAGACATGAAATCGTAAAGGGGTTTGTTGTTTCCACAGATGGAACGACCGATGGACGTAGCATGGGTGGTGAACATGGTGGCTACTTTCGGCAGGAAATGTTTGCAATAGAGCAGGCCGAACCCCGTGGTCCATTCGTTGAAATGGGCAATGACTTTTTGATCGGAAAGCTTGTTGAAATCGTAAAAACTTTTGATCACCTCACCACACGCCCAGGCAAACAGGCAGGATTCATCATAATCTCCGTAAGCAGGGAGTGAATCTACACTGTACCAAGACCATACGTCGGTGTAAATGGAGTATTTCTGTGCGTAGTAGTTGTCGAAGTCAACAAGAATGACCATGGGGCGACCTGGAACTTCCCACCGGCCAACTCGAATTTTCAATCCCTCCTTGGCAGCTTCTTTACGCCATGGAGCCAACAATGAAGGCAGCTCCGTAAATGCGGAATTCCGTTCTTTCAGATCTGGTCCGATAAACAGTATTCTGTCTTTGTTGCTATTTTGCAGTGATTTAGCTCTAGTGGATAGGACAGTATGAATACCGCCTACTTTATTACAGACTTCCCAACTAACTTCGAAAATATAGTCGGGAGTCAAACGTCCCTCTTCCATGAATACAACCCTAATTATCTAAAAAAAATTCAACACAAAGATACAGAATTTCGCCAAACTTTTTGATTTTCGCCTATCTTTGTAAACAAAACCAATCATTATGTTCGGACAAGGCCTTTGTAAGGGGATTTTAAGATTATTCGGGTGGAAATGGGAAGCCAAGGTTCCAAATTTGGATAAATGTGTGGTTTGCGTCGCCCCACACACCAGTAACTGGGATTTTATCATGGGTTTATTGGGCTACACGGCTGCAGGACGTTTCTCCCATTTTGTCATCAAGCAGGAGTGGATGAAAGGTTTTGTCGGAACGTTGCTGACCAAACTGGGCGGCATCGGCGTCGATCGCAGCAAGCCGAGTGCTTTTACCGACCAAATGGCCGAACTCTTCAAAACCCGGGAGAAATTTCATCTGGGCATCACGCCCGAGGGAACCCGCAAACCGAACCCCAAATGGAAAAAGGGCTTCTACCACATCGCCGTGAAGGCCAATGTGCCCATCGCTTTGGTCAAGATCGATTACGGCAAGAAATTGATGAGTATTTTTGAAAATTTTGAACCTACTGGCAACGAACAAGCCGACATCTTTGCCATCCAGCAAAAATACGCGGATGTTACAGCCAAGTATCCCAAAAACTTTGTACTTCCTACCAAGCCCATCGTGAAATGAGGATCAGCCTGATTCAAAGCGACATCATTTGGGAACACAAAAACGCCAACTTGCTGTATTACGAAAGCCTCCTTTCCGGTCTAACAGGCAAGACCGATCTGGCCGTCCTTCCCGAAATGTGTACCACTGGTTTCAGTATGAATCCAGAATTGTTGGCCGAAACCATGGAAGGTGAAACCATCTCTGCCTTTACCCGCATGGCCGCCAATTTTGGTTTCGCCATTGCTGGAACATTCATTGGCAAAGAGGCGTCCAATTGCTACAACCGTGCCTTCTTCATTCAACCGGATGGTCAGGTGGATTTCTACGATAAAAAACATTTGTTCCGAATGGGCGACGAAGGGCAGCATTATGCATCCGGAAAAAGCCAAAAAATCGTTTCTTACCTGGGTTGGAACATTCGCTTAGCCGTTTGTTACGAACTTCGATTTCCCGTTTGGCTTCGTTCAGTAAAAAACAAGTACGACTTGCTGCTGGTCATGGCAAACTGGCCGGAAAGTCGCCAACACGTCTGGACAAGCCTTCTCACGGCACGTGCGTTGGAAAATCAGGCCTACGTATGCGGAGTGAATCGTGTCGGTACGGATGCCAACGGAATCGTTTACTCCGGCGGTTCCATGCTGGTCAATGCCTACGGAACAACGTTAACCGATTTTGAGCAGGAAGACGTCGGTAATAAAACCACCAATCTCGGTGTTTTCAGCGGGACGAGCACTACCGCCATTCAAACACTGGATTTGAATCTGGAGGAGTTGCACCGCTTCCGCCAGAAGTTTCCGGTTTGGAAAGATGCGGACGCTTTCGAACTATAATAACCCCTTTAATCGATAGTTTAACTATAGAATATAGCACTATATTAAACTTTATTTGAAATCTAAATCAAATAAATACAGAACTTATTTGTTGAGTTGAATAATTAGTTTTACTTTTGTAGTTCAGAATATTCATTTATTATATATTATGAGTATAGAAAATAGAACTAAATTAAACCATTTGCTGCAAAATTGGCAAACTGGAGGACTTTTATTTTCTTCCTGGTTGATAAAAAATGGTTACTCAGATCAATTAATGCAGCAATACCGAAAATCAGGGTGGTTCACTTCTTTATCCAAAGGAGTTATGTGTAGGTCGGGCGATAAACTTTCTTCATATTCTGCGCTCTTTAGTTATAATCGTCAATTGGATAAAGAATTTTATGTGGGTGCTCATTCTGCTTTGGAGTTATCAGGATTCAATCATTTTGTTCCAATGGGAAAGCCCGTTATGATGATTGGACATCCAAAAGAGGATAAAATCCCATATTGGATGATAAATACTATTTTGGACTATGAAATGAAACTTTTCTCTACAAATATTTTCAAAACAGCCCAATTGGCGCTATTAAAAAAAGGCGATTATCAAGTATTAGCATCTGTTCCAGAACAAGCTTTTCTTGAATGCCTGCTATTGGCCCCGAATCAATATGCTTATATGGATTTGTTTTATATAATGGAGCAACTGACTACATTAAGACCTGAAGTATTACAAAAACTGCTGGAAAATACTGACAACCTTAAAGTTAAGCGATTATTTTTATATATGGCTCAAAAGGCCGGTCATGAATGGTTTGAACGGTTAGATCGCAGTAAAATACAGTTAGGGGTTGGAAAGCGACAATTAACAGTGAAAGGAGTTTACCTCCCTGAATACATGATGACCATACCAAAAGAATTGTACGAATATGAATGAAATATATCGAAAGCAAGTAGGTCTTCTAATTCGGATTATGCCCATAATTTATAAAATTCCGGACTTTGCAGTTCATGGTGGTACTGCCATTAATTTGTTTGTTAAAAACATGCCTCGCTATTCTGTCGATGTCGACCTAACTTACCTTCCGCTTAAAAACAGAGCTGAAAGTTTACATGATATCAACAATCATTTGGTTACCTTAAAACAACAGATTGAAAAAGCTATTCCGGGTATTCGGGTCATTCATAAACCAGCGATATGGAAGTTGTTCTGTACTTACGGTGATGCAATGGTGAAAATTGAGGTAAATGGTACGAAAAGAGGTATCTTAGGTGAAGTCGAAGAGTGGGAACTTTGTGAGAGCGCTCAAAAGGAATTCAAAATGAGCTGTGTAGCAAGAATAGTCCCATTCTCATTGTTGTATGGTGGCAAAATTGCTGCGGCTTTAAGTCGTCAACACCCTCGCGACCTTTTTGATTACAAGTACATGGAAATTAATTCATTTGATGACGTGAAAAATGGATTGATGTTCTATCTGTTGGGTAGCGATAAGCCACTCATTGAATCGTTGCAACCAAATCCTGTAGATCAGATACAAGTCCTTGAAAATCAATTTCGGGGAATGTCCGATGTACCATTCGATTATGCTCATTTCGAAGCTTCCCGGAAGGAGTTAATTGAACAAGTCAACCAAAACTTTACCAAAACCGATAAGGAATTTCTGTTCTCTTTCGAAAGTGGAATCCCTAATTGGGATAAATGTTGTGCCGGTGATTTAAGCAGTTATCCCTCTATAAAATGGAAATTGAAGAATATCCAAACACTGAAGGAAACAAACCCTTCAAAATTCAATAATGGGGTTGAGAAATTGAGAATATTTCTATTTACTTGAACTTATTTCTTAGTTGTTCGTTTGAACGCAATGTATTTCGGTACCATCGGAACATAATCGCCCCGATCCCATAACGTGCTGGTAATCATTAGGTCAGCACTGTAACGATTGCAGGCGATGGGCACATTATGAATGCGACACTGACGCAGCAACATCTGAATGTCTGCTTCGTGCGGTTGGGGGTTCAGGTCATCAATCAAGAAAACAGCCAAGTCAATTTGTTTTCGTACCACCAGTGCGGCTATTTCGGCATCTCCGCCCAACGGCCCTGAGTTCATGCAGGTGATTTCAGCATCGACACCTTGCGTTTTCAATGCCTTCTCAACGAGTCCGCCAGTCGTTCCAGTGCATACAATATGGTGTGCGGAAAGAAAATCGGAATTGTAAATGGCCCACTCAATCATGTCTGCCTTGCGTTTGTCGTGAGCTACCAAGGCGATGGTCAGTTTCTTATGCATTTTATTTTGTCCTTAACATTTCGGCACAAAGGTACACCCAATATTGCCCAAATGTGCTTTTTGTGGTGAAATGTCATTGTTTTGTCACATCGATGATCTTTCATGCTTGAGGTTGCAAACATTCATGAATAATACAAAAAAAAGCAATAATCTGTTGAAATAAGAAGAAAGGTTCGTTTTTGTAGTTAATTTTGGGGTTGTCTAAAACCACCTTTTCGTACGCCTTCAGCAAAAATCATGAATATAAAGCTGTTTTTATCGCTGTTGATTTCCCTTTTTGCTTGTCTGAATCTGGAGGCTTCAGGCAACGATTCCTTAAATTTCCAAACGCAGCTTTCGCTTTTCGGGTTGTTGAATCCAACGAATGCCATCGTATTGAATTCTGGAGCACGTATCATCCCACAACTGGTTTACCTGCGTGATTTTTCCGACGACCGGCGCATCAGTGCCGAGGTTTCGGCCAACGTCAATTTGAATGCGGACATTGGGTCTTCGTACCTGAAATTCGCTGGATCGATGGGCTTGTACCGAGCCTGGGTGCGTTTTTCCACGCAGCGCAACGAAATCAGAGCCGGGCTTCAGCAACTTAATTTTGGGTCGGCTTCCTTGTTGAGGCCCTTGCAATGGTTTGACGGGCTGAATCCGACCGATCCACTTCGCCTGACCAACGGTGTTTGGGGTGTACTTGATCGCATCTATTTTAAAAATAATGCCACGCTTTGGTTGTGGGGACTATACGGAAATCCGGACAAACGGGTCTGGGATATCGCTGTTCGTACCGCTCGATTTCCCGAACTTGGTTTCCGATTTCAGCAACCAGTCCCCAGCGGGGAAATGGCTTTTTCTTTGAATCACAGGACGGTCGAAACCACTGTTGGAGCTGCTTCCCGCTATCGGGAAACAAAAATTGGGCTGGATGGAAAATGGGACGTTGGACCAGGGCTTTGGTTTGAAGATAGTTTTACAGCAACTTCCCAAGCCAGTCCGCTAGATGCCGGATGGAACTCCTTGACCGTCGGATCGGATTTGACACCGGAGGGTTTGGACGGCTTGAGTTTCACCTTTGAACACATGCTGAACACTACCTATTCGAACGTTACGAATTCATCCAATTTGACGGCGCTTTCTGTGACTTGGCCCATCAATATCTTCAATCGGCTTTCTGGCATTGTTCTCTACAGTTGGGAAACCAAGTACTGGTTTCGCTACCTGACCTGGAGTGCCGATTTCGACCGAAGTTCCTTCAATGTGATCGGTTTCTGGAATCCGAACCTTACCACCTCCGTTTTGTCGCTTGGATCTGGTTCCTTTTCAAAATACGGCCTTCAACTGATGTATGTCCTCCATTTGTAATACGTTGCACCCATGAATGAAATCATCCAAATCAAAAATCTTGTCAAGCGCTTTCCCGTTGGAAAGGACTTTTTTACAGCATTGCACGACATCAACCTAAATTTTTCGCAGGGCGAATTCGCAGGATTCACCGGTCCGAGCGGTTCGGGTAAGACCACGTTGCTCAACATCATCGGTTCGCTGGACAATCCCTCGGAAGGCAGTTGCACGGTGATGGGGCAAGATGTGGCTCTTTTAAGCAACCGTGAGGCGGCGATGCTGCGAAACCAGCATATCGGTTTCATCTTTCAAACCTACAACCTCTTGCCGGTCTATACCGTTTTTGAAAACGTGGAATTCGCGTTGTTGCTTCAAAAAATGACGGCTTCGGAACGGCGGAAAGCAGTGATGGAAGCGCTCGAATGGGTTGGTCTCACCGATAAAATGAAATCCCGTCCCAACATGTTATCCGGTGGAGAGAGCCAGCGAGTTGCCATTGCCCGTTCGATGGTCAAGAAGCCCGAAATCGTGTTGGCTGATGAACCCACCGCCAACCTCGACTCCAAAAATTCGCACCACATCCTGCAAACGATGAAAAAGCTGAACGAGGAACTCAACGTGACCTTCCTCTTCGCCACGCACGATGAAAAGGTGATGAAATACCTGCGGCGCATCGTTTCGCTGGAGGATGGAAAAGTTGTTTCGGACCGTTTAACGGAATAAACACCATGATCGCATTCAAACTCGCCTATCGCAATTTAATGGGTGCCGGACTTCGCACGTTCCTGAATGTGAGCGTATTGTCCTTTGCGTTCGTCCTAATCATCTTTTTTAACGGGATGATGGACGGCTGGCACCGTGAAAGCCGTATTGATACCATTGCTTGGGAAGCCGGTCAAGGGCAGCTTTGGCACCCATCGTTGGACTTATACGACCCGTTGACGCTCCAGGACGCTCATGCTCCCCTAGACAATAAGGCTTTAAAACTGGTTCAGGCCGGTCAACTCACACCAATCTTGGTAATTCCTGCCACCGCTTATCCGCAAGGTCGCATGGAAGGAATTCTGCTGAAAGGCATTGATCCGGCTCAGAATATTCTGGATTTGCCTTCCGCCAACCTTTTAAAAACGAATGGCTGTTATGGCATGATCGGTAGCAGGGCTGCCAAGAACATGAAACTGAAAGCCGGCGACCGCTTGCTGATCCGTTGGCGAGACGTTCACGGTACGTTTGATGCGAAGGAAATTATCCTTGCCAAGGTTTTTCAAAGCAATGTCGCCTCCGTGGACAACGGTCAGGTGTGGTTGCCCATCGATACGCTCCGTGACATGACTTCCATGCAGGGACAAGCTACCTATCTGGTGGCCTCCAAAACCTATGCTGGAGGTGATTTGGGCAAATGGAAATGGAAAGACCTGTCGTTCTTATTGTTGGATCTCGACAACATTGTAAAAGCCAAGAAAACGAGTGGGACGATCATGCAAATGCTGTTGCTTTTCATTGCCTTGCTGGCCATCTTTGATACCCAGGTATTGTCGATTTTCCGTCGTCAAAGGGAGATTGGCACGTATATTGCATTGGGTATGACCCGATGGCAAGTGGTGGGGATTTTTACGGTGGAAGGCGCTGCTTATAGTGTTCTTGCAGCCATAGTAGGTGCTGCTTGGGGAATACCATTGATGCTTTACATCGCCCATACCGGCATTAATTTCGGGATGGACGACATCGGCATCACCATGCGAAGTGTGATTTATCCCTACTACAGCTTTTGGCTGATAGGGAGTACCATCATCTTGGTCATTCTTGCCGCCACCATCGTGAGCTACCTGCCAGCCCGGCGCATCGCAAGAATGAAACCTACCGACGCACTTAAAGGAAAACTGCAATGATCAAATTTCTATTAATAGGCATTCTTCGTGATAAAAGCAGAAGCCTGCTCCCCATCATCATTGTGTCCATCGGTGTTTTCCTGACCATCGTCATGATTGGTTGGATGAACGGTGTTTTTGGCGACATTGTCGATATCAACGCCAATTTCACGACCGGTCATGTGAAAGTGATGACGCGTTCGTACGCGGAAAATGAAAACCAGTTGCCCAACGATTTGGCATTGCTCGACGTTCAGAACCTCACCGATACGCTTCGGAAAGAACATCCGGACATGACTTGGGTGCAGCGAATACGGTTCGGCGGACTAATTGATGTGCCCGACAGCAAAGGCGATACCCGCAGCCAAGGGCAAGCAATCGGTACGGCATTGGATTTGTTTCACCCTGAATCGGGAGAGCTGGAACGCATGAACATACGCAAAGCACTACAAAAGGGTTCCATCCCGACGAAACCCGGTGAAGCGCTGATCAGTGACGAATTCGCCACCCGATATCATGTGGCCGTGGGCGACAGTTTCACTTATTTTGGAACCACGATGAACGGTAGCATGGCTTTTAAAACCTTCACTGTTAGTGGAACGGTTACTTTCGGAACTTCCATCATGGACAGAGGTGCCATCATCATTGACCTGTCGGATGCCAGGCTTGCCTTGGACATGGAAGATGGTGCGGGTGAGATTTTGGGTTTCCTTCCACAAAACGTTTATGATGAAACCCTGGCTTCGAGCGTTGAAAAAGCGTTCAATGCCAAACACAGTCGTCCCAGCGATGAATTCTCGCCTCAAATGTTCCGGCTGAGTGAACTCAACAGCATGGGGCAATACATCGCCATTGCACAGAACATCAGTTTTATCATGATTTTTGTCTTTGTGCTGGGCATGGCCGTGGTTCTTTGGAATACCGGTTTGTTGGGCGGTTTGCGTCGCTACAACGAGTATGGTCTGCGGCTCGCATTAGGCGAGGAAAAGAAGCATATTTACCGAAGTTCGTTGGTGGAGGCCATCCTCATTGGTTTTTTCGGGTCCCTATTTGGTACGGTGCTTGGGCTGGTGGTGGTCTATACGCTGCAATACCATCCGCTCGACGTGAGTGGCATGACTGGAAAAGTCACGATGTTGATGCCGCAAACCTATAGGGCCATTGTTTCGCCGAGTCTGTTTTACATTGGTTTCATACCGGGGCTGGCGGCGATGGTGTTGGGCAATGCTCTTGCAGGCAGGGCAATCTACAAACGTAGGACGTCAGAACTTTTCAAAGAATTGGAAGTATAGTTTGCTATTTTGAGCGGCTATCTCTGCGTTACTGTTCAATCGCTTGTCCTCACGTACCTTAAGTACGCTCCGGGAAGCTCAATCACAGTGCCTTGATCTAACCACTCAAAATAACAAACTTCCGTGGGGTTATTACTTAAAGGAAAAAAAATGAAAAAAATTGTTGGTATAGTTAGTTTTTGTTTGATGGCGATGGTTGTTTCCGCGCAGGATGCTAAAACAATTTTGGGGAAGGTCGATCAGAATATGGCTTCAAAAAATCGTATTTTCGAATCGACCATGATGGTACACGGTAAGCGGGCCAGCCGTACGATGACAGCGCGTTCCTACTCTGTGGGCGAACAGAAATCGTTCACCGAATACCTGAGCCCGGTGCGGGAGCAAGGCACTAAGATGCTCAAGGTGGGCAACCAACTCTGGATCTATTCGCCATCCACCGACCGCACCATCCTGATTTCTGGGCAGATGCTTCGCCAGTCGGTGATGGGTTCCGACCTTTCGTACGAAGATATGATGGAGGATAGTAAGCTCACCGAAAAGTATTCAGCCATGAACACTGGTACGGAAGTGATTGATGGTCGAAAATGTTTTGTGCTGGAACTCACGGCAATAGTGGCCGATGTCACTTATTTCAAGCGCAAGACTTGGATAGACACTGAACGCTTCGTACCTTTGAAGGAGGAACTGTACGCCAAAAGCGGACAATTGCTCAAGCAAACGCTTTTAAGCGGTGTCAAACAGGTTCAAGGGCGTTGGTTTCCAACGGTGATTATGTATAAGGATATGTTGAAAGCTGGTGATGGAACAGAATTCCGCATGACGAGCATCCAGTTCGACCAAGCCATTCCGGACTACATCTTCTCGAAAGCGGCTTTGAAAAAGTAACGAATGGTGCTCTTGAACCGAGGTTAACTCACTACCGGAACCCATTGAAAAGGTGGATCAAAACTCAATCCAATTCCAAAGGAAACAATTGAACCGTGGCTAAAAAAAGACCAGTCTTACAGCTATTTTCGGCCGATGCCACCACCGAGCTTATGCTACCGATGGTGGACGGCGGCATTTCAGCCGGTTTTCCGAGTCCGGCTCAGGATTATCTGGATTTGAGGTTGGACCTGAATAAAGAATTGATTTCGAACCCCTCCAGCACCTTTTTTGGACGCGTGAAAGGCCAATCCATGAAGGATGCCGGCATACTAGACGGCGACATTCTGGTCATTGACAAGTCCTTGGATCCTCAGAACGGGGATACAGCCGTCTGTTACATCGACGGGGAGTTTACCCTCAAGTTTATAAGGATCGAAAAGGATGCCGTTTTTTTAGTTCCAGCCAACCCCGCTTTCGAACCCATCAAAGTGACCGAGGAAAACAACTTCTGTATCTGGGGTATCGTGACCTATACCATTCAGGACCACAAACATCGGCAGCGGAAATAGCATTAGATTTTTACATCCATCAACTCCTTACCAATTTTGTGCAGGGTTTCCTGAATTTCACGCAATCGGTTTTGGGATGGTACTTTGGTACCGTTGATGTACGAAGCCATGGTGCTTTGTGGTATGCCCATCCTAGATGCAACTTGAGAACGGTTCAGTTCTGGCAATTTGCTAAAAACCAGTTCGATGGGGTTGGTGATTTCCGGATCCTTCCATTGAAAACTTTCAAAGCTGATGTCCTCGTCCAAATCATCCCAATGGAGGCCAAGCGAAGATTGACGGCACTTTTTCCGCTGGGTATTGGTTGCTACTTTCAATCGCGGATACCAATTCAATGACTGACTGAGTTCCTGATTGGTTTCAGTAAGGATGAAAATCTGGTTGTCCTTGAACCAGATTTTTTGAACGTTCATTTTTAGTTTATCCATGATAGTTGATCCATTTCGTTATAAAGTCCGCTCGATTTTCCTTCAATATTGATTCTGCCATTCGAATGTCTTTTGCTGACAATCCAAGATTTTCTATCAGTTTTACTTCTATTTCAATCTCAAACTTGGCAATTCCACCCGAACTTTCAACATGAACATGGATGGGTTTGTGCTCTCGTGACCAGAAAAAGAATCGAAGACCAAAAAGTCGTAATAGCGTTGGCATTAATTGATTTGATATTTTTCACAAAAATAGGTAATATTATTATTACCTGTATCAATTTAATGAATTTTTTTTTTGATCTCGAAAATGTATATTTGTAAAAAGATTTTATGTGCTTCATGTCCCGACTAACGGTTTCAGCTGCGGAACTCAGATCTAGGTTTCAGGTTGATTTGGACGATCCTCAGGATCGTTGGCAGCCGGCTATGGAGTTCAGTGCATTTGTGCATCCAAAGATGCCGGTCATTGCCAGCAACAAGCCGAACAAACTCCAATTTTTCGAATGGGGTCTACTGCCGAGCTGGGCTAAGGACAAATCGCTGCAGAACAATACGCTGAACGCCCGAATCGAAACGCTGCACGAGAAGCCTTCCTTCAAGAATGTGCTCAACAACCGTTGCCTCATTCCCGCCGACGGTTTTTACGAATGGCAATGGTTGGACGAAAAAGGCAAGAACAAGCAAAAGTACTTGCTTACGGTGGATGACGAGGAAATCTTCGCTTTTGCTGGTCTTTGGAGCGCGTGGGCAGACCGCAGCACCGGTGAACTCCTTGAAACCTACACCATCATTACCCGCCCGGCCAACGAACTCATGGCTCGCATCCACAACAGCAAGCAGCGCATGCCCTGGATTCTGCCGCGCGCAGACGAATCGAAATGGTTACACGGCAAAGAAGTTGCTTTCAACGATGTAAATTTGAAAGCTGAACCATTGGCTGCTAAGCCGCTGAACACTGAATCCACACTTTTTGGTTGAACGATGTACGCCCTCGTCGATTGCAACAACTTCTACGCCTCCTGCGAGCGTGTGTTCAACCCCAGCCTGAATGGAGTTCCCATCGTCGTGCTCTCCAACAACGATGGTTGCGTGATCGCCCGTTCCAACGAGGCCAAACTGCTCGGCATTCCCATGGGTGAACCCGCCTTTAAGATGAAGGAAGTGATCGAGCAGCACGGCGTGGCGGTGTTTTCCTCGAATTATACACTCTACGGCGACATGTCGGCACGGGTGATGCAGACGCTTCAAACCTTCGTGCCCAACATGGAAATCTATTCCATCGATGAGGCTTTCCTGAACTTTCACGGTTTCGAACACCTGGATTTGGCTGCATTCGGCCGCAAAATCGTGCGCGTCACGACCAAAAACACAGGTATCCCAGTGAGCATCGGCATAGCGCCTACCAAGACGCTAGCCAAGGTAGCCAACAAATTTGCTAAGAAATACAAGGGTTACAAAGGTGCCTGCGTCATCGATACCGACGAAAAACGCATCAAAGCGTTGCAGAAATTTGCCATCGGCGACGTTTGGGGGATAGGCCGACGCTACGCTAAACTGATGGAATACAACGGCATCCACACCGCTTACGATTTCACCCAACGGCCGGCATCCTGGGTCCGAAAAAACCTGACCGTGGTTGGCGAACGCATGTGGAATGAGCTCCGCGGCATTCCGTGCATTGAACTGGAGAATCAGCCTTCCGCCAAAAAACAAATCTGCACCTCGAGGAGTTTTGGCAGCAAACTGACGGAACTTGCCGATATTGCCGAAGCGGTTTCCAACCATTCGGCCTCTTGCGCGGCCAAGCTGCGCCGACAACATTCCTGTGCGTCTGGAATGTTGGTTTTTATCATGACCAATCCCTTTGCCGAGCGTGATCCGCAATACGTCAACAGCCGCCATTTCAAACTCTCCGTACCCACCAGCGACACCAGTGAAATCATCGCCCATGCCAAAAGGCTGTTGGAGGAAATCTTCAAAAAGGGCTATTCCTACAAGAAAGCCGGCGTGATCATTACCGAAATCGTACCCGACGCACCCATTCAGGCCGACCTGTTCGATACCATGGATCGCGACCGTCAGAAACGGCTGATGAAGGCCGTCGATTCGCTCAACGACGGCTACGGCACCAACAAGGTTCGCAGTGCGGCGCAGGGCTACAGCAAGAAATGGAAACTCAAAAACGAACAGCTTTCGCCCTGCTATTCCACCAAGCTTTCGGACATCATCGAAGTAAAAACAGGTGAATAATCAAGCTTCCATTTAAGTTTGCGAATGAGACAAGAAAGCCGTTTCTTTGCCACCAACAAATTTCACAGAGTTTTATGGTCGTACTTTTCAAAGGTTACAACAATCACAGCAACAGGCTCATGCAGGCCATTCATCTGGAGGCTTTCTGCATGGAGCACGGCTTGAACTTTTATAACCCGAGTTTTTGGAAAATGAAAGGCTTGTACGGCATCCAAGGAAAACCAATAGACCCCCTCGTTTGGTCCATCTTGTGTACGCTGAACAAAATCCGTTTGCTTCCAAAAATAAAGTTCAACCAAGGTGGAATGCAGGAAGAATATGAGCAAATGCTTCTCCAAAAGAAGTTGGTTTTTGTTCATGGCTGGCGGTTTAGAAACTTTGTTCTGACGGAAAAATACCAGAAGGAGTTGGTCGCCAAATATTCCCTTTTGCCCAAATGGTACGAAGCCAATGAACTTTATAATCAGGTTCTTAAATTGGATCGTTCCACCTACCATTTGGTTGGCGTGCACGTTCGCAAAGGAGATTACAGAACTTGGAAAAAGGGCATCTATTATTTCGAAGATGCTGTTTACCAAACCTACATGGACAATCTAAAAACGGAGCTCCAAAAAACGACCGGAAAACAAACCATTTTCATTCTTTTCTCGAACGAAACCCTTCAAATTCAGCCTTCCGATACGATCATCCGCTCCAAGAACCCCTGGTATGTGGACCAGAAGATCATGAGCCTGTGCGATTACCTAATCGGGCCACCCAGTACATTTACACTCTGGGCCAGCTACCTAGGAAATGCCAAGTATTACCAAATCACGGATGATTCGGGAAAAATTAATCTGGACGAGTTTGTTTCCAGTAAAGGTTGAAAGTAACGACGAATTTTAGAATGAAGGAAAGCATAAATTTTTAGGACTCTTAAACCCCTTCTAAAGCAATACGAGCTTTAAAACATGGTTCACTTCCTTAAAGAATTTTCCGTTCTTTCAGCCAATCGATGTACAACTCCTTCCACATCGTGTGGTAACGGAACGTCGCATGGAAACCCCATCCATGCCCGCCTTCCGGAAAAATATACAGTGAAGCGGGAATCTTGTATTTCTTAAGTGCCGCATAAAAGTCGAGGCTGTTTTGTGGCAGAACGGCACCGTCGTCGTCACTCAGAAAAAATAGGGTGGGGGGGGTATCTTTGGTCACCTGCCGTTCGTTGGAATAATAATCGACAGAATCCCTTTTGTAGCCAGGACCAAGCAGGTTTTCACGGGAACCGGCGTGTGTGACGCTTTCCTGCATAGAAACTACCGGATAGAACAGTATCATAAAGTCAGGGCGGCAACTGAAAGAACTTAAAGGCGCAGGCATTGGCGGTATCGGCTTCATGCCTTTTGCCAGTGGTGCTACCGGTGGAGTAGGCGTTCCCAGATCAAAATGCGTTCCCAATGTGGAAGCCAGATGCCCGCCTGCAGAAAAACCGCTGACACCGACTTTCGACGGGTCCAATTTCCATTCGCCGGCACGGCTGCGGATGATGCGCATGGCCTGTTGGGCGTCTTTCAGCGGAATGAAGGCATGTTTGTTTGGCAGTCGGTATTTCAATACAAAGGCATTGATGCCCAGGCTTGAAAGCCATTCACCAAACTGTGAACCTTCGTGCTTTGCAGCTTCTATACCGTATCCACCACCCGGAATAATCAAAATAGTCACACCCATATTTTTGGCGGAATCGGCCGGATAAAACGTCATAGACGGTACGGAAACATTCGAAACGCGGTCGTTTTTAGTCATTTCAGGTTCCGTGATGTCGTTGCTTTCAGGCACGCCCTGAGGCCATAGAAAAATAACTTCGCGTTCAGCCGCCAGCAGGAAAGACGAGGTTAAAAAAAACAAGCAAAAGAGTGCGTTTTTCATGTTTGTAGGGTTTTGGAGTAGTCCGCCACTAAAGTACTGTTTTTGGTCAGAACGGGCAAAAAAAACGCTTTGGATTTCTACCCATCGAAAACGTTACTGACGAAGTTTTTGTTATACCCTAAAATAATGTTACTGAATGTCGGAATAGTACAAGTCTCGTTCACTCGAACGCTCTATCTTTGTAGAATACAGTTCTTGAATACCACACCTTCATGGATGACCTACTGGAACCAGCCTTTCCAGCAATGTATGGTTCAATTGGGTATCTTTAAAAGAAAAATAATATCTTTGATCAAATCTAAAAAACACGAACCATGAACTGGAAGAAAGAATTCGAAGAAATACTGCCGATGCTGGGTCATCGCAACTGGATTTTGGTGGTGGACAAAGCGTATCCGATGCAGAGTGCAGAGGGCATCGAAACCATCTATACCGGTGAAAAGCTCATTTCGGTACTGAAACACGTGCTGAGTTGCATTCAGGAGGAACACCATGTCAAACCCATCATTTACACCGACAAGGAATTGCTCTTCATGCGTGACGACCTGAGCAAAGGCGTTGATGCCTTCAAGGCCAGTCTGGCACAAACCATTGCCAAGTATAAAATCGAAGTCATTCCGCACGATGAAATCTTCGTCAAACTGGAGGAGGCTTCGAAGTTGTTTAATGTGCTGGTGCTCAAAACCGACTGCCTGATGCCCTACACCTCTGTTTTCTTGGAGCTGGAATGCGGCTATTGGTCGGCTGAACGCGAAAAGATTTTGCGCGAACGAATTTCCTGATTACATCTATTAACCTTAAGTCTATAAAGTCATGTCTGAAAAAAATGCATCCTCTTTTTTGAAACTCAACGGGAAAAGCATGGTGGTGCCATTCATCCTAGTGACCAGCCTCTTCTTCTTCTGGGGTGTGGCCAACAATCTGAACGACACCATGTTGGCCGCTTTCAAAAGAATCATGAGCATGACGGACGTGCAAACATCCTTCATTCAAATGGCCTTTTATGGCGCCTATTTCTGTTTTGCATTGCCTGCAGCACTGTTTATCAAGAAGTTTTCGTACAAAGCCGGCGTTCTGCTTGGGCTCGCCATGTATGCAATCGGTGCATTGCTGTATTATCCAGCCGGGTTGAGTGGTAGTTATGCCTTTTATCTGGTGGCCATCTATGTGTTGGCAGGAGGTTGTTCCATTCTCGAAACAACGGCCAATCCCTATATTCTGAGCATGGGTTCCCACGAAACAGCCACCCGTCGTCTGAACCTGGCGCAAGCGTTCAACCCGTTTGGCTCCATGATGGGAATTGTGCTAAGCATGACCATGATCCTGAATCAGTTGCACCATTCCGACGCAGCCGAACGCGCTTTGATGTCAGCTGACGCATTGAAAGAAATCCAAACCAAAGAACTGAGTGCCGTTACATTCACCTATTTGTGCATTGGTGTCGTCCTGGTGGTCATTTTCCTCATCATGCTGTTCTCCAAAATGCCTAAGGGAAACGATGCCGATACCTCCCTCCATTTGGGTGCAACCTTCAAAAGGCTTTTCAAGAACAAGTTATACCGATGGGGTGTGGTTACCCAGTTCTTTTATGTCGGTGCACAGGTGGGTATCTGGTCGTTCACCATCCAAATTGTAATGAAGGAACTCGGCCTGGATGAAACCAATTCAGCCTACATTTTCCTGCTCTCCATCGGTTTATTCACCGTGGCCCGTTTCTTTTTCACCTTTTTGATGCGCTACATCAAACCCTCACTGCTCATCATTGGTGCTTCCATCGCTGCGTTTGCGCTGACAGCCTGCGTGGTACTTTCCCACGGGATGTTTCTGGTGGTTTGCCTGGTTGGAATATCCTTCTTCATGTCCCTCATGTTCCCAACCATCTACGGCTTTGCCCTGGACGGGCTGGGCGATGACGCCAAAGTTGGCGCCTCCGGTCTGATCATGGCCATTCTAGGCGGCGCTTTGCTCACACCGACTCAAGGTTGGGTATCCGACATGGCCGGCATCAACAATGCCTTTATCGTTCCCATGATTTGTTTCGCCATTGTTGGAGCTTATGGACTGATGGCCAGAAGGGCAGGGGAGTAATCTAGTATAGGCAATTGTAAAAAAAAAACCGCCTCAGAAAAGCTGAGACGGTTTTTTTTATGTAGTCGAACTATTTGGGGCGGAAACCCGAAAACTTCACTTTGTCCGTTCCGAAATAGTAACCCGGCTGCGGTGACTGGTTGTAACCGGCATTTTCGGTCGCTACACCGATGCGGTAGATGGGATCCTGCATAAAGGTGGTGAAGGCGTGTTCCGTGGGTTTATCGGTCATGTAGATCCGGATTTCACTACCGTCTTCGGATGGCCAGATCACTTCTTCACGCCAGTCGCCCAAAATATCGGCAGTCAGGCAGGGTGTGGCCTTGGCACCATTGCACCAAGTGATGCCCTTCCCTTTTCCATTAAAAAGCAGGTTCGTACCGTTGCCGTTCCATTTGTAAATGTATATTTTATCGAGCAATTCCCGGCTCAAATCACCGTCCCACCAAAGGGTCATGTTTAAGGGCGGTGTGACTTTGGAAAGGAGTTTGCCTTTGCAGGAATACAGGCCATTGGTTCCGGAAGACCAAAGTTCAAGACCGCGACTTTCCGGATCGATGTCCGCACAAAGGGCATGATCAATTTCTTGGGTCGAAGGGAAACCCCAAATCAATTTGCCAGTGGCTGCGTTCCGAAGGGATGAGCCGTTGGGACTTGGTGCATATTCGTGGCATTGCCATACTTCCAGACCGGGTTTGTCTGGGTCAATGTCGGTGAGTTGCATGGCGTCACCATGTCCCCAGCCAGTGCTGTAAAGCCCGGTACCGTCATCGTCGATGACGCATGCGCCGTAAATAATTTCATCCTTTCCATCGTGATCCACGTCCCCGATCCGAATGTTGTGGTTGCCCTGATTGGACCATGCAATGTATTTTTGGTTGTTGGCATGAGTGTCGAATGTCCAAATTTTGGTCATCTTTCCATCCCGGTAATTCCAGGCTTGTACGACGGACTTACCGCTATAACCTCGGGTGACGATGTAGGATGGGCGTTTGCCATCCAGGTAGGCAACTGCCGAAAGATGTCTGTCAATGCGGTTTCCGTAATCGTCACCCCATTCCACTTGATTGCCACGAGGGATGAAATCAACCCGCTCCAGCTCCTTTCCTGTGGAACCTTCGATCACGGATATGAATTCAGGACCGCTCAGTATCTTGCCGTATGTTCGCAACGAGGTATCGCGTATGACATAATTCACATTGCCGTCCAGATTAAAATCTCCGATTTTCTTACCGTCCCCGAATACCGTACCTTCCGAGGTTTTGCAAATCACTTCCGATTTGCCATCCCCGTCGAAGTCAAAGACCATAAAGGAAAAATAGTGGGCACCTTCGCGGATATTGATGCCGATGTCGACCTGCCAGAGGCGTTTTCCATCGAGTTTGTAAGCCTCCAAATGGTTGGTTCCTCCCGAAATCCCAGGTTCGGAACAATCAAAATTGCCAATCTGCCGTTTCAGTACGATTTCATACTCCCCGTCTCCGTCCAGATCGCCTACGGAAGCATCGTTGGGCATATAGGCTCGGGTCGTATCCCAATCGACAGCAGGAAGTTTGATGGAAAGATAAGGTTTGGCAGCCTTTTGAGGAGTAAGCAAGTAGGAAGAAACTTTTTTACGGGATTTGCTCTCCACCAGAATGTATTCCTGGGTAATGGTCGTATCGACGGACTTATCTAAAAAATTGGTCGAGGTTTTCAAAGGTTTTTCGTTCAAATGAACTTCCTTCAATTTCGTCACTCCTGGGACATAGCTTTTACGATACAGGTCGAAGGTCACTTTTTTGGTGTCATCCATCAGTTTGCGCCAACTCACTGTCACATATCCTTTGCCTTGATGGATCGCCACCAGGCCACGTCCCAGTTTTTCAAGCTGGAGGTAATCGTAGTTTGGACCGATGGGGGCTTCTGTCGGGCTCTTCACCTTTGCTTTGTTTTTGCAACTTACCGACGGACAGGTTAGTGCGAATGCAGAGATCCAAAGTAATAAAACGGTCTTGTTCATAATCATGTTCCTTGGAGTATAGACTTCAAAGATAGAAATTCAACCATACTTAATCGGTATAGTTGGTGTAAAAATCATTATTTCTCGTGATTTCAAATTCAATAAAGAAAAAGTACATTTGTATGTTCTATTAAATATGCCTACTTATGTTGCAAACTATCCTTGCTTCTCTCATTGTCCTGATCGCTTTTATTTTTGTACTGTTGCCCTTGTTCAGTAAGAAAAAAAGCAGTTCCTCGTGTGACACATGTGCTTCAGGCGGTTGTGGCGGTTGTCCCATTTCTGAAGTCGCTAAAAAAGGCCATTGAATATTTATACGTTACATACCCTATAAAAAAATTCCTATAAATAAACCGTTATGCACCAACGAATTGGTCTTTTATTGATGACTTCCCTCACGCTTTCCTTTTCCATGCAGGCAGCAGAACCAGCTTCCACGAACGGTTTGAACCTTTCCAATCTGGATCACTCCGTCAAACCCGGTACCGATTTTTACCGCTTTGCAACGGGAGGTTGGTGCGATGCGAATCCCATTCCGGATGAATTCTCCAGGTACGGTTCCTTCGATAAACTCAGGGACGAAAACCAACGTCAAATTCGGGAACTGATCGTTGAATTGGGTTCCAGTCAGCACGAAAATGGCAGCTCCGCCCAGAAAATCGGCGATTTGTTTCGCATTGGAAACGACAGTGTCAAACTCAATACCGAAGGCATTAAACCATTGCAGGAAAGTCTGAATGCGCTTCAGGCACTAAAAAGCCGCGAAGAGCTGATCAAGGCTTCAGCGAGCATTCGAAAAGAGGGTCCCAGCCCTTTCTTTGACGCCTACATCGGCCCGGACGATAAAAACAGCAATGCCTACTTGGTTCAATTTTCTCAGGGTGGCCTGGGCATGGAAGACCGCGATTATTATTTGGACGACGCTTCCAAAGCGCTTCGTGAAGGGTATGTCAAACTCATTCAGACTCAGTTCGTCCATGCTGGTTTTAGTACTGCTGATGCCAAAAAAGCGTCGGTCGCTGTCTTGAAAATTGAGACAGCCCTTGCCACGGCCGCTTTCACCAAAGAAAAGGCCCGCATTCCGGAACTGAATTATCATAAATTCCAGGTAAGCCAACTCAACGATTCCGTCGCAATCTTCCCGTGGAATCTGTTTTTGGAAAAATCAGGAGTAAAAAGTGAAAAGGTTATCAACATCTGTCAGGTGGAAGCCATCGCTGCTGCAGCCAAACTGATGAAAACTCAATCGATACCCGAACTGAAGTTTTACCTCCAATGGTGCCTTATCAACCAAGCTGCACCCTACCTGAGCGACAATTTTATCAACGCCAACTTCGATTTCTACGGCCGTCAAATGAGCGGTGCCAAGTCCATCCGTCCCCGTTGGAAACGCGTGTTGAGCACCATTGACAATACCCTTGGCGAAGAAGTGGGCAAACTGTACACCGCCAAGTATTTCCCGGCTCAGGCGAAAGAACGCATGCTCAAATTGGTGGACAACTTGAAGTTGTCGTTGGGTGAACGCATCGCCGCACTGCCTTGGATGAGTTCCGAAACCAAAGCCAAAGCGCAAGAAAAACTGAATGCTTTTATTGTAAAAATTGGCTATCCCGATTCTTGGAAAGATTATAGTTCGCTGGAAATCAAGGACGACAGCTATTGGGCAAATATTCAACGTGCCAACAACTTCGACTACGATTTCAACCTTGCCAAACTTGGTAAACCGGTAGACAAGATGGAATGGCAGATGACTCCCCAGACGGTGAATGCCTATTACAATCCAACCACGAACGAAATCTGCTTTCCTGCAGGCATTCTGCAACCACCTTTCTTTTACATGAATGCCGACGATGCCATCAATTACGGGGCAATCGGTGTGGTGATCGGGCATGAAATGACGCACGGCTTTGACGATCAGGGCTGCAAATACGACAAGAACGGAAACATGCTGAACTGGTGGAAACCGCAGGATGCCACGCTGTTTGAAGCCCGCACCAAGGTTTTGGCCGATTATTTCAGCAACATCGTTGTTTTGGGAGATCTTCACGCCAACGGTGCGTTTACGTTGGGTGAAAACATCGCCGATCATGGTGGACTACAGGTAGCCTATAATGCTTTCTTGAAAACAGAACAAGCCAGCAAGCCCAAACTGCTGGAAGGTTTTACCCCTGCACAACGCTTTTTCCTGTCGTACGCCAACCTTTGGGCCTCCAACATTAGGGATGCCGAACTGATTCGATTGACCAAACAGGATCCGCACTCGCTGGGCAAATGGCGGGTGGACGGCGCATTGCCGCACATCGCCGCTTGGTACGACGCCTTTGGCATCACACCTGCCGATCCGATGTTCCTACCGGTCGAGAAGCGTGCCTCCATCTGGTAAACCATGAAGCAACCCATTCAAACGCTTTTGATCCTGATCCTGCTGGTATTTTCGTCAAGCCGGTTGTCGGATCTTTATGCCGCGAATGTGTCTGCCGCTCCCGAACCCTACGAAGAAATTTCCTATACTCCGTCGGGCACCACGTTTACATTATGGGCACCTACAGCGACCCAAGTTCGGGTAGACTTGTACAAAGACGGCAGGGGAGGAGCGCCTTTTCAGGAAATTCAGCTGAAAAAAAGTGATCGTGGTTTTTGGAAAATGAACATTCCATCCGACCTGAACGGTACGTTTTATACCTTCCGGATTTTGTACAATGGCAATTGGCTGAACGAAACTTCAGGCATTCAGGCTCGTGCCGTCGGAGTGAACGGCCATCGCGGAGCCATCCTCGACCTGAAACAGACCAATCCGCCGGGTTGGGACGCAGACCGGCGCCCCGAAATGGGGCCTTTTACCGACATGGTGCTGTACGAACTCCATCTCCGGGATTTTTCCATGGGCAAACAATCCGGGCTTGTCAACAAGGGAAAATTTCTTTCCATGACCGAAGCCGGCTCCACCAACACCAACGCATTCTCCACTGGAATCGATCATATCGTAGATTTTGGCGCTACCCACGTCGTACTGATGCCTGTTTTTGATTTCGACACGGACGATGAATCCAGACCCAAAGACGTGATTCGAAGCTGGAACTACCAGCCCTTCAATTTCACCGTTCCCGAAGGCATGTATTCCACCAAGCCTTTCGATCCGGCATCCCGCATCCTGGAGTTCAAAAGCATGGTTCAGGCACTGCACAAAGCTGGCATCCGAGTGGTCATGGATCTAACGTTCAGCCATACGGCAAACGTGCTGGAAAGTGGTTTTTCGCTCACCCTTCCCGGTCTTTGTTATCGGCTTAAACCAGACGGCACTCTCTCCAACGCTTCCGGATATGGCAACGAGTTGGCCACCGAGCAGCCTTTCATCAGGCAATTCATGCTGCAAACACTTTTGTATTGGATCAAGGACTACCACATTGACGGTTTTCGATTCAATCAGATGGGGGTTATGGATATAGAATCTATCAATCAAATTAGGAAAGCTATAGATGTTATCGATCCAACCATCTTGATTTGTGGTGACGGCTTCGCCGTAAATTCCTCCGTTCTGCCCGAAATGGAACGTGCATTGGCTTCCAATACCTCCTTAATGCCCGATGTGCCTTTATTCAATACCATTTGGGAAAATGCCCTCCGAGGGAATCCGTCCGATTCCACCGACGGCGGTTTCATCAGTGGACGTCCGGATCTGGAGGAATATGTACGCTATGGCATAGTAGGCGGAATCCGACATCCCCAAGTCAATTCAGCGGGTTCACCCGGTTTTACGGTCAATTATGCGAAGAGTCCAAAGGAAGTGATTCAATTTGCTTCTTCCCATCAAGGCTTTACCCTTTTTGATCAACTCAATGCCGGTCGTAAGGAATCAATTCAGCAGGTTTCCCGTCGTTGCAAGCTGGCCAGCAGCATGGTGATGACTTCCCAGGGCATCCCCTTTGTTTTTTCGGGTGAAGAACTGATGCGCAGCAGAGGTGGCATACCCAATACGGCCATGGCGCCAGATTCCATCAGCCGGATCGACTGGAAAAACAAAACGTATTACAACGAAGAATATGAATTTTGCAGGGGAATGGTGGAATTACGAAAATTGCATCCGGCCTTTCGAATGGGTTCGGCCACCCAGATTCAAAAAAATCTGCGTTTTTTGAATGCTACTCAAAAATGTGTCGTGGCTTTTTTGATGGAAGGCAATCCGAACGGAGATTCCTGGAAAAACATCCTGGTGATCCACAATTCCAACGATTATCCGATAACTGTTCAGGTGCCGGCTGGGAAATGGAACGTCGTGGTTGGGAATGGTAAAGTCGATGTATTGGGCCTTTCTGAATTCAACAGTGAGCAGGCGCATGTACCGCCCATTTCCACTCTTGTCGCTTTTCAATAAAACATCATCGGATCACGTACGTGCAACGCCGGCTTCCTTTCGCCGTATGGTCGGTACGCTCAATTTGAAGTTTTTCTCCCAATAGTTTATGGATGTTCTCCATTTCTGCCTCACAGAATTCGCCGCATTGGACGGCAGCTTTGCAGATGGGGCAATTATTGTTCACGAAAAGCCAATGATCGCCTTCTTTGCTCCATTCGGCCAAATATCCTTCTCGATTCCTGATTTCAGTGAGCAGTTCCAACTTTTCATCCAACGACGTAGCCTTTTCCAGCGCCTTCTCATAGCGTTGGAAATCTTTGGATTTCTTGTCGTCCACGAGCAATTGAAGTGCGCCATTGCCCAAAATGCGTTGCACCGATTCCAATAATTGGACGGTTAAGTTGGCATGATTGTCTGGAAACTGTTTGCCTGATAATGCGGTGAGACTGTACAGAATGGTCGGCCGTCCAACACCTTTGGTACGACTTTCCGATTGAACAAATCCCTGTTCTTCGAGCTTGAGCAAGTGTAACCGCATGCCTTCACTGGTCATTCCAAAATCTTTGGCCAAAACTGCTGAGGTCATGGAGCCATTCATTTTTAAATGCTTCAGAATCTTTTCGGGTGTTTTGCTGGAATACATAGAATAAATTTGAAAAAGACAAGTAATTACTTGGCAAATGTACTATATTTGTAGTAAACAAACAACATTAAAGTTATGATACAGCTCTTAATTCTCGGAATTAGTTTTCTGAATCTCACCATATTGACTTCTACACTACCTGCACTGCCCTACGGGTATGATGCACTGGAACCGAACATCGACGCCAAAACGATGGAAATTCATTACACCAAACACTATCAAACCTACCTGAACAACTTCACCAAAGTCCTTGCTGGAACGGAAGCCGAAAGCAAGTCGGTGGAAGAAATTCTGGCCACGGCCGATAAAAATGCACCTGCCGTTCGCAACAATGGGGGCGGTTATTACAACCACAACCTCTACTTTTCACTGCTTTCCCCAACACCTGCGCTTGCACCATCCGGGCCTTTGGCCATCGCCATCGATGCCAAATGGGGAAGCCTGGACAAGTTCAAGGAGGCCTTCAACAAAGCCGCCATGGGCCGATTCGGTTCCGGCTGGGCCTGGCTTGTGGTGCAAAATGGTGTACTCGACATCTGCTCCACCCCCAATCAGGACAATCCGCTCATGCCCGATGCGGGATGCAGCGGAAAACCCATCTTATGCATGGATGTTTGGGAACATGCCTATTACTTGAAGTATCAGAACCGTCGCGCCGACTATGTCACTGCCTTCTGGAATGTCATGGATTGGGATGTTGTTGAAGCCCTTTACGAGAAATCCGTTCAATAATTGCAGAATTCGGAGCTTAGTTTTCAGATTTTTTGTATCTTCGGAAGTATAAAATCTCAGTTGCATGAATATTCCGAAAAACCTGACTACGCTGGTGGCGGACAAGATACGTCTGGCACAGACTGGGCTTGCGTACGATGAAGTCATCCTCTCAGACACCGGTATTCCGGTACTGAAAAACGAATACCTTCTTTTTCTGAAGCCGGAAATCACGATGCCTTCCGAAACCATCCAACTGGAACCCGTTATCGACTTGGTTTTGGATCAAATGGATGCATTCGGCTTTGTCATACACGATGTTCGCATTCTGGCTGCCAGCTATTTGGAAGCATTCAATCTGATTGATCAGCATTACGGTGTCATCTCATTGGTTTCCAATCAGGGCCTGAGTGCGATGACCGATGGTGCCAAGAAAAGATTCAAAGAAATCTACGGTGTTGAAGCCGAGGAATCCAATGTGCTGGGCGGTATGGAGTTCCTCCGCAAATATCCGTTCTTCAATTTTCATTCGCTGGACTGTATGTGGCAGAATTCCGAGAATCTCAAATTGGCCAGCGGCACCTACGTGGAAAAACTCCACATCGACCAAGAAGTGGTCTATGTCCTCAACGCCTTTCACCCCAAACAACTTCGTCATTTTACGGAACCCGGTCGCAGCATTGTCCTGTTCAATATTTCTTCAGACCACCCTTGGAAAGAAGCCAGGGAGTCTTTTGCCGGTGCCACCGACCCTAGAAAAGCCATTGCCGGTAGCCTCCGCCGCCTCTTAATGGAACGCAAGGACGAATTCGGCATCCCAGAAGTATCCCAAAGCTTCAACGGCATTCATCTTTCTGCCGGCCCCGTCGAAGCCCTTATTGAACTGCACCGCTTTGATTCCGACCATTCCAGCCCCGAAGGCGAAAGCGATTTCAAAGACTTCTCTTTTGGAAAAGACTTGATCCGGAACTTCGGTGACATTCCAGAAGCGTTGCTCAACAACGAAACCATGGACATAGACGGTAAATCCATCTCCTTTTATGACTTGACTGAAAACCTCGATTCCGACGAAGCAATCCGAGTGTTGACGAAATGTTTTAAATGATTAAAATGTAGTATTTTTTCGGTTGAGTTGTTGTATAACGTATTGAATTGAAGTATTTTTGAGAATATATTGAAAATGATGAGCAAAGAACTTTTTTCCTGGTCTCAGCTGGGGGATATCAACGAAGGTCGTCCCAATTTAGGCCTGTTTACTCGAGTGGAAGTCTATCGTTTGATGCAGTATACGATGAGAGCCGTGCTTGACGATGAATTTGGCGATGCAGAAACACGACGGTTGCTTACCAAAGCCGGACGCATATCGGGTGAGGAATTTTGTAAGAACAAACTGGATATTACCCTGCCAATCAATACGTTCATTGCTCGTTTACACGAGATTTTGAAAGAAATGGCCATTGGCATCCTAAGGGTTGAGAAAATTGATCCCGAAAAATTGAGCCTCACCGTAACTGTTTCCGAAGACCTTGATTGTTCCGGCCTTCCTGTAAACGGTTACACCGTATGCGATTATGATGAAGGCTTTTTAGCAGGAATATTTAAGGTATATACCGGAAAAGAATTCGAGGTTAAAGAAATTGATTGCTGGTCTACCGGCGATCGCACATGCCGTTTCACCATCAAACCAAGATAATGGTAATTATGACTTCAGTCGATCGTTCCATTCTTATTTCACTGAGTGATATTCTAAAACAATTGCAGCAAGGCCGCAAAGCAACCATCAGTCTGGATACGATTCCTACTTCGGACATACCCGAAATACAGGTAATACGATCTGCAGTTGACACTTTGGCGAAACAATACAATGAAGGTTATGACTTCATATTGGCGATGGCTAGAGGAGAATTGGAAAAGGATCCTCCTCGGCAGAATGGTGTTATCACGCCTTTCAAGCAACTCCAAGCCGATCTCAAGCATTTGACTTGGCAAATTCAACAGATCTCGGAAGGTGACCTTGAACAGAAGGTTTCTTTCTCCGGCGACTTTTCCAAATCCATCAACCGGATGATAGAATCTCTCCGAGAAAAGCAGCGCATCAGCGAGTTGAATGAAAAATACCTGGCTGATTTGAAAGAGTTGAATGCCAGTAAGGACAAGTTGTTCTCCATCATCGCCCATGATCTAAAGAATCCATTCTCAGGTTTGCTGAATCTGAGTGACATGATTGTAAAGGATGTGCAAGAAAAGAAGTACGACGACGTTGAGAAATATGCATTCCTGCTCCAAACCTTTTCCGTACAAGGGTATAAATTACTGATCAACTTGTTGGACTGGGCCAAAGTGCAGTCCAATTCAATTCTGATTACTCTTGAACCCCTTCAATTTAGTGTTTTGGCAGAAATGAATCGTGAATTGATTGAGTCCACTGCCATACAAAAAGACATCACGCTTGTTTACAACATCCCTGAAGATATTCAAGTTGTTGCCGATACAAATATGCTTCAAACCGTATTGAGAAATTTATTGAGCAATGCCGTCAAATTTTCACACGTGAATGGCGTTGTAACCCTTTCAGCCGAAAAAGTCAATGGTAGGGCGGTAATTAGTGTTCAAGATAACGGAGTAGGTATTCGTTCAGAAAATGTCAGCCGTTTGTTTAGGCTTGACAGCACGTTCAGCACCAATGGCACCAACAACGAATTTGGAACCGGCCTGGGTTTGATTTTATGCATGGATTACCTCAAGAAAATGGATAGTGAGATCCATGTGGAAAGCGAATTGGGCAAGGGCTCTACGTTTAGCTTCTCACTACCGCTAGCTCCATAATCCTTCATTTTATACCTGCATATTCTTACAGTATTAGGTCGGATAAATATGCACTTAAATTAAATTTTTGTGCAATTTTTCAGACCATTTTTGCCTTTGCCCCCGATAAAACCCTTAACTTTGCAGCGTTTTAAAAAAACCGGTTATTAACCTTTGTCCGGGCTTCAAAAACTCCGGATAAACCATTTTCCTCGTATGAAACCATCACACATTGAGCATCTCGGAATCGCTGTCAACAGCCTCGAAGAAGCCATCCCCTTTTACGAAAAAATCCTTGGCACTGCCTGTTACAGCATTGAGGAAGTCCCTGAACAAAAGGTGAAGACTGCATTCTTCAAAATCGGTCAAACCAAAATCGAATTGCTGGAATCCACCGATCCGGAAGGCCCCATTGGCAAGTTTCTGGAAAATAAAGGACAGGGCGTGCATCACATTGCCTTTGCCGTTGATGGTCTCCAAGAACAACTCGATGATGTTAAGTCACAAGGCATTCGCCTGATCGACATGACCCCTCGCAAGGGAGCTGAAGGTATGAACATCGCATTTCTGCATCCGAAATCCACCTTTGGTGTGTTGATGGAACTTTGTGAAAATCCCAACAAGTAAATTTCAATAATAATTTCACCTATGAGTGCACAACTGGAAAAAGTAAAAGAGTTGATCGACTTACGCATTGAAGCGCGTTTGGGCGGTGGTCAAAAAGCCATCGACAAACAGCATGACAAGGGCAAATACACCGCCCGCGAACGTATTTCGATGTTGCTGGACGATGGCAGTTTTGAAGAATTCGACATGTTTGTAATACACCGTTGCACCAACTTCGGTCAGGACAAGAAACATTTCCTGGGTGACGGCGTTGTTACCGGATACGGTACGATCGAAGGCCGTCTGGTTTACGTTTTTGCTCAGGATTTCACCATCTGGGGCGGTTCGCTGTCCGAAACGATGGCTCAAAAGATTTGCAAAGTAATGGACCAAGCCATGAAAATGGGTGCTCCCTGCATTGGTATCAACGACTCGGGTGGTGCCCGCATTCAAGAAGGCATCAACGCCTTGGCAGGCTATGCCGAAATTTTCCAACGCAACATCATGGCTTCCGGTGTGATTCCACAGATTTCCGGTATTTTCGGCCCTTGCGCCGGCGGTGCTGTTTACTCGCCCGCTTTAACCGACTTCACCATCATGACCAAAGGGACTTCGTACATGTTTCTTACCGGCCCAAAAGTTGTTAAGACTGTTACTGGTGAAGACGTTACGCAGGAACAACTCGGTGGTGCCTCCGTTCACGCCAGCAAATCGGGTGTCACTCATTTTGCCGTTGACGGCGAAGAAGAAGGTCTGGAACTCATCCGCAAACTCATTTCCTTTCTTCCCCAAAACAATCTTGAAGAAACTCCCCGTTTGAAATGTACCGACCCCATCAACCGTCTGGACGACATTCTAAACGACATCATTCCCGATAGCCCCAACAAACCGTATGACATGTTTGAAGTCATCGGCGGTGTGGTGGATCACGGTGAATTCCTCCAAGTACACGGCGATTTCGCCAAGAACATCATCATCGGTTTCGCCCGATTCAACGGTCAAGCCGTCGGTATCGTAGCCAACCAACCCAAAATGCTGGCCGGTGTGCTCGACAGCAACGCTTCCCGCAAGGCAGCCCGCTTCGTCCGTTTCTGCGATGCCTTCAATATTCCCATTGTTTCCCTGGTCGATGTTCCAGGTTTCCTTCCGGGTACCGGTCAGGAATACGGTGGTGTCATCACACACGGTGCCAAGTTGCTGTACGCTTATGGTGAAGCAACCGTACCTAAAGTAACCGTGACCCTTCGCAAATCGTACGGTGGTGCACACATAGTAATGAGTTGCAAGCAATTGCGCGGCGACATCAACTACGCATGGCCAACGGCAGAAATCGCCGTCATGGGTGCCTCCGGTGCTGTTGAAGTGTTGTATGCCAAAGAAGTTGCCGCTTCCGAAGATCCCGCTGCCACGGCTGCTGCCAAGGAAAAGGAATATGCCGATGCCTTCCAAAATCCCTATCGCGCCGCACAATACGGTTACATCGACGATGTCATTGAACCACGCAACACGCGTTTCCGTGTGATCCGCGCCCTCGAACAGCTGCAGACCAAGAAATTGGTGAACCCGGCCAAGAAACACGGTAACATACCATTATAATTCTTCAAGACATGGCTATTTTTTATAACAGCGATAAGCAAGTAAGCGAAGAAGTGGCAGCTGCCATTGGTTTGGCCCTTTTCCATTTGAATGAAGAAGTACACGACGTGGAAAACACCATTTTGACCTTTGGAAGCGCTGGTCGTACCTATTCTCCCTGGAGTTCCAAGATTTACGGTATCCGTCAGTTACCCAACAGAAGATAATTTAAAACAATCCTATAATGAAAGAATTTAGATACTCCATCAACGGAAATCAGTATACCGTTGAAATCATCAAAGAAGACGGCGCCGAGGTTGAACTGACCGTTAATGGTACCGCTTATACCGTTGAAGTGGAAGAGGAAATCATCGAAGTACCTAAAAAGATTACCCGACCAGCTGCAGCCCCTACCAAACCGACCGGTGAACCGGTTCTTGGAGCCAAAAAGCCTGTATCCAACGGTGGTGCCGTCAAAGCTCCACTCCCCGGTGTCATTCTTGAAGTTTGCGTCAAAGTGGGCGACACAGTTCGCGTTGGCGACAAAGTCCTACTGCTCGAAGCCATGAAAATGGAAAACACCATTGCCAGCGATCTGGCTGGTAAGGTCCTAGAAATCAAGGTTGAAGCTGGAATGACGGTATTAGAAGGCACAGAAATGGTCATGATCGGATAGATGTCTCAATACAGCGCCAACGTTTTGAGTAGCGAGAGCAGAGGCTAAATTTATTTAGGCTATGCCGAGTCATGAAAAACGGATGTTTCGTAGAAACAAATCTCTGCGTTAAAGCTTATTCGCCAATCCTCACGTACGAAAAGTACGCTCCGGGCTGTCTCAGATATAATGAAAAAAAATAGTTGAGAAAAATAGCTTCAAAGCTTTATTGAAAGGCGGTTTCAGTTTTTATAAATTGAAACCGTTTTTTTTATTGGTGCTTGAAACGGTAAATTTATTATCGCCAATATATGGGCAGTTAGGGACTGTAACTACCAATATATGGGCGATAATAAATTTTGCATTTTAATGAATTAGGTTTCTTAAAAAACCCGATAAAAAACATTCTATAAGTGTTCGTTTTAACGCCACAAGAGCACTTCTACTCCTTCTTCATCATCCCAATCATATTCTTATAATTCTTGTTCAGCGTCGAAAGGTTGCTGTTGAGTTCCTTCATCTGATCACGGTATCTTTTGGTTTCGACCGCCGATTCGGACATGTCCTTTAAATAATCCTCCGCCCCCTGCACCTGCACCCGATAGATGGAATTCAAGGTGCCTAAATTCTTGTTGAGCGTTTCCAGCTCCATTTGATATTTTCTGGACTCTTCTTCAATAGAAGTGAGCGAACTGGCAATGCTCTGATATTTGAAAACAGTTTTGGAAGTAACGCGCAAAATGGACGATTCATAAGCCTTTGCCAATCGCTCGAGCGATTCATCCGCAATCTCGATGGTTCTCATGTATTTGGTCGAAGCCGCGAAAACATCGCCCATCGTATTCAAGTGCTCGGCCGTATCCCCCAATTTTCGAAGCCCATCCCCGAAACGAAGCAGCAAATCGGGCGTAATGTCACCATTCATCAGCATTTCATCAAATTTGGCAAGGGCAAGCGAACCATTGCCATCATCCACCAACTTGCTGTTCACCCGACGCGGCACAATTTCCTCCATTTCATCATCCGAACTCATGATGACGTTTGGATAAACCAAAGGCGGATGCTCGTCCTCCTGACTCTCAAAAGCGTAAAAGAAGAAAATGACGGCTTCAGTCACCAGACCAGCGGTAAGCATGTAATCTGCTCCTGCCCAGTGCTCTAACTTGAATAGTGCCCCCAAAACAACAATGGATGCTCCAAAACCATACAGCTTTGTCATGGCAGCCTTAAAGCCCCTGGTTTGCGTCAGCCGTTGTATTTGTGCATCTAAGCCCATCATTCAAATTTTAGATAAAGATAATGCAATTTTATTTGACAGTTATAAAGAATGGTGGAAGATTTCGCTTGTCATTTCCAGGCCCATTTACAATGATTTCTTCAAAAAGAAGCACTTGTCCTCGATTCGTTTTCCGGATCTCTTGTTTCATCTCATCGGTCAGTTCTTCGTTGGACGAATCATAATTGTAGGTGTTGAATCCACGATCCATCGTCAACCTGAAACTGACCACCTCATAGTCATAATTAAACTCAAAGTCCGCAGGCATCATCGGCACTATTTTCCCAGCTGAAATGATGTTTTCACGACTAACGAAACCCTCTTTTCTTCCGGAAATAGTCGGAGTGGGATCTGGTATTTTCTTGATCCGGAAGGGCTGTGTGCCAATGAGTTTCAAACCCTCCTTGCTCTTAATGGAAACCGAAACGATCGCTTCTTTGGTTCCAGCTGGAACCGTACAAATCCATCCGCTACTTTTTGGATCCTGCTTGATGGAACCAACGGAGATGCTGGGTGAAAGGATTTCCATTGGTACTCCAGTAATAGAAACAGATAGCGGATTATCCACCCCCGCATAAAGTACGTTCATATTGGTGGGAGAAACCGTCACAGAAGGCTGTGCTACAAAATACTCCCCATTGAAATGATAGGTTTTTTCACGTCCCGAGGCCGTAGGTACACTCACAAACCCAGCGTATTTCTGTAAACCCAACGCTGTGGTAGGGAATTTGATGTTTAAATGCCCCTTATCCCTGGCTACGAGCGTAGCCTGCCCCTTCTGCTGTATCGACATGCTGTCAACGCCTTTCATCAGGTAAACACTTGGACTAGGGCTGTGGCTGGTATCGTAGGCCGCTACAATCACTTCGGCTTCAAAATTATCACCCGGAAACAAGTAATTGGCTTTTGGCAGCACCTTCGCCTCAATCCGGTCGTACTTGAAATCCTCAGCAATACTTTCCCTCATCAATCCATTCACCACTTCCAGTTCCGCATTGTTTACCTCTGAAATCAGTTTGTTCAGAATCGGAATATCCGCTGCCAACGGAATATCATAGAAATAATGGTGTTCCCAACTTTGCAACTTCCCAAAAGCATCTTTATACTTATCTTTTGTGTCTAGCCCCAGTTGAATCTCCTTCCGATTCTTGGGATTGATTAGATTCAATATCTTATTCCGATAAGCGCTTATTTTGTTTTTAAGCTCCCTGGCTTTCCCTTTCGAACCGCTTTCCAAAGGCCCAATCATAATTTGAGTCGGAATTGTATAATTATCCTTTTTCCTCAAATCTCTCACGCTCATTTTACGGGCAGAATCCAAGGGCACCTTCTCCGTGGACGCAATTAATTCGTCCCTCAAATTGGCAATGTAAGTCACCATCTCGCTCGAAAGCCTCATGGCCACTTTTGCCTTTTCCCAAAAAGGCCCCACTTCAATCTTGTTCATGGTGAACTCCTTCTGGAATTCCTCCACCGTCATTTTTCGTTTATCCGGAAAACTCTCATTGGTAGAAAGCACCGTATCATTCACCGTCGAGTACCCCTCCAACACCTCTTTCGAAACATTCAGAGCCAGCATCGCCGTCAGCACGAGGTACATCATGCCTATAAGCTTTTGGCGGGGGGTTTCTTTATGTTGGGCCATGCTTGATTTCTAAGAAATTTGATCCATGACAGAATTCATTTTGATGAGATTTTTCCTTAATCGTATTAAAAAGCTTGTTACGCAAAAGTATTCCATGTTTCCCATATTTCCTAATCGATTGTCTATGTTTCTGTAGGTAAAAGGTCTTGAGAAACCATTTAAATTCATTCAATAAAATGAATAGTTGATTGTTACAACAGTCGTTCCCGGATGTAAATTTGCAAAATCACTGATCAATAAGTTTTGTGTCATGCCACGTGTAATATTTGCATTCCAAATACCAGTTACCAACGCTTGAGGAGTAGTGCTTATAGTGATAGTTCCGGTTGAAGTGCCATAGCTACCCCAAAAACCACTGCTGCCTGTAACTAAGTTCGTCATTGATAATCCGGAGGGTATGGTAGTGGATTGGACATAGATTGCACCAAAAATGCCTTGATCGAATGTGGGCCATCGATACTTGATTTTTTGAGTGGTGTAATTGTTAATTGGGTTGGCTGGATTGGTCCCTGCAGCCGACACTGTTATGGTACGGGAAGTGGGTGCCATATTTGTCGGATCTAAACTGATAGAAATTTGCCCCTGTAGGTTACTGGCAATAGCTGCTAATGCAACAATGAACAAAAACCGGAGATGATTCATAGCTTTCTACTTTTTAATGACGGATTGGAATTGGATCTGTCTTGCTTTCTTTTGAATGGCAACATCGAGAAACTCATGTTTCCCCGAAGATAATTCAATTTCAAAAAAATCTGTGCTCATTTTGTATCCCAAAGGTAATCCTTTTGAATATATTTTGACCTTCCACCTGCCTGGCCTAAGGTCATTAAATCGAAAAGCCTGGTCTTTGTCGGTATAAACTCGAAACATATCGGATCCATTTGTAGCTTCGACAATGAGCTTCTCAATATTATCCTTAACTGGTATGTAACCCTTTTGGTTGGCGCGTTCATCTTCCTCCACCCGCATTCGTCCTGCAATTTGACCGGAAGTGGTCAAGGGGCATTCGATGATGGTTTCTTTAGTAGGTTCAACCAGTACTTTGATGGGGCCGGGGAATTCTGTTATGGCATTTAATCCAATGGCGCTTGCATCAATTGCCAAAACATATTCGCCCACTGGTAGAGCAGGGAACCTGAAATTGCCATCCTTGTCGGTAATGGAAAAAATACCGTTCAAATTCACTAGAATTCCATTGACCTTCTCGACACCATGATTGATGATTTTGCCCTTTACACTACCCAAGTTCTTCTTTTTCGCAATTGGAACGTTTAGGATATGGACATACCTGAGCTGCAAGTTGTATTCCTTGTTGTTCAGGGTGTTTTTGATCAAGTTGTAATTGGCCATCAAATTCAGCTCATTGTTTTGATTGATTCGTGCAAACAAATTGAGTGAGAAAAGACTTCTGTCCGTGGTATAATACCGCCATTCATAGTTGCTGTTGTATTGAAGGGATACCGATAAATTATCCATTGGTGTGGCTGTAAACGTTCCACCATAGTAAAATTGATCCAAACCGGTAACGTTCTTTTGCCCACCTTGATACGTCATAAAGGCGCTACCTGAGAATTTCTTACTAAACAAGAAGTAGGTGTTCAACGTTCCATTTATGAACATAGATTCATTCATGCCATTCATCACCAATTTATTCTGCATGCTTCCCATATCTGCAATCAAAGACAGGTTTATGAACTTAAATCTGTTTTGTAACGAAATCCTTCCGCTCATTTTTGAATAATCGAACAAAGGGACAGGCGATCTATCTTTTAAACTTAATTGGTTGCCAGAAATTGTAAGGGTATTCTCAGGAGTGAGTCGGTAACTGAAAGTAAGATTCATGCTTTTACTAATAGGCATATTGGAGTATAAGGTGTCCAAAGCCATATTCGTACTGTTGTAATCGTAGCTGAACGAAAGTGCTAACTTTCTCAATTGTAGGGCGGAGGTAAGATTCAATCGCATACTATTGCTGACAAATCCTGGAAAATTTGGTTCGGCATACAAATAAACCAGATGTGTATTAAATTTTGACAAATTCATATGTAAGGTTCCTTTATAGGCTTTTGTCAGTACTGCCTTATTCTGCCCGAAAGCTATTTCAGCTTCAGTCGAAAGAAAGGAAAAGTGATTTCGCGTCGATAACGTATACAGGGACGTCCTGTTGTTCAAAGTGTCGGCTTTGGTCAATACTCCTAAAGATAAACCGTTTTTTGGATTAAAATCGAAATTAGTATATGCTGATGCTACCTGGGTGATGAGCGGGTAATACCTTGGTTTTGCATAATTGGAACCAATGGTCAGTTTCTTGAATTTGTAGCTCAACTCAATGCCACGTCCGTTTCTAGAAGACTCCGTCAACTCGCTCAATCCGAAATTATAATCTCCCATCGAAAGAAACATTTTTGAGGAACGAAATTTCAAATAGTATTCGTCATTCATTCCAAACAAAGGATTCCCTGTACGGTCTGGCCCTCGAAGATGGAACTCCAGAGCGTTATTACCCAATTTGCCTAAGGTTCCGGATCCTTGTATGTCGTACATACTGCTGTACATTTGCCCTCCCAAACGATTGCTTGCAGCTAGTATGCCCGATATTTTGACTGGAAAGCGTAAATATTTGTCAAACTTTACGGTTTCTGAAGGAAAGACATCAAACGTAGTATACAACGATTTCTCCGTTTCTGGGATGTCGGCAACAGAGGCTATATAAATAACGGATTGTTGATTGTAACCATCCACTTTCTTTACCGTGGTTGAATGGTAGTCTGTTACAATACTGGAGTCTTTTGGAATGAGAATATCCCTTTGGATGTTTTCGGAACCTTTTATCGATGTGGTTTTCACCTTAATATCAAGGTTGGACAGGTTTTCGATTAAAAAACTCATCTTGACGTCGTCTCCAGAGAAAATAAATCCGGGTGATTTTAACTTGGTGATGGAAATTTCGTATTTTGATTTGACAAGTATGGGAATATCAAATTTTCCAAATAAAACCATACTTGGTTTTTCAAATGCTTCAACTGAGATGGTATAACTACCTGCTTTAAAATTTTGAGGAATCTGAATCCCGATGACTTTTTTTTGGGAACTTTTTTTACCAACCAGAATTGAAGAATAGTTCGTAATGAATTTCCAACCAGCCGTATTCGATGCGAATTTTATTTGAAGTTCTTTATCAGAATCAGTTGGGTTGTTGAATGTTGCAAGTAGGTTTATGTTAGCCCCAGGGTCCACTTCCTTTTGCAGTTGAACAGGAACTTTTAATTCAAGCTCACTGTTATTAGCCGAATTAATGGTTGAAGAAAGTAGGAAAAAGAAGGGTACTAAAAAAAACCGTAACATCTACTAGGTATTCACATAAAGTGCCACACCCTAAAAATATAGTGTATACTCCAATCCAAATACGTCATCATCAGCCCCAGCAGCCACAATCATGGCAGTGTACGTTTTTTTTGAGGGAACGCCTTCCAGGTCCAATTTGAATCGTGCTGAGGTTGTTGGGTATAGCCCACGTTTGGGTGCAATGATTTTTTTGGTCAGAGTTCCATCCTGATCGTACAACTCAATGCTTACTTCAGGTGCGATGTAATGTTCACCTTGGTTAGACAAGTCCACTGCTAAGAAAAGCTTTTTTCCATCTTCGGAGCGGATCAATGTCGGATCCATAAATTTTAATAATCCAACACCTTTGTTGTTGATTTCACTAACAATCTGAACAGCATAGCGAGTTGCAGTACGAATGCTTAAATCTCCTTTTTGATTCGGGTCAATTGGCTCAACTCCTTCCACCATGATGACACTCCAAAATGAACCGATGATGGAGTCTCCCTTTGGTACTGAAATTTCGAATTCAATATTGCGGGATTCTTTGCTTTTGAGAACAACGGTTTTTGGACTGTATTGAATCCATCCAGCATTTGAGCGTTTATTGGAGCCAGGTTCTTCATAAAAAGTCTGCTCTTGAAAGTTGAACAAGTAATCTGTTTGATAGATTCTTACCTCTTGATCCGTCGGGTCGTTGTTTTGTATTCTAATTTGCCCCTTAACCGTCTCACCAGGATTCGAACTGAACACCTGCTTTAGACTTCCAATTACTTCAACGGATGCAAGCAAGGAAATAGGAAGAAGAAATAATGAAAGTACGGATAGAATCAGCTTTTTGTTTAGCATCTTGGTTCAGATTTAAAGCATTATAAAGTGTTGTAGAACAACATTAGGTTTGGAAACATCGCAAATGTATTTGTTGTTTCTTAAAAAACCTAATTTAACCTGCTAAAAAATTCCATTTTCAAACAAAAAAACCATTGAAAGTCTCTTCGAATGGGCTTTTCCCCCTTTTTCTTACCTATTTGTATTATTGAGCGGCTGTTAATGTGAATGTGACCATAACCTGCGTGCCCAAAGTTGCACGCAATGATCCATACGATGCGCGGTCATTATCGAGTGCATAATTGAACCTCAGCATGTATCCGTCAGTAGCAGATGTTCCTGAATAACAGGTGGCAATATCCGTGATAATTGGTCTGTCAGTTCCGTCAAGGGTAGTTGGCGACATAAGCTTCCCTGGTTCCCCTGCAAAATTGGCATTCGGTTGCAAGGCTGATAACTCAATATGCGTTCCAGCCGGGACAGTCCCCATGGAGATTCTTGCAGAAAGAGTACGGTTTTGGGATGTAGAGATAACAGATGAAATCAATAATCTGGCAGTTGAATCCGATGCACTAGCCTCAACGGACATACCTGCATTTTGCTGCTTTAATTGTAAATTAATGACAGCTGCGCTCGTCTTTATGAGCGATACTTCAGAAACACCCAATACAACGGTTGCAGTAGCGGAGTTGCTTTCTGTAGTCAATACGGGCTCACCTTCAGTACCGGTTTGTGCCTTAACTTGCAGGGCGAAGACCGTCCAAGTTAAAAGAAGAACCAATAAATATACTTTTTTATACATTTGCATCGGATGTTACGGTCGAAATTGTGAAAGTTACAGTAATAATGGCACTTTTCAGGATTGGTGCATTCGGAATCGCTTTAAACTGATACCTGATGACGTATCCGTCACCGTCTGCAGTCCCTGACCAGCATGTTCCGATCCCTTCAGCCAATACGACATCCGTATTATCGGTCAGTTGCTTGATTCCAGTTAATGTGCCTTTGCTTTCGGGATAAACAAAGTTGTTGTTTGGGTCTTTTAATTCCACATTAAGAGTCGTTCCAACAAGTGGCTCAGAAATTTTCGCAGAAATGTTTCTCAGTTCACCATTGTTTACTTGTGATGAAATGCGCAATCTGGTAAGATCGTTTTCTACCGATTCCTGAATGGCACCACCCGCAACAACCGCCCCAGCCAAAATAAGTTTTACAGGCGGTCCGGCTACTGCTAGTAGTGCAGAGCCAGCCACCTGTAACTCAACATTTTGCTTGGCTTCTCTCGAGTCTTGACTAAAAACAGTCTGGGGCATCACCGTTACAATTACAAAAACGAATATGTGAAATGCCCTTTTCATGTTGGTTAAAAACTAACAAATTTTAGTGTCCAAATGACTTCGAAAGAATCAATGCATGTTTAAACCGCTGCGGTAATGGTGTAGGTGACTACCGTTGCGCCACTGCTCCAGTAAGTAGTAGCAGCCTTTTTAGCATAACGATACGTGACACCGTAACCATTGGTGGCACCAGTGCCTGACCAGCAGGTTTTAATACCAGTGACGACATCCTGTGCTGTACCAGCTGTCAGGTTCACTTCACCGGCTCCAGTTCCACCATTTAGAGGGTCGGGACCAAAATCTCCAGGGTTGGTCAACTCAACGAACAATTCGGTGTTGGTTGCTGTCAGATTGGGGGTGATTTGCGCAGTGATCTTTCTGGTAGTGCCATTTTCAACAGAAGAAGAAATTCTCAGTTTCGTGTCGGAATTGGTGATGACAGTCTGCATGGCTTCCCCGGCAACGGCAGCTCCAGTCAAAGAAAGGCTGATGTTGGTATTTGCAGCTACAGTATTGACCACTGCAATTAAAGCTTTTCCTTCAACAGTCAGGCTCAAGTTTTGGGTTGCAGTTGCTCCGGATGGACCAACCGTTTGAGCAATTGTAATTAAAGGAATAGACATAAATGCACCTAGTGCAATGATTTTTGATAAGGTTGATTTTTTCATAATTGAAGAGTTTAAAAATTCTATCTATTTGATGTTAAATCCACATTTTTAATATATTACAAAGATAGTGTCAATTAGTTCCAATTATACTAATGAAATGCGAACAAAAAAGAACTAAATATGTAAAATGTTAAGAAACAAAAAGGAAACAACCGAATAGTATCTAACATAAACATTTCTAATGCAAAATAATTGCATTAGAAATGTTTATTCTTATTATACCTCTCGATATCAATCGAAAGAGTTGTAGCATTATTTAAACCGCTGCAGTGATCGTGTAGGTGACGACCGTTGCGCCACTAGTCCAAAAAGTAGTAGCAGCCTTTTTGGCATAACGATAGTTGACACCATACCCATTGGTGGGACCTGTGCCTGACCAGCATGTTTTGATACCAGTGACCACATCTAATGCAACACCAGCTGTCAGGTTCACTTCACCAGTTCCGGCACCACCATTTAAGGGGTCTGGGCTAAAATCACCAGGGTTCGTTAACTCAACAAACAATTCAGTGTTGGTCGCCGTTAGATTTGGGGTGATTTGTGCGGTGATCTTTCTGGTCGTTCCATCTTCAACGGAAGATGAAATTCTTAGTTTCGTGTCGGCGTTGGTGATGACAGTCTGCATGGCTTCCCCAGCAACTGAGGCACCGGTCAAGGAAAGACTAATGTTGGTATTACCAGCGACAGTGTTGACCACTGCAATTAAAGCTTTTCCTTCAACGGTCAAACTCAAGTTTTGGTTTGCTGTTGCTGCAGATGGCCCTACCGTTTGAGCAAACATAAGTAAAGAGGATGACATGAATGCTGTAAGAACAACGACTTTGGATAATGTTTCTTTTTTCATAATTGATTGAATAATATGGTGCAATTTGACTTTTGTTAAAAAAAGATTTTCATTAGGTACAAATATAATGGTTTGTGATACGGAGTTTAATAAAAAAAAGCGAACAATAAAGATATTTATGGATAATATATTAAGAAACAATAAGGAAGCAATCGCTTTTAAGTTGCGACGATGCAAATCTAATGCAGTATTTTCGGCATTAATGTAGGTAAATTCTTATTTTTAACTTCCAAAATGCTGATTTTTCTTGTAAGAATAATCTTACAAGTGGCAGTATATCGCAGTTGCAAGAACCAATAATTCGAACAAATAAACAACCGTTCAATTGCTGGTTATGGTATACGTTATGATGATTGGAACACTCAAGACGGCCCTTAGTTGATTAAATGTATTTTGATCGACTTGCCAAGTATAGTTGAGGTTGAAGCCATCTCCCGTATTCCCTCCCGTATAACCGCTTGCAATACTGTTAATTATGGTTTGATTGGTAATTCTTTGTAAGGTGATTGTCGATGCAGGCACTCCAAAATTGCCTACACCCGAACTGTTTCCAACCGTTAGTCTCAACATCGTGCCTGCTGGAACATACCCGCTGGAGATGACAGCCATGACCCTTCGGGTTTGATTATGGGGCGCAATCGAGGTTAATTGCATATAAGAAGTTGAATTCGTTTTTGGTGCCATGGATTCACCTGCAGTCGATGCCAGTAAACTCATATTGATGATGGCATAGGGATTGATGCGAATTAGACTCACATCGTTTACGATCACTGTAAAAACATTGGTCGTATAGACCTGTCCGATTGTATGGGCAGGGCGGATTGCAATAAAAAGTAGCAATGCTGATGCCCGCCACCAAAATCTAGCTTTAAGGAAAACAGTCTTATTCATCGGAGTTGATGGTGTAAATAACTCGAATTCTCAAACTTGAAATCTGTTCGTATTTTAAAACATCCAGATCATAACCTTGGTTCAGTTCCCATGTGAAAGAAAGCAAATGGCCTTTGTTGTTTCCCATTCCTGTGTAGCAGGAACCGATGTCGGTTATAATTGGTTGCGGGAAAGTGGACAGATAGACCGGTATCGTTGGTTTGCCGACCTGCCCATATCCGCCTCCCACGTCTGGACTTACGCTGAGTTTGATCGCCACTTCAGCAGGCAAATCGGCTGAAGCGAAACTGGCACTGATGGTGTTGGTCGTGTTGTTCTGTATCACCGAGGAGTAATTAAGCCATATCGAATCAACGGTTGAGGGTGCCAATACTTTCTTATTTCCCACCATTTTAAATAAGGAAAACCTTAGTTCAGACGACCCCATACTTAATTTGGCGCTAGGTGCAATTGCCATTTGAACAGGCAACTTTGCGGTATTGTCCTTTTCTTGAGCAAGCAAACGATGGCATGCAATGTTCAATATCAATATGACAAACAATATAAGGTGTGTTTGTTTCATCTGGATTACATTAATAAACGATACCTTGCTTGAGGGCGTACATGACCAATTGCGCCAGATTGTCGAATCCCATCTTGTCAAAAATATTCTGCTTGTGAGTCCCAACCGTTTTTATGCTGATAAAAAAGGTCTCGGAAATTTCACGGACTGATTTGCCTTCGGCCAAAAGTTTAAAAATCTGAATCTCTCGTTTGGTAAGGTTTGACGATTTCTGGTCGCTTTTTCCAAGGTAATCGTCAATGATGATGCCTTCGATGTCTGAACCAACCGACTTATTTCCCTCATGTATGAATTTGATTGCAGTATCTAATTGATCAAAGGTGCAATTTTTCATGTAATAACCATGTACACCAGCGCTCAGCGCTCCTTTAATATGCATTTTTTCAGCACGAGTGGTCAATGCGATTATCTTGCATTTTGGTAGCTCATTATAAAGTGTTTTGGTGGTTTCAATTCCTTTCATATTTGGCAAACAAATATCCATTATTATAACGTCGGGTTGCATTTTTTTGGCAAGATCTAACAAACGTACACTGTCTTCCGCTACACCTAAGACTTCAATTTCGTCTGTTTCTACCAACCGATGGGAAAGCAGCTCTAGAAACAATTTATTATCATCTGCAAGCACTACAGAAATTCTCATAAAAAATAAATCAAAGTTGTTTGTAAAAAACAATTATAAATAAAAATGGATTATGGTAAAAACAAAAATACATAAAAAATCACGATATTGTCTTTATAAGTAAAAAAATGGATACTCAACTTAATTTAGTCGTAGAATATAACGCCGATAAAATGTTGTTATGCATAACCTCTACACCATTCTCTTTAAATAAACATTTTTTACAGTTTAAAAGGGTTGAGTGAAAAGACTGACATACAATAACCCAAGAGATGTTTCAATGGAAGAGACTTTGAGTATATTTGCACCCCAAATGTGAATGTCAAATACCTTTCACAATCGCCTATTGGAAGCCCCAAAACAAGAACCTATGAACCGACTGAAAACCTCCCTGTTCCTCCTTTTTGCCTGCTTGGGCACACTCACCAACGCCCAACAACCGCTGAAGCTCTGGTACGCCGCTCCGGCTGGGGATTGGAATGCGGCGTTGCCCATTGGAAACGGGACGTTGGCGGCGATGGTTTTTGGTGGACCTGCGGTGGAAAGGTTGCAACTGAACGAAGGAACTGTTTGGGCGGGGTCGCCCAACCAAAATAATAATCCGGAGGCGCTGGATAATTTGCCAAAGGTTCGGGAATTGGTTTTTGCAAATAAGAATTTGGAGGCTATGAATTTGGCTTCGGCTAAGTTTATGTCGAATACGAATTTTGGCATGCCGTATCAAACCATGGGCGATTTGTACGTCCGTTTTCCGGGTCATAAGGAGTATAAGAATTATACCCGCGATTTGAACATCGAAACGGCGGTGGCTTCGGTCAAATACATGTTCAAGGGCGTGACCTATACGCGCGAATACTATGCCTCGCTGTGTGATTCGGTCATCGTCGTACGGTTAAAGGCCAGTAAGCCAAAGAGTATCACCTGCACCATTGCAATGAGTACGCCCCACCAAAAATACCGTATAAACGGCGAGGAAGACAAGCTAGTTTTGACCGGTGTGACCGAAACGCATGAGGGTCAGACTGGAAAAGTACGATTCATCACTCAAGTGAAACCGCTTTTGAAAAACGGTCGTTGCACGGTCAAAGATGGCGTATTTTCCATCGATAAAGCGGATGAGGCTACTATTTACATATCCATGGCCACCAACTTCGTGAACTACCAGGACATCTCGGGTGATGAAGTGGCCAAGTGCACCCGCATCCTGAATCGCGCTTACGGCAAGGATTTCGACAAATTGAAAGCGAATCATACGGCAGCCTATCAAAAGCTGTTTAATCGAGTGTCTCTAGACTTGGGTACAACATCCCAGGCACTGAAGCCGACCGACCAACGCATCCGGGAATTTGCCAAGGTGAACGATCCGGCATTGGCTGCGCTCTATTTCCAGTTTGGCCGATACTTGTTAATTTCTTGTTCGCAGCCTGGTGGACAGCCTGCTACGCTGCAAGGACTTTGGAACGAACAGCTTTTGCCAGCTTGGGACAGCAAATATACGGTGAACATCAACACCGAGATGAATTATTGGCCTTCCGAAGTGACCAACTTGAGCGAAATGGGCGAACCGCTGTTCGGAATGATCAAGGATATTTCCGTGACCGGCCGTGCCTCTGCCCGCGATATGTATGGGGCTCGCGGTTGGGTGACCCACCACAACACCGACATTTGGCGAGTAACCGGTGGCATCGATCGGGCCAAGTCCGGCATGTGGCCCATGGCCGGCGCTTGGTTTTCCCGACACCTGTGGGAACATTACCAATACACGGGCGACAAGGCGTTTTTGCAGGCTAATTATCCCATTATGCTGGAGGCCGCACGCTTTTTTGTTGATTTTTTGGTGAAGGAACCCGGTCACGGTTGGCTCGTCGTTTGCCCGAGCAGTTCTCCCGAAAACAATCCGAAATTCACTGGTGGAAACGCTTCGACTGTGGCAGGTTGCACCATGGACAACCAACTTGTATTCGACCTATTTACCAATGTGTTGGCTGCTACCGATGTCCTGAATGGTGGCATCAAGGGCTTGTTCAACACTGGTGGCAAAGCCTTTGCCGATACCCTGCGAAGCACCCTTGCCCTAATGCCGCCCATGCAGATTGGCCAATTCAGCCAGTTGCAGGAATGGATGAACGACTGGGACGACCCCAAAGACCAGCACCGCCACATTTCCCATCTGTTCGGCCTGTATCCCAGCAATCAGATTTCCCCGTACCGCACGCCCGAACTCTTCGATGCCGCTCGAACTTCGCTGATTTACCGCGGCGACATCTCTACCGGCTGGGCCATGGCTTGGCGCCTCTGCTTTTGGGCCCGTCTCCTCGATGGCAACCACGCCTATAAGTTGCTTCAAAATCAACTCGACCTTGTCGCTGCTGAACCCAAAAAAGGCGGCACCTACACCAACATGTTCTGCGCCCATCCGCCTTTCCAGATTGACGGCAATTTCGGATGCACGGCTGGTATTGCGGAAATGCTCCTTCAGAGCCAGGATGGTTTCATCTTTGTGTTGCCTGCCTTGCCCGATGTTTGGAAAACTGGTAGCGTCAAAGGCTTGAAGGCGAGGGGAGGATTTGAATTCGACATTACCTGGAAGGACAATGCGGTTGAGTCGATAAAAATCAAGTCGCTGCTTGGAGGAAATTGTCGCATCCGTTCTGCGGTCGAATTAGTCGGGAAGGGCTTTAAACCAGCTAAAGGTGAAAATTCAAATCCTTATTACCGCCTGGCCGAAACGCCCAAACCCATCATTTCTGAAAAAGCGCAGCTCAAACCGGTCGTCTTGCCGGAAACTCAGCTTTACGATCTGAAAATGACTGTCGGTGAAACCATCATTTTGACCAGAAAAGTTTAACCATTATTGTCGATCATTTAATGCTTTACGAAGGATTGAAAGTATACAGCCAGCCCATCATTCAAAAATCCATTCCCTTTATTTTCGGGTGTGCAATCCTACTACATTCGACAAGGAATTTCAGTAAATGGGAATTTCCTACCTCAAAAAGCCGTTTCATATTATCGCCACACCAGTAGCAGTTATACCCATATAACTACCAATATATTAGCGATAATAATTCTCCCCCTTTTTAGATACCCAAAAACTTAAAAACCACCATCGGTGCCCCTAGAAATAATAAACCTGAAATCACGAAAGGTGGTTTCAGGTTTATAGGTGAAAATGCGGGTTTACAATTCGAGCTTACAACCCCGCAATAATTTTATGTAGTTCCTCTTTGGTTTTGCCCAAAGTGACTTGCAGTCTTCCAAACATTTCTTCTTTTTTGCCTTCAGCAAACAATAGATCATTGTCGGTAAGCATGGCAAATTTCTGTTTGAGTTTGCCTTTTTGCTTTTCCCAGTTTCCGTTAAGTTCTGTCGTATTCATTTTTTTGTTTATTAAGTTATTCTATAATAGAATCGTTATTGATTGGATATCAGTTTGCCAGATTGAACAAGGTTGTTGTCGCTGGTCACTTTGTAAAAGTAAAGTCCTTTATGAAACGCCTTGGTTTGAAGGGAGGTGCTTTGTTCAGTCAAAGGTGTCTGTAGTACTTCCTGACCCAACGCGTTGTACACCTTCAACGAATACCGACCGGCTACATTCATCACAATGGTTGTTGAAGCACCAATCGGATTGGGAGTGATGGTTACGACATCGCCCAAAAGCTGAGCAGATTCAAGTGCAGACGGTGTACATTCGGGAGGCATGATGCTCGTGATGGCTGTCGTAGTCAACGCTCCGGTAGTGGTCAATGCACGTCCATTCAGTGTGACACCTGTGTTGATGGCACCCAACGCTCCGTTGTTGCAGATAATTGTCCCGCAAAATACCGAATAATTGTTGATGCTTACGGCACCTTCGATTTTCCAATACACATTCTTGGCCTGCGCACCATTGATGAGCAATACTTTCGAGTAGGTACTCGTGGTCAATGCGCCATCAATCTTGATGACAAAAACAGCATCTGCATTACCTTCGGCATTGAGGTACAAAGAATCGGTGAATACAGCAGCAGCTTTCATTATATAGGTGTGCGGTGTCAGCACCAGGTTCCGACCAAATTGGGCAGGATAGAGCAATTCGATGTCGTAGGGCAGTACATTCAGGTAATTATAGACTTCCAGTAAGTCGGCCGCACACTTGGCAGTGACCAAATCGGGGATGGGATGAACCGTACCACTTACCAAAAGGGGATTGAAGCCAGTGGTCAAACCGACATTGGTTCCGACACTACCTAAAATGGTAGAAATACCCGTATTTAACACAGGACCATCGGAAGAAAACAAGGTAAAGCACGACGTACTTTTCAAATTCGGTGCTCTGGGGCCAGTCAGATAAGGGCTACCACAACCAGTGGGCGTGTAAACAAGCACTCCGTCCATGGTAATGGCACCTGCAGTAGTCAATACTCGACCTTCGATGGTGTCTCGCGTTGACAGGATGATGGCAGCATTGTTGGCAATGACGGTGCCTTTCATCGCAACGCCAGCAGCCATGCTAACCAATCCTTCCACTTTCCAATACACATTGCAAGCCAAAGCGCCATTTTTCAAAATGATTTTTGATTCGGCATTGGCAGAGAACGATCCACTTATTTTAAAGATGAATTCAGCATTGGGATCACCCTGGGCATCCAAGGTCAGTCCTAAGTTCAAGGTGGAAGCACCTGCAATGGCATAAACGCCAGGGGTCAGGGTCACTCCATTACCAAGCAACGTAGCAGGGAAATAATTCGGTGTCGCACTGTTCAACAGATTGTAAGCAATCAGCAAATCGGCAGCAGCTTGAGCGCTTACGCCATCCTGATCGTGCATCACTCCATTCACATTGCCGAACGCGGTGCTGGAGCCATTGTTGGATCCTACATTTCCGGTCACTTGTGAAATCCCTGTATTGCTTACCGAGCCATTGGTGGAGAATACTGCAAAATTGGCTGCAGTACCCAAGTCGATGGCTTTCCCGAACATTGCGTTCGGAATCAAAAACAGCAGCACTGCTGTAAATAAAAATAGTAATTTTGTTTTCATATTCGTTGGTTATAGGCGTAGAGAAACAATTCTCTTCATACGATCAAAGGTAGGAAGGATGGCTTAGGGAAGTCTTACACAATATGGTGGAAGACTTGCAAAATTCACACATAAAAAAACAGAGACTCCGAATCGAAGCCTCTGCCTTTTTAATTATTCAGTACGATTTATTTCTGCTCCAGATCAATGATGACGGTGCGGTTGTAGAACCGTTCTTCAGGAAATTTATTCTTGAACTGAGCCGTCTTGGAGTCTTCACCCAAGCCATTTACTAGGAATTTCACATCCGTACGACCGGCCTTATCCAAACCTTCTTGCAGAATGCTTTGAACATTATTTGCACGAGCTAAGGACAGTTTCTGATTGTATGCTTCCTGACCGATGGCATCCGTATATCCTTGGATCACCACCGTTCCGTTCAAAGGAATTTGCGGTGTGACCACTTCCAGCAAGTATTTGCGATACATGGGCAGTGCTTCCGATTTGTTGAATCCATAAATGATGCTGAAGCGGTCTCCGTCTGAATCGTTCGCTGACATCCACTGGTTCACATGCATCTGAGTTTTCTTTTCAATCACCACACCCGATTTCGTCGTTGCGATCATTCGCACCTTGAAATTCCCTTTGGCGCGATTTCCCAACAAGGCATTGCCCGACAAGTTGACGGTTTCCTGTGTATACGGTCCAAAGTTCTGAATCCCACCGTTTTCGTCGGTGATGACCAACGACCAAGATTGCAATTCCTTGTAGTTTTTACCCACGCTGAAAGTGACATAACTGTTCAACGGTGCCACAAAACCAACCATTTGTTCACTCTGGAATTCCTTCAACAGTGACGGCGAGTTGCTTTCGATGCTGACACGACGGTCGCCTTCATTCAACAAGGCCACTTCTTGTGATTCATTTCTATTTCCAGAAGGAAGTAATGGGCGGTTGCGTCCTTGTATCGTAATACGGCTCGGTGCAATGTCAAAGACCGTAACCAAATACATTTTAACCGATCCAGCCATGGCCAGAGCATCCTGATCACCTTCCAAGGAGGACCCAACCAACAAAACGTTCGAAGACGGATCCTGACTCATACGGTCACCCAAAATGTTCAGTACATTGTAATACACTTCCATTTGACGATCCGAACGGCCTGAACCGTTGTCCGGAGTCTTCATCTTCAGGTCATCGGCTTTGAACTTGGAGACCTGATCCTTTTTGAGAAGGATATACCTGCTTGGTATTTCGGATGAACCCAAATCGAAGAATACGTAGTTGCGCAACGGGTATATTTCATTGACACTACTTTTGGCAGCAACATTGCGGGGTGAATTCACGACGAAGGTGATTTCAGGCAAGGCAGCCATGACGACTGGAACAAAGACTTCAACCGGTTTTTCAATCACATGTCCACGACCAAATTTGATGGCTGCACCCACACGCAAAGTCGTGATGTTCAAGCTTTCAATTGTTCTGGGATCTTGTCCGAAATACGGCTGAAACGATACAAACGGTGCCAAAACCCACTGGGTTCGGTGACTCTGTGACGAGAGCGGAATATCCAAACCTGCACCAACCTGCATGGAAACCAGGTTCGATCGGATGGCAGCGAAATCACCGCTTTCCCCTGCAACAGGTATTTGACCAACTACAGTCGAGTTCACGCCCATTTGATAGGTGTACGCTTTTGCATTGTTGAACGCAAAACGCGGACCAGCATACAAATAGAAATTCTTTTTGAACGGTGCGAAACGCAAACTCGGTTCGATGGTCCAATAACTCAGGTTCGTGGACAGATCGGCCGGGCGGTTACAAGGGGTCGTTACGCGATCCCATGCGCCACTGCGGTTATCGTAACCAGCCTGAAGCATGACACCCCATTGTGAATTGGCCGGACGGTATTCAATAAGCGGTGCAATAAAAAGACCCAATCCATCACCATTGTGAAACGTAGTGGGAACAATACGTCCCGCTTTCAGTTCCTGAGTCGATCCACGGTAGAAATTGATGTTTCCACCACCGGCCAAACCGATGTACCACGAGGGTTTGGTGTATTGAACGGAGTCTTCCTGAGCCTGTGCCTTGACCGGTGTTTGAAGCCCCATTAAGGCAACAGCGCACAGTGCTAAACTATAAAATTTAATTGATTTCATTTGATATTGTTTATTAAGTTTTGGCCAAATGGAACTCGCATGCCAATCGAGCAAAAACTTGCAAGATTGTTGAAACATGCTCGTTTCATTTGAGATTTTTTATTAAGTTTTGGCCAAATGGAACGCGCATGTCCATAGAATGAATCCTTGAAACATGCTCGTTTCATTTGAAAATTGATTTATGGAAGTATCACTGTCGCTGCATTCAACGTCACCGCAGTCTGCCCAAGCAACCTACCGGTTACGGTTGAGCCTGTATTGACCGAGATCAACGTTTGACTCAAGATGTTACCGTTAAAATGCACGGTCGATCCAATAACGGCGTCTGAAGCTGTTGTCCAGAATATGTTTTTAGCTTTTGCACCACCGGCAAGAATAATGTGAGCCCCATCGGCTACCGTCATTCCTTGACCAATCTGGAACACCCACGTGTCGTTTGCAGTACCTGAAAGCGTGACCCCACTGGCCGATATCAATAGTCCTGTTCCCCATTTGTAGAGGCCTGGAGCCAACGTCATGCCCGTGATATCACCTGCGCCAAGTTCAGTTATAACTGTAGTTGTCAAACCGTTCGCAGTCGTAAACGCTGTTTCCATATCGGACACCGCTTTCGAAATATTGGCAGGAGTTGGAACCGCATAATCTGCAGCATAAACTTTACCAGAAACCAACGTCGACGGACTTGATTTTGAAAACACATTGCTTGCATCCATGATCAATCCAAATCCCGTAATGCCAACGGCTGCATTCGGACTTACCCCGATATTGCCAGTAACCGATGTTATGCCAGTAGTGGAGATACCTGTTTTCGATAAAACCGTATACAATGCAGCACCACCAAGATCAATGAGTCCAGGTCCGGCACCGGTTCCACCTGCTATGGCAGTGAAGTTGGCTGTGATGTTCTTATTCGAATTCATCGTTACATCCAAAGGATTGACGGAACCCGTAGCATTTCCACTCCAAGAATCGAACATATAACCAGCACTCGGAACGGCGGTTAATTCAACCGAAACACCGTCTTCAAACGTTGTCTGATTCGGATATTTTTCAATCGTGCCATTTACAGCCGTTACACTCAACGTATAAATGGACTTCAAGGAGAAATTGGCAGTCAATGCTCTATTGGCAGCGGCCATCGTGAATTGATAGCTCGAAACAGCCGAAACTTCATTCATTGCCTTCTGTATGTTGTGTTTCAAGGACGGACTGAGCGAAACAAAAGTTCCGTTTTCGGTCCAGTTAACAAAATTGTATCCTGCCAACGGTGTTGCTGTAACAGTGACCAAAGCGCCTTCGGCATACGCACCGCTTCCCGTTGTGGTACCACCTAAAAGAGGTGTCGCAACAATGGAGACTTCAGGCATCGTGGTAAACGTCCAGACATGGTCTGCCTGCATTCCATTACCCCAAGCACTTGTTACGGTGCTTTTAATGGTCCCAGTATATTCTGTCAACGGCAGAAGCGCTGCATCCGGTGTAAAGGTTGCCGTGGAATCCGTGTAGGAAACACTACCCGAAATAGCAGTTGTTCCTTGTTGAAGCGTAAAAGTAGATTCGTCAATGGTCGATGCGTCCGCCTTTGAACTAAACGTGGCTGAAACGATTTGATTATAAGGCACGGATCGTTCCAAATTTACTGGATCTGTAGCAATCACTTGAAAGCAAACCCCAATTTTTTCGATGTAATCATCTTTTTTGCACCCCGCAAATAGCACAACCAAGATGATTAGGAAGGTTGTGAGTAGCTTTGTCATTTTCATAGTTTTGAGTTTATAGATGGAAATATTTCCACCAGACAAAGGTCAGCCCTTCGTCCACCCAAACCGTTACATTATTATTGGAAAGACTTACATTATTCACACACAGGCCCGTTCTGCTTTACAAAAAAAGCGCTGATCCTTTGACGGACAACGCTTTAATATATTGCAAACGAGTTATTCAGCTTACATCCGCTCCATATACCAATTCAGTTCCTTTTCCATCTTTTGGTATTTGGAAAGTACGGTAATGATTTTTTGCAAGCGCAAAAAGGCGGTTTCGCTTTTGACGACATAATCCAATGCGCGGTGGTGCATGCAGTCCACAGCCACCTCTATTTTATCCTGTGAGGAAAGCATCACCACTGGGATCTCCGGATTAAAAGCCTTTATCTGATCCAACGTTTGGATACCGTTCATGGCCGTTTTTTCCACGCCATCCAACTGATAATCCAAGATGATCACATCCGGGTTATCGGGCAAATGCTTTAAACAAAGCTCTCCAGTGCTGAACGTTTCAACAAGGTATTCCTTCTGTTCCAAAAATTCGATTTCAAGCAGTTTCAGGAAAACGGCATCATCATCCACCAAAAAGAGTTTTAGCTTCTTATTTTTCATATACAATCTTTCTTAATTCGATTCAATTCCACTTCCAATTCCCGACATGCTTGCTCGCAAACACCAGCAATCTCTGCAACAATATTTTGAACCTCCGTCATTTGCAATTGATTGTCCGAAAACTCCTGCACCCTTTTTGCCTTGTTCACAAAGTCACTGTTGATGCCCACAATCGAAAACGAAGGAATCATCTTGTGCAACGCCGCATGCAGCGAAACCCAGTCCTGGTCTGCAAATCCTTTATTCATGGCCGAAATCAATGCCGGCGTCTGTTCCAGATACAGTGAAATCATTTCCATCATCAACTTCGGATTCGATTTGGTCCTGGTATTCAAATAGCTCAAATCGATGCAACGTACTTTTTTAACTTTGACCGCTTCTTTTACTTTCACTTCCGGAAACGTATTCGAGGAAGTCTTTTTGACCAAACCAATTATTTTGCTGTACAGCAGACGTTCATCCACCGGTTTGGAAATGTAATCGTTCATGCCCACGTATTTGCATTTTGCCAAATCCACCGTAGTCACATCGGCCGTCAAAGCAATGATGGGAACGTTGGAAAGCAATATGTTACGAATGTAATCCGTCGCTTCAAAACCATTCATTTCAGGCATTTGTAAATCCATCAAGATCAAATCGTAGTTGTTGGTGGCCATTTTCTCAACAGCAATCTTACCGTTCGCTGCAATGTCCCGCCCAAAACCAAAATCGTCCAACAACGTTTTCATCAGCAATTGGTTGAGTGGAATGTCTTCCACCACCAAGATGTTGATGTTTTTTAAATCCGCATCCGGCTGAACGCTATCAACGACAATGGTTGCTTCCTCCTTTGTTTTCTTGAAACATAGGTTAAAACTAAACGTCGAACCTTTATTTTCCACACTGGCCACCACCACTTTTCCACCTTGCGGCTCTACCAATTGCTTCACAATGGCCAGACCCAAGCCTGTTCCGCCATACAACCTGGACGTTCCACTCGACGCTTGTTGGAAATTGTCGAATATCCTTTCCATCTTATTCGAAGGAATGCCTATGCCCGTATCGGAAACGGCAAATTCAACGTTGACTTGTTCCTCATCTTCGCTCAACAACCGCACACTCACCGTAATATTCCCTTTCGACGTAAACTTGACCGCATTGCTCACCAAATTTAGAATGATTTGATGCAATCGCACCGGGTCACCCAGCAAAACTTCTGGAATCCGTTTGTCGTATTCCTTGATGAGCAGCAAATTCTTTTCCCATATTTTGGATTCAAACAAATGCAGCATGGCCGCAATGGAAACCGACATTTTAAACGGCACCTGCTCGAACGTCATTTTCCCAGCATCGACCTTGGCCAAATCTAGAATATCGTTGATGAGCACAATCAATGCATCACCACTCAGTTTAATGGCCGTGAGGTATTCTTTTTGTTTGGGTGACAATTCCGTTTTTAGCAACACTTTGGTGAACCCAATGATCGCATTCATTGGCGTACGAATCTCATGACTCATGTTCGACAGAAACTGTTGCTTGGCCTTCACCGCATTTTCGGCAGTTAAGGTGGAACTTTCCGCCTTACTTTTAGCCTCTTGTGCAATTTCGGTGGCCATTTCGGCAAACACAATGGCCTCGTTCAGCGCCGTGGCAATGCGTTTTTGCTCCGTAATGTCGCGTGCAACCACCACTGCCCCAAGCACATGCCCTTTCTCATCGGTATAAACCGAACCATTAAACAGCACGTCTGTGAGTTTGCCGTCTCTCATCGTCAACGGATAATCGGCCACAAAGCCTTTTGCAAAAACCTCCTGATACACTTCCCTGGCCTTTTGAGGCTCCGTGTAGTAATCAAAGAAATCACTCCCAATCAATTCTTCCCGAGAAACGCCCGTAATGGTCACCGAAGCGTTGTTCATGTCCGTAATCTTACCTTCGGGATTGATGGTGAAAAGCGGGTCAAGGCTCGCTTCAATCAAACTTCTGGCATATTGCGAAGCCAATCGGAGCGAATAACTTAATTCTTCCAGCTCCTTATTTTCCGTTTTCCTTTTTTCTTTCTCCTTGTTTTGATACAGCAATTCCTTATTCGCCAGAATCAATTCCGCAGCCCGCTTCCCTTTTTCTTCTTTTTGGTACACCAGTTCTTTATTGGCTAGGATCAGTTCGTCCGCCCTCTTTCCTTTCTCTTCTTTCTGGTACACCAGCTCCTTATTGGCGATGATCAGCTCGTCCGCACGATTTTCCTTTTCTTCATTTTGAAAGACCAGCTCTTTATTGGCTATGATCAATTCGTCCGCTCGGTTTTGCTTTTCCTTGCTCTGATACAGCAGCTCTTTATTGGCAATAATCAATTCTGCCGCGCGCTTTTCCTTCTCTTCATTTTGAAAGATCAACTCCTTATTGGCAATGATCAGTTCGTCCGCTCGGTTTTGCTTTTCCTTACTTTGATACAGCAGCTCTTTATTGGCAATAATCAATTCTGCCGCACGCTTTTCCTTTTCATCGTTCTGGAAAGCCAGTTCTGTATTGGCTGTTCTCAATTCTACCGCTAAGTCCTGTTCCGAAAGATTTGCTATATGTGTCATTCGTTGCATTTTTTATTCGATGTCTTCAATCGGACTTCTCCGTTTATCCTTCAATTTCTTAAAGTGCGAAGGCGATAGCCCCGTCATTTTCTTAAACTGATTGGACAGATGCGCCACACTGCTGTAGTTCATTTTCCACGCTATCTCCGTGATATTCAGCTCATCATAAATGATCAGCTCCTTGATGCGCTCAATCTTATGATTGATGATGAAATGCTCAATGGTGGAACCCTGCACTTCAGAAAACAAATTGGCCATGTACGTATAATCGTGTTTCAGTTTCTCGCTCAGATAATCCGAGAAATTCACCTTGATCAGTTCGTTCGAATGATGCACCATTTCAATGATGACATTCTTGATTTGCTCAATCAGTATCGCTCGCTTGTCGTCCATCAATTCGAGACCGGCCAGCAAAAGCACTGCCTTGAGTTCTTTCCAATCCTCCGATGAAAGCGTTTCCATGATTTCCACCTCACCCAAATCGACCACAATGAAATGAAGGCCGAGCTTTTTCAACTCGTCCTTCACCACCGCTTTGCATCGGGCGCTAACCATATACTTGATGTATAACTTCAAATGGCGTTATGTTTTTAATGAATTTGGGTGAATATACGCCTTTATTCCTGCCCTGAAGTTGCAAAAACCTGAAAATAAGTTACATAATTCACACGTTTGCTTAAAAACTATAATTATTTCTTAAGTATCACATTGCCTGCCAGTACGATACCGCCAGTTCTTGCCAATGCTCTGCCATCCAGCGTTGCACCCGTATTGAACGTGATGGCCTGCATGGCCATGATGGTACCTTTCATCACCGACGTAGTTCCAAACGTGGCTGAACTACCCACCTGCCAATAAATGTTGGAAGCCAACGCTCCACCCTTCAAAAATACCTTACGGCCCGAAGTGGTTGTAAATGCTGAAGCAATCTGAATGATAAATACCGAACTCGGTTTTGCTTCCGCATCAAACGTGAGGTCTCCGGACGAAATCGCCAACGAAGAGGTCGTCTTATACAGTCCTGGAGTTAAGGTCAGTCCGCCAATATTTCCCGACAAGGTGACAATATCGGTCGCCGTACGTCCTGCAGCATCGTTGTAAGCCGCCGTCAAATCGAGTTTTCCTTGGGTTGCCAAGTTGGTGTTGATTTCTTTCGAACCTACCAGAATTCCGGGGGGGAATCCACCAATCGAAGTTCCTGGACTCAAACCAATATTTCCAGTAATGTTCGTGGCACCGGTGCTGGTAATGGCTGAACCCGCCAGCAAGGCGAAACCGGCTGTACCTGCGAGTTCTACCTTGGCTTGCACCGTGCTTTGTGAAGGAATGCCGTTTGGATTGTCGATGTTCGTTGTTGGTTCATCTTTTCCGCAGCTTGTCAGTAAGACAACAGTTGCCAAAGCAAGTGTTGATAAAATTGTTTTCGTTTTCATACTTGATTTTAATTTAGTGACCAATAAAATTCGCTTGTTAAATGCTAGTAAGTGTGTACTTCTATTTGCAACAGGCTTGTTTTACTATTCTGTTTTTATATGCGCTTTAAATGTTACTTGTTTCTTCCTTTGTTATCGGAATTCCTATTGTCGTGATTTTTTTCATCATTCCGGTCGTTTCTACCATTTCGGTTGTCTCTGCCATCACTGTGATTTCGTTCGTTTCTGCTATTCCGATTTTCCACATTTTGTTGCTGATGGCCTTGATTACCTCGACCATATTTTGCTCTGTAGGCATTGTGATTGTAATAGGGTGAACTTCCGTGATAATTGCTCATCACCACTTTCCGACCATGATATAAATCATAACCGCGATAGCGACTTGGCAAATAACTTCTGCGAATCCAGGAATTCCCGGAGAGGTAAATAAACATGGCGGTATTCACATCGTAATACGCTTCCACATCGGGCAAATAATAGTACCGTGCGTTATCGTATCCACGGGGACCCCAAGCGGGTGCTGTTCCAAGGTGCAGATTCACTGAAATTTGGCCTTGTGCCGTACCGGCAATTGCCAGAATCATACCCAATACAAGTAATATGATTGTTTTCATAATTGTTCGTTTTAAATTCTATTGGGCAAAGGTGCGGGTAATGGGGCGGCTTACCGTTACACAATTGATGGTAAGAGTTGCATGATTCATACTATTTTATGGGAAGCCGCTCCTTTCGGGAAGCGTCATAGCCTTTCGATTCTATGGGGAGCCGCTCCCTTCGTGAAGCGTCATAGCCTTTCGTTTCTATGTGGAACCGCTCCCTTCGTGAAGCGTCATAGCCTTTCGTTTCTATGTGGAACCGCTCCCTTCGTCAAGCGTCATACCCTCCATCTCCGCTAGTCCGGGCTGGTGAACGCTCGACTCCGGCACGATTTGCTAGTCTCTGACGAGCCGTCACAAATTGTTTTGCCGGACTCTTCGTGTTCCCTGCACCCGGCCGTCGAGGTCGATTTCGAGTACGACGCTTCCCGTACGGTCGCTTTTCGGATTGTAGGAGTGCATGCTGTTTAGAAAAGGTCGATGTCGAGTACGACGCTTTCCGTACGGTCGCTTTTCGGGCGGTAGGAATGTATGCTATTAATTGAAGTAGGAGGGAAGCCGGGTTCGTTATTTAGGTTTCGACGGTGAATTTGAGGTGTTTGCCGAAACCTTCACGAACGATTCGCATCAGCGTGGAAAGCCGTATGTCAGAGGCATTGTTTTCGATTCTGGAAATGTAGGTTTTTGTGGTTCCACATTTCTTGGCCAGCTGATCTTGCGTCAAACCGTGTTCCTTTCGTAGCTCCTGGATGAGGACACCAATCTTGAAGGTTTCGAATTCTTCTTCGAACGCTTCCCTGGTTTGCGTTCCTCGAATTCCGTACAATTCATCCAAATGATCTTCGAATGAAATCAATTGGTTCGATCCTTTTTTGCTCAATTGGATTGTTTCGTCTTTTTTCAATTGGTTCGATTCAATTTTTCTCATAAAAGTATTCTTTTTTGATTCTTTGTCCCAATTCTATTTCTCGGATGGATGTTCGTTTTGATTTCTTACGAAACCCATTGATGAGTATGATCAGCTTTTCATTATCGAAGAAACATAACACTCGATAAAAGTCGGCCCCGACTTCCAATCGTATCTCATAGAGCCCATTGGCATTCTCAATTCGTTTTAAAAACTCAACTGGAACGCTTTGGCTTGTGGCAATGAACTTGATAGTCCAGATGAGCTTTTTCTTAACATCTGAATTCAAACATTGGAAGAAGTCCAAATAAAAATTCTTGTAATAAAAGACCGGTCTGATGTTGGCTTCTTTCATCGGTAAAGTTAGCTAAATAGGTAACATAATCAAATTTTTTGACTGAAATAGTTAAAAGAATTTCAATGCACAAATATAAATTAAATATTAAATAAAAAGATTAATAATGTAAATTAATTTACGATATTTGTAAAATAATTTCTGAATTGTTACCGGCAGAAATTGTTTGCATAGACTTTTGCTGAAATTGGATTTCCGTTTGCCTTTTAATCCTGCCAAGGTCTACAGTCCGTGCTCCAATTGCCCAAAAAGTTCGCCTATTACTCGTTTTTCGTTCTATAATCGCAAACCATTATGCAAATACACATCTCCAAAATCACCCACCGTGACGCTCAGCGACTACTCGTTGCAATCCCTTACACCAACCACAACATCCAACAAATCAAACAAATACCCGGCGCCACCTTCAGCCGAACCCTTAATTCCTGGCACATCCCCTTCACCAAAGACGCCTACTCCAAACTTTCCACCCTTTTCCCCCACGACGAGTTCATCAAAGCCGAATCCACCCAACCGGACGACTCAAAATCCGACCAATCTTCTACCATTGTTCAATCGAATCTATCTGAAGTTCCGACAGCATCAACTATGTCGCCCTTGCCCACAGAGATTATGACCTCATCTACAGTCATTCCTGAATCGGAAACGAAACCTATCGCAGAAAATTCTGAAAATATCCAATCTTCTGACATGGTTCCATTTCCCGACACCGAATACATTACAAAAACAAAATTCATCGAAACAGAATCTCGAGAAACGAGTTCGTCAAGTTCTCATGAAATTTTTTCCCCACCCATTTTCCATCATTACGCCAACACCTCCATCACCCTCGAAGTAGCAGCCCGCCGCCTAATTCTTCGCATGCCTAAAAACGACACCGACGTCCAATTTGTGCTGACTTTTCATTTTACCGTTTGGAATCCTGGCATAAAAGCCTGGATCATACCCAACTACAAAAGCAACCTCGACATCATCATCAACTACTTTGGATCCCGCCTCACTTCTGTTATCCGTAAGCCTACGACGAACCACCTCTTGCGAGTGCAAAAGCGTGTGATTACCTTGCGTGGTTTTATTTTTGAGTTGTCGGCTTCCAGTTGTTTGGAAGCAGCTCGTCGAGCTTGAGGATGCTATGGTCG